>Ga0209935_1004530_pt1 | contig 12743 bp, 16 predicted proteins | sample ThiBio_1000_plan_2_FD_183958 | JGI IMG/M metagenome (GOLD analysis project Ga0209935, IMG submission 183958) | Wastewater bioreactor microbial communities from Cape Town, South Africa - Thiocy_cont_1000_plan (SPAdes) | ecosystem: Engineered > Bioreactor > Thiocyanate-remediating >... | reverse complement strand
TCATCATCATCATCATCATCATCATCATCATCATCATCATCATCATCATCATCATCATCATCATCATCATCATCATCATCATCATCATCATCATCATCATCATCATCATCATCATCATCATCATCATGGTCATCAACAACAACCAAGCAAAACCACCAAGTAAAATCAGTATCAGCCCGTAAAAGTTACCACACGAACAAATGTTGATCAGGGTGTTGAGCGGTGGCACCAAGAGGTGTCCATCGTTTGTTGTGAACTACCGTCTGTTCCGCCGTGTTTGGACCGTATTTTTCCTCATACCGTCTCGGCTGGACAAGTCTATTCGCGTATCTCCTTGATCGCGTTACTTTTATGCCACGAGCACGGAGAAACAAACACGCTGCTGCGCGCAACTGCGAGACGACGAAGCACGACGATGGACCACTGCGCGAGTAGGAGAGCAACAAAAGCCTGCGCGAGGGACCTTAATTCACGGTTAAAGCCCGTTCGATTTACAACCAGAGTCATGGCGCACACTAACAAAAAGGCGCCAAGAACGCAACACCCACGCCAGGCACGGCTCATGTGAGGCCTTGACGATTGTTGTTGTGAGAATCTTGAGCAATCATCAACAACGAAGGCAATACATTGTTTCGATGCCACTCATCGATGAGACGTTGCACTTGGAATCGTTTCGCGGCCTTGCCAGAGGCATCAGTGGGCTGAAGCTCAAGAGCAAGACGCAATCTCGATGCCAAGTCGCGATAGTACTCGACTGTCACTTGCTGCAGCTGCATTCCGGTGGTAGAATTGGTTGGCGCCCCTGGTGCGTGGAGCGTTGGTGGCCCCGAGCTGGAGATGGCTGAAGGCGGAAGGTGTGGCGGGGAAAAGGCATTGATGCTCGAACCGGCGCCACGAAACAGCATTCTACAACTGTCTGTGAAGATGCGCTGTTGTCTCTCGAGAGCTATCAGAACAGATAGTCCTGACTCTCGCAGGTGCCAAAATCTCCCGTACCTCTGTTGTCATCCAGTCCTGACCATCAAGACTTTGCTGCTGCAAAAACAGCTCTTCTTCACTACTGTTGGACACCAGCACCGCAGCGGTCAGTGCGGCTGCACTCGGCGGCTCAGTATTGGTGGTAAGAACTCGTACCTCGATAGTCCAGAGTCAGGCGAAGGTATGGAGGCTACAGAGGCACCGCTCGACGTAGAGGAGGTTGCATCACCTCGGAGATGGCTTCCACTGCGCAGCTGGTTCCTCTCTATCACGAATACTCGATTGGAATAGAGCCTAATAACGCAAGCGAGCGCTGGGATGGTGTGGCGTACGTTGTGCACGAGCGTCATCAACACACTGGTGTATCGAAGCATCGTCGCCCGATGGTGTAAACGCTGCCTTATCTTGGGTAGCCATACACAAGGCAGATACGTTTTTCTGCTGCTGCATCATGCATCAGGTAACAACATGAGCAACGATACCATTGTCGAGACAGCGACCAGCTGCTAATGCAGTTGTTGCGCGAGTAGGTACCGTGTCGTCGGGGGAGAGCAAAGAATGATCGTTGGAGAGATCCAGCTGGACGACTGGTACCACCGGCTAGCCGTTGGGCAGGGTACCCCAACGTCACGATAAATACAGGTGCCATACCTCCGTCCCCGAATTTACGTTCCGCAGGGATTCTCGCTGGGTGACAGAACAGGCCAGACGCAGTATCAGCCCACCACTCTGCTGCAGCCTCTGTTCCCGCGTCGCACAGCCAGAGCGCTGGAATGCAGCTGCAGCAAGTGACAGTCGAGTACTATCGCGACTTGGCATCGAGATTGCGTCTTGCTCTCGCGCTTCAGCCCACTGATGCCTCTGGCAAGGCCGCGAAACGATTCCAAGTGCAAAGTCTCATCGATGAGTGGCATCGAAACAATGTATTGCCTTCGTTGTTGATGATTGCTCAAGATTCTCACAACAACAATCGTCAAGGCCTCACATGAGCATCAGTCGTAGCGAGTCAAGAAATTGGGACATTGCAGCAGGTTATCTCAAGATTTATTGAGTTGGGATCTGCCGTACATAATCGCTTGTTGTGGCGCATATTCGCCGTTCCGTGTAGGATCAATACAATCAAGCGCAATGTATCAAGACCAACACAAAGGGAGGTTTGGGTGATTGGGAGAAGGAGCACGATGTCGATGTGCGTGGGATAGTCACCTCCAGCGACAACAACGACCGACGCGACACTTGATGGAGAGATATGGAGAGACGCACACGCAAAGACACGAAGACGAGGAGAGGCTCTCGCGACGAAGAACGAGAAGAAGCAACAACACGAGAAGAAGCTCGTGGTGGTGCTCGTGGTCGTCGCTGCTGCTGGTGATTGGTGGACGATTTGGTGGCGATTTGCTGGCAAGGACGACAGCAAACTCCTTGAGCTCCTCTGCTTTGCTGCTCAAGCTCCTCGTTTGCTGTCCGCCTCTTGTGGATTGTTGCTTGCTTGGTGCCCCTTCCCTCGTTTACCGCACAAGTAGATATGGCCCGCATCGTTGTTGGCGAGGCTGGAGATATGATGAACTCGAGTGAGTATGGCACCTTCTCGCCGACACTCTCTCATTTATTCATCTTGAGAGGCACTCTCTTCAGTGGTGGAGTCGAGCAGTTGTTGTTGTTGCTCAGCTTGTGGTGCTGTCTCAGGTTCACAACAGCTCTTGATCAGTGCATTCTTGTGTCGAGTGAGCCTCGTGAAGAGATCATCGGACTTCTTCTCAACGTCAGCGTGCTTGTCGGAGTGAACATATCGAGCAATGCGGCGCCAACGAGCATCAATGCGTTGCTTGGTGAGAGGCTCGTCGAGCGGCAGTCCGAGCTCCAGCCGTGCAGCTCGATCAGCGCAGTGCTCGAAGCTCTTGTCGAAGCGCCGCATCGCCGCAGTGTACACCACAGTGCCAGTGACCGCTCCCGCGATGCCGCCAGCGATGGCGCCAGCGAGTGCTCCAATGGGTCCCAGGAGCGCCAGCCCAATGGAGGCGCCGGCTGCCGCGCCAGCGAATCCACCCGAGTGGCTCGCTCCGACGCCGCCAAGGTTGCGCACCAGCTCCGAGAGATTGGCGTGCGGCTCGCTGCGCCACCGCACGACCTCGTACACGGCACTGGCTCCCAGGAGACCGAGCGACGCCACAATGTTAAAGTGTCGCAGCGCGAGTCCGGCCGTCGCTCCCACGGGCCCGATGGCCGACGACAGGCTCTGGAGACCGATGCGCGAGCCAGCGATCGACACTGAGGCGCCCGTCGACACGACGACCGCGACGCCGAGCCTCTGGCCCGCCTCTTTCCAGGTGATCTCCTTGTGGCGATAGAAGCGATCGACTGCGAGCACTCCACCTTCGATCACAACGCCAGCGGCAAGGCCAACGCCGCTCGCAAGCGCCAGCGATCGAGAGGCACTCGACGCTCCAGCTGCCATCATCGTGCCATCTTGCTGCACCAACTTCAATGCTTGAGTCTCGCCTTGTCCGTGATGGTGAGGCGTCCCTGGTCGCGTTGGAGCGATCGCCAAGTCCTTGTAAAATCGAAAGTAGGACTTTTGGAATCGAACGCCCACAGACGTCGGTGTCGTCGGTGGCGGTGGTTCTGGTGACGTGGTCGAGCTCGACTCGGGCACCGAGTCTGACTCCTCCGCAAAGCCCGAAGGCACTTGAAGTGTCTCACTCATGGCCGCTCGCTTGTCGTCCTCGGTCATGTCGAGAAAGTGTTGCTCGACTGCTTGAACGCGCTCTTGGTGAGTGGCCAGGTTGCTCAGATCAAGGTCGAATGCGATCTTGGCAAAGACGACCAAAATATCTGGCTTCACGAGATCGAACAGTCCGTAAAAGATGAGATGCCTGCTTCGAATGAGCTCAAACAATGCCTCTCGCTTGGAGATTGGCCAGAGTGTTGTCGAGCGATGATCTCGAGTGGCAGAGTGATACGAATCATGAACGATGAAATAGCCACCTTGTTCGAGTTGGAAGAACTCGGGAAGGAGAACAACGACCTTCGCCTCAAAGAACGAAATGGCTTGAAGGTTGTCGATCATCGTCATTGCCAATCGAGGAACCTCTTGGGCCGTGGAAGGAGGCGTGATACCGTTGGCAAAGAGCAAATACCATCGCTTCCATGTCGCGAGGTCCGGCGAGTCGTCGAGATCGACGAGGATCTCAAACTCAATGGTACACGATCTCGTTGGACGGGCGGAGTCGCAGATCTCCAAGTAATGGAAGCCAGAGAGCTCGAGAGAGGCCTCTGGAACAGAGATTCCTGCAAGGCCTTGACCATACGAGATGAACGACTGACGGAGAGTCGCAGTGGCGCCGTGTTGGTACCAGTGAATCTGGTATGGCGGCTGGCCTCCATCGATTGGGATACGGAACGTGATGGTTCTCCGATGGCCCTCAGGCACTCGAATCGGGCTCGGACGAACGAATCCAGTGGAGGATGGCTCGCCCACTTGGCCGCTCTGTTCTATCGACAGTACAATGCAGTCCTCGTCGTTAAGCATGATGAAGAAACCTCTCCGCCATCGAGCGGCTCACCAACACGCAGCGAGGAGGAGGTATGTTGATAGATGGCTTGGAAGGACATGAAGGCAGCGTTTTATACCCGCCGGTCGCTCGGTACGCACGGTGCGCTCGTACGGCGGCAGTCGCGGTGGGTGGTTTCATGCGGTGGTCGCAGCGGATGGTCGAACGGTGCGCTCAAGAGGCTGCGATCACGCGGAGAGGCGCACCCTGCACTCGGTCTCTGTTCTTCGTTGCACCACGCCACGTTTCGGACCTGGGAGGGCCGTACTCAACTCAGGGAGATGCTGGCTTGGCCTTTGAACGGCAAAGGCATGGAGAGAAGGGGTAGCAACCAACCAAGCAATCCACCAGAGGCGGACAACAAACGAAGAGCTTGAGCAGCAAAGCAGACGAGCTCAAAGAGTTTGCTGTCGTCCTTGCCAGCAAATCGCCACCAAATCGTCCACCAATCACAAACCAGCGCCCGCTCGCACAGTGATTCCTCTCGTGTTGTTGCTTCTTCTCGTTCTTAGTCGCGAGAGCCTCTCCTCCTCTTCGTGTCTTTGCGTGTGTGCGCATCTCCACATCTCTCCATCAAGTGTTTCGTCGCCTCTTGTTGTCGCTGGAGGCGACTGTCCCACTCCCATCGACATCGTGCTCCTTCTCCCAATCACCCAAACTTCTCTTTGTGTTGGCTTTGATACATTGAGCTTGCTTGCCTCGAGTTCATTGTGGATGGCGGCAATTTCTGATCCAGAACTTTGGGGATTGGCCTGGGCTTGGCAAGCCTCGACCGCCCATGCTCGCAGCGAGTTCTTTCGCTCCAACATCGATGGGTTGTGCGGGAGCTTTGAGCAACGTCTCAATGGTCTCCATTGGTTTGGTCTCAACTTGACGTGGTCGTGTGAGTTCTTCTTTGGAGGCAGCACTGGCAACAACGTCGCTGCGGTTCAACCAGAAGGCGAGCTCAACGACCTCGATCTCCTTCTCGTCATGACTCCCACTTCCACGGACCCAAACACCAATGTTTCAGTTGGTCTCCAACGAGGATCAGGAACCAAGTCCAACAAGTGTTGTTTGGATGTGACGCGGTTCGGCGCCCTCACGCATCACGATCTCGATGATACCGCTCTTGAAGATGTGTGGCAGGCCTTCCACGATGCAGTGACCGAGTTCATCAACCATCATGGATTCGTCGAGAAGGACATTGAGTTCAAGGACGATGGAACAGCAAGGCAGATGCGATGCTCGTTCTCGATCAACGACATTCCCATCGATGTGCTGCCTGCCCTCAAGACCAGCAGCACTATCCACTTGATTCTTCGTCGCAAGGTTGATGATGATGGCTCGAACATTGTTCGCTCGTTCGGTATCAAGACAGCGAGGCAGATTGGCGGTCTCCATCCCAAGGCGTCGTGGATGATCTGTGTGTTGAAGCACATTGCCAAGATCGTTCGGCGCATTGATGCTCCAGGATGTTTGTTCGAGGCCGTTGTTCTCGAGATCTTTGGCAAGAACGGCTGGATCAAAGGACATCCTGATGGATCGATCAGGTTCTCTCAAGCTTGGCATGATTGTTGGGAGATGATTGGAAGTGCCGAGTCGATCTCACCTCCTGGATCGGCAGCAGACGAAGGAGAGAATCTCTTTGCTCGCATGCACGAGGAAAGCCTCCAGCAGTTGCGGCATCTTGCTTGGGAGATGGTCGGTGCTGACCTGGCGCGTCTCATTGACATGCTAAGTTAAGCCATTGGTTTGCTCCTCTCGCCGCGTGCTTCTGGCTCCACAGTCCTGCCAAGTTGTAATGAACGTGGGGCAACACTCCTTCATCTGACACCATGAAGCCTATCCTTCTCGCACCAGGGTAGCCCCTCTGCTCAGCGGTGGCTGATCTTTGCGTTGTCTATTCCTCTAGTCACACCAAATGAACCAGAATAAAGGTACCTCCAAGACGGCTTTCCTGTAACGTAATGGAAAAACGTGGTTTGCTGATCTGCGTGGTACGCATACGGGAGCGAGTAAGAAGTGTGGCCTTCCTTTGGTAAGGTCAAATGAAGAACTCAATGATTGTCAACTGGAGGGCCAATTTGCGAACAGTCTTGCAAGAACAGTTCCAGCCTTGTATCATCGATCGAATCTTACGGCCAGCGTTCAACAAAGAGCACAAATACTGATCGAGCTCAAGATCAGCGCCAGCGGGCTTGAGAATGACCAGAGCATGGAGATCGTTGGCCTTGGCCGAGGAGGTCACGACGTTGTGGCTCGCACTACCTCCAAGGTGGAAATCGTAAGTCCAAGAGACCTGGCCTCCAAAGTGCACGAGCTTGTTGAGCTGGGCAGCAACGCTGGTCTTGATGTCTTGAAGCTCCATCTCGAGTCTGGCAAGCAGTGGATGGGTGGGCGCTCGCAGTCTCCCGCAAGCTCCCAGATTGCTGAGTTCTCTTCCGTCAGGGATCGCTTCTTCGCAGGCTTTGGAGGAGGGACCTCCACTGAAGCCATCCATGAAGCAGCAGGTCAGGTCCGAGGACCAGACCTCTCGCTCGAAGACGATGAAGACGAGGGGCAAGACGGTCTCAGTCACTGTTGATTGTTGAGCTCTTCTTCCGCTTCTACCACAGCTGAGACTGGCGCCGTGGTGCGTGCAGTTACACTATCGTACTCCCGATAAGACAATGAGGAACGTAACATACTCATCAATACATTCGCAACGTCCCGCCTGTTACGCGCCAACGGTGGCAACACGCACGGCAGAGCTGCATCCACTGCGCCGAACTACTGCGATAGCACCGGCGTAGCGCCGTGCCTCGGCGCCATCTGCTGCCGAATGTAGTTGGCAGCAAACTCGGGGTCATGGATGCCCTTGCACTTGACGGTCTCTCCGTTGCGGCAGCGGAGCAACAGCACGCCCTTCTTATTCATGTCGACCGACACCAAGTGGTCGTAGCGAAGGCGCCTGGTTTCCGAGCTGCACGGAAAGTACCTCTGCAGCGCGTGCACGAGCATCAGCCAGCACAAGAGCTTGCGCGCATTCTGTCGAGGGAGCGATCACGCACCAGGTTGAGGAGGATCTCGTCGGGCGTCAAGGCGAAGAACGTGCGCTGCCGTTGCCACATGCACACGAGCAGCCACGGCGTCGTGAACGCGCACCACACGAACATGACGCTCGAGGCGACCAGAAACACCATGTTCGACGTGAGGTCCGAGCCGGTGGCTACGAGCATCACGAAGGCGATGGCATCCAGCACGGCCGCAAAGTAGCACGGAGCCATAATGTAGCAGATTCCGCGCCACACAGCCCAGAAGCGAGGTGTGCACGCGTAAACGACGGTACTACCTGCCGTCTCGCGACTCAACCGCTCACTTGCGGCAGTATTGAGATGGCTCATCGATGGAACACGCTCGAACAACGATTCAGACGTTGAGTTGATCATTGCGGATCGAGTAATGTGATCATTCGCGGGGAGGAGAGAATGTGAGTGATGGTGGAATCGCTGAGGGTTTCGTCTGTTCGGCTCGATCTATAGAGGCAGCAACAATCATCTAAGCGCTGTATTGGACTACAACGATATCAACTGTGAGCTTACATAAGCCTACCATTGCCTGCCTCTTCAATCCACCGCTGTTCTTCTCGATCTCGCTGCCTCGCTGCCTCGCTGCCTCGCTCCCTCGCTCCCTCGCTCCCTCGCTCCCTCGCTGCCTCGCTCCCTCGCTGCCTCGCTGCCTCGCTGCCTCGCTGCCTCGCTGCCTCGCTGCCTCGCTGCCTCGCTGCCTCGCGACCACACATGGATTCCTCTGGATCTGATGAAGAGAACGTTGTTGATTCGAGAATCTTGTACTCGATTGGCAGCGGTCGCGCTCTGAGCACCGACGGACAGCTGTACAATCCCACCGGCTTGGCATTCGATGGTCGGCACGATCTCTTGGCGGTGGTCGATGGATGGAACCATCGGCTCCAAGTGTTTGTAGCAACCGATGGATCGTTCATTGACAAGCTTGGCTCCAAGCAACAGCTCGCGTATCCGCATGGCATCGCGTTCGATCACGAGCGCGGCACTGTCTTGGTGATCGACACCGACAACGACCGCATCCAGTCGTGGTCGCTGACCGAGCGCAGGCTCTTGTCAGTTCTGGGCAAGCGAGGAGCTGGAGAGCGAGAGTTCCACTGCCCCAAGGCCGTGGCGATCGACGAGAGGCACCATCGCGTGTTGATTGCAGACGACTTTAACCATCGCGTGCAAGTCTTGTCGTCGAGAGACCTCTCGTTCTTGTTCTCGCTCGGCACTGGCAAGCAGAGCAAGCAGCCCGGAGAGATGTACCGACCGGCTGGCGTGGCAGTAGATTGCGAGAGAGACCGGACCATCGTGGCCGACACCGAGAACAATCGGATGCAGGTGTTCTCGTCGATCGATGGCTCGTTCTTGTTCGAGTTCGGCTGGAGCGGCACCGAAGCAGGCCAACTGGATCGGCCGCGAGGAGTGTGCCTCGACAACCAAGGCCGAATCATCGTCGCTGACTCGGGCAACTGTCGGCTGCAAGCGTTCACTCACGAAGGCCATCACATCTCATCGTTTGAATGGAGCGAAGCATGTCCTCTGGCAGTGGCGTTCGACGAGCATCGAGGTCTCATCGCCTTCTCGGCCGACAATCGAGTGCGTGTGATTGGAGCCAATCAATGGCTTCCAAACACGTTCACATGGCGACCAGATCGTCATCGATATGCTCCATCATGGATCAAGCAAGCTGTCGAAGTGATGACGATGATTCGATCGGTGGTCGATGATTCGGCATCAATGTCGATGATTCCGAACGAGCTCTTGTTCGAGATCTTCTCGTTCCTTTGAACACGACCACGAAACCAATTGATCAATCGATAAATCTTATCAACCAATCGTATCAATCAATCTGTTCAATATATCGACAGGCACATCATGAAAGTAGTCGCGAGAGGAGGTGCTGTTCTTTGATCCTTCATCGATTGGTTCTTGTTGCTCGTTGCTTGCTTGGTGTCTCTCTCGTATCTCGTGAGAGCGCATATCATCTCCATTCTTGCTTTACAACTTGGAACATCTCTTTGTTGTTGTGGGAGAGACTGACTTGGAAGAGATGAGAGGCAGTTCTCTTGATCGAGATGCCCGAATCAAGTTCACGATTGGCACCAAGAAACATGGCGATGCTGAGGGCCAGTTCTCCAATCCTCGAGGCATGGCGTTCGACCATCATCGAGGTCTCTTGCTCGTCGCCGATTGCAACAACAATCGAGTGCAAGTATTCTCTTCGGATGATGGGGGCTCGTTCGTGTCCAGGTTCGGCGAGGAAGACAACCAACCAGGCCAGTTCCAGTATCCTGATGGCCTTTGTATCGATCACGATCATGATCGCATCCTCGTTGTCGACAGCGGAAATGATCATCTACAATCATGGTCATTGAGCGACCAATCGTTCTTGTCGTGCATCGGCCATCTTGGATCAGGAGATCTCGAGTTCTTCCGTCCTCAAGGCATTGCGATCGACAAGCATCATCATCGCATCATCATCGTCGACTCCAACAATCATCGATTGGTGTTCTTGTCGTCGATCGATCTCTCGTTCTTGTTCTCGGTCGGCGGCAAGCAAGGATCTCAGCCTGGCGAGTTTCATTATCCATCGGGCATCGCGATCGACGATGATCGACATCGAATCATCGTCACTGATTCCGAGAATCATCGAGTGCAAGTATTGTCGTCGATCGATGGCTCGTTCTTGTTCGAGTTCGGCTCCAGAGGCGAGCAACCAGGCCAGTTCAACACTCCTTTTGGCGTATGCATCGATAACCAAGGCCGAATCATCGTCGCTGACTACTGGCGCCGTCGATTGCAATCATTCACTCACGAGGGCCATCTCATCTCATCGTTCGATTGCGATCGTGAGTTCCCAGTCGGAGTGGCGTTCGACGAGCATCGAGGTCTCATCGCCTTCACGGCAGGCAATCAAGTGAATGTGATTGGAGCCAATCAATGGCTTGCCGACACGTTCACATGGCTGCCAGATCTCCATCGATATGCTCCATCATGGATCAAGCAAGCCGTGTCGACGATGACGATGATTCGATCGGTGGTCGATGATTCGGCAATGTCGATGATTCCGAACGAGCTCTTGTTCGAGATCTTCTCGTTCCTTTGAACACGACCACGAAACCAATTGATCAATCGATAAATCCTATCAACCAATCGTATCAATCAATCTGTTCAATATATCGACAGGCACATCATGAAAGTAGTCGTGAGAGGAGGTGCTGTTCTTTGTTCCTTCATCGATTGGTTCTTGTTGCTCTTTGCTTCGTTGCTCGTTGCTTGCTTGGTGTCTCTCTCGTATCTCGTGAGAGCGCATATCATCTCCATTCTTGCTTTACAATTTGGAACATCTCTTTGTTCTTGTGGGAGAGATTGAATTGGAAGGGATGGGAGACGATCCTCTTGATCGAGATGCCCGAATCAAGTTCACGATTGGCACCAAGGAACAAGGCGATGCCAATGGCCAGTTCTCCATGGCTCGAGGCATGGCGTTCGAACGTGGAGGCCTCTTGTTCGTTGCTGATTACAAGAACCATCGAGTGCAAGTATTCTCTTCGGACGATGGCTCGTTCGTGTCCAGGTTCGGCGAGAGAGGCGACCGATCAGCGCAGTTCAGCCATACAGGCGACGTTGCGATCGATCACGATCATGATCGCATCCTCATCGTCGATGCTAGCAATGGTCGAATACAATCATGGTCTCTGAGCAGCCAAGCGTTCTTGTCGTCCATCGGCAAGAGAGGTCGAGGAGACCTCGAGTTCCGCTATCCTCGCTGCATCGCGATCGACAAGCATCATCATCGCATCATCGTTGCTGATACCCACAACTATCGATTGGTGTTCTTGTCGTCGATCGATCTCTCGTTCTTGTTCTCGGTCGGCAACGAAGGATCTCGACCTGGCGAGTTCAAGTATCATCACGGTTTGGCGATCGACGATGATCGACATCGAATCATCGTCTGTGATACCAACAATCATCGAGTGCAAGTACTGTCGTTGATCGATGGCTCGTTCTTGTTCGAGTTCGGCTCGTACGGCGATCAACCATGCCAGTTCAATCGCCCTCACGGATTGTGCATCGATAATCAAGGCCGAATCATCGTCGCTGACTGGTTCAATTGTCGATTGCAAGTATTCACTCACGATGGCCATCACATCTCATCGTTCGATTGTGGTACCGAGAATCCATTAGATGTTGCATTCGACGAGCATCGAGGTCTCATCGCCTTCACGGCAGGCCATCGAGTGCATGTGATTGGAGCCAATCAATGGCTTGCCGACACGTTTACTTGGCGGCCAGATCTCCATCGATATGCTCCCAAGTCTATCAAGCAAGCCGTGTCAACGATGACGATGATTCGATCGCTGGTCGATGATTCGGCAATGTCTATGATTCCGAACGAGCTCTTGTTCGAGATCTTCTCGTTCCTTTGATGATCCTGTTCCTGATGATGGCAAATGGCTCTCTAATCATTCAACCATTCAGCAAGGTAGTGGAGTTTACCACTATTCAGTTATTGCAAAGCACGCGAGCTTCTTGTTTGTGTCGATTCATACGTTTCGTTTCGATGTTTGTACCGACACTATCACCATTCACAATGGGAAGAAATGTGTAGAGCGGTGCTTTATTCATCATCACTATATGCAAGTGTAACCTTGTGAATGTGTGATAAAAGCAACGTGCAGGTGTGAGATAGAGTGTATCTAGGTGAGATAGCAAGTCATAATGGTTGTTAGATCGCCCTCAAAATTGAATCGTGTCGTCCATAAGGCGGGCGGCAGGCGACTAGCAACGTCTCTCACAAATACACAATCTAAATTGTAGTGTTTCAATGCAAATGCAAAACATAAAGGATAGCTCAACCTCAACATAAAAGAGGGAGAGAGAGAGAACGAGGTGCATGATGAAGAGTGCGAAATGAAGAATGCTAATAAATCAGGAGAGTAAAGGGAAGGGCGTATCGATCGAAATGGTTGAGATTGAGATTGAGAGATGAGATTGAGAGATGGAGAGATTGAGAGAGATTGAGAGAGATTGAGAGAGATTGAGAGAGATTGAGAGATGATAGTATGATTACTTGGCACCAAGACCAGCAGAAGTCTTGAGACCGACCAAGACCTTGGTAGAATCGTTGATGAGGAACATGAGCGACGAGAGGATACCGACCATGATGCAACGAGTACCG
>Ga0209935_1004526_pt1 | contig 12756 bp, 12 predicted proteins | sample ThiBio_1000_plan_2_FD_183958 | JGI IMG/M metagenome (GOLD analysis project Ga0209935, IMG submission 183958) | Wastewater bioreactor microbial communities from Cape Town, South Africa - Thiocy_cont_1000_plan (SPAdes) | ecosystem: Engineered > Bioreactor > Thiocyanate-remediating >... | reverse complement strand
CTTGCTCTCTTGCTCCCTTGCTCTCTTGCTCCCTTGCTCTCTTGCTCCCTTGCTCTCTTGCTCTCTTGCTCCCTTGCTCCCTTGCTCTCTTGCTCTCTTGCTCTCTTGCTCCCTTGCTCCCTTGCTCCCTTGCTCTCTTGCTCCCTTGCTCTCTTGCTCTCTTGCTCTCTTGCTCCCTTGCTCCCTTGCTCTCTTGCTCTCTTGCTCTCTTGCTCTCTTGCTCTCTTGCTCCCTTGCTCTCTTGCTCCCTTGCTCCCTTGCTCTCTTGCTCTCTTGCTCTCTTGCTCTCTTGCTCTCTTGCTCTCTTGCTCCCTTGCTCTCTTGCTCCCTTGCTCCCTCGCTCTCTTGCTCTCTTGCTCCCTTGCTCCCTTGCTCCCTTGCTCCCTTGCTCTCTCGCTCTCTCTCTCTCTCTCTCTCTCTCTCTCTCTCTCTCTCTCTCTTGCTCTCTCTCGTGCGCACAAGCTGTTGGCACAAATGTCCACTAGCCCTCCTGGGACTGATAGAGTGTTGGAGAGCAAATCATTGCAACGCAGGGCATGTCATTCGCTGACGCGAGTACTGATGATAACACAACAAAGTAAACGTGGGCGATGGTCGACCATCGGGTCAACCACCGTGGGCAATCAAGCAGGCATCTACCAAGCTCGTTCATGGTTTGCGCTGTGGGCGTAACGCCATTAACGAGAACATATCACTATCCGGCCATTGCAAGCCATCGAACGGAGCCTGCCAGCCATGAGTTACAACTCGGCAAAAGTACCGGCCCGGAATCAAGTGATGCTGTGTACCAAGTCAATCATGAGTGACTCCTTCGATACTCAACAACAATCAACAAGCAGCGTGCTTCTCGCTCTCTCTGAGACGTACCGGAGCCCAATGAGCACTTGTGGCCAACACCGATGTCGTTATTGGAGGGAATGGCGTCACTTGAGCGCCGGACGGCGAATGCATCGTGATCGTGATGGTCATGTTGCTCGGCAGATTGGTGTTCCATTGGATCGGCTGCACCACGAATTCAGAGCGAACGCAAGATTGAACTCGAACGTGAGACTCTTGCTGCCAAGTGAGTGCGGAAGGTCTCGCACTTGTGTGCGCGTACCTGAGGCCAATACATGTACCAGGTCGTGGTGTTGAGCGGGGTCGCCCACTCAAGTCGATACACCTGTACACCCACCGGTTGAGTGGTGCAAACCTTCAACGGCGATGTGTCGCACACTGTGATGTTGAATCCTGCAAGCGCTGCTGAGTGCCTCACGGGAGAAAACGTGATACTGAATCCTGAGATCGATATCGAACCAACGCTGGGGCTGATGGTCGATGTGGTTACCGATGTCGAGTCGAACGGATACTGGCCTTGAGAGAACAGCGAACCGATCGGAATCGCCAGAGTTTGGAAGTCCGGGACTGCGAGCGGCGCCACTACTGCGGCCGATCCAGAACGAAGCTGAGGTCCCAGCAAAGGCAGGCCGCCGAACACTCCTGGCTCAGTGTCCATCGTGTAAGATCCAGGTGTCGGAGTCGTGTCGATGATGCCGTCGTAGTCGTTGTCTGCCGTGCCGTCGACGATGCCATCGTTATTGGTGTCGTACTTGCTGACGTCTCGGCCTGATCGCAAGAGGTCCGAGAGACCGTTCGCAGGAACAAGAGAGTAAAGCTGCAGCATGTCAGGAGTGCCGTCGTTGTTCGAGTCTCGAGGTGCTGGCTGGCTCGGAGAGCCGTACACATTCGGCTGAGTGTCGGCCGCATTCTTGATGCCATCGAGCTCGTTGTCTGGTCCGTCGATCACGCCGTCGCCTCCGACAGGAATCGTGTCTCCGGCGATGGCCGCCGCGTTGCCCGACTCGATGAGGTCCGACACGCCGTCGTTGTCCGAGTCGAGGTCGTACATGTCGGGGATCTTGTCGCCGTCGGTGTCGACGATGAAATGGCCCAGTGCTGATCCATGACCGATGCTCGAGCCGTACATCGAGTCGTTCGAGTCGATCGATGCCGGAATGCCGTCCTTGTCTGAGTCGGTCGACAGATTGTCGAGCACTCCGTTCGAGTCGCTGTCGAGACTCGCGAGAGGCAGCACGATGCCGCTCTCTCGCAGATCGAGCACTCCGTCGTTGTCCGAGTCGAGATCTCGAAAGTCCGGCACTCCGTCGCCGTCTCGATCGATGGCCGATGTGTTGGGCTGCTGGCTCGGCTTGGCGTTCGATGGTCGAGTCGTGAGACCTGGACTGCCGAACGCCGCAGGGTTCGAGTCGCTCAAGTCGATGATGCCGTCATGATCGGCGTCACTCATCGATGGACCAAGCACCGAGTTGGCGTCGCTGTCGAGAGCCTGCCAGTCGGCAAGCAGCATGCCTCGATTCTCGAGCAAGTCAGGAACACCGTCCGAGTCCGAGTCGAGATCGAGGAAGTCGGGTCGTGAGTCGGAGTCGGTGTCTGGTCGTCCGACGATCGCCGAGTTTGTGAGGTCGCTGCTTTTCGGAGACTGCACTCGAACATCGTATCCGAGAACATCGAACGGTCCATCGAGAACGGCGTTGGCATCGACATCGAGAGTGGCGAGAGTGTAGTGGTTGTTGTCCCATGTGGACGTGGCTCCGTTGGCGAGGAAGGTCGTGGCCATGCCCTCGATCACATCGGGAATGCCGTCGTTGTCCGAGTCGAGATCGAGGAAGTTCGGAACGCCGTCGCCGTCAGTGTCGTAGGCCGAGCAGCAGCCGTTGACGATGGTGCCGCATCCAGGATTCGCCGAGTTCTTGTAGTTCGGCACGAGAGATCCCGGCAGGTACTGGCCTCCATCGAGCAGTCCTGGATTCTCGTCCGAGTTCAAGATGCCGTCATTGTCGCAATCAATGTCGTTGTAGTCAGGAACGCTGTCGCCGTCAGTGTCGATGAAAGGAACAAAGCTCAAGCCTCCGAACACTCCTTGCTCGATATCTATTGTGTAAGATCCAGGTGTTGGAGTCGTGTCGACGATGCCGTCGTAGTCGTTGTCTGCCGTGCCGTCGACGATGCCATCGTTGTTGGTGTCGTACTTGGAGACGTCTCGGCCTGATCGCAAGAGGTCCGAGAGACCGTTCGCAGGAGCAAGAGAGTAAAGCTGCAGCATGTCAGGAGTGCCGTCATTGTTCGAATCTCGAGGAGTGTTCCTGGTGGCTGATCCATACGAGTTGATCGATCCATCGGCTGCATCCTTGATTCCGTCTCCATCAGTGTCTGGTCCATCGATCACGCCGTCGCCTCCGACAGGAATCGTGTCTCCGGCGATGGCCGTCGCATTGCCCGACTCGATGAGGTCCGACACGCCATCGTTGTCCGAGTCGAGGTCGTACATGTCGGGAATGCTGTCACCATCGGTGTCACCAAGCTCTCTCCTGGCTCCTGATACAGCAAGGTTCTTGAACACGGTTCCAAACACCGAGTCGTTCGAGTCGATGCCTGATGGAATGCCATCCTTGTCCGCATCGGGCATTCCTGCCTTCTCGGCATCAATGACTCCGAATGGAGCAACCACATCGTAGGTGCTCGACACAAGTGCTCCTCCGAGCATTTGCAAGGCACACTCTTGAGCATCGAGCACGCCATCGTTGTCCGAGTCGAGATCTCGAAAGTCCGGAACACCGTCCTTGTCTCGATCGAGACCGCTTCCTTGGACTGAAGTGCTTGGATCGGCGAACGAGAGCTTCGTGGCGATGCCAGCACTGCCGTACACGCTGGGAGTCTTGTCGACACTGTCCTCGAAGCCATCCTGATCGGCATCGGGTCCCGTGTCGACCACATGATTGAAATCAGAGTCGATGGCAGCCCACTGCACCAAGCTCAGTCCTCGACTCTCCCACATATCTGGAACACCATCGGCATCCGAGTCAAGATCGAGAAAGTCTCGAGCACCGTCCGAGTCGGTGTCGGGATAGTTGGGAGAGCCAAAGAACATCGAGTTGGGAGAGCCACTGTTGGCAGGCGATTGTACTCGAGAGTCGAGGCCGTTGATGCTGAACGGACCATCGAGCATTCCGTTGGCGTCCGAGTCGAGGCTCGCCACTCCAGCAGCGCCACCGAGGAACGATGTCGAGAGTCCTTCGATCTCATCGGGAATCGTGTCGGCATCGGAATCGAGATCGAGGAAGTTGGCCACTCCATCTTGGTCGAGGTCATAGTTGTTGCACCAACCGAACCTGCCGACTCCACCACAAGATGGATTGCTCGGATCGGCGGCGTTGATGATACCGTCGCCGTTGGCATCTCCGATGGGATCGAGCAAGCCAGGAGCCTCGATCGTGTTGAGGATACCATCGTTGTCGCAGTCAATGTCGTGCACATCAGGGACACCATCGCCATCCGAGTCGGTGGTGGGATTGACGGTCACAGTGACATTGGCACATCGAATGCCGGGGCCAGGCGGACTGACGTTCGCAGGAGGGAGAGCAGGATTGTCGCACACCTGCACCATGAAGCTCGCAGTGACAGGGCGAGAGTTCGAGGGCGTGAATGTGAGATAGTGACTCGAGTACGAGATTGCTCCGGTCGGGATGCTCGATGCTCCAGTGAGAGTGCTCCAGTCGATCGTGTAGGTACCGGCAGTAAAGTACATTGAGAGATCGACGGTGATACTGGTGCTTCTGGCCGGTGAGATCGAGAACGGTGATCCGGATGGTGGCACAATACCAGCTGCAAAGGTCACAGTGGCAGTGTTGGACGCAGGCACCGATCCGAGACCACACACAATGTACTGGAACGAAATGTATCCTCGGAACGTGTTGCCGGGGTTGTTGCACGGCGGGGTGAAGTTGATGCCGGTTGAGGGAGTCGATGTCACGACAGCGGTGCCGGAGGTAGGCGACGTTGAGACAACGAGGCTAGGAACATAAACGTTCACGTCGTTGCTGGTGACATCGAGGAAGAATGGCGTCGTGCAGCTCACAGCGGTGGCGTAAGAGTAATTGTCGTCATTGGCATGAGAAGCGGGACTCCTCGTGCATGGGTACACCATCGAGGGATCGAATGGGAAGCTGCGACACATATCAACCACATATCACCCACACCAAAACATCACATGAATCAGCGCGTGGAATGTCAATTATCTCTTGTCGTTTCTCTGTTGCACTCACAAGAGCAACGAACAAATCGGAGGATTGTAGGGGTCTTGAGAACGAGTGAATGAAGGACGTACGTCTCACCCGAGTCAGCCAAGGCCCACAAGCAACCATAGGAGTCTTGGGTGACTTGGTAAAAGAAGTTTGGCGTTCCTACTGGAAAGGTCACGGTACCGCAACTTGCTTGGGTGGACCAATCGAAGCAATCGATTGAAGGATACATCCAACGACCGTAATACATCTTGGTGCCAATGTAGAACGGTGTTGCAAGGAGATTCACACCACTCAATGTACCGCTCGTGAAAGTTGTTGGCACCATCCACGAGAGAGTTGGAGTATCGGTGATCTCGTAACCGACTGCCGTTCCCGAGGTGGAGTTGATTGAGACACAAGCATACAGATTTGAAGAGGTAACGTCGATGGTACACACGGCCACCGGAATGCCACTGAGCATCGGGTAGTACATGTTGAAGAAGTTGCCATTCGGTGCATGAGTGGGATACACAGGTCCGTTTGCGAGTGGCCCACCGCACTTGTAGTTGTTGGCGGCATTCGAAAAGTCCCAACAAAGCAACGCGAGTCGTTGGGGAGTCGACGGCACGCCGTTGATGTAGCTGTACAGCTGGTTGCCGATCGTGATCAAGATGGGAGCATCGCTCGCCACGAGAGTCAAAGGAATGACGTTCTGAGGCGAGTTGATGGGCCCGCACGAAGACAGCATTCCAGTCGTCGGGTTGGCTTGGAAGCAGTACAGCGTGCCATCAGGACCGACGGTGACGAACGAGTTGATTTGGCCCGGTATCGGTTGGAGGCCACCCGAGATGCCTGGCTGAGGGCAATGCAAGGTGGTCGAACCGAGAGCCAGCCAGCCGGCATCTGCTGGGCCGGCAGTGGCAGTCGAGGTGCAGAACTGGTTGAGTTGCGTGTCGAAGCACAAGATGCCCCAAGTGCAGCCCAGGGAGCCATCGGAGGCAGGGTAGGCCACGACCGTGGTGTACATCCAGCGGTTGCTGAACATCGTCTGGCCGCCATACTGGGTCGGAGTGCCGACGTACGCGAAGCTCGAGAGCGCTGCAATGTTGGCTCGGGCGTCGGCATGGGCACATATGCTCCCCGTGTACACATTGATGCACACAATCGTGGCGGCCGTGTGATGGTACGAGAGATAGACCTTGCCGACTTGCGCAGAGAATAACGCAATGTAACCATCTCCACTGATACTCGAGCTGGGCAACGTGCAAGTGGCGTGGGCTTGGTGAGCGTCTCGGCTGTGGTGCGACGAGTTGGTCGTCAGGAACGAAGAAAGGCGATCGAGTTGGCCCACTGCCGGCTGGGTGGTCGACGGCAGGTTCATGGTTGCGATGGTCTGCACCACGACGAGATCGTCCCGTTTTTCGTCGATCGATTAATTGATTGAAACACAACCAAATAATTCCAACACACACGAGCGCACACAAAAGAGGTTAGAAATAACATGAAACCAAGGGTAAAAGGAGGGGCTCGCGCTCAGGAAGTAGTTTTGAGAAGGAGGCACGCTTCGTACCGAGGAAGTGGGGATCGGGAAGGCTGCGTGGCAGCCAAAGAGTACCACAAGAACAAGGAGCATGAGCAGGACGGCCCGAGTCTGGAGCATGTAACTGCTCGTTCGAGAGACCAGAAAAGAGGGCTGCATTGGAGCGCAGGCAGTAGCTCGGGTGGCAGGGAGAGCGCGTTGGTGGAGAGCAGGTGGACGAGCCGGCAGGGCAGAGGGCGTGCGCTGACCGGGAGGCGGGTGGGGGGCGTGCCGGCGGGCGAGCGAGGAACGGACTACCGCACCTGATGGCTGTGGTGCTTGTGAAGGACAAGAGGGGCAAGAGACTGCCGCGACTTGCCGCGAATACACGAGGCGCGCTCCGGCGTTGCTAAGGGCACATGTGGAGTACCAGGCTTGCGGCATTCTTCCGGCGCGTGCTCGCGTTAAATTGCCTGTGTTTTGCTCGTAGTATTAGAGTTTGTAGATTGGCACTGAGCTACATGCAAGCAAGAGTCAGCGGGAGGTGGATACAGGTGGAGCGAGCTCTCGAGGCGCAGCCATTGGGTCAGCGGAGCTGTGGTAAGTGAACCGAGTCTGCTCCGGATCCGGTATTTCGCCGAGGTCCTCTGCTGTGCCCTCTCTTCCTCCCCTTCCCTCTTCTCTGAGAAAGAGTAGGGACTCGGAAAATATCGCTGCGGTCCAGCGCCGCGACTGTTAGAGATGCGAGTAGTACGTAACGGGTGGTGCTCTTTGCAAGCAGGTCGCCTCGTATTGTTGCGCGCCACGTGCTGCTGGAGGGCCGGGTCGAACGAAGGAGATCAATGGATGGGCGTACATGGCACGTTATCGTAACGATCGTAGGAGGCACGAACTGGTGTGGCTTGTTCTGAGGCAGAGCGTTCCAGCCGCTCGCATATCTGAACTAGGCTCCTCCTGATAACCTTCCAAGGGAAAGAGGCCCAGAGGCACTGTGCAGCTCGCTTCTCTCTTGAATGCGCATGTGCTTCGCTCAATAGCTCGTTGTATTGTAAGTTGGTTTACGTGCGCCATCAACAACCACTACAGAAGGAGGACAGTTGGTAGCGAAGAGTCTCCGCGCCGCGCGTATTAGTGCTTGATCGTGCTTGGATTGTCGCGCGGAGTGGCCTCTAACTCCATGCGCGCACTCTGCGACTGGCATGCCCACCAGACTGTGAGTTTGCCCGAGAAATTGAACACTCGATCAATCCCAGGAGGGCCAATGGACATATGTGCCAACAGCTTGTGCGCACGCGAGAGAGAGAGAGAGAGAGAGAGAGAGAGAGAGAGAGAGAGAGAGAGAGAGAGAGAGAGCGAACTCTATTACTGCCTGCCACACACTGTCGTCTCCCTCGAGGCTGCTTCGACGTGCCTGAGAGTAGATGTGCAGGTAGTGGACGGAGTGCTTCGTCTTGGCGGTACGTCGGTCCGCAGAGCATCGGAGAGGCGCATGGGAGCGGGCACCGAGGCGAGTCACACTCCCCCTCGCACACAGTGAGAGGAAAGAGGAACAATGAGTGTTGGGTACAAGTACAGTATCGGATGTCGAACAAAGATGTGGAGAAATCCTCGATGGTGTAGTTGGTAACACTTAAGCCTCTCACGCTTGCACCCCGGGTTCGATTCCCGGTCGGGGAGCTTCGTTTTTTGCTTTTTGCTTCCCTCTCGCTCCTCCTCCGCTGCTGCTTGCTCTGCGCCTGTGCTGTTCTTGTGCCTCGCTGCCTCGCTCTTGCTGCCTCACTGCCTCGCTCTTGTTCTCGATCCCCTCTGCGTCTCGTCGCTCGCTCGTGCTCGACGGTCGCTCGCGAACGGCGCGAGGGCGCGCCATGATACCGACGCTGCTTGCTCGCCGCGAGCTCGGCATACGGCCGTTCGATGTGGTGCACCGAGAGAGGATCGCCGAGGCCAGCCGCACGGTGGCGCTCAACACCGTGTCGCCCGCCATCGTGCCACCTCTCGGATCTCCGATCGTCACGCTCGCGATCGATGCCGTCGAGTCGAGATTGTACGATGACTCGCTCGACACTCGCTTGGCATCGCTTGGCATCGCAGTGCGCTTCGGGATCGCGAGTCGGTGGGCAAGCGTCTGACGTGTGTCGGGCGACGACAGTATGGTGGCAGGAACAGCGCTCGGGTCGATCTATGCCGTGGATCTGCTGAGGCGCATTCACTCTCGATGGAACAGGCCATCGGCGCCATCGTGTGAGCCGTTCGTGTTTCATGCTCGTCCGTCGCGGTTCGTGTTGCATCGAGATGGAGGCGCAAGGGTTGCGCGAGATTGACTGATTGGCGAATGTGAATCCACGCAGCTCCTCATCGTCGAGCAGTGGCAGCAACCGTGGTCGATCGTCGAGCAGCGGCAGCTCGTCTTCCTCAGCGACGACGAGCAGCATCACGGCGTTGAAGTGGTTTCCGAGAGACAATGGGATGTTCCTGTCGGGATCCGCCGGTGGACGTCTCATCATTTGGGACTCGAACGCTGTTCAGGTAGGTCGTCGGACCACGCACTGCAATCGCAATCAAGCACACGGTCATCGATGGTCATGCAATCGACCAATCACCATCCACTCAATCGATCGATGAATCTGAAATGCAGGAAGCAGGAGAGTTCAATGTGCGAGCGCAGATTCAATCGATCGACATGTCGTCGATCGCGCTCTCGCACAATCTGGTGGCAGTTGCCTCGAACGACGTCAACGTTCGACTTTGCGATCTGGTGTCAGGATCGTCGACTCACACTCTTGCACGTAGGTCGTCGATTGACTCGTGCACTCCAACGTGATGCGCGTACCTCTCTTCATCCATTCATTGCACTCACTCGTTCACTCTTGAATCGGTGCGCGTTGGTCTCGAAAATCAGATAACGACAAAGGCAATCGAGTTGTGCGATGGTCGCCACGAGAAGAGACCGTGCTGGTATCGGGTGGAGGCGATGGTGCCATCAAGTTCTGGGACATTCGACAATGCACGAAGCCAATCATGACTCTCGATGCTACCAATGGACACGCTGGTCAACACACGCTCTTGGCTCATGAGGCTTCCATCATCGATCTCACATTTCACCCATCCAATGGCTTGTCATTATTCTCGACAGGTACATTGACGCGCACTCGTGAATGCATACGCACCATCTTATTTATCCTCATCGACGTATTCACGAATGCTCTCTTGATTGTCGTTGGTGTTTTTGTGTTGAAACGTTTGTATTTAATCTCACAGCGGCCGATGGAAGAATGAGACAATGGGATATCATCACAGGCAAGAAGCTCTTAGTCGCGTATAATAAGTTGTCTTCAATGTACGGGTTTGTTGGTATCTTGCTACTGGCACCTTTGGCAGTAGGAAACGCACTCGTTACTCATCGAACATTCGTAGTGGGAATGGTCGACATTACTCGATGGCCATCTCAAACGATGGTCAAGTACTGTATCGTCCAAGTGGTCGCGTGATACTCGTCGAGTCTGCGGATTCGGGGCAAGTCATTGCAAAGCTTTCGGGCCATTACGGCAATGTAATATGTTGTAGCGTGCAGACTTCTACACAAGTATGAATACCACTTTGACTCTCTCTCTCTCTCTCTCACTCACTTGCTACCTCGCGAGAAATCCACACTAACGCAATGCCTCCAGTATTTAATATCTGGATCGGAGGATCAACAGTTATTGTCTTGGATCTCGCCTATCGATGCAATCCCTGTGCAAACGCTGGTACGCTTTTGTAGCACTAGCGACAGTCGTCTTCTCTAATACTCACTCATACGGTCTGGTTTCTTATAAATTACTTGTGCTATCTATGCAGGTTGGAGAAGAGCATGATAACTGGAGCGATGATGAAGAGTGAATTATCTTGTTTGATGTATCGATGCGTGATACCGTGAGTGCAATCATTACAACTATACCACTATTATTGTTATTCTGTTGATATGTGGCTCGAATCTCTCTGTCTGTCTCTCTCTCATTGACCTTCCTATCGTTGAGAGACGGTAAATATCCTCCTTGAATTAGTTTAACGAGTACCACAAACGCAGTACGGAAAAGAGTGCGGTAGCTTCATTGAGAAAGTACGTTGCCATTTGGCAGTTGAGCCGTTCGTAGCAAGAGCTACCAAGAGCTACTCTCGAAAGTCAATCGACCAAATGGCACCTTGCTCGCTGTGAATATCGACAGTAACCACGTCGTCGATTGTACGATTGGAACTACTCACAAGACCTCCGAATTGCATCGGTTCCGATTGATCTACAGCAATCATGAGCATGAATCACATTCAACTCGATTATCATGATGCGCGAGTAGTATGCGAGTATGGATACGATCGATCTATCAAGGTGAGGCCCGTACCAAGGTTCCATTGCAAGCCAGTCGTACTTGCGTGGACGAGTCCCGCCATTGGGAAGAGGCCACAGAACAAGCCGGCCGACACGTGGATTCGATGTTGTCCTGGCGGCAGCACGCAACAAATGTTCTCGTCCGATAGCAAGACGCCATTCAGTTGCATGGGCTCGAACTGATACAATGCGTTGATGTTGGCAAGTTGTTGGCTGAGATTACCACCAAGACCTCCCATGATCCATGTCGGTGTCACAATGGTCTCGTCGATCGTTGGTGGAGCATTCTTCTCTTGCGTGTGTTGTTGGTGGTAGTGTTGCTGGTGCTGGTGATGGTATTGAACCAGATGCAACACAGTCTTGTCGAGGTCCGTATTCGATTGATTGGCATCGTGAACAAAGTTCGTTCCCTTGATGATCATCACCGCACGCATCGTTTCATTCACAGCGCACATCATTGGTTAGTCGAATGAGAGAGAGAGAGAGAGAGAGAGTCGATCCACGAGATATTCAAGCGTCATTAACATGACACGACAGTCTCAGGATAAGCGCTATCATGTGTGCGTACGACATACCAAGGCTTCGAGGGTCGAGCGAACTGTTGGATGCACTGAATCCAGATCGCCAACCACGTCGTGAGGTGCAAGCTCTCTAAAATCACACCATTCAACAACGGACTCGACCGCGCTCCATGCATGATACAGGAGAGTGTGTGTGTGTACCGTGTTAGTTTCGTGCGCTGAACCTCCGAGTAGAAGTCCAAGACTCGATTGGCGCCACCATCAGCGCATAACCGAAGAGAGGCGTTGCGCCACGCGGTATCGAACCACCGCCTTGGCAGCAACGAGTTGACTGCGATCACGACCGATCCTTCAAATTGTGGCCGCAGTCTTTGTGCTTCGTCGGCCACTCGCTTCGATACATCGCCAGTCGATGCCATACCCGCGCGCACCAAACGTCCAAAGTCCCAAATCCAACGACGCGCCATCGATCCTACCTGTCCTCCACTTCAGATTGGTATTGAGGAGGAGAGCGCACTATTCCCGATCTCACTCACGTACACCCTCACTCAGTTGCCCAGGTACCCAGTTGCACCCTCAGTCAGGCGCATATATACATACACAGAGCACGAAACGAGCCAACAACCATAAGAAAGACTCTCGTTGTTGTTGTGGAGCGTGTTTCTGACGATAAGAACAGCAAACATGCGTAGATGTACCCCGGAGCTCATCCTGGTAAGGCCTCCTCGACGCCCTCGTATGCTTTATCGAGGGAGATATTCCTCGCCGCGTGCGTTGCTTGCGTGGCACATTCGCCTCCTCCACCGCTGCCGCTGCCACCTCCAACACCTAACGCTAACCGCCTTGTCCTCTCTACCCCACTCACACTCACTCACACTACCAACATGTCGACCGCACTCAAGGGTAACGATGACGAGAAGCTCCTCGAGCTCTGCTCGCGCACGTACAAGGAGCAGATCATCTGGTTCCTCAACTCGTTCTGGGACAATCTCCAAGGCGAGGCCGAGCAGTTGTGGAAGTACAACCTCAAGTGCGCCGAGCTCGACCTCCAGAAGCGCGGCGAGGGCAACGCTCTCGACGAGCTCAACGCCCACGTGTTCCTCGAGCACTTCAAGGAGACGTTGACGGTGCGAGAGATGCGCACCAAGCTCCGAGAGACGGGAGCCATCGGCGAGAAGGACCGACCCAAGACCGTGCCGATCACTCACTACCTGCTCTTCAAGTACAACGTGAGCTGGCACGAGCTCGTCAATGCCTCGCAAGGAAGCAACGAGAAGGAGATTCGTGAGGCTC
>Ga0209935_1004521_pt1 | contig 12762 bp, 13 predicted proteins | sample ThiBio_1000_plan_2_FD_183958 | JGI IMG/M metagenome (GOLD analysis project Ga0209935, IMG submission 183958) | Wastewater bioreactor microbial communities from Cape Town, South Africa - Thiocy_cont_1000_plan (SPAdes) | ecosystem: Engineered > Bioreactor > Thiocyanate-remediating >... | reverse complement strand
CAATACTGAGGATGGGGGTAGGTGTCTAGATCCTCTCCACCTGAGACTGACTGTGTGTGTGGTTCCAGAGCACTGTAGAGACTTTCTTCATGGGGCATGCGAGCGGGGGACAAACTGCAAGTTTCTGCATGCCAGAGGTTAGCATATTATCACCTACAACAATATCTTATCTCACAACTTTCAGAGGTGTGTCGGGACTATACAAATGGAACCTGCTCTCGAGGAGACGACTGTAAATATTTGCATGTAAAAGGTGTGAGATATTCTAGTACTTTGGTTGCCTGAACTCACATTTGGGTATAACAGGGGAACAATGCCGCGACTTCTTGAACGGCACTTGCGCAAGAGCTGACAGGTGCCGATTTCTTCATTCTGGAGGAACCCTGAAGAGAAGCCGAGAAGGAGAGGGAGGCACACAAAACAATTCCAAAGACACAACAGAGGGAACCGAATGTCCATCCCCCAAGAAACCAAAGAGGGAAGAAGAAGAAAAGACCTATGCCACTGAAGAAGAGGAGGCATCGCAAGACCACACCACAACCACAACCACCACGACCAACACACAGCCGGAGGATACCCCCGCAGTACCAGAAGTCCAAGAATCAACAACCACAAACCCTCCTTTGACAAAGGTCTCTGAACTTGTAAACAGTCTACTGCCCGCAAAGAAAGAGGGTGACGACGTAACACCCTAAAGGGCTAAGAACACCCATGTAAATTAGAATAATATTTAAATAATAATACTTTCAAAAATGGATACTAATACATATAAAAGTCATACTATCTCTCTCCCTCTCTCTATTTCCGTTCGTTAGAACATGCCGGAGCCTCCCTTCTGCCCGTTGGGGTTCTTCAAGAGGTTGGTGCTGCTCTTTCGTCTCTGCCTCTGAAGCTCCTTCTCCTGCTCCTTCATCTGTTTCCTCAACTTCTTCTGTTCCTCCTTCCGCGTTTTTTTCTCTTTCTCTCTTCTCAGCAACATCTCGCGTTCGTTCTCGCTGAGGTTGCGATACTCACTCTGTTGTCTGGTGAGGTTCTTTGCCACCTGGACGATGGTGGCACCGGTGTTCCTACCCAGACTGCCTCCCTTCTGTTGATATTTCGGGTCCTGCTCAGAGGTGGTGTTGTTGTTGCTGTTGTTGTAGCCGCTGTTGTTGGAGGGGTCTCTGGTACCCAACCCACCGCCACTGCCCCCAAGGGTGTAGCTGGTTGTTGTGGAGGCGGAGGAGGTTGAGGTTGTTGCGTAGTGCGGAGACATGGGCGCGGGTGTCGAAGTGTGTGCAGGAGGGTTGTGGCCTCCTTTGCCCCAGAAGAACTGTTCAAGGTATTTCGAGGAATCTATGCCGACGGCCTCACTCGGCTTCTCAAGCGGCACTCTCGGCGTGTAGTTGCCTGATGTTGGTGTGGGCAGCCGCGATAAGCTATCTTGTGCCTACAAGAACAGTGGGTGTGAGTGTTGTAGAATGCAGGAGTGGGTGGTGTTGTTTACCTTGGGCACAGGTGCGGGTGTGGGGGAGGCCACATTGCGGGTGATATTAGGAGAGGAGTGTGGGGAGGGTGTGTTGTCCAATTCAACCTCTCCGCCACTCTTGCGGTTGTTGTTGTTGCTGCTGATGTCGAGAGAATCTAATAACAATTCCTCGGGGGTAGGGCCAGGTGGGGGTGCGGGATAGTCCTGCACGGGTTTTTCCTCGAATCGAAGCACCTTCGAACCGCCGTCACCCGATTGTGGCGGTTGTGCGGATGGAAACACTATGGATCCCATCTTGGGTCCTTCCTGGGGAAACATACTAATCAATGCTTCCTCATCCTCAACCTTGAATGTATAAGTTCATATGTTAATAAAACGGTACCACAATTCCAATAAACAACAACTTACCTCATTCACAGAAAGATGCACAGCACGTCGAGAGCTGAGTGGCAAGGAAATGCCAGGATTGCCTGGCCCACTGTATGGATCCTCCAAAGCATGAAACGGCGATCGCTCCGCATCAGAATTAAACCGATTGCTGTTGATGCCACTCCCTCCCACATTTTCTTGCGGGGAGGTGCGACTGCGAGGGGATATGGGCGGGTTGTCTATGGGAGGCATTCGTGGAGAGGTGGGTGGTTGCAGCGGGGGGAGGCGGGTGACCCCCGAAATGGGGAGAGTGGGAGAGGGGCTGATAGGACCGGAAGGTAAAGGCGCATCTGAATCCATTCGGATCTCCACCTGTATGTTGCCTCCGCGAGCGCCTATGCCGAGGCCTCGCAGGATCACCTTCCCCTCCCCAGTGGATGATGTAAGAGAGGCTGGTGGTGGTGATGGTGTTGATTGCGGTGGGATAACAATGCGCTCGAGAGCCCCGCTGGGGAAGTCCGGCAGAGGTGGGGGTTGGGTGGTCGGCCGAGGAGAGGATGGTGGCGACCTCACGGCAGGTGAGGGGGAGGGTGTGTCGCTGTTGGTGGGCAGGGTGGTAGTAGCTGTGGTGGGGGTGGGGGGTGCGGGTTCCTGAGGGACCGCAGCAGGGGCCATCTGCGTGGGTGTGGGTGTGGGTACCGGGACGGGGATGGATAGAGGCGTCAATTGGGACAACGGGCGCGGTTCCGGGAATTGCTTATTTGTTGCCGGGTTATGATAGGCCGTGAAATTCGAAGGGCGGGCATGGACTGACGCTCGCTTGCCTTTGGGAGCCACACCAACACCGCCGGAGAGGACGAGGGAGGCCACAGCAGGGTCCTTGTTGCGCGACTCGGACACCTGCTTGAAGATGTCGCGGACCATCAGGTTGGCTTCTTCCTCTGTAGCGCTGATACGGCTCACTGCCGCGCGGCCTTGTTGCAGCATCATCCTCTTCACGTTGTCAGGCGCCTCAGGCTGCTTCATTGCCACATCATCCAGGTCCGATTCCAAAAAGTTCTCGAGCTTCCTGTCCAGCTCGGCATCAAAGGATAACGGGGATTGGTCGTCACCATAGTAATTACTGCCACCATCATTATACTCGCCTTCATCATCTTCTATCATGGCCGGGTTGTCGGGGGAGACAACATGCTCATCTGGACGCATCAGGGCATCGTCGATAGCCTGCTGTTGTTGTTGAAGTTTCCTCAACCTCTCCTCTTCAAGTTGGCTACGATAGAACTCGAGGTCATCTTCTTTTTGCTTGCGGAGTCTTTCTTCTTGCTGAAGCTTGATTGCCAATTCCTCCTCCTTCTTAGCGACCTCCTGCAGCTTCTTCTTGTATTCTTCTTCCAATGCCGATCTTCGTTTTTCCTCTAATTCGACTTCTTGCTTTCTCCGTCTTTCGGCTTCCTCGAATTGTTTGAGCTTGGCTTCCAGCTGCTGCAGCTTCTCGACTCTCTCTTGCTCCTCTTGTTCTCGTCGCTTCCTTTCTTCAATCTCGGCTTTACTCAATCTCTCCCCCAACAGGAGAAGTTGTTGCAGTCGATCGACCTCCGCCTGTCTCTCCAATTCTTTCCTACGCCTCTCTTCCTCTCCTTCCTCCACAACCTTCTTCAACCTCTCCTCCAGTATGGCTATCTGCTTCAACTTCTCTTCCTCCAACAACAGGCGCTGCGTCTCTTCGTTTCTCAGCCTAGCCAGCGCCTCCTCTTTCCTTCTATGTTCCTCCTGCTCGATTCTCAATCTCTCCCTTTCCGATGCCAGTCTCGCCTCTTCCTGTTTTATCCTCTGCTCCTCCTTCAATCGGCGCAACTCCTCGTCTATCCTCGCTCGCGCTTCCTCCTCTTCTCTCGCCTTCCTCTCCCTTTCCTCCCTTTCTCTCCTCTCCCTCTCTTCTCTTTCCCTGCTTTCCTTCTCCTCTCGTTCTCTGGTTGCTTGCTGTTCCCTTGCCAACCTCTCCCTCCTCTCCCTTTCCTCCCTTTCCCTTCTTTCCCTTTCTTTCCTTTCTCGTTCCTCTCTCTCCCACCTTTCCCGTTCCTCTCTCGCTCTCCTGTCCTCTTCCTCCCTACGCAGTCTATCAGCAGCCTCCTGTTGCGCTCGCTGTCTCTCGGCTTCCTGGCGTCTCAGCTCTTCTTCGTACTGCTGTTGTGCTTTGAGAGCTCTCGCAGCCTCCTCCTGCTCGCGCGCTCTCCGCCTCATCTCCTCCTCTGCACGCTGAGCCTGTTCAGCAGCTTCCCTGCGGAGTCTCTCAGCGGTCTCAGCCCTCCGCACCCTCTCGGCCTCTCTAAGGCGCTCCTCCTCTTCTTGTTGCTCTACAAGTCGGATGCGTTCCTGCTCGGCTTCCCACAGCCGCTGCTGTTCGGCTTCCCATAACCGCTGTTGTTCCTCCTCCCGTAATCTCTTCTGTTCTTCTTCAAATAACCTTCGCTGTTCGGCCTCGTGAGCCTCTTGTCGTCTCCTCTCGGCCTCTTCTGCAGCTGCTTGTTGTTCAGCCGCAATTCTGGCTTCTTCGGCCTCCCTTGCCCTTCGGACCCTCTCCGCTGCTTCGCGTTCTTCTGCGGCTATTCTGGCTCTTTCGGCCTCTTCCGCCTCTTTTTGTAGCCTTTGGCGCTCTGCCTCTCTTCGCATCTCTTCGTCTTGCTGTTGTTGTTGCTGGTGTTGCTGTTGCTGCTGTTGAGCGCGTTCTGCTGCGGCCTTTCGATCTTCTTCTCGTTTACGAATGAGCTCCAAGGCCTTCGATCTCTTTTCGTCGTGCTGTCGTTTCTCCTCGGCCAGGATCGCGGCTTTTTCTGCCTCCTCGGCCTCGCGTTTCGCTCTTTCTTCATCCTCAATCTTCTTTAACCTTTCCTCTTCGATCCGTCTTTGTTCATCTTCTCTCGCTTTCCACTCTTCCTCGATCAACCTTTGCTTTTCCTCCTCTTGTCGTCTTTCTAATTCTTTAATCCTTTCTTCTTCCTCGCGAGCTTTCCTCTCCTTATCCTCTTCCGCTTGCTTGAGCACCTCCTCACGGCCTAATTTACGGAGGGGTGTTTTAAAGTTTTTCCTCCGCTCATCCATGCGCATTCGTCTGGCCATCGCCTTATCTTCCGCTGATCCGGAAACGGAAACACCTTCTTCCTCATTACTTGTCTCATCAGCTTCTTCCGGTTGTGGTTGTTGTGGCTGTGGCTGTGGTTGTGGTATTGATTGTGGTTGTTGTAGTTGGGGTTGGGGTTGTACGAATGGCGGCGGTTGTTGAGGTCGTAATTCTTCTGGTTGAGGGGATTGAACGGGACGCGGCCCTGCGGCACCTGCAGGCGGGGGAGGCTTTACAATGCCACGCCCTCCCGCACCAGGCCGAGGAGGCAATCCCCTCCCTCCTGGTAGAGGACGGGGACCAAGGGGATTTGAATTGGTCGGGTTGTTACCCTCCGCATTATTTATATTGGTTGATGATTGTGGTTGAGGTTTTGGAGGGAACGGGTTCCGCGTCTGTGGGGGTTGTGGCTGCGGTCGCGGTTGTGGTGGCTGTTGTGGTTGTGGAGGCTGTTGCGGTTGCTGTGTAGGTTGTGTTTGTGCGGGTTGTTGCGGTTGTGATGGCTGTGGCCGAAATTGAGGTCGTCCCGGCGGGATTTGAGGTTGGGGCCGTCCTTCAGGTTGTGTGGGAGATGGTGCTGTGGGTTGAGGCGAAGTTACTTGCGGTTGTGAGGGTAGGGATGGGGTCTGAGATTGTGGCGCTGGTCGAGATTGCGATTGAGAAAGATTTTCCTGAGTGGGTCGAGCCGCTGGTGTTGAGGATCCGCCTGCTTCGGTTGGTCGACGCGCAGCACCTGGAGGCTTAGGTCGACTTGCAACGCGCTCGCGCTGCTGCCTTATGTCGTTCATCCCCTGTGCTGCTTGTCTGTGTGATTTGTACGTGTGGTCTGACTTTAGGTATGTTTCATTTATGCAATTAGCGGAAACGCAATCATCATATTTGCTTCACTATTGAGTTAAAAGGAAGCAATCCTCCAACCCCTTCAATCCCATCCACTCTACGCTACACTTTTCCTCACCCATAACATACCCCCTCTCTATTCTTAAATGGCTAGGGTAATATTACTGCAACCTTGAGGATCAGGAGGAGTGTAGGGGCTGAATTGGCAAATTCTCTTGAAGCTCGGTGGGCAAAATTGTAGGACCTGCTGGCAAACAGGCATCAAGACTGTCGGAACAGGATCGAAGGCATTGCCTGTATCGTCGCACGGAGAGAAATAGAGAAGACAGAAGTAGAGCCGCAATACATCCGCGCAGGTTTTAGGCACGTTGGCCGCGTATCCTTTCCAGCGCGTGGAAGTAGTATTGTCCATGTGAATCCACACTTCGTTGTGGCCCGTCACAGCACTTGTAGAACGACTATAGTAAGCTATTGGTGCTTTACAGAATCTTACCTAACAACATGCCATGACGGTTTACAGAAGTCAGCATAATTTGCAGGTGGTATCGCGCATGTGTAGCTGTTTTGTGCAGCCTGGGCGAGGGGAACGTCTCGAGACACTAGAGGCGTTGGAAGAGCCGGAGCAGGAGGAAGCATAGGAGTGCATATATCTGAGGTATTCGAGCCGGACGTATCGTTCACAAACAGATCCCCGCCATAACAATTTGCCACAGAGTCCCCGACCTACGCCCGCGGAGGATACCCTTTGGTGAGGTGGAAAGTTGGAGGGGAGAGTGGAATACTTCTTGACCACAGCTGACTGTCTCTACAATGCATCCAGTGCGACATATGCCATTGTTGTCAGTGCAATAAGGGCATTTCGGAAAATAGAACGCACACAGATAGGACTTGTACGCCGCGCGACAATCGCTACCTTAGATATGAGGAAGATCTGCTAAGGAAGCGAGAACATACCCTGTTTGCAGTTTCGTAGGCGCAACTTCTTGATATAGTTTCTGAACAAGTTTATCGAGCGAGACAGGGTCGTCAACGCTGGTGTTGTATGTGACTGCGCTACAAAAATTGAGTTTGGGTGGCGTTCGACATGACTGGGCTTCAATCCTTATGGCCGCTTTGTTTGGAAATATTGAGATTGAATAGGGATAGAGAAAAAAGTAAAAGAAGAACGCACAAAGGAAGAGTAACGAAAACAAAAACAGGAAGAACGGATGTCGTTCTTTCATGTGGGAAGAGGTGGGTATGTATGTAAGCATACCACCCCAACTTCTTGCTCGAGTTCTCGTCGATAGCCAAATGAAATTCTGAGAAGATCCAACAGCAGAAGCAGGCGGCCACAACAGCCTACGGTCCGAGTACACCGTCAAAGGTAAAGTTGTAGGATGCTTGGTTTATTTGACCAGACTCAATTGAGTGCTTGGATAATAGAGCGAAAAGGCTGGAGAGACAGGCGGACGAATGCTGTACAGCTTCGCCATCCTCACCCCATTTTTGCTAATGGTTAGCGTCATTAGACTTAGATCGAGTACCACTTCTATGGTATCCCCAACCTTCGCATGCTCGCTTTGTTCGCAGCTTTTTCGCTGCCCATCCTGCCAGACGCTACCGTCAGAGATGTAATATCCCGTAAAATCTGGATGGATATGCGAAGAATCGGTTTCAAAGCACGGTGGGACTACCCCTACGCCTCCGTCCATAGGTTCGCACCATCTTTTATAAATGATTAACAAAAAATTTATCAGCTAATTTCGTACCTATCAATATACACCTTCCAGATGTGTATTCCTTTGTTGAACGTGGTGTTTCCTAACACCCACGCCCAACTTGGCGCGCTCTTTCGGACAGTCAGTTGATTGTTAGCAACAATCACATTACGTCCACAATTTGTTGTGGAGAATTTCCATCTTCGGCTTGTATGCCCTTCAGATTCATCGATTAGCCTATTTGTTCTTCAGAACAGTGTACTGCGCTTACCAGGACGCGGAGCCCAACGTGATTCGATCCGTTGAGATATGTCGATAGAATTTGGATCCGCCAAAAAACAGGCCGCCTGGAAGAGTTCCTTGGTGGGAACCACCCCCGTTGGATAAACGATCTGCATGAGCGCCCGGGCAGGGATCTGAGGGAACCGGATATACGTGAGCACTCGATGCATCCTCCACCGTAAATCCTTAATATCCCGTCTCATGGCCGCTCTCTTCTCCGCTTCCTCACTATCTGCCGCGGATTTTCTACTAGGTGAACCCACAACTGCCACAACACTCTCCCTCGCGTCTCCTCGAAGGTCAGGCATCGGACTTCCTCCCTCTGGACTCTTTACAACCTGATCACTCGATTGCTCTGAGGTAATCGGGGTAGATGCCCTCCCTGAGCTACGGCCTTCTGAGCTCGAAGCTCGCTTCTTGCTTTTTGCCTCCTTGAATTTCTGTTGCTGATGCTTACCCCACGAATAAGTCGCGAGGAACAAATCCAACTCCTGCGCCTCCAGCTTCTCACTTTGCAGAATCTTACAGAGTAAATCTTCGGTGAGCTCCAAGAACTCCTCGGTCAAGATAATTTCCTGTGTAGCCAACTGTAAGTATGAGCCCCAAACACTCATTCGCTCACCTTGGCATTATATTCGATAAATTTTATACATTTAGTGTACAGTGTCTTGTCGTCGTTCACATCTGCTGCCTTCAAAAACGTGCAGACGTTATGAATATCAATATGTGTGGAGAGAAATTCCCCGCACTAGATGCGAGAAGTAGTATGTCAGCTGCAAATCCCTTAAACAAGTTTTATACTCACCTTCGCTTTTAGGCCGATGATGTCGTATTTGTTGGCGGCGATAAATAGATTTGCTACGGAATCCGGATGAAGTTCTACACAGCCGGTATATATGTATGTGAACAGCAATAGTAGCACCTTAACCGCAAGTCAAAATGTGTACAGGTGAGCATCTAATCTTACCTCCGGTTCGATATCTTTGATTCTAATATCCTGCTCTTTGCTCTCTTTCATCCCTCCAAAGAGTAGAACCTGCAAAGGTTTGCTTCTAGCAGCCAAAATGACCTTGTGGCCGTAGATACGCTTTTTCTCTGTGCCTACGATGAAGGACACATCGCTCATCAGCGGATTGTTCACGAGCTTATTCCAATCCTTGCTCAGCTCTGTCAGTTCTTCAACGACGGTAACTCCTCGCTCCTTCTTTCTGTCAGGCACCTCCATCGCTGGCAAAAACCTACGACAACGGGGGGTGTGTAGGTTCGAGTAGCGGCGGTGTTTGCCTGCCCAATGCCTGGCCTGCAATAAATTCCTCGAAATTGACACATAGCCGGAACGAGGCGCCTTTTCTGCCTTTTCTCTTCTGTCGTTTGGTTGCGTTGCAAGGAGGGAGGATGGAGGTGGAGGAAGAGCTGACGTACTATGACATTCTGGGAGTATCCCAGGAGGCCACACAGGAGGAAATAAAAGTTGCCTACCGGAAGCAATCTTTGGCCCTTCATCCGGACAAAAATCTTACGGACCCTGAAGCTACTCAGAAGTTTCAATTACTGAGTCAAGCATATTCTGTACTGCGTGGTAAGCTATTTTGTCCTGCTTCAGGCTGCGCTTACGTAATGATAAAACTCCCCTGAAGATCCCGAAAAACGCGCGAATTACGACCTTGACCCATCTGGTGGTGGCGAAGACGCATTTTTTGACTCCGATGATGAATACGATGACTATTACGATGATCACCACTTCTGCCCGCATCATGGCCGCTCCGAATTTCTCCATGAGATGTTTGAGAGAATGTTTTTCTCGCACTACTATGGCGAGGAGGACGATTTCGACGAGTACTACTTCGGGGGTAACAAATCTTGGCGCACCAAGCCCCGTACGCACTCACGCTACACAGCATTCGTTTTTCCCAACCCTTATCAATCCTCAATTCCGCAGGTACCGATTGGAGCAGTGTGCGAGTGAACCTACCTTCAGCCAAAGAGCAACAGTGGGCAGGTATGGCTTGCTAACACGGTAACCAAAGATTGAACCTTCTCATTACTGCTTTATCCACAACAACAGCCGCAGCGCCTAGTCAGCCAGCCCGGCCGAATGCCACGTACAAAGCTCCGAGTGGCCGCCTCCCGGCCTCAATCCAACTCGAGTGGGCGAAAAAAGGCTCGTCGAGAGTGAGCATTTCTTATTATATAGTGCAGATGCAGCTCAAGCGAAAAGGTAAGTGTAGCCCTATGATGTCATTCCTAACTATTCATTAGCAGCAGAGCAGCAAACAACAGAAACAAAATCGGGACGGAGCCGAGGAAAGCGAGGAAAGGCGAAAGGCAAGTCATCAGGGCAGAAAAAGGCAACACCACCCAAAGATAGCGACCAAGGTGAGAGCAAATTCATGGAGATCTATCGGGGCCCAGAGAAGGAGTTCGTGGTCTCCCCCTTAGATGATGGTACCGTATATTCGTTCCGGGTCTGTGCTGGGAATGACAGAGGGGATAGTCCCTGGAGCGAGACCATATCGGTATCGACCCTAGGAGTTTATGTAAAAAAGGTAAATTCTTTGCAGACTCTGCAGACACATAACCAAGTCCTCCCCTTGCCTTTCTGCAGAACAAGCCGTCAGGGGCAGAGGAATCCAAATCCGACAGGCACGCTGCATCAGATCAATCAGCGCCAAAACCGGAACCGTCTGCTGAAGAAGCTGCCACTGAAGCCGAGCAGCTTGAGGAGGAACCTGAACAAATTGTAGATACCATGCAGGAGGAAGGAGAAGGAGAAGGCGAAGATGAAGGAGGCGAGGCGGATTATGGCAACGAACCAACCGACCAAGAACAAAGGAAACAGGCGCAGGAAGAAGAGAAGAAGCGCAAAAAGCTGGAGGCGCAGAAACGGAAAATTAAAAACAAGAAAAGAAAAGAAACGAAGAAGAAACGGGAGGAGGAAAGGGAGAGAAAACGTGAGGAAGAAGAAAGATTGAAGAGGGAAGAAGACAAGAAGAGGCGAGACGATAAGAAGAAGCAGAGGAAGCTCGAAAAACAACGAGAAAAGGAACAGCAGCTGAAAGAGGAAGTTGAACAACAGCGAGCGTTGCATGAGGAACAAGAAAAAGCAAGAAAGGAGGCAGAGGAAAGAAAAGCGGCAGAAGAGCAACAAAGGAGACTCGAAGAGGAAGTGAACAGGAAAAGAGAAGAAGCAAGGAAAGCGCGAGAGGAAGCAGATAAGCGGAAGAGAGAGGAAGCCGCTGCGGCAGCAGAGAAGAAAGCGGCGCAGGAACGAGAACAAAAGAGAAAAGAAGCCGAAGCGGAAAGGAAGAGGAAAGACGACATCGAACGAAAGAGACAACAACAAGCCGAACGAGTGGACGAAGGACAGCGGAGGAGGCAAGAGACCGCCCCAACCGCCTACAGTAAACACCAACACCAACGAGAGCCGCAACAAATGTTCCAACCTGGTCCTCAACCCCAACACACTGCCAATCATCCCGCCATGCGCCACCCGAGCCAACAACACCCTCCACAGGGCAAGCCCAACCTAGTGTATCAACCGAAACAATCTCAACAGCACCCACCACCCAGCAACACCCCACAGTTTAGTGGTGCTGGGGCACAGTACGTTTATCAACCAAAACCACTACCAACGCAACCTCAACAAGCTCAACCACATATCCCCCAAGCACAACCACAGCCGCAACAAGTGAAATCTCAACCACAAAGACATCCACCACAGCTAAGGCCTCAACCACTACACCCCTCGCAACCTCAAACAAAACCACAGTACTCCCAAAAGCCACACACAAACGGAGCTTCGCCACACACGCACGAACCGCCACAAGCGCATTCGGGTGTAAGACAACCACTTGCAGGTACACCTCAGCATGCTGCCCCAATGCCCAGTCATGCCAATAAGAGAGTACAGGCACCTGTACACCACCCGCAACAACACCAACAACAAGCGCACGTACGTCCTGCGGGTCAACCAGTACCTGCCACAGCAAATCAATACCAGATGCAAGGCTTAACAGCACCACCAGCCACAACTCCCGAGCAGCAACTGCAATACTTGGAAACGAAACGGTTGGAGGTGCAGCTGAAATACCAACAGTGGCAACAGGAGCAACAGCAGCTCGTCGAACAGGAGAACCAGTTGAGGCTGCTGATGGAAAACGAAAACCAGCAGCGCCTCTTGAAGCAGCAAGAGCTGAAAGCCAAGCAACAACAACGGGGTGGCGGCGGTACCTCATCGACAACATCTTCCTCATCCGGGGTCTCGTTGCATCCTGAGGCACAACCCTATATTCCGCAACTGAAACAACAACCACAATCGCAACAACAACAGCAGCAGCAGTGGTTCCCGCAAGAACCTTCGCGGTACCCGAGCCAATTCTGGGTGCCTCCTCCTGACGACTTGCAAGGAGAAGACCTGGCCGCCGGAGGGATGTGGATGGGAACAGAGGATTACGGCGGTGGGTGGAACGGCGCGGCTTATGTTAGCATGCCTCTGCCTAATGGCACAGGCGACCAGTATCCTCAGTGGCCTACCGGCGAGACTCCCTATTACTACTAATGAGACATCCCCTCCCCCTTCTTCCATCACCTACTTCAGACATTCTTTTCTTTCTCGTTTTTATTTATAAATAACCATGTCAAGCAACAAGTGATCCTTCAACTGTGCACTTTCACACACCCCCCCCTAACCACAGCAAACAGGGGATGCACCAAGTTCCTTTGCCTCTTGATTGATCATAGCACAAGAACAGATGCACGCTACAGCGAAGTCTGTCACGGTGTGATCTAAAGGATGATACCCTTTCTTCTTGCGAATATGTTGTCGGAAACTCCAACCCATTAATGCACGCGGAAGACAAAAGAACATGTGATCGCCCAACCAAATCAGGAAAATATACACGAGGCTGGCAAAGATGCAACTGGGCGGGACGCAAAAGTCATCGTATCCTGCTGTCTCAACGTTCTTACCCCATTGGAAACAGCAA
>Ga0209935_1004516_pt1 | contig 12779 bp, 4 predicted proteins | sample ThiBio_1000_plan_2_FD_183958 | JGI IMG/M metagenome (GOLD analysis project Ga0209935, IMG submission 183958) | Wastewater bioreactor microbial communities from Cape Town, South Africa - Thiocy_cont_1000_plan (SPAdes) | ecosystem: Engineered > Bioreactor > Thiocyanate-remediating >... | reverse complement strand
GCCATCGCCAGCGCCAACGTCCTGTGCCATGCTCAGTTGCACCAGCGCTCTCCCGATCGGATGCTCGATGCCCAGAGCCTGCATGAACTTGTGACCGTCGTTGGTGCAAACAATCTCTCTCGAGTGAACGGTGCCCAGGGAGGTCGTGCTCGAGTGGGAGCTGCCGCTGCTGCTGCTGGGTCGCTCGTAGACGATCATCTTGTCGCGCCCGTGTGGCCCATACGAGGTCTTGGCAATGTTGGCGATCGCCATCGCTGCAATAAGGTTCTCCTGTCGAACATAGCTCAATACTTGATTCATCCCAGACCACGAGATATCGAGTAATCACCCACGGTGATCACAAGGAAGGAGCTTCGAGATCTTCTCGCGAGCACAAGAGGAGCTGCAACCGATGCATCGACGACGAAGGCAAGAGAGGAATGTCGCTGTCGCTCGCTGTTTCGCTGTTTCGCTGTTTCGCTGTTTCGTTGTTTCGTTGTTTCGTTGTTTCGTTGTTTCGTTGTTTCGTTGTTTCGTTGTTTCGTTGTTTCGTTGTTTCGTTGTTTCGTTGTTTCGTTGTTTCGTTGTTTCGTTGTTTCGTTGTTTCGTCGCTCACTCGCCCACGCACGAGATCACGAGATCGAGATATCGAGATCGATAGGAAGAGACAGAGAGGTAGCGAGAGGTAGACAGACAAGAGAAAGAATACGATGCGCCGTTCAATACCGTGCGTAGCCTTGTGGCTTCGTGGTGCTCCACGATCGTCGACAACCAAGATCGCTGCTGCTGCGACGAGCACCAACACGACCACGAACTCCATCTCGAACTCGACTGCTGCTGCTGCTGCTGAATCTACGCGAACCTTCAGTACTACTGGTGCGTTGTAGTGTAGTTCAACGAGATGCGACTGTGGATTGGATTCGATTGGATTCGATGTGCTGATATTGATTCGATCGATCGATTGAATACAGGCTTCGAAGCTTCGACGCGAGAGAATCTGCCGTATCAACTCAAAGGCGCCGCGGTGCTGTGTCGGCTACCGACCGTGTTGCCACCGCTCCCCGAGTGGCAGATTCGCTTCGAGAACTATGCGTTCGAGAAGCGTCAAGAGGAGGCTCGTATGCAACGAACGTTGGCCGACGTCGACCGCATCATCCGAGAGCAATCGAGCAAGAAGGAGCTCAAGAAGGCCAAGAAGGCCGACGCCAAGGCCGAGGCGGCACAGGCTCGCGGCACCACTGGCACGTTCCTCGACGAAGACGAAATGGTCGCCAGTGAGCAGGCGGCTCGGCTCTCGGCAGCTCGAGATGAGCAGGTGGCGCGAGATGCCCATCGCCATGCGCTGCGCTACCACCGCCTCGATCCGGGAGATCGCGTGCTGCTGGGCTCGCGCACCACACCCGCTGATCGAACCAACGATCGACGAACGCTGCAACGCGCCCTCGCGTCGCGATTGTACTTGCTCGTCAAGCGACCGGGTTTCTCGGGCTCCGACGCAAAGATCGACAGCGACGGTATGCCCGTGTGGCAGTTCCCTTATGGCGACTGGGTCGAGGGAGAGTCGCTTCGAAAGGTACGCTCTGGCGCCTTGCGAAGCGAGCAAGCGTCATGTACCCGTTGATGGTCATTATCATCGCTTGCTCTCTCTCTCTCTGACGTTACTCTCGGTGGGGTTGTCATAGACCGCACATCGAAGCCTGCGTGGCGCAATCGGAAAGACTCCTGATATCTACTTTAACTCGAACATGCCGACAGGCCACTACGCCTTCCCTGCATCTTCGTCTGCCAAGCCTCCCACTGTACGGGCGAGAACGACCCAAACACCATTGACTCGCAGCCCCACTCACTAACTCTCACTGACTAACTCTCACTCTCTCAATGCTGTGCACAGTTCTTCTTCTTCTCGGCGCGTATTCGATCAGGAGAACCACGCTTCCAACGCTCGCAAGTCGACGACTTTGCATGGCTCACACGCGAGGAGTTGACCGAATACCTACCGACTGATTACTTTGAGTTCCTGCGCGCAATGTTGCACCAGTGACCCTCGACTCCTTGATGATACAATATTCCTGCCCACATACAAGCGCCATCGTCGAAACCAATCACTACAATACACACACATACATTCATTCATTCGCCACAGCTGCTCAAAGAGCCACTGCATGTCGTTGCATCTCCGCGTGGATCGTGCAGGCGCTCCGCCAGGCAATCGAGTATTCACAACCACACACGCTCTCGATATATCAACAAGCTGGCACACGGCCCTGGGAACCGCTACGAATACAATATCTCCTTAATGGTCTCGAACGACTGATCTGATACCACGACGCGTCGCAGCGTCCAAGCAAGAAAGATTGCTCGAGTCTGTAGTCACGCAAGGGAGAGAGAGAGCGGGTCAACACAAGTTAGAGTTGGCTTACTTTCGGTACGTCGCGCGGCTCCTGAGCAAGGAAGCGACAACAACATACAAAGATGCCGCTCATTAGCACCATAACCACCATCGATGCAGCGGCTGACACGATCTGCGAGGTGGAATGGTAGACACTATCCATGGAAAGAGAGTGAGTGAGTGAGTGAGATATGCGACGAGTTAGATGGCTCGATGCTGGATGCAGGGTACGCGTACGTCATTGAATAGATCAAGGCACCGAGTGTTATCACCGCGGTAGGCAGCACGAGCGAAGCTACGCCACAGTACTGGAGGGCACGTACGTCAGCGAGATCCCACCAACAACAACAACAACAACATGTTGTGATATCGTACACTGAGGAGCAGCCAGGAGTTGCGATGATGCGCACCGAGGAACCCAATTACTTGCTAAAGAATCGAAGCTTGTTTAGTGCGCGAGCGAGCAGGCGCTACGAACGAACGCTGCAACGTACGAGCAAAAGACTGAAGAGCGTCACGAACAGGATGTAGAGCTGTTCATCGAAAGAGCCACACAATGTGAGATGATGGCTGCGAGCGTAGAGTGAGCGAGCACGCAGTCAGAACGGCTCGGTGGCACGTACGCGCAACCACAGGTACGGCAGCGGCAAGAACACCATCGCGTCCACGATCGTCATCAGCAACAACACCAAACACCACACCTTCAACTGCACTGCCACCTCGCTCCCCGGTTCATCCGGCCGGTTATCGATCAACCGTTGTAGCATGGTAGCCATTTGGTACAATGGGGCCCACGAACTAAATCACCTTCACGCTATCGCGCATTCACGAAAGAGAGCGCGAGGCAAGCGAGAGGAACGCGAGCAAACGAGAGCGAGTCAAGCAGACGAGCGGGAAGAGTGCCAACGGGGTACGTTATGGAGTGGTACTGCAATATTGCGATACAGAGCTCCCGTGTGCGCTATGCCGCGCACTCATCGATGTCATTTTCTCCGCGCGCCCGCCTATCAAGCCACTCTCAACCGATTGAGCGGCCCATTCTCTCTTTCTCTCGCGCTCCCTCTCTCCCTATCTCGCGCTCCCTCGCTCCCTCTCTCGTGCCATATCTCGCTCTGGTTCTTCTTCTGTATTACTCGCTCTTAGTCAGTCGTGCCGTAGATCTCACCTTTGGCGTTTCGCGCCACCATACTCCTCTCCTCGTCTCCTGTTCCTCCTCTGTTTAATCGTTTCTCTTGCGCTGGCGGAGCGTCGTGCCACCTAGCGCGAGCTTCCATCATGTCTCGTTCGGGCTACGCCTACATTGTCGTCTTGCTGGTGGTGATGGCAGCGTTGGTACACGTGGCTTCGTGCTTGTTCCAGGGCCCGTTTACTTCGACCTACGCTGGCGGCGCCTCATCGATCACTGCAAGTGGCGTTCCTGCGACAATGGCGCGTCTCCGCCAGCCGCTCCAGTGTACGTTCGATCCGAGTGGCAACTTGGTGGTCGCCGACACGACCGACGGATGCGTGCGCTCGATCGATCCTCCGACGCAGTACATCACGACCATCGCTGGTGGCTGCGGTTTCGCGACCTACAGCGGCGACGGCAGCAGTGCCACGATCGCACGCTTTGGTGCGGTCCGCGCGTTGGTCTACGATTCAACTGGCAATCTGTACCTTGCCGACACCACGGTTCGTTCGATCAGCTAGCTACTCCATCTCCTTGCATGTTCACGCCTCGCGATGCGGATGAGACTGACGAATGCCACGCCGCTCCGCTATGCTTCAGTACCACACCGTCCGCAAGGTCGATGCTAGCACGAACATCGTGTCTCTCTTCGCTGGGACTCCCGGCACAGCTGGGTACTCGGGAGACGGTTCGGCCGCGTCACTGGCCACACTCAACACACCCTCCGGACTTGCTATCGATGCCGCAGGCCTCCTCTGGATCGCTGACACTAAGGTGCGTACCCCACCTATGATTCCACCACCGCGGGCGCGAGTCTGCTAGCAAAGGAATTCACTCGATTGCTGCTTGGGATCGTGCGTACACTGCATTCAGAATTGTGTCATTCGCCGGGTGAACACGCTTGGCGTCATCGCGACCGTCGCAGGAACCCATGGACAGTGCACTAGCACTGGAGACGGCGGGCTTGCCAGTGCTGCAACCTTCGACCAACCCACAGACATCAAGTTCGACCCCAACGACAACACCATGACCGTGCTGGACTCGGCGAGTGGCCACATTCGCACCATCGATCTAAGCTCTGGTGTAGTTTCATTGCTGACCTCACAGCCGGGTGCCACGGGATTGTGGATCGACTCGTCTTCGAACGTCTACGCCACCATCGTCAACCAAGTCTTCATTGTGGAGTCTGGCATGCCCGTGCCAAAGGCTGGAAATGGTGCGTCGCTGCAAGCTGGCGCGCTCGATAGTATCACAGCAGCTACGCTTGCGAACGTCGGTGTTAACCTACCCCTGCTGCAGGCAACAGCGGCTACAGTGGCGATGGAGGAGACCCGCTGCTGGCCTCGTTTTCCGGCCCGAACGCAGTGTGCGTCGACTCCAACGCAAACATGTTCATCGTGGACACTGGAAATGGCGTCATTCGCGCCGCCGGTGTGGGCGAAAGTCCCTCGATCGCCGTGCAACCTTCCAGCACCACTGTTGCTGCTGGCACGCCAGCGAGCTTTCACGCCCTCGCTTCCTCCGCCTCAAACCTGCCTCCCACCGTACAATGGCAGTACTCCAGCGACGGTGGAATCACCTGGGTGCTCGACGCAGCAGGCATTCATACGACCTACACCACTGTTTCAACCATGCTCTCGATGAACGGTTGGATGTATAAGGCTATCTTCACGAATCCCGTCGGCAGCATGGCTACTCAAGCGGCGACGCTCTACGTGCAGCAGCTCCCAACCGTTACCCTACAACCCACCGATATAACGGTCCTCAGCGGCATGCAAGCTACCTTCACTTCGAGTGCAATCGCATCTCCCACTTCTCCAACTGTGCAATGGCAGAGCTCGAGCGATGGCGGTATGACATGGAATGACATTGTTGGCGCAACCACCACCACCTTTACCATCACTGCGACGCCTGGAATCGATGGCACCAAGTATCGTGCAATGTTCTCAGTCAGCGTCGGATCGATCCCCTCGAATGCTGCAACGTTGACAGTGCACTACGCTCCAACCATCTCGATCCAACCAATGTCTCAGACAGCGAGTACGCCATCGACAACAACGTTCACAGCATCAGCGATCGCCGATCCATCAGCCACAGTACAATGGCAGCTGAGCACCAATGGAGGATCGTCATGGAACAACATCATGGGAGCCACTTCGACATCGTACACCACTCCATCAACCATGCCATCGATGGACCAATATCAATATCGAGCAGTGTTCACCAACTCCCAAGGATCGACCAACACCAATGCTGCGATATTGACAGTGCAATATGCTCCAACCATCTCGATCCAACCAGTGTCTCACACAGTGAGTGTGCCATCGACAGCAACATTCACAGCATCAGCAACGGCCAATCCATCAGCCACAGTACAATGGCAACTGAGCACCGATGGAGGATCGACATGGAACAACATCATGGGAGCGACATCGACATCGTACACCACTCCATCGACAACATCATCGATGGACCAATATCAATATCGAGCATTGTTCACCAACTCTCAAGGATCGACCAACACCAACTCAGCAATATTGACAGTGCAATATGCTCCAATCATCACCATTCAACCAATGTCTCAGAGTGGATCGACAGCAACGTTCACTGCCGCAGCAGATGCCAATCCATCATCCTCAGTACAATGGCAACTGAGCACAGATGGAGGAACTACGTGGGTCGACATCATGGGAGCGACAACAACTTCTTACACAGCTACGGCAGCTTCAACAACCGAATATCGAGCAGTATTCACCAACTCTCAAGGAGCCACGATAACCCAGGCAGCAACGTTGAGTCTAACTGCTCCAACCATCTCGAGCCAGCCGATGGCTCAGACAGTTGCTGTGCCATTGAGTGCAACGTTCTCGGCTTCATCAACCAATCCATCAGACACAGTTCAATGGCAACTGACCACTGATGGAGGATCGACATGGAACAACATCATCGGAGCCACATCGACATCGTACACCACTCCATCGACCACACCATCGATGGATCAATATCAATATCGAGCATTGTTCACGAACATTGTCGGATCGACCAACACCAATGCCGCGATATTGACAGTGCAATACGCTCCAATCATCTCGGGCCAACCAATGGCTCAGACAGTTGCTGTGCCATCGAGTGCAACATTCACAGCATCAGCAACGGCCAATCCATCAGCCACAGTACAATGGCAGCTGAGCACCGACGGAGGATCGTCATGGAACAACATCATGGGAGCCACATCGACATCGTACACCACTCCATCGACCACATCATCGATGGATCAATACCAATATCGAGTAACGTTCACCAACTCTCAAGGATCGACCAACACCAATACTGCGATATTGACAGTGCAATACGCTCCAACCATCTCGATCCAACCAATATCCCAGACAGTGAGTGTACCATCGACAGCAACATTCACAGCATCATCGAATGCCGATCCATCAGCCTCAGTTCAATGGCAACTGAGCACCGATGGAGGATCGACATGGAACAACATCATGGGAGCCACATCGACATCGTACACCACTCCATCGACCATGTCATCGATGGACCAATATCAATATCGAGCAGTGTTCACCAACTCTCAAGGATCGACCAACACCAATGCCGCGATATTGACGGTGCAATATGCTCCAATCATCTCGATCCAACCAATGTCTCAGACAGTGAGTATGCCATCGAGTGCAACATTCACAGCATCATCAATCGCCAATCCATCAGCCTCAGTACAATGGCAACTGAGCATCAATGGAGGATCAACATGGAACAACATCATGGGAGCCACATCGACATCGTACACCACTCCATCGACCATGCCATCGATGGATCAATACCAATATCGAGCATTGTTCACCAACTCTCAAGGATTGACCAACACCAATACTGCGATATTGACAGTGCACTACGCTCCAACCATCTCGAGTGCACCAATGTCTCACACAGTGAGTGTACCATCGAGTGCAACATTCACTGCATCATCAATCGCCAATCCATCAGCCTCAGTACAATGGCAACTGAGCACCGATGGAGGATCGACATGGAACAACATCATGGGAGCGACATCGACATCGTACACCACTCCATCGACCACATCATCGATGGATCAATATCAATATCGAGCATTGTTCACCAACTCTCAAGGATCGACCAACACCAATGCTGCGATATTGACGGTGCAATATGCTCCAATCATCTCGATCCAACCAATGTCCCACACAGTGAGTATGCCATCGACAGCAACATTCACAGCATCATCAACAGCCAATCCATCATCCTCAGTACAATGGCAACTGAGCATCGACGGAGGATCGACATGGAACAACATCATGGGAGCCACATCGACATCGTACACCACTCCATCGACCACACCATCGATGGATCAATACCAATATCGAGCATTGTTCACCAACTCTCAAGGATCGACCAACACCAATGCCGCGATATTGACAGTGCAATATGCTCCAATCATCTCGATCCAACCAACGTCTCAGACAGTGGGTGTTGCATCGGCAGTAACATTCACAGCATCGTCAACAGCCAATCCATCAGCGTCAGTACAATGGCAAGTGAGCATCAATGGAGGATCGACATGGAACAACATCATGGGAGCCACATCGACATCGTACACCACTCCATCGACCATGTCATCGATGGATCAATATCAATATCGAGCAGTGTTCACCAACTCTCAAGGATCGACCAACACCAATGCCGCGATACTGACAGTGCACTACGCTCCAATCATCTCGGGCCAACCAATGGCTCACACAGTGAGTGTGCCATCGAGTGCAACATTCTCAGCATCATCGAATGCCGATCCATCAGCCACAGTGCAATGGCAACTGAGCATCGATGGAGGATCGTCATGGAACAACATCATGGGAGCCACATCGACATCGTACACCACTCCATCGACCACCTCGACGATGGATCAATATCAATATCGAGCAGCATTCGCCAACTCTCAAGGATCGACCAACACCAACTCAGCAATATTGACGGTGCAATATGCTCCAATCATCACCATTCAACCAATGTCTCAGAGTGGATCGACAGCAACATTCACTGCCGCAGCAGATGCCAATCCATCAGCCTCAGTACAATGGCAACTGAGCATCGATGGAGGAACTACGTGGGTCGACATCATGGGAGCCACAACAACTACAGTGACAGCCACTGCAGCTTCAACAACCGAATATCGAGCAGTATTCACCAATACTCAAGGAGCCACGATAACCCAGGCAGCAACGTTGAGTCTAACTGCTCCAACCATCTCGAGCCAGCCGATGGCTCAGACAGTTGCTGTGCCATCGACAGCAACGTTCTCGGCTTCATCAACCAATCCATCAGACACAGTTCAATGGCAACTGAGCACCGATGGAGGATCGACATGGAACAACATCATCGGAGCCACATCGACATCGTACACCACTCCGCCGACAACATCATCGATGGATCAATATCAATATCGAGCATTGTTCACCAACTCTCAAGGATCGACCAACACCAATGCTGCGATATTGACGGTGCACTTTGCTCCGATCATCTCGAGCCAGCCGATGGCTCAGACAGTTGCTGTGCCATCGACAGCAACATTCACTGCCGCAGCAGATGCCAATCCATCAGCATCAGTACAATGGCAACTGAGCACCGACGGAGGATCGACATGGAACAACATCATGGGAGCCACATCGACATCGTACACCACTCCATCGACCACATCATCGATGGATCAATACCAATATCGAGCATTGTTCACCAACTCTCAAGGATCGACCAACACCAATACTGCGATATTGACGGTGCAATACGCTCCAACCATCTCGAGCCAGCCGATGGCTCACACAGTGAGTGTACCATCGACAGCAACATTCACAGCATCATCAATCGCCAATCCATCAGCCTCAGTACAATGGCAACTGAGCACCGATGGAGGATCGACATGGAACAACATCATGGGAGCCACATCGACATCGTACACCACTCCATCGACCATGCCATCGATGGATCAATACCAATATCGAGCATTGTTCACCAACTCTCAAGGATCGACCAACACCAATGCCGCGATATTGACGGTGCAATATGCTCCAATGATCACCACGGCGCCAATGTCTCACACAGTGAGTGTACCATCGAGTGCAACGTTCGTAGCATCATCAATCGCCAATCCATCAGCCTCAGTACAATGGCAACTGAGCATCAATGGAGGATCGACATGGAACAACATCATCGGAGCCACATCGACATCGTACACCACTCCATCGACCATGCCATCGATGGATCAATATCAATATCGAGCATTGTTCACCAACTCTCAAGGATCGACCAACACCAATGCTGCGATATTGACGGTGCAATATGCTCCAATGATCACCACGGCGCCAATGTCTCACACAGTGAGTGTACCATCGAGTGCAACATTCACTGCATCATCAATCGCCAATCCGTCAGCCTCAGTACAATGGCAACTGAGCATCAATGGAGGATCGACATGGAACAACATCATGGGAGCCACATCGACATCGTACACCACTCCATCGACCATGCCATCGATGGATCAATATCAATATCGAGCATTGTTCACCAACTCTCAAGGATCGACCAACACCAATGCCGCGATATTGACAGTGCAATATGCTCCGATCATCTTGATCCAACCAATGTCCCACACAGTGAGTGTGCCATCGAGTGCAACGTTCGTAGCATCATCAACGGCTAATCCATCATCGTCAGTACAATGGCAACTGAGCATCGATGGAGGATCGACATGGAACAACATCATGGGAGCCACATCGACATCGTACACCACTCCATCGACCACATCATCGATGGACCAATATCAATATCGAGCAGTGTTCACCAACTCTCAAGGATCGACCAACACCAATTCAGCAATATTGACGGTGCAATATGCTCCATCGATCACGAGCCAGCCATCATCGATCACGGTCAATGCAGGATCGAGCGCATCATTCTCAGCGTCAGCGACGATCGGCAATCCCCCACCGACCGTTCAATGGCAACTGAGCATCGATGGAGGATCGACATGGAACAACATCATGGGAGCTACGTCGACATCGTACACCACTCCATCGACCACGTCATCGATGGATCAATATCAATATCGAGCAGTGTTCACCAATGTTGTCAACTCAGCAACATCGAATGCAGTCGTATTGACAGTGCAATATGCTCCATCGATCACGAGCCAGCCATCATCGATCACGGTCAGTGCAGGATCGAGCGCATCGTTCTCAGCGTCAGCGACGATCGGCAATCCCCCACCGACCGTTCAATGGCAACTGAGCACCGATGGAGGATCGACATGGAATCCGATATCAGGAGCCACGTCGACATCGTACACCACTCCATCGACCATGTCATCGATGGACCAATATCAATATCGAGCAGTGTTCACCAATGCCGTTAACTCAGCAACATCGAATGCAGTCGTATTGACAGTGCAATATGCTCCAACCATCTCGAGCCAACCAATTTCTCAGACAGTGAGTATGCCATCGAGTGCAACATTCACAGCATCATCGATCGCCGATCCATCAGCCTCAGTACAATGGCAACTGAGCATCGATGGAGGATCGACATGGAATCCGATACCAGGAGCGACATCGACATCGTACACCACTCCATCGACCACACCATCGATGGATCAATACCAATATCGAGTAACATTCACCAACTCTCAAGGATTGACCACCACCAATCCCGCGATATTGACAGTGCACTACGCTCCAATCATCTCGATCCAACCAACGTCTCACACAGTGAGTGTACCATCGACAGCAACATTCACAGCATCAGCAACAGCCAATCCATCATCCTCAGTACAATGGCAGCTGAGCACCGATGGAGGATCGACATGGAACAACATCATGGGAGCCACATCGACATCGTACACCACTCCATCGACCACATCATCGATGGATCAATATCAATATCGAGCAGTGTTCACCAACTCTCAAGGATCGACCAACACCAATGCCGCGATATTGACGGTGCAATATGCTCCAATCATCTCGATCCAACCAATGTCTCAGACGGTGGGTGTACCATCGACAGCAACATTCACAGCATCATCAACAGCCAATCCATCAGCCTCAGTACAATGGCAACTGAGCATCAATGGAGGATCAACATGGAACAACATCATGGGAGCCACATCGACATCGTACACCACTCCATCAACCAATTCATCGATGGATCAATATCAATATCGAGCATTGTTCACCAACTCTCAAGGATCGACCAACACCAATGCCGCGATATTGACGGTGCAATATGCTCCAACCATCTCGATCCAACCAATGTCTCAGACAGTGAGTGTACCATCGAGTGCAACGTTCGTAGCATCATCAATGGCCAATCCAGCACCGACCGTTCAATGGCAACTGAGCACCGATGGAGGATCGACATGGAACAACATCATGGGAGCCACGTCGACATCGTACACCACTCCATCGACCACATCATCGATGGATCAATATCAATATCGAGCAGTGTTCACCAATGCCGTTAACTCAGCAACATCGAATGCAGTCGTATTGACAGTGCAATATGCTCCGATCATCTCGATCCAACCAACGTCTCAGACAGTGAGTGTACCATCGACAGCAACATTCACAGCATCATCAATCGCCAATCCATCAGCCTCAGTACAATGGCAACTGAGCATCGATGGAGGATCGACATGGAACAACATCATGGGAGCCACATCGACATCGTACACCACTCCATCGACCACACCATCGATGGATCAATACCAATATCGAGCATTGTTCACCAACTCTCAAGGATCGACCAACACCAATGCCGCGATATTGACAGTGCAATATGCTCCAATCATCTCGATCCAACCAACGTCTCACACAGTGAGTATGCCATCGAGTGCAACATTCACAGCATCATCAATCGCCAATCCATCAGCCTCAGTACAATGGCAACTGAGCATCAATGGAGGATCGACATGGAACAACATCATGGGAGCCACATCGACATCGTACACCACTCCATCGACCACACCATCGATGGATCAATATCAATATCGAGCATTGTTCACCAACACTGTCGGATCGGCCGTTTCGTTCGCAGCCACAGTGACTGTTCAGTACGCTCCAATCATCATATCCAATCCGACGTCACAAACCGTGAGTGCCGGCAACACTGTTGGCTTCACGTCACTGTGTCACTCGAATCCAGTTGCCAATGTTCAATGGCAATCGAGCA
>Ga0209935_1004512_pt1 | contig 12784 bp, 8 predicted proteins | sample ThiBio_1000_plan_2_FD_183958 | JGI IMG/M metagenome (GOLD analysis project Ga0209935, IMG submission 183958) | Wastewater bioreactor microbial communities from Cape Town, South Africa - Thiocy_cont_1000_plan (SPAdes) | ecosystem: Engineered > Bioreactor > Thiocyanate-remediating >... | reverse complement strand
CATAAATGGTCAATATTAGTCACTATAATACGTACTGTTTCCTGATTGGATAGGGCAAACAAAGTTTTAAGACTTTTTCCTACCCATTTTAGAAGCCTATAACCCTTTCTTTCAGAAAAGGGAATAACGTTTAAACTTCACGAACAATTTTGAACTGAGAGCATCCTCCTGTATCAAAATTTACTCTCAAACAATTAAAATGCCAAACAAACGTTTCATTGATAACAATTTTTTGGAACTTCAACAAGCTAATCATAGTCCAATATTTGGTTATGAAGAGTTACCTTTGCTTACATTAGAAGAATCTGTTCAAGAATTAGTTTCTCTCGTCCCTGATGTTAAGAAAAATGCAACAGCGGCTATGCAAAAGTGTAGTCAACATTCATCTTTGTTAACAAGAGACGAATCAGCAGCAATCTATCTCTACACAATGCCAAGTATATCTTTTTTCGAGTCCCTCAATAAAGCTCTACGAACCAAAGAACGATATAACTTAAAACCGTGGCTTGTCTTCTTAAAACTTTTCATAACAGCACTACGCAAATTACCATCAATTAGGGCTACAGTTTGGCGAGGTGTGTGCGAAAATGTTAGTTCACCATTTGATACCGATGATATACATATTTGGTGGAATGTTAACTCATGTTCGATTGCTACAAATGTAGCCGAAATGTTTTTAGGCAATGGGGGAACAGTATTTAGTATTGAAACAATTCATGGAAAAGATATTTCGTTGTTTACAGCATGTTCAGATGAACAAGAAATTATTTTGATGCCTGGTACTCGCGTACGACGAAAAGCCATACCACTCGAATACAAAGGTCTTTTTTTTCTTCATTTGGAAGAAATCGATTCTCAAAAGTAGGTCAACCAAAGATAGAATATTTTCATCTTAATTTTTTTCAATTATATTATAGTGAGCATCGATCTAAATCAAACGATTTATTCAACCAGATCAGACAAGAATACATAGAAAATAACCGGCTTCATCGACTCATTAACCCGTCGCAATCGTTTCCAATTGACCAAAGTTATATCAATTTAGTTATCGTAAATACAAAAGATCAACTCGAAAAAGAAAAACAAATGGATAAAATTCAACATGGTGATGCTATTATGGGTACTTATGAAGATATTTATGGCGTCAAAACAACAATTGAAATCAAAGATATTTTAAAGTCATGTAAAACTGAAAACAAACAAGTTCTTGTTTTTGGAAGAGCTGGAATTGGAAAATCAACTTTTTGTCGATATATCGCTTATCAATGGGCCAGAGGATCGTTTTTATCAGAATATGAACTTGTTGCTTTGATTCCACTACGTCATTTAACAATTCATCGATATCCTGACAATAGAACTTATTCTTTAATGGATCTTGTCAAAAGAGAAGTTTTTTCTTTGGAACTCGGTGAGACAGAAAGCGATACTTTTAAAAAATTATTTTATGCCAAAAAGACCTTATGGATTTTGGATGGATATGATGAAATCGTTCAAAGTATTCCAGAGACACTCGAATATTTGTTAGAACAGTTACTTAAAACGCCTCATCATATTTTAACATCTCGTCCATATTTAAATACACTTTCATATAAAGTCACAATGGAAATTACCGGTTTTACAGATAAAAATATTGAACAATATATCGATCAATTTTTTTCTCCAACTGAACATCAACCTGAAAATGAAATCATTAAGAAAACTAAACTATTGGAATTTTTGAAGTCAAAGCGAAGCATATGCGGAATTGCTCATATTCCAGTTAACCTCGAACTCATTTGCAGTGTTTGGAGTAATCGAAATTTATCCGAAACACAAAACTTAACCATGACAACGTTATACCGCGAAATAACAGATTGGCTGTGTCGAAGATATTTAATCTTACAAAGCCCTAAAATTCAAACCTTATCTGAAAAGAAACTATATGAATATTGTCACAAAGAAGTCACATTTTTAGAAACTTTAGCGTTCCATGCGATGAAAGATAATACAATTATCATACAGCCACGTTTGCTGAACAAGATTATAGAAGAAAATCAGATTGATTCAGAAGAAGATTATCCAAAAGTTCTGAAAATAGGTCTTTTGAAAAGTTTCCACAAACAAAAAATTGGTACTCAAGTGGAACTCAAAAAAGATCATTATTTCATTCATCTTAGTTTTCAAGAATACTTTGCAGCACGATACTTGGTTCGAATGTTAAACGAACAGTCAATCAATGAAGCGAAAGAATTTATCAATCGTCAGAAATACAATCAACGTTATACATTAGTTTTCAATTTTATGTCAGGTCTTATAAGCGAAACGCATTCACTACCCACGAGACAAATGTTTTGGAATATTATATTAGGAGAACCATTAGATATGGTTGGCATTAGACATATGCAACTTATTATTTCCTGCATGGAAGCAGCTTCTGACATTACCACTGTTCCTAATCATTATAAACTTCTAAACTGGATTTCTGACTGCATTCATCATTACATCTTACAACCAAGTGAAATCATTTCAAACCATATATTACAACATCTCAAAACAGCAGAATCCGTCACTAATCATGAAATAATCCTCAACATATTAATTCCTTTACTGCAACATAGTGAACCAAATATCCAAACACAAACTCTACACGTTCTAGGTCATCTCAGCATTTCAAACCAATTAGATAAAATCACTAGTTTAATTGCTGATTCATTCAGTCATCAAGACAAGAACGTCCGAAGAAGTGCATGTGAAGTTCTCCGTAGTATGGGTGAAAAAGCAGCAACAAATGAGGTGATCAGCAAGTTAGCCAGTGCACTAGGAGATCAGGATGAGTGGAACAGAATGAGTGTATGTCAAGCTCTCGGTAATATGGGTGAAAAAGCAGCAACAAACGAAGTGATTAAGAAGCTAGTCAGTGCACTAGGAGATCAGACTTACTCGGTCAGAATGAGTGCATGTGCAGCTCTCGGAAATATGGGTGAAAAAGCAGCAACAAATGAAGTGATTGAGAAGGTAGTCAGTGCACTAGGAGATCAGAGTGAATGGGTCAGAAGGAGTGCATGTAAAGCTCTTGGTAAGATGGGTGAAAAAGAAGCAACAAATGAAGTGATCAACAAGTTAGTCAGTGCACTAGGAGATCAGAGTGAATTGGTCAGAATGAGTGCATGGGAAGCTCTCGGTAATATGGGTGAAAAAGCAGCAACAAACGAAGTGATTAAGAAGCTAGTCAGTGCACTAGGAGATCAGACTTACTCGGTCAGAATGAGTGCATGTGAAGCTCTCGGTAAGATGGGTGAAAAAGCAGCAACAAATGAAGTGATTGAGAAGGTAGTCAGTCTACTAGGAAATCACAATGCATGGGTCAGAATGAGTGCATGTGAAGCTCGCGGTAATATGGGTGAAAAAGCAGCAACAAAGGTAGTAATTGAGAAGGTAGTCAGTCTACTAGGAGATCAGAATGAGTCGGTCAGATGGAGAGCATGTGAAGCTCTCGGTAATATGGGTGAAAAAGCAGTAACAAACGAAGTGATCAACAAGTTAGTCAGTCTACTAGGAGATCAGTGTGAATGGGTCAGAAGGAGGGCATGTGAAGCTCTCGGTAAGATGGGTGAAAAAGCAGCAACAAACGAAGTGATCAACAAGTTAGTCAGTCTACTAGGAGATCAGAGTGACTCAGTCAGAATGAATGCATGGGAAGCTCTCGGTAATATGGGTGAAAAAGCAGTAACAAACGAAGTGATTAAGAAGCTAGTCAGTGCACTAGGAGATCAGAATGGGTCGGTCAGATGGAGTGCATCGGATGTTCTCGGAAATATGGGTGAAAAAGCAGCAACAAATGAAGTGATTGAGAAGGTAGTCAGTCTACTAGGAGATCAGAGTGGCGAGATCAGAATGAGTGCATGTAAAGCTCTCGGTAAGATGGGTGAAAAAGCAGCAACAAATGAAGTGATTGAGAAGTTAGTCAGTGCACTAGGAGATCAGATTGAATTGGTCACAATCAGTGCATTTGGAGCTCTCGGTAAGATGGGTAAAAAAGCAGCAAGAAACGAAGTAATTAAGAAGTTAGTCAGTCTACTAGGAGATCAGAATGAGTCGGTCAGATGGCATGCATCGGAAGTTCTCGGAAATATGGGTGAAAAAGCAGCAACAAATGAAGTGATTGAGAAGTTAGTCAGTCTACTAGGAGATGAGGGTGAATGGGTCAGAAGGAGAGCATGTGAAGCTCTCGGTAAGATGGGTGAAAAAGCAGCAACAAACGAAGTGATCAACAAGTTAGTCAGTCTACTAGGAGATCAGAAGGAGTGGGTCAGATGGAGTGCATGTAAAGCTCTCGGTAAGATGGGTGAAAAAGCAGCAACAAATGAAGTGATTAGAACTCTTTTGAGAATGAGAATACATGAGAGTGAGTATGTAATACAACAGTTAATACTGGCTTCATTGAAAGAGACATCGGTTGTAGAACGATTAGATCCAGAACTGATAATTGACTGTTATGCATCTAAGATCATGTCTGACATTACAAGGAGGATTCCTTTTGAGAATTTGATGGAAAGTTGTCTTGTCATCTCTGATCTTAACAGGGGACTGATTGTATCGCGAGGTGCAGTTAAGCGAGGAATAGCATTGATTGAGTGGGGTGATGAGATTTTCTTATATGAGAAAAATGAACCTATATCGTTAGGAAATATTAGTTCGGAAACGCGTGAAAATGTAAGGAAAATTTTTCGGACTCAGCGTGCACAATTACATTTAGTTTGAAAATTTTATATTAAATGTCATAGATGCTGTATTCCTCGTCGGTTTTTATTTTGTGTGATAACTTTACTGACTTTGTTTGAATGCATAAAAATGTTAGATTTGTGTTTTTCGTGCTGACGTTTGTATGAAATTATTTTTTGTATTGATAAATCTGTTGTTTGTATGCTGAGGTTTTTTGTCATAAATCTGTGAATATAGTCGTTGGATTTTATTAATATTCAGAAAAGTTGTGGATTATGCTGGAAATACGCTCAGAAGGCAAAAAAAAGTAGCACGAGTATTTTCAAGGTCGCTGATGAAGATGTTAAAGTGTATTAATATATATTTTTGGCTAAATAGCATCCAAAGTTTTTCACTTGATGAAATTCGTGAAAACCCATATATTTTCACTTTTTCAGCGTAAATATACGTAGCGTTACGATCAATTGAATAAAAATAAAATCATTTCTGAATTATTTATAATTAAATTACAGTACATTGATTTCAGTCATTCCGTAAAAACATACCGGAGGGTGACGAAAGTTTTGCAAGACTCTTTATTATGCCTATATTTCGGCTTGCAAAAGTGATCCAATTCTGATTTTACTTTTAAAAGATTCGTCTTCAAAACATCTACAAAATAAGTTCTAATAAATTCATATTGATGCATGGTTCTATGATTATTAAGACCGATTGAAGATAATCAATACAATTACTCTGTTTGCTCATCATTTAGACGATTTTTTCTGTTTCACGTTTATCTCGGCGGTGAATTTTTTTATAAACATGCACATGCACTATCAAAAGCCGTATTCGAGCTGCACGAACAAAATTGTATAGAAAAACGGAAATGTGTTTTATATACTTTTATTTCTCTGACTATAATGGAACATCGCGCTATATTCTACAAGCTATTCATAATAGCTGTGAGAAAAATTTCTTAATCACTCCATTAATAGATTTTTCCATATTTCTCGTACAACCTTTCATGTCGTATCTGTCAAAAGTAAAATCAGGATTGTATCATTTTTACCAACCGAAATATAGGCAAAAGCCATCACTGTATAATATCATTGAACAACGATATAAATAATGTTTGTGAAGCTTTTCGCGAAACGATAAATATTTTGCAGTCATTAATTTACGATGACTCAGTTGAAGCATCAATTCTTAGCTATGCTGCCATTGAAAATGCTAATACTACATTTCGTCAGTGTTTTAATACGCGTAACCGCTGTAGCGCAGATGCTCGTTCCACGCTTGTGTCGATTGTTTTATTTACCATTTGAAACATACCAATTCGATGCCATTGTATATATCTTTCTTTCAAAAATAAATAAATCAAGGTCTATATTAAAATGTCTCATTCTAAGAGTATTACGGTAGATAATCGGTAGTTTATATTTTATAGAGATATATAAGATCTACGGATTCAATTCGTTTTATTGCAGGATAATATTAAATAAAAAATGACTCTCAACAAATAATTTCCAAGTAGATGTCCCTTTTTTCTGTGTTTTAATTATGACATTCTATAGTACATATGTCGTATTAAATTATACAAAGAGTAATTAGTCAATCTCTTCAACTTTAACAATACTTTTAGTTTCAACCGAAGGAGCTTGAACTATAGTATGAGTTACTTTATGTTTTCCAAAAAATTCCATTAGAGCAGTATAGATCACTAATAAAATACCACCACCGGGTCCAAGACGAAGAACTTTAGGTACGAAACCTTTATAAAGAGCCCAAAAACCTTCTTCTTTAGCCACGATAAATAATGATGGAATAGACCAATTATATTTAGCTGGTGAAGTAGTTCGAGGAGAATTTTGAATTCGACTTTTAACAACATCAAACGGAGTGTTGATTATCGTTCCTGCACAACCTCCAATCGTTCCAGCAATAAAATTATTGAGTAATTCAGATTTTATTGATAAATGTGCTTTAACATGAAAGATAACACCAAAATAGCCGGCATTCCAAGTAATATGTCTCATCATTGTAGCTTCTAAACCATTGTATAACGCTAAGACACCTTCATGTTTAATAATCTTCTTTAAACAGTCTATGGTTCCTGAATAGAGATGAGCATTTTTCTTATCTTGTAATCTAATTTTAACTAAATCAAATGGTACAACAACAAATGATTCCGTAGCTCCTGCACTTGCGCCAGTCAATATGCTCAAACTTTGAGTGGTCTTCTCGATGTTGAATAATTTTCGATAGAATTGGTTCCACATATCATTTGCCGCAAATTTCGTAGCTCTCTTGGGTGCTTCCATACAGATGGGCGGGATAATACCACGATAGAGACGACTAAATCCTTCCTGTTTAACAATATTGCTAAGTGTGGCAATTGTGCCCATGCTTTTGCCCACATATAATTGCGATCGTGTTTTCACCACATCAAGTGGATACATCGTTAGAACTTCACTAATACCAGCTATCGCACCAGCTACGAATGAATCCATATATAAACGTGTATTACACTATGAAGATGTAAATCGAATTGAGAGCGAAAAACGTGAAGTTATTGCCAAATGTATTAAGTAATAGGAAGACCTTGATGATACGTATTTGTTTTTAAAAAAATAATAATCGCAGTGAGAGAAAACGAATCACATGTTCCTCTCGTCTACACACGATGAATACCAAAGAAAAGAAAGAAAAAGACATTGACAAATATTGGAGGCTTGTATCAAATTACAATCACATGCGTATTCACCTTTACAGGATGACTGTAAGGTTAGGGTGAAGGTATTGAGGATGGTGAAGAATCCAGGTATGATCAATTTTAGCTGAGGAGTTTTCATTATGCAAACACGACTTGATGAAAGGTATATCATGTCATCTTATCTTTAACATGAACAACTTCATACGTAGAAAAAAAGAACATTCAATGATTATAATTGAGTTGAAGGTTGTCAAATTTCCTGACTTCAGGAGATGATTTTTGAGAATATATTGACCCTTCTTACAATCGAGAGAATTTTTGTTTATTATATAAATCAGTCAAATCGATATTTTTCATATGATATATAATTCATAGTTAAAAATCTCTCACTTCCAAATATGAAATAATTTTTTGACGGCATACAGGACAGTCGTAAAATTTATTGACACAATCGACGCATACATCATGACCACAAGCTGATCCGTTTTCATCGTCGCATAAAATAAAACATCTCGCTTCACCTTCGAGACAAACACAACAAATACCAAGCTTCGTTGTTGAAGCTAAATATAGAAGAAAATTAAATTGAATGTAACTAAATTTTGAAAAATATTTCATTTTTTTTTCTTTGGCGAGTAAAACATTCGTTCGATATCATTTTTATTTTTAATATGTACAAGCACGAACTCAACAACATTGCATGAGAAGTAAACAACTCTTACTCAAAAGATAAAGTTCGTCCTTCGGATCTTTTTTGTTATTAACATTTTCATTATCGTTCGTAGTTGGGGCATCAATAATAGATGAATTAATGTTATCTCTTTCATCTTCCATAACAGATTCCCTTTCCGGTTCAGCTGCTTCTCCTGCTTCACTTTCACCATTGCTTTCATTTTCGTCAATAGGACCAGAAGTAGCTGCATGTATATCAGGAACTGGAGTATAACCTACAATACAAAGATTTGCGAGATATTAAATTAGAATAAAAACTTTTCAAAAAATAAGTAACCAAATCCAAATTTAACTTCTTACATGCGTAAACAGCGAAATGTCTATTTTTTTGGCCCACCACTGGTAATCCACACTGCGGGTGCGGACATGTTTTACATTCTTTTGCACAAGTCAAACAGCAAGTAATATGATGACATTGCATATGCATTGTTCTCTTTTCATATTTGCCACAACGTTGACATTTACCAAATGTTTGTCTATATGTTGTTGTTGTTGTTGCTGCTGCTGCTGCTGCTGAAGGATGACCTAATAAAAAAGCATTAATTTTACAAATTTGTTTTCTCCTGACCCTTACTCTCAGTTGGTAAATTCGTGTTGGCTGGCTGAACATTAGAACTACTTGAATTAATTTGATCACTCATTATTACAAGACAAAATATCTAAAACAAACTATAGTTTTTTTATTCGACTTCGACTTGACTTATATGCAAGTCTCACAAAAGATAACGAATGCTAAAATTAACCGTAAAGCACCCACTAGATTTGTCTAACTCACGTTCGGTAATAGGCTCACGGCAATAAAATCTGGAGAATAATCAATGATAAAACGGAGAAAAGGTTTATGAATTTGCAACGTATAAAAAAACCTCCTTGGTAATCATATACTTTACGATGCACTTCGAAAACGAAAAAAAAGGATTTATTGCGCTACAACAGATAAAAATAGAAAATAAATTCTTTCGCGATCACATCATTCTATATACAAAGCAACTTTTTTGTTTTGAAGAGTAAAATTCTCTGTTCTCCATCAATTAGAAGCGACAACAGTTTGTAAAAAGATTGTTTGCTCCATCTTCCGATAGCCGGCTGGAAAGGATTAATATTAAATGCAAAAAAGTTTAACGTATTTGTCGATTCTTTATTTTTTCTCTATTAAACAAATACTTCCTAGGAAAGCAAACGAGAAATTTATCAAACTCACCTGCACCTCGTATATAAAGAGAAAATGAAAGGAAAAAAAATGGCAAGTTCGACTCCATCAAACGACATATTGCAATGTCCAATTACATTGGATATATTTTGTGATCCCGTTTTGGCCAAAGATGGTTACACGTATGAGAGAAAAGCAATTCAGGATTGGATTCGAAATCATGGTACAAGTCCAATGACACGTGAGCCATTACTCATCGAACAACTATTTCCATTAGATGTCGATGTTAGAAAAACGAAAGGACGACCAATTTTTCAGACATCGGGTAAAACGATTTATGCAGCTGAATGGTTACCAAAGAATGATAATAGGCCAGAGATTGTTTTATTAAAAATAGATGGTGCTCGAACAAAAAATGAAGCATCATTTTACGTCAATCTAAGTCGACATCCACATATTATTCGAACATTCGTTTTCGTCTATGATAAAAATATTTCTGATCAAACTAATACAAGGTTACTTCTACAAGAATATGCATCTGAAGGCAGTTTATTTGAATTATTACAAGAACGATCGATATGAGTGAAAAGATTCTTATTCAAATTTTTTTCAAATTATTGACGGAATGATCTATTTGGTATCAAATCATGTAGTTCATGGTGATCTAGCTTGTCGTAATGTTCTTGCATTTCGTTTTGATGAAGAAGAGCCAGAAAAGATTGTTATCAAAATTACTGATTTTGGTCTTAGTAAAGGTAGTCAACTCTATTGATTTATCTAAGGTTCACCGATATTTCCACGAATGAATGTTCCACAACAACCATGGTTTTATATGCAAACAGCACGAAATATACCACAAAATGTAAAATAAATTCTTGTTTATCTCAATATTTTACTTTTTTCGAAAATATAGAATGCAAATGCAACACCACAATTTGAGGGTGTTGAGTAATAATCATGATTTATTCCAAGTATAAAACAGATTGATTAAGACGTAAACTGAGGAAGTTATAACAAAGTCATGGGGAAACATTGCGTTACAATAACAGCTATTGTATTTCTAGTACTATTTACCGCTCTTTATAGCTTTTGTTTGTACAATAGCAGCGGTACGTATTGTATTTTCGTTGAATATTATAATGATGATCTGTAAAAAATTTTATTTTAAGCTTATCTATTGAACATTATGTTATCATAAAGAGACAGAAGAAAATGATCGTAAATGTTCTCCATTTAAAATCGTAAGCATTTGCTTTGCAGTTTTTATGGTTTGTTTTACTATAATATGGATGGACATGGTAAGTATCAAAGAGACACAATTGAATTTTGTCTAATTCCTGATCGTATTATGTGTATTCTTAGGGTTATGACTTTGCATATGGACTTACTATCATGCTAATCATAATGTTTAATGGTGCGATTTTGTTTTGTTATGCCTATTTTATTTTTTTAACACTATTTAATCAACTTCTCAACATAAACAAAAGAATAAAAGATAGATGATAAGAACGAAGATTTTCATTCGCACTCAAACATGGTTCGATGTTTGTCATTACTTATAATTTGCATTCTTCTTTTCAAATTCAATTTCAGTCAAACGAATTATCCGATTGTATTCGTTCCTGGATTTCTATGTAGTATTTTAGAAGTTCGTGTCAATACAACCATAGTAGATGTGTGTCCTAAATCTTTACATAATCAATGGACAGTTCTTTGGTTAAATGTTCGTTTGTTCGAGCCTGAATATTTATTATGTTTTCATAAGATTTTTACATTTATTTACAATGAAACAACGAATGAATTTGTTAATGAAAATGGAATTGAAACGCGAGTTGTTTCGCATTCGAATAAAAGTCTATTTTTAGATGGTCTACTTTGGGAATATGTTGGATTAGATTTATTTCGAAATCATTTTATTGAAAAATATCATTATAAAGATGGCATTGATCTTCGTTCGATTGCGTATGATTTTCGTCGTGGAAATAAACAATCTCTTAGTTTATTTAATCAACAATTGAAACAATTAATTGAATCAACATTTACAATGAATAATAATAAAAGTATTTATTTAATTAGTCATAGTCTAGGCGGATCAATGAGTCTTCAATTTTTGTCTGAACAAAATCAATTATGGAAAGATCAATATATTCGTGGATGGATTTCATTAAGTGGAAATCTAGCTGGAGGAATTGATAATATTGAAAATGTAGTCAAAGGTTTTGTTAGTCCGTTGATTCCTTCGAAAATAACGCAAACATGGGATTTTTTTAGTTGGCGTTTACCCGAGGCAATCGTTTATGATGAAAATATAATTATTGTTCAAACTCCATCGAAGAATTACACAGCGAAATGTATGTTTCAACTATTAAATGATCTAAATGCTAAGCAACTTGCTCAAGTTTATGTTGAATCTTCATTAATTATCGGTTCACTTCCATCGCCGAATGTGAATACGTATTGTTTTTTCGGGGCGAATATTTCAACACCGATTGCTTATTCATCTACGACGGATACATTTGATAAATTAGAAACAATCTATGGTTTAGGAGATGGAGAATTAGATTACAAAAGTTTAATGTCTTGTCAATTATGGAATTCAACTATGAATAGTAAATATAAATTAGTTATCGAACCATTTACAGATGTGACACATATTGGAATGGTTGGAAATAAAATGGTTTTACAAAAAATTGATGAAATTCTTTTTGATTTGATTAAATAAATAAATGCATACATATATGTTATGTTTCGAATCGTTGAATTCGATGATTCGCAAAATCTGAGATATAGACTGTTTCTTCTCGATCAATAAAGATAAATGTCGGAAAATTGAGTTGATTGAGTGAAGTTCCTTGACCATTTCCACCAACAACCGTTTTTGCATGTTGTTTCCACTTGAGATTTGATTTTTCAATATGAGTTGGTTGATTAAGTTGTTTTTTTAGATCTTCTAATTGTGTTCGTAATTTGTTCAATATCATTTCGTTGAAATCTTTTCTTTTGACAATTTTTTGCATTTCTTCAGTCAATGTGTTTAATTTGATTTGAATAGTTTGAGCACATTCTTGAATTGATCGTTGAACAAGTTGTCGTTCCTCATTAGCTTTTTGTCGAATTTTATCAATAGACGTTTGTTCCCATTGATTAATTTGCTTGATTAACGGATGATTATTTGCATTATTTTTTTGTTGATCACTGAAAAATTGCATGAATTCATTTCGTTGATGTTCGATTTCATAAAATTGTGGTTTGAGTGATTCACGATGTGCAGCTAAATCATCAAAACAAAAATATCGTGAGCAACCAGGACACGAATATATTGTAGTTTCTTCTTTGCATGTATGACATTTCGTTATTGCATTTGATGCAGCCATACTTTAGGAAAAAAGTTGCTTTTACCATCTAACACTATTTGACAATGACAATTTTTTGTTGTCGGCACTTTTGAGATGTTATTCGAAAAAAAATTCCTGCTCTATATTTTTCTTGTATGTTCTCATTCAATA
>Ga0209935_1004510_pt1 | contig 12785 bp, 13 predicted proteins | sample ThiBio_1000_plan_2_FD_183958 | JGI IMG/M metagenome (GOLD analysis project Ga0209935, IMG submission 183958) | Wastewater bioreactor microbial communities from Cape Town, South Africa - Thiocy_cont_1000_plan (SPAdes) | ecosystem: Engineered > Bioreactor > Thiocyanate-remediating >... | reverse complement strand
TCTTATATTTTTTTTTTTTTTTTTTTTTTTCCCCTTGTTGCAGACGCGAGAGAGTCCCAGTGGCAGAGGCCTTTGCACGGCTGGTGGAAAGGCTGCACATCAAGGTACCAGAGGGAAGGCATGTAGTGGGGGTACTGGACACCAGCCAGGACCATCATCTTGAGCAGATTTTCACCACTATAGTGAGTGAAATCCAAGAGGAACGAAAGCTTTGTGTAGGGTTTGAGCCTGCTCTGGGTTGATTGCTTTTTGATGGGAGGGTTTGATAGAAAAAGAAAGAACGGGCATCTGCAATGAAATTTCCTTAAGGAAACGAGAATGAATGGATAGAGTTTTGACAATAATGCGGGCTAAATACACTAGCTGGTGAACCAACACCTATATTCTCATTACACAGTGTTCTGGCCTGTTCCTGTCGCTTTCGGTCAGGACACAAATTGGAAATGGGCAAAAACCGATTTTGCAGTACAGTTGTCGTATTTGTTTCCAGTTTGGCGAAAAATTTCTCTTCTACTCATTAACCTGCTTCTAGAATGACCGTCTGTTCTGCATAAGGTATGACATCATTGCTGTATATGATGGGGCAGATATCAGTCAGGCCCAGATAGTTCAGCTGACTGGCTTTTACATTAACACATATATGTATTATTCTTCTGGTATAGGTCTAGTTACGGCCTTCACCTAACAATCGGTGAAAGGGATCATACTAAATCCGTTGACAGGCCATGCAAAGAGGGGGGGGGGAACGATGGGCAAAGAGAGGGCAACCTAAACAACGGAGAATTCATGTACTTCAAGTATTTAGAGTTCAATAGAACAGTCCACCTTCAGTTCGCTCAGCACTTCCATACAAGTTCCACCAAATCGACGTCAGCAAAGAGATGAATAAATTTTATCAAACACTGGCCGAACACAGGTCACACGACGAACACGCAACTGGGAGATGCTGGCGCCACAGGACCCGAGCCTCATACCACCAACGCAAGGCGATGATTCCATTCAACAGGACTCACAATGTAACTAGTCCCTCAAATTACGAATCACCCAATTCACATATTATCGTAACCTAATCGACTGAGCAGGCCTTAAAGATTATGGCCCCGTTGATCTGTGGGACTCGGAAAAGGTCGTTGGGTGGCTGCGGTACTCTGCAGATCTTCCGCAAGAGCGTGAATCCATCGTTCAACAGTTTTCCTATCACTGTATCACAGGCAGTCATCTTCCCCTGTTGTTAAATAATACGGATTCGATGCTGGAGAAGATCACAGATAAGGTGGGCCTCCAAGTGGATGTTAAAAAAGCGATATCGCTTCTTTTACAAAATCCACTCGATGGATGCGGTGACTGTGGTTTTGATACTGCAGACTGTATCTGTAACATCGATCCGGATCTATTGAGCTTTTTGGGTGCGGATCAAATTCAAGAGGCTCCTGAACCAGAAGTAACGTATGTGCATTTTCATATTATATCAATAACCGACTCTGAAAATGTTTTGTAACGAAGGGAGTTCGAGTTCTTCTCTTCCGAGCAGGTGACGAAGGTGAGGGCTCACCATATCGTAGACGCCAAACTCCGCATTCAACCGAAAGTTCCGCTCAAGGATGGGTATGGTATCTCTCAAACACTAATACTACGAGGGTCTAATGGTACATATAGAAAATGCGTTATTCGCCGCACTACTGGGGAAATTCTAAGCGTAGCAGCAAACGCCCTCTGGGCAGAATTCAGCGGGTGCTCCTTTGAACTGTGCCAGAATGACAACTGCTTGCGTATCGGAGGAGCCAGGAATAATGGGGGAACTGTGGAAACCGATACACAGCAAGAGTCGAGAGAAAACGAGATACCTTTCAAGGAAAAAGGAAACGGAAGGGAGAAACGGAACGAGGCAAAACGGAGCAGGGGCGGCAGGCCTCTAATGCCTTGTTCAGTTCGATCCCGTGAAAATGCTTGGGTTCAAATGCCAGAAACCGGCGTCATGCTGTTGCACCACTTGAAGATTACCGGACGAACGGTATGATATTAGCACAACAAGAGAACATGTTAATTACTTGAAATTTAGGGGGAGCTGCAGGAATTGCGAGTGAAACTGTATTACTACGTCGATCAAACGGGTGATTTTTGGCCAATCCTCACAGGTCAAACACTTGGTTTGTTATTCATGACAGAACAAAAGCGGAAAAAACGAACTCCGGAGGAACGGAAAGCTTCGCCAAGCCTACCTGCACAGAAGACCGAGGAAGAGAGGCATCAAGCAGGAGATAGCGGAAACGTTTCCTTCGACCCGATGACAGGATTAGCAGGCATGAAGACCTGGGTCTGTGTTACTGTCCATGAATCAATCTCCGACCCCGCATGGCAGGTACAAGTAGAATTTCGGCACCAAGAAACCTCTCAGGTAATTTCCGAGAATGAAGTGAAGGCTCCTCATTCGTTGTTAACAGGTAGAGCGTGCCCAGATAGAGGGAGTAGGCAAGGGAAAAATATTCATCAAGACCCCTCCATTGTCAGTGGGGGTCGCAAAGACGAGCATTATAGCTGGTTCTTGCACATTACAGGGGCCTGACTTCACATTTTTCAATCCAAAAGGAGCAAGCGACGATATATCACTACCTTCTGCACCACCGAGTCCTGAAAATGAACCACGGCTCTCCGAAAGAGGTAACTGAAATACGCATTATTTCTATTTTGACACGAACTTTTTCTAAAAGGTGTTGATTTCATTCCATACCATCCATGTGTTGGTCCTCCCACCATAAAAGTATTGAGCACTGTTGCACAGCAAGAAGGGTTCAGGCAGATGGGGTTCACCCTGCTTATTCTTGCATCATTCATTGGAGCAGTGAAGGTTGTGAGGATGCTCCTTCAAAAAGGTGTTGAGGTTGATTCAGCAACTTTAGAGTGGGCCAAGAGAGGATGGGCATCTAATGTTATGGTGAGTCCTTCCTTAATTACTCTTGAGAAGGACACAAACACAACAACACAGGTTGACGTCTTGAGAGGCTCCACAACTTCATCCTCTTGCCGGACTGAACAAGCTGTCCCCACTGAAGATACGCCCTCCAAGCTTGAGCAACCACCACCCAACAGCAGTCTCCCGAAAGAAGGCAGTAACCTTCTAATCCAAGATACGAAGGAGCCAAAGACGAGATGTTCCTCAGAAGATGACCTGTCATCTACCAGGAAAAGAACGGAACGAACAACTGAGGAGGGACTTTTTACCATTTGTTATGACTTTGGGAGCTACCCATCTTCGTTGCGGATGCGATCCCGCGTTCATCCTGCAACACAGCTCTCACAAGATGGACGGGGAATACGAAAACAACTGTGGGTGTCTTTTGAGGAGTTAAAAACCGACTTGCAAAATATGCCCATTGCCCTTCTCAGCCAGAAATATTGTTTAGACGAAACCCAGGCAGGTCTGCGGGTAAGGATTTTTTCTTCCCTTCCTTGCTTTGACTGTTATGCAATGAGAAATGCATTCCTTAAATGCCTTCACCAACTATTTTAATTTATTTTTGAAAGGATACCATTGTGGACGCGCTGAGCGGCGAAATGTCTGCGGAGACGGTGGATGAGTTACTGGCTCGAAGTGCGAATAGTTCGTTGTCTACGTACTTTGCACAACAACCTTCACGCTTGTACTCGTGTTTTACACGCAATGAGCGCCAGGGCTTGATGGACGATTTCCGGGACGATAGCATTCGACAAGGCTGCATTGACACATGCTTACCCGACAACTCTACAGGTAAAAGGAAAAATTTTTTATATTGCACTAGAACATTCAAATAACTTATCGTTTTTTTTTTTTTGGCCTTCGCAGATGGATTGAAGCCCTTCCTTCAAAATCTTCCGGGTCAAACGCGGACTTCGATGCTGGATCTTCTGGCGCAGTTGGGCAGCTGTTTTACCCTGAACAAGGAGCAGCGGGGGTTGCCCACGGACATTTCCTCTGGTGCTATTTTCTGGCTGCGTCAGTTCCTGGAAGGTCTGTTTGAGAGAGTAGCGTTTAGCCCTCGCGCAGCGCAGTTGCAAAATCAGGCGTCAGAGGAATTTCGCAGCCTTTTTGCATTGGGCAAACGGAAAGCTTCTGGTGCTCTGCATTCTGCTTCTCCAGTTCGCTCGCACACTCCATCGAGTTTTCAGGGAGGCAAACGTCAGAAATATTCCTCGGAGGAGAGTGAAAAAGAAGAAATCGAACAACCACAACAGGGTACGCCAATATAGGCCTAAGTATTTGGTGGTCATTTCATTCATTTCGTTTGTATTTCATAGGCACTGCATGGGAAGATGATGAGGAGGATCCTTTGCTGGTTTCCGATGAGGTGGGCCAAGCAGATAACTCAACCCAAGTTCTAGCTGCCGATTCAACAAACCCTGAGGCTATTGAGGCAAATAAGCTTTCCGGCACCTTTCACAGCCACTACGGTATCCCTAACGAAGAGGTCGTTACGGAAGAGAAAGATCTGGCAGAAGAGTGCACGGAGAAGCAGATACCAGAGAAACCACTACCTGAAGAACAACAGCTCAAAGGAATGGTAGAGGACAACAGCGTGCATGTTTCCGGACAGGATGAGGGGAATGAAGAGGAGCAACAGGAAGAGGAAGAAGAACAGGGAGCAATGAAAGTGAACTCGAAAATAGAAAGGACACAAGTCCGGGATAGGGACTCGGAGAGAGATTACAGAAATCGACAACGCAAAAGAGAACGACACGGGGATGGGAGAGAGGAGGAAAGGCGTCGAGAAAGAGAAAGAAGAGAACGGGAGAGACGGTCAACACATGGAGAAAGACCGTTCCTTAGAAACAAATTTGTCAACCATAGAAGAGAAGAGACCCAAGGTGATTGGGGCAAGCCAGTTTGGGATCGCCGAGTACATCCTATGGGGAAAGGCCCTCAAGTAACGTTGTATCAACAGAGCGGGATCCCGCAGCAAGGTCACCGACAACACGGGTTTGGGCAAAATAGGATGGGTTTCCACCCACAGAGCCGATATCAAGGAAACCGTTACCCCCAGCCACAACATGAAGAGCACCGGGAAAGAGAACGAGAAAGAAGGAGGCAACGAGAGCAGCGTCGAGATGACGAGAGGAAAGAAGCGGCCAGCAAGGTATCCGAAAGGGAGAGAGAACGCAAGAGAAGAGATCGGGAACACCAAGAAAGCAACCAAAAAAACGATCGGGCTAGGGAAGAAGCGATGGAGAAGGAAAGGCAGCGGGTACAACGAAAACACCGAGAACAAGAACAACAAAGAGCGCGGGAACGACGGGAAAGCGAGACGGGTAGAGACCGGCCAAGAGATGGAACAGGCAGAGAGGCGTCTTCGGTAGACAGTTCAGAGCCCAGGGAATTGCCACAGAAAGATCTGGAGAAGGAAACAAGCCCTTCTCAAGGTTTGGGAAATGTAGACGCTTTGGCCAAGGAACTACCTACTCGGGTACAGAGTAAGAACAGTTCCAAAACAGGTGGGGGCATGTTTTGGCCACATAACGAGATGCCGATGGAGCGCTGGGCCCGAGATCGAAATGTTGGAAACAACGAGGGCGAGGATCGAGAAGAAGAAGGTGAGAAGTTCCGCGAGGTTGTAAGCATACCCCTTGACAGCGACAACATCCCTCCTCTGTACACTGAAATGGAGCTGCGCTGTATGACCACTACAATGTTGAGCGAGCTCATGACGAAGCATGGCTTTACACCCCAAGGAAAGGAGGACTGTATTCAAGCTCTGTTAGCCTTCTCGGAGGCTGTGCAAGATTTCGAGGCCAAACAGCTGGAGCAAACAATCGAACGAGCTTACATGCCTGACATAGGTCAGACGATATCCGGGGACCAAACCCTTTACGAATGGGACCGATTGGTACGACTGGCGCAAACAGGTTGCGCCATTGATGAATGCTTGACGGATGGGCATGTTTCCTTATTCCTTGAAGGAATCATCTCTCAACTGCCCGCTAAAAATTTTGCGATAGTATCCTCCATACAGGTAACTTTACCCACAGAATTATTTTGTATTTGCGGTACTAATAGCTTTCTCGGCAGGCTGCAAATGAAAATCCCTTCAACTCCTATTTTGGTGAAAGGTGGGACAGCAATTTCAATTACCTCTATGTAGCAGTCCACAACCCAGGCCACTTTACGTACTGTGTCCTTTTTTTTGCTTTTGGCCATAGGTGTAGCTAACATTGTTCTATAGTGGCCTGTTCTTTGAAATTGACAGAGGGAGTGGGACACTGAGGGTGATAGTCTGTGATTCGATGATTAAGCATGGCGCCCGGTTGCCCTCGCCGACAGAGCATAAAGTGATCAATAAGCTGCGGAATTTTCTCTCGCTATCTACAAAACGGTGTGTAACCGTTGCTCTGTTTGTGAGCCCTTCGTATGCGACTGCCCTTGAACCGACCATCCATCATGCAGTCCGTGCTCCGGCGTATCACTTTGTGCCATCTTATCGCCTTCAACTTCTATCCCAGCTCTACCTACCCCAACAAACCGACCAAACAAGCTGTGGGTATTATGCTGGCCTCATTTTCCCTCTCCTTCTGAGTCGTGCTGCCACAGCATCCTCTGGCATTTCGGGGTTTATTTCTTTGGTACAAAGTGCCTTCACTTCCGAGCAGCGGGCAACCTCCTTGCTACTCAACGAAGCACGTGAGTTACTGCGCAATCTCTCCACGCTGCCACCAAAGGAAGTGCTTGGTTCTCTTCAGAAACTTCTTTTTCAATGAGACCCCTACTTTCTGTGTATAAAAATATATGAGAAATGTACAATCAGTATCCCAATCGCATTTGCAGGATTGGTCTAACAATCGAAGAAAATGGGTGTGTTCTCGGTTAATTTTCACTCCGGTGGTTGAAAAAAGGGTTTGCCTGCCAGCTTCCCGAGCTCGGAATGATGAGTTTTCACTCGAGCTGGGACAGACGTGGCATTCCAAGAATACAAGTGCCGATTTTCTACCGAGGGGGCGATTGCTTGTTCTTGGGCCATGGCGAAAACGTCCGGCAACAAGGTTATGGTTATGGTTAGGGTTACCTTTTATGGAATCCACCTCCACAAAAAGTCTTATAAAATAAAATATTAACTGTGGTGGTGAGGTGGGGTTGGGTGACGTCATGTGAAGTAAATGCGTGGCTTGTTTTCTTGTAAACATTTTGCATCAAATGAAGCGGTTTTACAGAAGGGGGGGGGTTTGATAATGGGATTTGCCTTTTCTTTGTATGAAGCAGTAATCTGCCTGGTCTCACCACAAGGGTTCGGCCTCTTCCTTCCTTCAAATCAAATGAAATTCTGCCCTCTTCTGGTAGCAATAAATCCACCTCACATCACCACAAAAAACATAGATATAGAATAATATTAAGGTTATTCTCATGGTGAGGTGAGGTGGGTGATGTCATTTTGTGTAAAGCAAAGTGTTTTGTTCTTTGGAAACCTTTTACTTCAAGTTGTATTGGACTACATAGCGTTAAAACTTTTCCTCAGGATTTGGGCCTCTCCTTTGAATCAGATGAAAATTTCGCCTTCTTTGGGAGCATGAATCCACCTCACCTCACCACAGAGTGTGTTATAAATATTAATAATATTAATAATATTAATCGAGTTGTTGGTGAGGTTGGGGGGGGGGTGGAGTGGGTAACAATGCAGGGTTTCAAGAAGAAAGTTGGTCTATTCATCTTGAATGTGCAATACACCTGTGTACAATTTTTGTTTCAAGAGAGGCACATATCTGACATAAAGGTGACGTCCAAGAACAACAACACAACAAACTAACGGCATCATCACCAGCACAGCTGCAGTCCAGCCAATAGCATTTGCCATCGAAGTCTCTCCATAAGGCAAGCCAAGGTATGCATACACTGCCTTCGGAACTGCCAATGCCGCCAGCAAACAGAGATTGCTCAGGAATGCCGATTCGACCCATCCGTAGTATTGGTTGGCATGGGGTTTGAAGAGCAAGTGGCTCAACAAGATGATGAGGCAGCTGGTGAAGATTGCAAGGGCCCGTCCCACAGGATTGAGAATGAAGGTTGCAAAGGAGAGCAGCAGCATCATCCTTCGCAACAAGCCAACGGTCTCCCACCAGCTTCTGTTCTTGTTGTACGAAGCTTGCAGAACCTCTCGAACCGCATAAGCGTAAAGGCTTGAGGGCCATCTTTTCTCCAGATGACTGCAAAGGAGCGGCAGCATCAGTGGAACCACCACCAGCAGCAGAAGCAGGAAGAGAGGATACTGCCAGACAGCGTAGCACTCTTGTTCCGCCGCTCGGAAGATATACAAGCCATCGTGAACAGAGCTGCAGTTGAGAAGCTCCATTGTGGCTCCGGTGGCACCTTCGTACATCAACAGCAGCAGACCGGTCAAGGCAGCAGCATACATTGAATAACCCACCAGGACGCGATGCTCCTCCTCATGCCCTTCATCTGGGTGCTCGTTATGGCCAGCAGGCTCAGATGGAAGAGGTGCATAGGATGTTTCTTCCTCCTCCAAAAATGGCCCAAGTCCAAGTGCAGAACCCGCAATTTCAAGGCCGTCTGAGTCATCTTGCCGCTCTCGCCAGCGAGCAATGAGGCATTTCGCAAATGAAGAGCCTTTCTTGCACGCCTTCGAGCCCACGATGTGGCAGAGAAGAACAACCCCAAGCAAAGTCAAAAGGATGATCGGCAAGATGTAGTCGGAAGCAATTTTCTGGACAGCAGTCATGTCTGCCAAAGAAGCATAAGTAAGTCATCAGGAAAGTATTTGGATATGTGGATGGGATTAATGAAACCTGGCCAAGGACACACCGACCAAGATAAGCCGAAGAGGCTGACTTCAAGGGCAAAAGCTGCAAATAACCCTTGGAGCACGTTGTTGGGCGCTCCAATGATCAGGGGTACCACTTGCATGAAGTACACCACGGATTTCCAGAGCGGGTGATGATTGACCGGGAATTTCAGGAGCAGAAAGATGTAGCATAATCCCAGCCCAATGACAACAAGGAAGAACCAGGCATTTGCACCAGTGTCGCATTCGGTTGTTGGCTTACAATTGTCGGTGCCAAATGCGTCTGAGTAGCCAGGCTCGCAACCACCACACAGCAATCCTGTACGATGGCCCACACAGGTCTCATTGAAAAGAGTCGTTTTCTCCTTGCAGTAACCCTCAGGACACTCCATACACTCCAAGGCAGTGGGATCGAAGGCACTGACACCGCACCAATAGCCGGGAAGCACCAATACCTCAGAGCCATCAACACACTCGGCCTCACCTGGGCATGCATGGCATTCGAGGGTCTTCTCATGATCTCTCTCCTCTGGGTGGAGCGAATAAGTGTCTTGAGGGCAGGGTATGCACTGCAAGAGGGAGCCTTTCCGACTCCGCAAGAGATCATGACAATCCACATTTTCGTCCGGTGGAAAGACAACAGGTCCTGCACTGCTAATCACAGTTGCTGGCAGGCCGGCTTCCGTGAAGTGGGTCAGATCATCAAATGACAACAGCCCCGTCGAAGATGAAGCCACATCACCAGCCACATTGTTCATGAAGGTGCTGTTTGTGACGGAAAGCGAGGCATTAGAGCCTTCAACTCCGATCGCGCTCCCCAATCTGCTTGCACCATTTCCCACAAAGCTGGTCAGCGCAACTTCTGAGAACCCGTTCACAAGATGCAATCCTCCCCCAAAGCACTGAATGCAATTGGCGTTGTTGTCAGCAAAGATGGCTCTCCAGATGTGGTTCCTTCCACCGCCGACGCCAGCCCCACCCGGGAAATGGATCGTCATGCCACCACCGTTCCCCTGCTCTGCTGAATTGTTTTCCACCACCTCGTCGATGAAGTAGTGGACGTTCCCATCACTGACCGTTACTGTGGCCGACCGACCGGTGTAGGGGGACACCATTTCGTAATTGACCGCAACTGCTCCTCCAAAGGGTGCAAGATTCCCATGGTAGCGATTCCCGGAAAATGCGAGGGTGTTGTTTACCACCTCGTTGGAAGATGAAGGAGGAAAGTTAAACCAGGCCACTGCAGCGCCGCTACCGTATGGATTCACTGTATTGTTCAGGAACAAGTTGTTCTGGATGGTGTATGTATTCCTGGCCAGCACAGAGCATTCGAGGTGCTGAAAGGCTACGGCGCCTCCTCCACCGTTGGCTGTGTTCTGTTCGAAACGGTTCCCCTGTATGACGTGCGAGGCACCCATGACAGGAGCCCCGCTATGAATGATGCTGAGCCCTCCCCCGCCGAATAAGCTGCCCCCAAAATTCCCAAGGAGATGTGATGAGTGGAGTTCCATGGTTGTTGCGTTCCCAATCCAAAGCGCACCAGCCCCTGCAAAGCCAAAGTTGCCTTTGAACGTGCTTCCAACTATCGACACCGCTGGGAGAGAAGTGGCAAGCGCTCCCCCGGTACCAAGCGAAGCAGAGTTTTCCACGAAAGTACTGCCAAGCACATTGAAAGAAGAAGCAGTGCCTGGCTGCATCCAAATGGCACCGCCGTTCCCGTTGGGCGATGCGTTGTTGATGAATGTGCAGTTAGAGATCGTTACAGTGCTGAGGAAAGCTCCTGACAGAACTGCAATAGCTCCACCACCATACTCAGCAATATTATCTTGAAATAAAACTCCATCTAGAGTCACACTAGTAAGTTTGATGTTTTGAAGAAAGCTTATCGCCCCTCCATAACCGGCATAGTTGCCTGTGAAGGATCCACCCTTCACAACCAGAGTTTGATTCAGCATAGGTGGATGTTTCGGCATAGGCGAATGTACACCTAGGCTGTGCAGGCAGAGCGCACCCCTGCTCGAGGGCCCTCCGTTGCTAGAGAATGTGTTGTCTTCGAGCCAATAAAGCAACCCATCTATCCCCGATGCCGTCGTGATATCTATCATCGTCGTGATATCTGTCGTCGATGTACCACAGGTGTTGCGAGTGAAGTTGAAAGTCCAACCAACAGGTGCGTCTGTCATTGCGAAGATTTCAAGGGCAATGCCACCGGCGCCGTTAGATCCAATATTGGAATCGAAGTTGTTCCCCACAAAGACTAGCTGAAGGTTCGCAATGGGGGAACCTGCGAGGGACCCGAAAACAGCACCGCCTTTCAGAGCAAAATTATAGGAGAAGTAGTTGCCTTCAACAAGTAAAGTGTAGCCGGCCACACCTTCATTCCACAACGCAAGGGCACCACCACCAAGGTTCGCGGTGACACCGTCAGGTGGGAAACCATTAAACTGGAAGACGTTGTTGCATACCAATCCTGCACCACTCGCCGAGTGAATAAGGAGTGCGCCCCCATAAACACTGCCGAAACCATTCCCATAGAAGGTACAGTTTCGGACCACCACATAGTTTACGGAGTCAAAAGCCACTGCGCCAGCCTTACAACCGCCCTGGAAAGCCAGTCCATCAAGCACAAAGTAGGAACTGGGTCCACCCTTTGCTTCAATCGCTCTGAAGAGTGGAGAAGAACATTGTATAGTCGCCCTGCCGTTGATTGACCTCAGCACAATCGATTTAGATGTGTTAGATGCCATTGCATAGGCCTTCCCTCCTGTGGCATCCACGCAAATGATCTCGCCTGTCGTGTTTGTCTTTTCCAAGGCGGCATCGATAGAAGCACAAGCGGTTTCAATGGTCTTGCAGTCGTTGCTATTGTTCCCAGAGTGTGACATAACGTGTGCAACTTCCCAAGGAGAGAGGGTCGACATCGTTGCAGGACGGATTACTTGAAGCAGTAACCATCCATCCGAGGCATGTACAAATCGCGAACCAAAGCACATTTGCCTCGTTTCTCCTGTTGTGCTGCATCTTCTCTCATCTGGCGCTCTGTTTTTCCTGCACGTTTAGGATGGAGGCAAACAGAAACCGATCACACGTTTTCATTAAAATCTCCGGAGTTACACCTTTTTCTGGAATCGGACTGATCTCCAAAAACTCTCCGTCACAACACTGCATCGATGGCCACTGGTTCACCCTTTATACTTTTTCCTGCACGCAGCTGTTGTTCAATATTCTTTTGGCCTCGCGGAAAAAATTAGCCCCCCCCCCTCTCTGAAGAACCAATCAGTTGGCAAAGGGTAATGCTTTCAAAGAGCCGCTCTTTATTGTTGTTGGAAGAGAAGCTTGTCTTCCAAGGATCCCAACATCTGTTCAGCTTGCTCCCCGAAGTTGCGGGTCCACAAAGACCAGTTGGACCACACAATTTTTTGCTGAAACGCCACAGGGGTTTGTCCAAGTCTTTCTCGCTAAACATGAAGCCATTCTCGTCCACAACTTTTTGTTGCCTCATCTCTCGTCCAAAGTGTTCGATCAACAAATGGCGTCGCAAAGAAGGTGGTGGGTCCCATATTCCCTTTGCGCACTCCATCTTGGGGTGGGCAACGCAGAGGAAGAGAAACACTCTTGTGATAGGGATACATGTGTTCATGACTTGTGCGGGCAGGATGTCTGATGACCAACGGAGGGTGCTCCTGGATGAAGACATCAGGCAGGCACTTGCTTGACCATGTTTGCCATGCCGAAGTCGATGCGTAAATCAAATTTTTGCGGATCAAAGGTTTGCGTGCATTCCAGACTTTTGGGCTCGTGTCATTTCTTATAGCATGTTTGAAAGACTTGTGAGTTTAAAATTCCTCGAGGTTCAAGTCCCTTCTTTCAAATGAAAACTCGCACCTTTTTTGGAAAAACCACCTCACCTCACCTCACCAGGATTCTCCCTCTAAATAATATTAAGGTGTGCTTGTGGTGAGGTGGTGAGGGTTAGGGTTAGGGGTTAGGGTTAGGGTTAGGGTTAGGGGTTAGGGTTAGGGGTTAGGT
>Ga0209935_1004509_pt1 | contig 12786 bp, 18 predicted proteins | sample ThiBio_1000_plan_2_FD_183958 | JGI IMG/M metagenome (GOLD analysis project Ga0209935, IMG submission 183958) | Wastewater bioreactor microbial communities from Cape Town, South Africa - Thiocy_cont_1000_plan (SPAdes) | ecosystem: Engineered > Bioreactor > Thiocyanate-remediating >... | reverse complement strand
ACCCTAACCCTAACCCTAACCCTAACCCTAACCCTAACCCTAACCCTAACCCTAACCCTAACCCTAACCCTAACCCTAACCCTAACCCTAAACCCTAAACCCTAAACCCTAAACCCTAAACCCTAAACCCTAAACCCTAACCCTAAACCCTAACCCTAAACCCTAACCCTAAACCCTAACCCTCACCCTCACCCCTAACAAATTCTTGAAAAGTTAAATGAACGGATGCAATGATTAGAACGTTAGCGGCAGTGGATAACACCAAGGCAATATAATGCCACTTTTACAAACATATAGCTGTTTCATACACAATTTCCTCCAGTATGAAGTTGCGCATTCATCCTATACTCAAGGGGGCAGCTGTATCCAAATGCGAAACCAGGATCGCAAAAGCGCTTCTTGCATCTTTTAAAAGCTCTGTCGGAGAATCAAACTCAACTATCTTCCCCTCTGCAAGTACCTTAACCAACGGAAATCAGAAAGGGAAAAATTGAAAGCGAACAAGTACCATAATCCTATCTGAGTCAATGATAGAACTCAGGCGATGCGCAATAGTAAGCACAGTACAATTCGCAAACTCTTTACGCACTGTCTGTTGGATCAGAGCGTCAGTGTCCAGGTCCACCCCTAGATAGAAACACGAAGGTTTTAGGGGAAAAGCATAAGTTCATGAAAGAAAAACAGGAACACTGTACCAGCAGTTGCTTCATCCAGGACCATAATTTTGGATCTTCGAAGGAGGGCTCGTGCAATACAAAACAGCTGACGTTGGCCCAGACTGAAATTTTCTCCATTCTCTAACACAACGAAGTCCAACTGGCCGGGCAGGGCCTCCACAATGAGTCGTAGATGAACCTTATCGAGAATCTCCCATATCTCCTCATCCTTGCCAACCAAATCTCCGGCCGGGTCGAGATTGAACCGTACGGTGCCCTGGAAGAGGATGGGATGTTGCGGTATGATAGCTATCTTGGATCGGAGGTCATCCAAGCCGATCGTAGAGATATCAATGCCATCGATGATGATCTCTCCTGCAGAGAGCTCCACAAGACGAAATAAGGCGCAGAGTAAGCTAGACTTTCCCGCTCCCGTTCTTCCCACGATCCCTAAAATAGGGAAATAGGTAAATAAAAAAAGGAAAAACTATAAAAAAAGTATTTACCGATTTTTTCGTTCTTCCTAATATCACAATTGATTCCGTTGAGTACCGTGGGTAGTCCTTCTCTGTACCGCATTGTCACGTTCTTCATCGTGATGCACCCGTCCGTCGGCCATGCTTGAGGAGGACGATTTAATTCAACTATTGGCGGAGCCTCTAATCTATAATATTTTGATGATACGTTTTTGGATAAGCGGGCGAAGTGCTAATCTATATGATAAAGCATTACCTGTTGTTTACATAGTGTAAAATGCGCTCTGTTGAATTCATGCGATTTTCGATATCGGAAATATTCCTAACCACATCATTTATCAGATTGACTGTCCCGATAGCATACGCCAGGCCCAAACCCAACAACTCTGTGAAAGAAAGAAAAAGGTCTGTGTAAGTCTCTAGACTCGCTCTCTTTATGTTAGGTTCTCACCTGGCGATATATGACCTCTCTGTAAAACGCCTAGCAATGCCGCCGCGGTCAAGGCGAGAATGCCTATCATCTCTAGGCGTACCGCTAACCTTTGAGTGTGTAAGGTTAACGCGACCTCTAACAATATATATAGAGAGAGATTACATACCATCTATTTGCAGTCATGCTAAACCAGAACGCTGCGATGTTCTCATTCTGAAGTGATTCGAGAAGTGTTATGAATCTCGCTTGCGCTCTGTAGGCTCTGATGAAAATCAACCCTGCCGATGTTTCCGAGTAGAGGGCAAACATGGGCGACTATTGTGCATGTGAGAAAGGAAGCGCAAAGAAGGTGTGGCGGTTTATAGATGATAAGGTACCTTGGTGATGCTGTCCAGCCGCTTTAACTCTCGCGCAGTGCTCCGATAGAACTGTTGCACCCCACAATAGAATAACAACAGAGGCGGTAGGGCCAGAAGGAACCACAGCGTTGATAAGAGAATGATGATTATCGTCCCTATTAGCATGAACACTGTGTCAATGAATCCGCCAAAAGCCACTGCCAGCTGAGTATCTTTTTTAAAATAAACTTTAGTCAAGTGAGCAGCCTCGTACAATATTTACCTAACACATCGGTATCGCCACTCAGTCGGGACACAATGCGTCCAATAGGTGTTCGATCAAAGAACTCCATCGGTGAGCGGAGGATGTTGCGAATGAGCTTCAAGTGCAAATTTCGCGCAGAGAACCAACCCGCTATCACTGACTGCAGCTCTCTGAATAATATCAACAGCGCACTGCAACAGGCCAGCATGGCATAGATCGATATATTCCATGCCGCGTCCTGCTCGGCGTGGCCATCGGCTTTGGATAACTCGGACCAATAAGCCAGCCACCAATCCTGAATGGAAAAGGAAAAACGTGTCATGTAGTTTTTCAAAAGTAACTCAAATTAGTACCTGAGTGATTCGGAAGATGTACGACAGCAAAAAGCACACGATGAAGATAACCCACAATAAATAGCCGCCTTCCCGGAAATAAGTTAAATACACACCAAGCTTCACCGCCCCTTGTTCCCTATCTTCATCCATCACCAGCTTCCCCTTCTCCTCGCGTTTAATCAAGTTGTCTGTCTCAGCGGTAGAGGATTCCGTCTCCTCTGATTCGCGCTTGCTATCAAGTTGTTCTTGTTCCCCCTCCTCACTACTATCACCATTCTTCGCCTCTATTTCTGTACATGTATCGTTGTCGATACCCTTCTGGTTGCTCCCTCCCTCCTCCCCGTTTGTGTTGTCTTCGGCTTGTGATCGATCATGAAACCCGTGCTTGGTCAATAACCCGGCAAAATCCATTCCCGAATTTATCAGATCCTTTTATATAGATAGTTTGGATAAGAAAAACATTGATGACTGGTGGGGTTACTTACCGCATAGGAACCACGTTCAACTATTTCCCCGCGTCGCATGATGATCACTTGATTGGCATAGGGCAGATACTGTAGGTGGTGAGTCACCAACATCCGCGTCTTATTCTTCAGCGCCTGCATGATACAGGTTTCGAAGATATGCTTCCCAACATGCAAATCCACCGCCGATAACGGGTCATCCAACAGATAGATATCTACAAAAATGTTAGCTCTCCATATTGTGTTGATATATATCGAACAGGGTACTAACCTGCATCGCTGTACACTGCCCGCGCAAGGCTGATACGTTGTTTTTGTCCGCCAGACAAATTTATTCCGCGTTCCCCAATCTCCGTCTCATCACCGGCTGGTAGGATCGCGAGATCGTCATTCAGCGCGCACACATCTAGTACCTAGAAGAGAAACCAATGTTAGAAGCCGTTTTGGTTATGAGGCGGTAACCAAGAATGCTAACGTACCATTTTGTATCGATCTCCATCATAGGGGAGACCAAAGAGGATATTATCGCGCACAGAGCCACGAAGCACCCAAGCCTCTTCCCCAACGAAGGCCATCCGCCCACCGATCTTCACACTCCCCAGGTCCTCCTCTCCCTTTTCACTGCTCTTCTCCTCCTCCAAGAACTGCATCGGTGTCCTTTTGTACATCTCCCCTAAACAAGCTAACAGCAGCGACGACTTGCCGCTACCAACCTCCCCGCAGAGAATCGCAAGGTCGCCTCTCTTAACTGACAGGGAGATATCCTTCAGAGTGGCCTCGCCATACCTGTCCTGACCCTCCTCCGCCAAGAGAATCAGTTCCTCTGCCCCGCTAGTAGTTTCAGGCTTGGTTTCTTCTCCCTTTGACCACCCAAAATCGCAATGATTGATTACTACCGCACTGTCTGATTCGTGATCACTTTTCGAGTGCTCGGTCTAAGAGGGCGGAAAACGGTTAGTCAATAGAATATAACATAAGGGAGAGGGGAAATTTACGGGTTCTTGTAATTGCTGGACTTCATTTTCCAAGAGGAGCTGTTGCATCCTTACAATAGCAATCCGTCCTTCCACCAGCGCGACAGTTACGGTGCCGATCACGGAAAAGGGAAAGCGAGTCAAGTTATACAGCGCAAGCACAGAAAATGCCTATGGGAGGGAAAGGGTATAAGTAAGGCATAACAACAAAGAGATGAGGGAAGGAAAAACCTTTGCGGCGTCCAATTGGCTGTCAGGCAGGAAACCGTAAGTAACAAAGGTGGTGACTGTAAGCAGAATCGGCAATGCGTTATTCAAGCTATTATTTACACCTAAATACGTGTTAAAGGATTTTTAAGGGTATTTAGCGAACCTCGCAAGAGTTGGTACTGAAGCATCACGCGCATTTCTCTCGATCGGATCCCGGCGACTGTGGACCCGAAACATGCTTCCAAGGCAAAGAGTTTAACCGCCCTGATGGCTTGAAGGATTTCATTCAAGAACTTCACCTAATACAAACGATTAGAAAAACAACAGACATAACAAATAGTTTTTAACACCTACCCGTTCATCAGTAATACCAATGAGTTTCTTCCGAAGGGAGTCAGTTTTTCTCGACATCCACAATCCTATGGGCATGAGCGCGAAGAGGACAACAAAGCCCGCCAGCGCCGCCAAACCCACCACCCGATACAACAGTATGAAACACACTGACAGGAATACCATATATAAGTGAAGAGGCAAGGAGGGAAAGCACTCACCTGTCAATAAATAAGGAGTTGCCCAGAGGAAATGAATATAGTAGATGACTTCCTGCATCCTTTGTGTGTCATTAGCTACCATGTTGAGTATTTCACCAGTGCTCCTTTGTTGTTTGGCGTCGATAGATAGCTTTAACAATTTTCTGTACAACAGTCCTCCCACTCCATATCTGGCCTAAAGGTTGCGGTTCGTTTTGCCGAAGCAAGGATCAAGTAACATCAATTTAACTTACATGTACTGAAGTGCCTACAGTCCAATGCCAATATTGATGAAGCGACAACGTCACGCCTGTCTGTCCAATAAATAAAAGCAGCACCAGAAAGAGCCCTACAAATGAAACGCGAGAGAGGAAGGGGTTAAGCAGTCGCACAAAAAAATGTTATACCCCAATAGAGTGGCTTATCGCTTGAAACAAAGCTGACTATGCTTTGCAAGAGGACTGGCGCTACGAAGGAAAAGTTGACTTTCATCCAGCGGGGAATGGCCGCCACGAATAACTCCTTCCAGAAGGTCTTCCACATCGCTCGCCCGAGAGAAGGAGCCGTCGATGACCAAAACCTGCAAACAAATCGTTAGGTTATAAATACATTTTTGTTGTTGTAAACCCAAAGAACATGCGTACTTGTCAGTATTGTAAAATCCATGTGAATCTAATTCGCTTCTCCAAGCTATCTCTAATCGATCAGCCGATGATTTGGCGGTGTGCTTTTCCTAAATGAGAATACAACTTAGGCCGTGGGAGGAGGAGGGAATTGCCGTCGGCTACGCTTACCTGCACAACGTAGAGATCTTGTTGTGTTAAAATCTTAAGATTTCCGAGAAGCATGAGCGGATTCAACCACCAAAACACAAGGCGGCTTATCCAGGACGCAGATACCTCTGGAGACATCTGTCTCATTCCTTCATCATTCTTGTATTTTTGTGAATCACTCGAATGGGTTACAAAATTCACGCAGTACCTGCGGGAGTGGCGTCCATCCTGTAAGAAAGCGCGAGAATAAGAGGAAGCTCTTCTCGCTGAGCCACCACAGGAGGCCCAACAACTGCTCGAACATGGCCAAGAAGAGACACTCTGTGTGGTTGTTTTGGCCCGCTCCCTCCGCTTGTTGTTAGCGGATTCTGCGAACTTGCTTACTGCATCTCCGTAAAAAGGGAAGTGCGGGTATACTTTACAATCCTCGCTGACAAACTACTACTACAGTACGACAATGTCATCATCTCTCTAACACAGTTACATTCATTCATTTAACATCAAAATTTTACATCTTGTTCCAGGGCTGATGAGCGCGGGGTGAGTCGGTCATCGGAAACGGCGGAGGCTGTTCCTCGAGTTGGAATTCTTCCACATTGTCTTCGTCCTCCTTCGCCGTTTTGGGATTTGGTATGGGAATCAGGTCGCCTCCTTTGACAATCGACTCGAACAGCATCACAAAGAATGCCATCACCAATGCCAACACATAGATTGTCACAGCAAGGTCTTGATGTTCTATTACAAGTTATGAGTTGTGATAAGGTGGGCACAGTGAGAAGCTTACGTGGTTCAATATACAGTTGCACTCCCGTCAGCAGAGTCACCAATCCCAATGCGTATATTACAGTACCTAGCTTACCATGCCAATGCATAAAATGCTTTAAACAGGGTGAGTCTAGCGAATAAATATTACATCAGTCACCGTACCATTCTAAAAGTAAACTGAGTAAATACTTTGATGAAGCCAATAAACGCTTGCATGAAAGAGAGCACGATGACCGCTAAACCCAAACGCTCATGCGCTCTATGAAAGGGGACTTATTTTTAATCGAATACACCAATCGCTTTCAAGAAGTGCAAATTACCCCATAAAATGTACGTCTTGCACGTCCTCTTTAGCTTGAATAACAACTACCAAGCCCGCAATGGCAAATCCCAGCCAGGTAAGCCCAAGCAGCCCATGAAGTACTCGATTGATATCCCGAGGGAACCAGGGTAAGCATGTATATACCAACACGGCTAGCGAGTTGTTTTAATATTTTAGGAGTTTGAGAGGGGAATAGAATCATAGTTACTTTGAGACAGTACGATACAGAAACCACCGGCGAACATAAATGGATGCCAACGGAACAACGAGTCATCATACCCCGCAGTATAGTAAGCATCAACCTGCGTTGTGCCGTAGATAATCAAACCGGCAACGCCGCATTCCAGAAGCAGACACCAAAGTGCGAACCATGTCACCACAGCTATCTTTCGCACTTTGCTATCCCTCCAGTTATCGATGAAAGATATCATGGTCTCACCCTTGAGCTCTGATCGATTTCTCTTTGTGGTGGTGCGGTGTGATAATACTTCTGTCTGGGCGAGAAGATTCCCGACTTCAAATTCATCCTTGCATCAAACTCCGGCGCAACAGCCGTAATGTTGATTGGAAGTGAAGCGACTCTCCAGTGAAACACGATGGTGTCTGTGTCTAATGTTGACCTATTTTGTCCCATCCAATAAAAATGCTTCGTTAGATTGTCATTCGGGGCGGTTAAAAAGTGTTCTCAAGCCACGAAAAGTCGGCTACCCAAGAAAACTACGCTCGTTTTCAGGACCTGTATTTTAAAGTTAGATACCCGCGGTCGTTTCGTATTCAAAGCAAAACAATCACACCAAAATCGAGACTGCGGCGTGTTTAGGAAGGCAATCAAAACCCGTTTGGTCAAGCCACCTCGCGCTTCCTCCATGTTTCTTTGTGTTTGTAATTTTGAGAATTCGAGAAAAAAAAAATTCTTTACCACAAGAACTGCCAGTACATTCCATAGTTCTCATTGACTACAGCGAACAGAGGCTTAAACCTCAGGGAAGCTCCTCCCAGCATGCAATTGGGCAATGAACGGAAGGTGAGCGAACTCGGGTCCGCCTGGAAGCACCCACCAACTTGGGAGGGTGCCACAGTAAAAGCCGCCGTGGAATTGGTCAATCCCACCAGGACAAGCGGACCATACATGATCGCGTTGACGGTTGAGTCGTCGCCAATCGGTGCCGCATGAATACTTATGGGCAGTTGAAGACCAACCGAGTCGCCTTTCTGCCATTTTCCGGGAAGGCGATACCAGCGAGGTGCCTGCGAATCCTCGAACGCATGAACAACTCCGTTCACGGTGACCGTCATGTTTCCTATGGCCCAATACGGCACGTGAAGGAGAAAATCGAAGACGCTGACATCATCACCTCCTCTTTCGACGGCCTTCCGCGGAACGATGTCCGCGACGGCGAAGCTCACCGCGGCCTTGTTGGGCAGTTCCGAGGTCTGTTGAATGACCACGGTTGCATCGGACCGTTCCCAGGATACCGTAGACGATACATAGAGGTTAACCAAGAACTCGTTAGGCGAAGCAAAGTATATCCCTTCGGTGATCTTCGCCCATTGAAGCACACCACTCGCATAGCAACACCTTGTTCAAGGATGAGTAACTTGAGAGAAGCCAAAGCAAGAACTTTACCAGAAGCTATCAAAGGGTGTCCCCCAGCCGAGGGAACCGTTGTATCCCTTGTTGTAACCCATACCCAAGGGAGTATAATAGAGCATCACTCCAGGTCGCTCAGGCCATTGGTTACCCCAGATGCCGTTGTAGTATGCGCGCTCAAAGTGGTCCGCATATTTGACATCCCCGCTCCATCGAAGGAGGTACATCAATAAGTTGAGGAGGTTGTATTGCGTGCAGAACTCTTGGTTGGTGAAGGTCAGGGTGGGAAGGAGCGCGGTGGGTTCTCCCCAGTGTTCCGTGGTGGCCATAGCAGAGCCGTTGCCTCCATTGCTTCCGCCTGTCGCATAAGTCCGAGTTGAGTAGAGAATCTCCCAGAAATTCTCGGCCACCTAAGGTTCATTTGGGGGGAGTAAGCGAGAGAAAAGCTGAAGGAGAAACAAAACCTTCTTGAAAATGTCGTCTTGCACAACTTCATATCTCGCGGCACCACCAAGGATGATCGGCATGTGTTGATTAGCGTGAATCCCAGTGAGAGGGTCCTTGTTGATTGCCAAGGGACCCAACAACTCGCCCATATCGAAATACCGCGCCATCTCCAGGTGATCGGGATTTCCTGTCTCCCTATAATAATTGAGATACTATGCGTTGGGGGGGAACGGTTAATAGCACTTACCTGTAGAGGTTATACATAAACTCATTCATGCCGCCATATTCGACGGTGAGAATTTCTTGCCATCTGTAGTAGGTATAGGTGCGAATGACATTGCGTATGCGATTGAGGAAGTAATCCACCATCTTGAATATCATAGGCATCGCCTTGGCATATCCCAGTTTGCGATGAGTATCAAATAGTCCCACCATAATCTTGTGAATCATATAATAGGGCGACCACACCTTGTCAAACCTGAGAAGAAATGGTATTCATTATTGATGAATGTTGGGGCACGTGGGCAGAGAACATACTGGAGACTCTCAAGATAATCGAAGATTACGCTCGGGAAGGCAGCGAGGTATCCTGTGCCGATAGCGTTCTGTACCTCCTCTAGGACGTCTACCATATAAAGCGCCCGTTGTTTTTGCTCCTCGTCTCCCGTGGATAAGTACGCCATCACACAGGCGTCCAGGTACATTGCTGCAAAATGGCCCCGTACCAAACTTGTTGGCGATTCCTTTACCATGGATTAGGTTGACAACATTGTTATTTGATTTTGCTACGATACCCATCCGCCGTAGGGCTTGGTGTCGTTCGTGGGTAAACGCGCGTTGACGCGAAAATTATAGAGCAATCGATCAGGATCGAGCATGTGCATATACTCGAGGTTGAGATTCTGTCCCGACAAGGCAAAATTGTGAAGTCCTTCCAAGCGAACGTTTTCTAATCCGATAGATGCAAATCTTGGCGTGAATCCTTTCTTGCGAAGGCCCTCACTTGCAGCATGGGTATTAACATGTACGTGATGATGTGCATGACCCTGCTCGTTCGATACGTCAAGGTTTATTGCCTGCCCCCCTCCCAGCAAACAACAACAAACCAGCAGGACCACGCATCCTGCTGCCGCTTTCTCCATGACGCCAGCAACGACAAATAATTGATCAATTTCCCTAAATATGTACAACGAGCGAGCCCCAAAACAAAAAAGGAAGAAGCTTCAATTCCTGATGTAAGCTGGGTCAAGACCACCGTAGAGCAACGTCCAATCTCTGGCCTTCCTAAAGTATCGCGCAGGATCCACCATCACCATATCTATTATCTCCCGTTCTCCACACTGTGGATCTTTTGGGGGGGGGGGTGATTGAGAACTTGCAACAAGAAACGCGAAGGCGTACGTGGTTGTGACAACAAGTCATACACTGTGGCAACAACTTTGGAGTGGGAAGATTGTTGAGGGTCAAATGCTTAAGAGAGAGGGTCATATGACATACCGTCGATTAACTTCACAGACGGACCCCAATTTTCAGACTAAGGATTTGTTAACAACGGGCAGACAAGTTCCATTCCAACTCACCAACAACGGTAAGGCACAACATGTCACTCGACCGTCGCCAAATACATTTGGGTGGTATATCTTGGTTAAAAATGATACTTTCTAAAAGCAAAAGAGTGAATCCTCGCAAACGAAGGCGGAGGGAATTACCGGAGGCTCGAACGGATATTTAGGTGGGACTTTGATACTAATATCAAAAGCACCTCCTTCATAAGGAGTTCCAATCTTAAGAATCACAACAACATAAGATATATAGCCCTATAGTTAGGGAGGGGAAAGCAAACCGGTCCTCTGAGGGTAGCAGTGCAGGTGTAGGGATCCTCCTCACTGGGTACACACCTAACACAGAAAGAGAGGCCCTGGGTTTCAAGTTTTGTCAAGTCTAATTTCAAACGTTTTTCGCGCAGCAAAGGCTTGTCCTTCCCGCTCTGCATAATGTCGAACTAATTGCTGACTCGAATCCGTACGTTAAAAAGTTTTGTTCAATCGCCAGAGTTTTTCTTGCATTCAAAGAACGCACACCGAAAAAAAAAATCAAAGAATGAACGCGAACAAAGTTTGTCGAAGTTGAAGTGAGCTATTCTTATTTGAAGGCTGAGCAGGATGTACATCCAGGCGAGGACAGTCACAGGTATTTCGATTTGTTAAGAGGCGAGGTTGTGTGGTCGTGTTATTGAATATTACTGTAGGCAACACCATTTCTGTGTTGGTATCGCAGGAGGATACAATTGAACGCTTGAAAGAAAAGATCGAGGCAGAAAACCAGTTGCCCAAACATCAACAACGACTCCTCTGCGCAGGTCGGTTGGGAAGATAGCCGCCTCTTTCTCGTACTCACGTTCCCTCCCCTCCCCGCCCCACGCAGGAAGACGATTAAATGACGAACAGACGCTACGCGAGTGCGGCATAGGAGAAGGAGATACACTGCATCTTCTGCTCGCAATGGAAGGAGGAGGCAGACAAAAGAAATCCAAGATTAAACGGAAAAAGAGAAATGGTCTCCTACCAGCAGCCGCAAGGAAAAAACGGGGGAAGAAAAAGAAGACTCATCACCTGGCAGTTCTGAACCACTACGAGTAAGCGCAGCCACCAACAAAAAAAAGAGTCACCTACCTCCCTGACCTTTTGGTATTTTATTTTAGAGTTAACGACGAGACTGGCGCCATCAGAAAACTGCGGCTTGACTGCCCTTCCGCTGATTGTAGCGGCGAAGGTGTACACTTGGCGGTCCATTCCGATCGCATGACTTGTGGCAAGTGCGGATTAACGTACCACTTCGACTTCAACGTTAACGCGGACGCGATGTGAATAACATCCCTCTCCCCCCCCCCACTGTTTACTTTTCTACTCTATACTAAAAAGCCAGATTATGTAACAATCCGATTTTATTTGTTGCTTATTCTTCTTGTGTCAGTCCGTAGGCATTGGCATTGAGGGACGTGTTACGATCCTCAATCTTCCACATTGAATCTGCTGTACAGTGCATCATCATAAGCAGGAGGTCCCTTCCATGCTAGTAAACAACCCAGATTTTAACTTTGGATTCGTGTATTGAGAAGTACTTACCAGCATCAGGCAGCACAATGCGATATCCTTTATCCAAAGAAGCCCCGCCGAGCTTGTTTCAACGACAAGGTGATTGATTAAGCAAACCAAAAATAAAAATGGGGTAGGGCAACACTTACTAATTGAAAGGATTCCTTCAGAAAATCTTTGGGAGCATAATTCTTTGCGATCACGGAAGCAGGCAATAACTCCATCACTTGATAGCATCGCACAACCTATTTAAAATATGTTTAGTGTTGGGGTGTGGAGGGAATGCGGCGCGTCGAACCAACTCTGAACAAAAGATGGAATCCGTCTGCTCTGGCTTGCTTTTGTTTAGCTTTGGAATGGACCTTGCCTTAACAGTAAGATGTTTAGAACAAAGGACAGTCTTATTAGAAGGTACCAAGTTGCGAATGTCTCGATCAAAAGTGTTCTCACAAACCTCCAAGAAGAGTTCCTCCAGCCCAGGATAATCCTTTTGTATATATTTTGAGAGATGAGATATTCAAGGGGGAATGGGACACAGAGAAAGTAACAAATTGCTATATACACACCTCAAATGTCTTGGTGGGGCGAGCATCATTGATGAACAATCTCTTGACCATGACGTAGATTTGTGTGGTCCGATAATGATCCGAATACCCATTCATCCAACACAGAAGCGGAATCAACTGCACCCCACCGCCTTTCCTCTTATCGACTGTCACCATATCACTCTCAAAAATATATACATCGTCATCCCAACCAGAAGAAGAATCACCCTCGCCTCCCTGTACCTCCGTTTGTTCTTCTGTTGTTCTCAGATTTTCCCCAACCCTTTTCTTTTTCTTGCCCCGTTTCTTTTTGTTCTTCTTTCTTTTGTGCGAACCCTTTTCTGCATCATTCACTTTATCCCTATCATATTTTCTATCAACGGGTCCCTCTGACTGAACACTTTCTACATGCACCCTGCCTACTTTATCCTCTTCGCCGGCGGGTAGAGTTTTGTGTCGCAATTGATAATAGCGCAACCAACTCAACCAGGTACCCATCTCATAAGCAATTCGTACTTGGCGCGGAAGAGGACCTCTCACAATCAAGCCACAATGAGACCTAGGGAT
>Ga0209935_1004508_pt1 | contig 12791 bp, 14 predicted proteins | sample ThiBio_1000_plan_2_FD_183958 | JGI IMG/M metagenome (GOLD analysis project Ga0209935, IMG submission 183958) | Wastewater bioreactor microbial communities from Cape Town, South Africa - Thiocy_cont_1000_plan (SPAdes) | ecosystem: Engineered > Bioreactor > Thiocyanate-remediating >... | reverse complement strand
TCACGACCACCGAGCACACGCGCTACTCGCTCTTCGGCTGGTACCTGCAACCGGGCCGCCTCTACGACCTCGAGCGACGCAAGCGCTTCGCCGACTTGCTGATCGAATCCTTGCCGCTAGCCGTCGACCAAGATGATGCTGATCACGAGAGCAGCGCTCGAGCGCCATCATCTTCATTATCATCATCATCACTCGAGCTGATACCCGAGAACGATGAAGAGCGCAACGCTCGTCTGCTGGCCATCGTGCGTCGGAAGCGACGCAGGTTCCGCCGCGCGGTTGCGCTGATGCAACAACACAAGAACGACCGAATGGCTGCTCGGCGCAGGCTGTTCTATGCCTCGAGGCTACCGTCCAATCAACCATCATCATAAGATCGAGATGGCCCATCCCCAGCTCGCCAGCAATCTACGTGAGAGTACAAGTACACGTACCCGCACATATGAGTCGTTTGTTAAGAACAGCACTGCGCATATCGTTCGTTCCCTCGCCCGCCATCAATCCATCGCGCTCTCGCGTCCATCCATCCATCGCTCACAAATGCGCGTCATCAAACCCCCTCACTCGATCGAGCATTCAAGCGACGAGCGACTGGTGTTCCTCGCTGGCACGATCGATATGGGCAGCGGCGTCGACTGGCAGAGTGAGCTCCAGCGCGAGCTCGCTGATCTCGAGCACGTCGTGTTGCTGAATCCTCGCCGCGACGCGTGGGACTCTTCGTGGCGGCAGTCGATCGACAACGAGCAGTTCCGTGGTCAGGTCGAGTGGGAGCTCGATGGACTCGAACGCGCCTCGATCGTGGTCATGTACTTTGCGCCCGGCTCGCAGTCGCCGATCTCGCTCCTGGAGCTCGGGCTGCAAGCGCGAGTCAGCCACGAGCGCGTGGTCGTCGTGTGTCCCGAAGGCTTCTGGCGCAAGGGCAACGTCGACATTGTGTGCGCACGATGGAACATCAAGCAGCTCGAGTCGCTCGCGCACCTGAGTGCCTACTTGCGAGAGCGATTGGCGGCACCGATGGAACGCGATGCCGCGATCACGAGCGACAGCCGAGCCAAGTCCAGCGCGCCATATCCCACGCAGCTTCGACAGCAGCTGCAGCACCAACACCAGCACCAGCACCAGCAGCAACAAGTACAAGCTACGAGTGGCTGGAGCGCTATTGTGCCGGCGGCGCTGCTCTTGGGCTTCGGATTGGGATGGTTGTGGCGCTCAGTTTGCGATGATTAGCTTGGATTGGCGCGGAGTGGTTGTGCTTCAAGTCATTGAGTTGGTATTGTACATACGACAAACAGCAGCGAGCTAGCAATGACAAGAGAGATAGATAGACGGGTGGGGTGGATGGGAGGGTGGTGGTACTACTCGTGGGTGGGTGGCTGCGCAAACGTGCCAACCAAGAGAGTAGAGAGCACAGACACGCACACGCAGCAAGCGAGAGTGATGGCGACCACAGCAGCAATAGCCGTAGCAGCAGCAGTAGCGGCACAGCAAGATCAAATCAAAACGATGGCAGAGTGCGAAGGCGCTATACAAAAAGAGAGCGCTAGCGTTCGAGCAAGCGAGTGAATGATAGATAGATAGATCACGTGGGGATCACGATATAGATACACAGAATATCGGGATTGATCGAGTGAGTGAGTGAGTGATCGATCGATAGATAGCAAGAGAGCTGAATGGATGAATGAATGAATGAATGAATGGAGATAGATAGCATAGATAAGATACGTTGAGCAACAACAGCAAAGGCGCAGATTGGAGACAGCGATAGAGCATGAGAGAATGATGAGAGATAGAGGGAGTATTATGGCAGGTCCTTCTTCTTGGCACCTCTGGGTTCACACACCAGTGATGCTTTGTAGAGGTCCTGCTCGCCTAGGATGGGGAGGTTGCTCATGAACTGCTCGAAGCGCGGCACGAGCTTAAAGTTGTACGCGAGGTCCTGGAACTTGCGCACTTGCACGATGACGTCGTACTCGAGCTTGCGCTTACGGAAGTTGATCATGCCCTGGATGCGGTCGGGGTTGCCGTCCTCGACGAACGTCAAGTCCGTCAGGTAGACGCCGAGGAACGGCACACACGGTGGCTGCGTGCCGGCAATCAATGCGCGATACTCCTTGTAGCTTTGGTTGGACGACATGGTGCCGTTGAGGCTTTCCAGAATCTGAAGGGTAGCAGCGGCAGCGGTAGCGAGTGAGTACGTGCACGTTCGATATCGATCGAGGCCACGCACGCACCTTGCCGGCCTCTTTGCTCGTGTTCTCGAACGTGTGCTTCAAGCGATAGACGGCCGAGTTGCTCAGACCCGACATGATCGCCATGACGGTGTTGTAGTTGTTGAGCTCCATCAAGTGCTGGCGAGACGGCGGAATAAGAACGTGCGACAAGATGCTGCAGGCAGGCAGCGTACCTTGGCGATGCGCACAATCTTCTCGACCAGCTTCTTGCGCAGCTTGAATTCTTGTGTTTGAACGATCATTGTCGCCAGTACGCTCGAGAGCCGGTTGAAGCGCTCGATCATAGCCAAGACGTTGGTGGCACGGAACTTGAGCTTTGCTTTGCTCCATGCAAGATCTTGGAGCTCGAGAGGCTATTATCATCATCAAAATCATCATCGCGGTGTTAGGCGAAGAGAAAGAGAGAGAGAGAGAGAGAGAGAGAGAGAGAGACTCTCGCTCGTGTGATGTACCTGAATCTCGGCGTAGACATGAGACTCAGCAATCGTCCATTGGCGCGCGAGCTCCATATCATCGAGGTCCATGAACGTGACGGTGCGCCAGTCCTTGGGAACGACGGTTGGAGGAGGGTTTTCGATCATCAGACTACTATCAAACAACGAGGTGTAACTGCCCTTGTTCACCTGTGTTGGTGTTGGTGTTGGTGTTGGCATTGATGGCGCGGCAGCGTTTGCTATTGTTAGTCGTATGAAGCGAGCGGCAGGCGGGGGCATCAAGGTAGCCGCCGTACCTTCTTCTCGGCCATCTTGTACGTGTAGGGCACGAGGCTATCCTTTACATTCTTGCCTTGCTCGGCGCGGTACACCTCGGTGATCCAGTTCCAGAAGCGCTTTTGGAGCGACTCCTTCTGCTTAAAGTCGCGAAAGTGGTGCGTGAACCAGTGTACGAGCGCGAGACACGTGGCCTTGCGAATCTTGGATTGCGGCGGATGGCGCGCGTTACCGTCCTCCTCGCTCTCGCCCGGCGGGCCCTCGAAGCGCTGGATCAGCTTCTCGAGCACCTCCTCGGCCGTGACGAACGAACGGTAGGTCATGAAGAACATGGCCTGGTAGAGCTTGAAGGCCTCGTTCTCGGTCTCGTCTAGCAGCGTCAGACGCTCGATGAGTTTGTTGATGGTGCCGCAGCGCACGTCGTAGAGGCTGTCCGAGTTGAACTGGATGTTCTGCTCGAGGTTCGCCTCGTCCCAGATGAACTCGCACTCGACCACAGGCAGCGGCTCGGCCGGCTTGGCCGGCGGCTCGACGTCGCCGTCGTCGGGGCCTTGCGATTGCGAGAGCTCGAGGCGCGGCGAGACGGGCATTTGGCGCACGTCGACGTCCGAGGTCGAGTTCGAGATGCGCAAGGCGCTGGGCGACGAGTCCTTGCGCTTGCCGAGGAGGTCGTTGCTCATAAAGTTGAAGGCGCGCGAGATCGTCAGCCGACGTGGATCGCCCTTCTTGGCACCCGAAGAAGACGAGGAGGAGGAGGAGGACGACGACGACGACGACGAGGACGACGTGGTAGTGGAGGGTCCAGATGGCGAGGAGTCGGGTGTGGTCGAAGAGGTACCACTCGACGAGGAGCTGGTGGTGCTGGTGCTCGTGGTAGAGGCGGCGGCGGCGGCAGCAGCGGCAGCGGCAGCAGCGGCAGCGCGAGGTGACGCGTCATCCATACTGCGGCTCAGACCATCGAGCGCTCCACCGTCCTCGTCGCATGAATCAGAGGGCGAGGCCGAGTGTGGCGGTGAGGAGTCGACCACGAGCGATGGCACAGTCGCGAGCGGTGGCAGCGGCGCCAGCGGCGGTCGGGGACTCATCGAGCCGCGCAGTGAGCTGCTGAGGCCGTCGTCGGCGCTGCTATCGTTACTGCCGCCCATCGAGCGCGAGACCGTGGTCGAGATCGTGGTTTCGATCTCGAGCTCGGCGCTCTCGGTCGCGCCGGCCGTGTCCGAGAGCGTGCTCGAAGGCGAGTAGGTGGCCGAGTGCTGCCGCAGTGCGTCGTCGGCCTTGCCTCCCAAGTCGGGCGGCGACGACGACGAGATCGAGCCACTCGACGACGACGGCGAGATGGAACCCGAGCCCGAGAACGAGCTGTTCAAGGGCATCGGGCTCGCGGGAGCCGAGCTAGTACCGCTCACGGTACCACCACCACCACCACCACCACCGGTGGCGCTGCGAGGCGACGAGGGCGACTTGTCGTCCTTGTCGCGGTTGATCATCTGGTGTATCGAGCTACGTCGGAAGCTCAGCGACACGCGACGAAGGAGACGCTTGTCCTTGACGGGCGAGGTCGAGCCCGAGGACGATGTGTCCTCGGAGTCCATACTCTTGTGCATCGTGGAGGCACAGCAGTCGGTCGCCGCACGCGGGTCGAGAGGAGCGAGCGTCAATCGGCAGCGATGGGGAGGGGAAGGAGTGGCGCGACACACGCGCGAGCAACAGCTACAACAACCACCACCAGAACGGTAGGCGAGAAAGATTGGAACGACTAACGCTCCAATATAGTGTACAAGAGAGAGAGTGAGCGGTGGAAGGGAGCGATTGGAGGCCCACGGCGAACTACCAGTGCAAGATAGCGGCAGAGATGGTGGCGAGCAAGAGAGCGAGAGAGAGAATGAGAGAAGCAAGCACCGAAGGAGAGAGAGAAGCACAGCAGCAGCGGCGCAACAGAGCCGAGTAATAATCCTCACCCCACCTTCAGCGCCAGCGAGCTTACGGGAATTTGAACAACGCCCAATCTCACGCAATCTCTCTCGCCCGCCATCTTGTCGCCTCTCTCTCCTCTGCCACTTTGGGCCCGCTGGAGGTGGTGCTAGCTCGCTTCGCTGGTTGGTGCATTTATTGCAGTCGGTGGTGGGGGTGTGTGTGTGTTGTGGTGGTGTTGTTGTTTTGTAGTGCAAGCGTGCGCGCGCCAGAGCGGCGCTTATTGTCGCTTCTTGGCCTCGAGGCGCTTGTTGTACTGGCGGTTCTCTGCACGAGGCACCCGACAAACGAAATGTCATTAGCATTAGCGCCAAGAACTGCCTCGAGGACGAGGAGGACGAGGTGGAGGGAGAAGGCCGGCACGTACCATAGAAGCGGATCAGAACCTTCATGAACTCGTCGATGAGGATCACGGGGAACGCCAAAATGAGGACGCAAAGCCACTCGGTCAGATCGATGGGCTCGACCGAGAAGATGGCCTGTTCCAACCAACGAACGAACGAACGAACGAATGAGCCAAAAAAGAACACCGAGCAACCGAGAGCGAGCGCGCGCGAGAGAACATACCGCAAGAGCAGGGACATAAAGGATTACAAAGTGGAGACCGAACGAGATGCTCATGGCTCCGAGCAAATGGAGGTTGGTGAACGGGTTGCCGTACGGCGAGAACAAGCTGTGCTTCTCAGACAAGCTGTTGAGCGCGCAGAACATCTCGATCGTCACGAGCACCGTGAGCGAGATGGTTCCGGGCGACTTGTCCTCGAAGACGTCGCAATCACGACCGGCGAACGACGTGCATCGCGCCCAGTCAAACTACGGTGTCGGTACGCAAGCGGCTCGTTGGTGTGAGTCACGGCCGTTATTCGCTCGCTCGCTCGCTCACGCGCTAGCACGTACCAGCTCGTTGTAGTGCAAGTGAGGACCGTGCTCGTACGACAGGTACCACCAGACGCTGCCGGCAACCGTAGCAATACCGACGTAAACTGCAGCGATCGCGCTCGTTAGCGAGAGAGTCGGGTGGCGTCAGTAAGCAACCTCACTACGTACTGCCAGTGATCAAGTAACGAATGAACGTGAAGCCGCTGACGATCGGCTCGTCGTGCGGACGCGGCTGCTGCTTCATGATGCCCTCCTCGCCGCGGTTGAAGCCGAGAGCGACAGCAGGCAAGCCGTCGGTGACGAGGTTGACCCACAGCAGCTGCACCGGCAGCAAGACCTCAGGCAAGCCAGAGACGGCGGTGATGAAGATGGCCACCACCTCACCAATGTTGGCGGTGATCAGGTAACGAATGAACCTGCAGCAGGTGGTGGCGGTGAGGATGGTGAGAACCACACACGCGCGCATTACGAGGTGGGTGAGTGTGGTGGTGGTAGTGAGTGTGATTGACATACTGCTTGGTGTTGTTGTAGATGTTGCGACCCTCCTCGACGGCAGCGACGATGGTGGCAAAGTTGTCATCCGAGAGCACCATCTTGGCAGCGCCCTTGGCGACAGCGGTACCAGTACCCATGGCGATACCAATGTCGGCGGCCTTGAGAGCCGGCGCGTCGTTGACACCATCGCCGGTCATGGCGACGATCTTGCCGACCTCGTGGAGCACGTCGACGAGCTCCTTCTTGTCGATCGGCTCGACGCGAGCAAAGAGGCGCGCAGCCTTGACGGCACGGATGCGCGTCTGCTTGTCCATCTTCTTGAACTCGGCACCCGTGAAGGCCTTGCCGGTCGTATCCTCGTCCTCACCAAAGACGCCAATTTGACGGCAAATGGCAATGGCAGTGTTCTAAGCAATGAGCACGAAATGATGAGTAATGAATGATGAGACATCATGAGAGAGAACGAGAGAGAGAGAGAGAGAGAAGAGGAGGATCATACAATGTTATCACCAGTAATGACAATGACATCAATACCAGCACCCTGGCAGGTAGCGATGGCACTGCGGACCTCCTTGCGCGGAGGATCGAGAATACCGACGACACCGACAAAGGTCATGCCGCTCTCGAAGCGCTCAAAGTCCTCGGGGGTTGCAGCCTGCAGCTCCTCGAGCGTGAACTTGGGGTTGTCGACGATGGCGAGCGCGAGGCAGCGGAAGAGCTGCTTGCCGGTGCAGTACGAGAGGATCTTCTCGTTGAGACGCTCCTGGAGCGCGGCCGTGAGCGGCACGGTCTTGCCGCCGGCGTACACCGTGTTGCAGCGCGCAATGACGTTGTCCCACGCGCCCTTGACCAACAGACGGCTGCGGCCGTCGGCGTCGGCCACGAGGACGCTCATGGACTTGCGGTCGCGGTTGAACTCGCACGTGAACTGCTTCTGGTACGTGCGCTCCCAGTACTTGTTGCACGCGATGGCGCGCACCTGCGGCGTCAGCGCGCGCAGGGCGTCGTTCTCGGCGCGCGTCGGCAGACCGAGCTTCTCGACCAGCACCTTCATGGCAGCCTCGGTCGACTGGCCGACCTTCTCGAACTTGCCGGCGTCGTTGACCGTGACGCTCGAGTCGTTGCAGAGACCGCAGATGACGGCCGTCTCGCGGATGCCAGCATGCGCCTCGACCGGCAACGCGACCACCGAGCCGTCGGCGAGCGACGAGACGCGGAACGGCGTGTTGTCGTCGTTGACCGGCGCGTACGTGTCGCCCTCGACGTCGAACTCGAGAATCTCCTCGCCGCGGCCGAGCACAAAGAAGCGCTGCACCGACATTTGGTTGGTGGTGAGCGTGCCGGTCTTGTCCGAGCAGATGACGCTCGTGCAGCCGAGAGTCTCGACGGCCGGCAGGTCGGTGACGATCGCGTTCTTGGCCGCCATGCGCTGCGTGCCGAGCGCCAAGCACGTCGTCACGACCGCAGGCAGGCCCTCGGGAATGGCAGCCACGGCGAGCGACACGGCAATCTTAAAGTAGTAGATCGCACCCTTCCACACACCGCCGAACACAGGGTCCGAGAAGTGACCAATGTTGATCGCCCACACGATGACGCAAATGATGCCAATAGCCTAAAGTCCCACACCAAAAACCGAACACAATCAAATTAATCATCAAATCTATCAAATCCATCCAATATCGAAACCGAGAAGCAACTCTCTTCTTTCTCTACGTACCACCGACAGGTAGTAGCCAAAGTCATCGAGCTTCTTCTTGAGCGGTGTCTCGGTCTCCTCCTGCTGCGAGAGCGTCGTGCCGATCTTGCCCTTCTCGCTGAAGGCACCGACAGCCGTGACGATGCAGCGGGCCTTGCCGCGAGCGATCGTCGTGCCCGAGAAGAGGATGTTGATCTTGTCCTGAAGCTGCGCATCCGAGGGAACGATGCCGACACGCTTCTCGACGTTCTTACTCTCACCTATCGAGTGACGAATTCAATGTGGCCAGAGTGAGTGAGCGAGTGAGCGAGAGAGAGTGTGTGTGTGTGTGTGTGTGTGCGAGCGTTGGGTACGTACCAGTCAGCAGCTCTTGGGCAACATCGAACGACGACGAAATGCGAATGAGCATACGCGCGTCGGCCGGAACCAAGTCACCGGCTTCGACCTCGATGATGTCGCCGACCACGAGCTGGGCAGCGGGGATGTTGATCAAGTGGCCGCCGCGATACACGGCAGCTGAGGGAGATTCGTATTCTTTGAGCGCCTCGACCGCAGCCTCGGCACTCGACTCTTGCAGAACACCAACTGTGGCGTTGGCAACCAAGATGGCAATGATGACGAGCGGCTCGACGAACGCGCTCGTGGCCTCGTCGCCCTCTTCGAGGAACGCGAGGATCTAGCAGAGCGATCGCATAGTGAATACGCTGAACCCAGTCGAGAGAACACTAGCCGTGCGTGCGTGTGCGTCTGACGTACAAACGAGATGAGAGCGGCAAAGATCAGGATCAACACGAGTGTGTCCTCGAACTGCTTCAACACCAACACCCACAGCGGCGTGGCTGTGTGTTGCCGTAACGTAATGCCATGCAGCGCATCATGACGCAGCGCGGTAGCAGGACCAAATGCGAGCGAGCTCTCGGTCAACGAAGGTCCGATGACGTAGCACCCGACGAGAGCGATCGCATCAGATCTGTGAACACGTACCAGGCTCAGTGGGCATCACTGCACCGACACACGCACACACGCACACACGTTAGCCTAGAGATCGATCGATACCCACGAGCGCGCCACGAGCGCGTATGGAGAGCCGAGCGCGCCTACGTACCATTCTCGCCGTACTTGACGCGGTTGGCCTCGATTTGCTCGTCGGTCAAGCCGTGCTCAATGTCCGACTACGAGAGACACCGTGGGGGAGGTGGGGAGGGAGGGAGAGAGAGAAGGAGAGCACACGCACAAGAGTGTGTCGTGTCAGTAGAGAGCAGCGGTAGTAGTAGCAGCAGCGACTGTCTGCGTCTCGCACACACAGCGAGAGCGCGTATCGCGTGTGTGTGTGTGGCTTGTACGGCTGGCGCGCATACATTCAGCTTCTTGATAAGCTCAGCCTCGGGCAGGTTGTGGGCGTTCAAGCCCTTGTAGGCTGCCTCGTACTTGGCCGCCTCGGACTTTACGGCCATCGTGGAGCGAGCGCTACGGGCACGTAAGAGAGCGAGCGAGCAAGCGAGCGAGGCGACAGCAACAACAGCAACAGCAACAGGAGAGAGAGCGACGACGCAGCAGCAGCAAACGACCGCAGCAACGAACACACGCAGCGTAGAGCAGAGGGAGGCTTAAGGCGGCCCTTCGGCCTAATTCGGACATTGCGGATTTCCTCCGACCGCGCACAACGCGACACCGCCGATTCGCTTCCTTGCGCCTTGTCTCTCTCGCTCGCTCTGCCCGTGCCCGTGTGCGTGCGTGCGTGCAGGTGGCCCTCTAGATCGGGCGTACTTGCAGCACCACGATGCTGCGCTTTTCGTCCTTGAGGATCAGGAACTCAATGTCGACCGCGATCAGAAAGTTGTTGAGCGTGCGGTGCCACTTGTTCGCCAGGTACCGGAAGACGCCAAAGAGCGCCGGAATGTCGTCGGGCGTCAGTACGCGCTCGCCGTTCGTCAACGAGCTCAGCGACAGAATGTCGGGCGTCGGCTGGCCGCCGTCGTTGTAGATCAGCACCTGCTCGGGCGTGTGGCCGGTCGCAGCGTCGGTGACTCGGTGCTCGGCGCCCAGCTGCACGTTGAGGTAGTAGCCCGGAAAGTCCTTGCGGAACGGGTTGCGCGTCACCGCCACGCCGTTGCAGTGCACCAGCTCGCCGTCGAGGAACCTGTGCGCACGGCACAAGAGGTGAGGCTCTGTAGCACCACGACGACCACGATGACGATCAACGTACGGCTGCACCAACAGCGCCATGGCGACCTTCTGCTGCTCGATGCCAAAGAATGCTCGCTCCTTGTAGCCTGCAGCATCGAACAGCGATGCCCACACTCGCTTGATGGCGCTCTCGATCGCGTGTGCGTCATCCAGGTCGCTCGCCGACACGGGCTCCGACAGATACAAGCCCGCTCCGTTGAAACCTGTGCAGCCCCACCAGTCAGTTCGAGAGTGACGCGACAGCTGTTTGTGCCATCTCGTACCAGGCAAGTCTTCGACGTTGGTCGATGAGCGAAAGATCACTCCCTGCCGCTCTCCGAGCACTCCCGTTCGTCGCCAGGCGGCAATCTGTGCGCGTATCGCCGCCACCAGCTCGTCGTTGATCGGTGCCGCGATGATGGCGTCGCGCACACGTTGCAACTGCTCGGTGAGCAATGGCGCGAGCTCGATGGCGGCGATCTCGGGCGCCACCTGGCCGCTCATGCGCAGGATCGAGTCGAAGCCCGACTCGCGCACGTTGCGGCTTTGTGTGCCTTCGTCGTACGACGAGTTGGCGGCACGGAACATGGCGCTCGCCGTCAGCGAGTCGCGCAGCGCCGCCGAGCTCGTGAGTGGATCCACCTGCACCGTCTCGGCACGCTCGGTCTCGATCGCCGCCAGCAGCTTGTCGCCACCGCTGCGTGCAAAGTGCTCGCAAAAGTAGTGGAACGGCACCGCGAACGCCTCGAGGATCTTGACGCGCGGCCTGTCCTTGCGCACGGCCGAGCTCTCGACCAGCGCAATCTGTTGCGCCTTGGCTCCGACGTTCGCCGCCAACTCGCCACGGCTGTCGGCCAGCGCTTTGGCCTCGGCCGTAATGTCGATCAGCCGCTTGACGCTGGTCGACACCATCGGCTGCTGCACCACCGTGACGCTTCGCTTTCGTTCCGCCGTCCAGGCCTCGAGCTCGCTCTCCGACACGGCCTCGAGACTCCACGTTTGCAAGTTGGCCGTCAACCGAGCCGGCTTGCCATCGAGCGCCAGTACCGCATCGTCCTTTTCATTCGAGTCACGCCGCGTGTCAGCCAATCGGAAGCAGAGTCTGTCTCGTGCGTGAGGCTCACGTACCATGATGATGTCGCGTACGGCGATGTTGGGTGACTTGCGGTTCTGGCTCAGCAATGCCACGTGGCACAATGGCGTCTGCAGCTGCGACGTCACCAATGCCGCAACGATCGGAATGTCGTTCGGCACCAGCTCGCAGATCAAGATCGTGTCGGGAGTGATTTCGAGAGTGGCATCGACCTCATTGCCCCTGATCCACAATAGAGTGTGTGTGAGTGTGAGAGAGAGTCGATGAACATCACCAGCGATGCACCAACAACGTACAACACGATATGCACTCGTCCGATCACCGTTCCCTCGGTCAATGGCTGGTACTTGGTGCCGCCAAAGATCACGTCGCTCTCTGAACTCGCGTCATGCGTCAGTGGCACTATGACGTCATCATACCAAACGCGCTTGATCAGGACGTACCGACGATAGGGAGATGATGCTCGCCATACTCACGCAGCATTCGGTAGTGTAGGTCCGATGCCGGGCGGTACTTGAGTCGCTCACCGAAGCACACGAGCGATTGGACCTTTTGGAAGATCGGAATCAAGCGAGCCGTCGACTACGAGAGCGAGAACGAGAGCGAGAGTTAGATCGAGTCAAGAGGCCTTGCGTGTTGTCGTAGAACCACGTACAAGGTTGTCTCCGGGCCACAACTCGAACGTGTACACATCGGCGTCGCCGTAATGAATCAACGAGCCAAGAATGAAGGAACGCCGATCGGTACAGTACTGCACATGATTGAAGTTGTGCAGTATCTAACGATCGCTCTCGCGAGTGAGTACCACTCACAAGAGATTCGCACAGATTATCATCATCATCGTGCATCGTACCATGGCTCCATTCACGGCGTTAACCAGAAAGCGCGAGATGTAGTCAACATGAAACCACCTTCAAGTACCAATAAGCGCTCGTGTGTGAGATCGAGCATCACCATCACGATATGGCTGGCGTACCAGCGATTGCTGTTGAGGAAGTGAAACTCCGGCTTGTCCTTCAACAACGAGATCACGACCTTGGCCACGCGCTAGATGATACCAATGCCAATCACATCGATTAACCCCTCCACTCATCTATCCATTCATTGACGATCAATCGCGGCGTGATTCGATCACGTACCGTGTTGGCGAACGTGGCATCGAGCGGCGCATAGCTCAGCTTCTCCCACGTCTCAAAGTCCGGTATGTTCTTGACCGAGTCGATCTCCTCACCACCAGACGATGGATTGGATCGAGTGAAGAGCTTCTTGAGTCCCTTGAGCATAGCGATCGAGATAGTGCTTCGATAGATCTCTCGAGCTTGCTTTGTGAGTGAGCGAGCGAAGGAGCCAATGAATGGAATGGAATGTCGCTCATCATTCGTTTGCTTGCTGCATCGCACACACATCGCACACACACGCGAGCGCGCACTGCAGGAAGATCGAATGGACAAACGCCGTGTCTGGAACATTGCCATGATCGTGATCGGCACCATGGCCGTGATCGCGGTCGTCGGATTGGTGTTCACGTTCGTGTTGCCGCTCTCGAGTGG
>Ga0209935_1004505_pt1 | contig 12798 bp, 16 predicted proteins | sample ThiBio_1000_plan_2_FD_183958 | JGI IMG/M metagenome (GOLD analysis project Ga0209935, IMG submission 183958) | Wastewater bioreactor microbial communities from Cape Town, South Africa - Thiocy_cont_1000_plan (SPAdes) | ecosystem: Engineered > Bioreactor > Thiocyanate-remediating >... | reverse complement strand
GGTGGAGGAGGCGGGTGGTATGGGGGAGGCGCCGGAGCGAGCGATTCACAGACGGGGAGTTACGCGGGAGGTTCGGGGGGAGGAGGAGGATCCTCCTACGTGATACCCACCGCTACCCAGGTCTCCTATGCCGTCGCTTCCGGTCCCACTCCCTCCGTCACCATCCTGTGGACGCCGTTGATCCAGACAAACACCACCCTCACCTCCTCCCAAAATCCCATCGTCGTAGGTGCCTCGGTATTCTTGACAGCGCAGGTGGTGGTTGCTTTTGCCTCCCAGAAGAAGGGTAATCCCACAGGATCGGTTTCGTTTTATAACGAATCGACCCTTTTGGGTACAGCTGTCACTATCTCTAGCTCCGGTGTTGCCACCTTAAACGTTACCGCTTTGCCTGTTGGGACCTGTACCTTTCAAGCCGTGTATTCTGGAGATTCGACTTACTTTGGAAGCACTGGGGATCTGAGCGAGACGGTATCCGCACCCACTACCACTACCACTACTACTACGCCGCCTTCTACGGGTCAGCCTTCATCTTCAGCTTCGACACTGCAGAGCAACGGATGGCAACTGTTGCGAGCTGTTTTGGAGAGCTTCTTGGTTTTCATGTACTGATCTAAAATATGGGCAGCCCTGGCTGCCAAACGAAATAAAGAAGAGGTGAAATGAGAGAGGGTGGTAATCACCCTTGCTAAACTCTCTTTAGGAGGGGGAAAAAAAAAACAGAAAGAAGACTCGGAGGAGCTTGCAAGGCGAGAAGAAAGATATCCATTCACAAATAGTTGAGAGCGAGGGAGGATTGTACCAGGGGTTGAATTACACGGGAGAGGTTTCATCATATGACTTCTACTAATCACATCCCTTAAGAGCTTTGGTGCGGATGGTACCCAAGTTCTATGGGATGGGGGAATGCTTCCTGCTCATGCTGTCGTCAAAGACACAAAAGTATGAATGGTCTGTAGGCAATTAGGACTTTACATCTCTGTATTTGCTCTTACAGTAAGAAGGAAAATATCCCGTTTAGGGTTTGCGTTTAGTCCTCTTTCATTTGCTGCAGCTTTTTAGCTTTCGTTCTATTGTTATGGAACCTACTCGGCAAGTACAAAAGAGGAGAAAAAACAAGTAAGACAGCCATGAAAATATGCAATACCATGCATTGGGAGGGTGAGGCGAAGGAGGAGTAAAAGAAATGGGAAGAAGGACGCTTCCCGAAAGTCATGTTCAACTCCTTTGCAATACGTTCCTTTTCTGCCCTCGAAGGGTGAGATGTTTGTGCAAAGCTCTCTTCAAGGACCGCCTTCTTCTCTGCGGAGACTCGATGTCTTCTTTGACGGCAGGGCAACACCACCGTGAAGGTGGGCTGCGGGAATTCACCGATAGCAAACTCAAACCCATTTTAAGGCTGCACCATCACGACCCCAACTTTAGGTATCCTACCAGAATTTGAGGGAGAAAAAAATTTAGCGGGCAAAAGTATCCCAAATTTCCTTTACGCAGTAGGATACCTCCTCAAAATTTTGGGAGGTGTTTCAGCGGCAAAGAGGATACCTATCAGTGAATAGGACCTATCCATGAGGATGGGATACTTTTTGCAGCGAAATAGGATACCTAAAGTTGGGGTCGTGATGGTGCAGCCTTAAAAAGGAATAGACGGCAAGAAAACAGTGCTCAGATGGATCCACGCTAACCCTTCGTCCCGCAGACTGGTGCCCAAGTTTTCAGAAATTGACTGCTAGGATTTCCCAAGGTGACCTTCTCTGTTTTTTCCGCAAAGGAAAGTAAAGCACCTTTCCAGTCAAGGAAAGCGAGAGCATAGCCGCTGGCAAGAAGATTCTTACCGGTAACCAGACTCTCGCAATGTACAAGCTACTTTCAATTCATGCCAATCCAAACTTCATGAGGAGAAACTCTTACGGTTAACGAAGGAAAGCAGGTTATCGTGTGGACTACGAGCCTTGTGCTAACTTCGTAGCCTGTTTTGCAGTACGTAAAGGGGCACAAGTGAGAGCTTTGCGAAGAGGTCTGGTGACATCTCGTTGGCATACCTTGGCGATTATTACTGCTTGCAATTTTTAACCACTTCACCCCCCCCCCAAAGTGGAAATACCACATTGCCGATTTGTTGCGGGACCAGATCTCGGAACCAGTTCAGCTACTATCTTGCATTTTCTCTTCGCCATGCCATGCAATGTGAGGGGATGAATACAGTCGTGCAAGAAATTTTTTTTGGTGGGGGAGTTCTTGCCTTTTGGCAGCAGTCCTGGGGGGAAAAGGTTGGCTTCGGCTTATCTTGTCACTACAGAACTTGGATGGCGCTTTCTTGTGAGGGACCGCGAAAAACAAAAATAGAACCTAGTCAGAAATTGCCGGCACGGAATTTTTTGCTGCGCCAGCCATTCGGAAGACCTATTTTGGCGTAAACGAGGCAACTTTGCGTGGGTTGGTGTCGAAGAGACGACGCTGGCCGGCATAGAGGGCAGCAATCGCCACTTTCGCATACCCTTCGCTTAGTGGGCGTCCAAGTGGTCTAGTGTCAGGGTCTTTCTCTTTCCTCTGCCTTGTGTTCCTATCGTGCTGCCATATCGGCACCTTCCAGTCCGATCTGAAACGGGTCTGGGGATTTTTCTGCGACCCGGCGGGATTAAGGTGGTGGCGAGACAAGGCATTTCTTTGTTGGAGGAACGCCCCTTTGGGACTTTGTTCTAATTTACGAGTGCCGATGAGATCGAACAACTCAGGGGAGAAGGTTATCCATCCTTATTGGAAGTACCACACAAGAAGAGAGACCAATTGTCGTCTGCGCAACTGATGCAGCGATGGAAGGAAGCCGCAACAGACTTTCGAAGAAACCGCGTCATTCTTCGGCGACGATCCCATGATTACAATCGCGGACTTGTTCTCGCAGATCACGGATTTCCTTCTGAACGTCGAGAAGCCCATCAAAGATAACGTCCGGGAGAAAATCACAGACGTGTACTAATTCGTTGCAAATTGCCTGCTTCAAATGTGGGGCTCGCAGCACGGCTTCGTAATAATGGCCTTGAACCTCTCTGATGTGACCACACTCTCCATTGAGAATGTGTCGAGTAGCGAGTCTGTGTCCACACCACTCACAGGGCGGTTTCTTGTGTGCTGTTTCTCTTCCTACCAGGTTAATGTGGACCTTGCGATTGATGACCTTCCAGCCAAATGAGAGGAGGGCAGCATCTTCGAATCCGTCGAAGCAGAACCGGGATCTGTGTGGTATACTTTCTCTCAAATTCCTGTTGTCCCTGAGACTTGGGGACCATGCGAATGGTATCCTCCTCCTTGGCTAAATAGCGAAGTCTCTCCCTCGGGGTATTCATAACAACCGACGCTGCTGCAAGCTTCACCCCGCATCCCAAAGCATGTGTATTCCTTTTATTTTACATCTCAAAAAAAAAAGAAAGCGAGGTCTTTTCCACAGTTGGAAAGTCTGTTGCTAAACCATCGCATCGATCAAGCAAACGCAGCAGGTTTTTGAAGGGAAATGAAACCCACGCAGCATCGATCCTGTGCTGTAGGCATAGGCGCCTTGCCATTGCTTCTTCTTGTCCCTGGCGCTGGACGCGCACGAAACGTTCTTCGAGATTTGAGCCAGGAAGATTCTGGTCTACGTTGCTCGAGTAGCAACTCCCGGTTATGGTGTGGCACTCGTTGCTATTGTCGTCAAGGGAATACAAGGAGGTACCGCACTAAGGAAATGCTGCAGACGAGGCCCCGTAGCCAGGGTGGTCAATGATCGCATTCATCCACTCATCAACATCATCGACGGATGGCGTGAGCGATTGTTGATACGAAGATGGTAGCGAGCCCTGACCCAGGTCAGCCAAATCGTAATAGCTCGTACAGAAACTCTGGCTCCCTTCGTCTCCCGACAAGGCACAACACAAAGGTGCTGAGCAGCTGGGTGTGGCTGGTTGGAAAGATAGCTCACAACGCATGATTGCTTCAACGGTTTCTTCGGTGGTCAAGTTGCTGGATATGGATGGCGAACCACCGACAATTACTCTTCCTCGCTCATCAGACGAAGAAGGTTCGGTTTCCCTTTTCCTTTTCCTTGTGTCTCCATCCGAGTCATCGTCGTCCGAGTTGTTCTTCCACATGGACTTGGGTGGTCGGGAGCGAAGATTTACAAACTGAAGACACCTTTAGTGGTACCGCACTCGTCCACGTCTACCTTGCGTGTGGGTCATCGATGCTTTAGAGTACCTTTCCACACAACCAAGCGGCCAAAGGCAGCTCGGGAGAATGTTTGTTCATTGTTACTGTCGCAATAAACTAGATACGCTGCGTAAACTTCGGCCTTAGAAATGGATCCGCTCTCAGCGACATAGAATGTGTTCCGCAGCCACTGAATAGCGCCTTGTTGTTGCTGTTGTTGTTGTTGGGTCAGGCGATCGCGTGGTGCCACGTCCGTACATTGTTGTCTGGGCGTGGTGTCTATTTGGTTGTTGTGCAAGGACTTCATGAAGGTTTCTTTACTCCTCGCCTTGTTGTTCGTGAAATAAAGTGGCGGAGATGCGTTGAGAAAGGTTATCTAATGGTGGTAGGGGACCCTTGATGAAACATGGATGTCAACGTACGATACCACTGGCCAAGTCGCATGAAAAAAAATTGAAGAGGTTTCATTCCAATGCAGCAGTTCTGAATTTTCTGTCTCTTTTCTGGTTGTTTCTCCCGACACGGATTCCGAGCTCACGCAGCAAAAGGTAAATTTCTCCTGCGGGTGGTATGAATTCCAAGCCCGTTTCGTTTCGCAGCCACACAATAAATGCACGAAGCAATAATAGCGTTTTCTAGAATTAATTTAATCTTCTCGCGAGTGTACTGTCCGTCTGTCGGGATAAAGACTAGATAAGGATAAATCATAAAATAGGATTGCAACAGTACCAGAAAGGAAGGCAACCTTGCTCTGGCTGTCAAAAGCCGATGACAAATAAAATATCAACGGGGGATGCAGCCAAACAAGCATGCCTGCAGCAAGCGCTTTTCGGCAAACAAATTATTGTGATCTCTACAATTGCTGGTTACCCGTTGTAGATTACACCACACCAGGTTACAAAGTAGCCCCCAAGAATGAATTAGCCTCCATCTCCGTCAGTGTTCTTCGTCGAGATGGCCAAAAACTGTTACTCCTACACGATGACATTTCGACGATGATCGGGGTTAGTCAGCACGATAGAACCGGCATCGAGTATAACTGACTTGTGAACCGGTCATTCTAGCGACTCATAGAGCGCCAATATTGTGCCGGGGAGTACCAATGTTAGGTTGAAAGTTCACCGCATACGGAAAAACAAATCCACCAAAGGAGAGGCCGTCCCGGACTGTGTCCCGGCGTAAAGGAGGGGTTTAGAGGTAGGTAGCACAGGGTTTTTCGCTCAATGGATGATGCGGGGAGACAACCATGCGTTCAAACGCTTCTGTTGCACTCTCCGTGGTTGGGAACACTACACAACAACGTTCAGGGCGATTGGTGCTCGCGAGGAACGGAATGATGATTGCACGCAATCATGTCACGAATGACAACAGCGTTTGCCCTTGGGAGAGGACCTGTCTGATTGTGGTTGTACCTAGTCGGTTGTTCGGCGAGTACTGGCAACAAAACCGGGTTCTCTTGTCTGTCAGGGCAGGTAGGACAGACCCGCTCTTGAAGGGGCGTTCTCAACGAGAAACAGCGGGGGGGGTGGTGCATCAGAGGAGTCCGCGTGCCAGCCTTCCTCACACCCCAAGGGACGAGAACAGTGCCTTCAGCCACCAGGGAGTGGAATAGCGCCCCTCGTACGTTCGCAGCTGCGCGGCTATGATGCCCAGCCTCACCCGCAGGCTAGGATTTCTGAATTGCGTCTTGTGCACCGTGCAGGCATCGCCATCACCTCCGCTGCACCTTTCGGTCTTTTCCTTCACGACGCTGGCGTCCGGGTCGCTTCTGTCGAACGAGGTCGACCGCGGCGGTTCGGAACACCGGAACCTCGTCTCCGGATCCTCGAACAGCGGCGTGCTGGCACCGAAGGAGATGGAGATGTGGGGAGTCGTGGCTGACCTGTCCGCACGCCCGCCGAAATGCAGCGTCCGCCCGCTCCAGGTCACCACCGAACCCGCGGCGGTCGGGAGGGCCCGTACGTTTTGGGGTTCAAGCTCGGTGGAGTCCTTGAGGGTCCAGTAATCCGGGTCGAACCGCGCGGGCACCGCATAGATGCAGCCATTCAGAGGTGTGATATCCGTCAGGGCAACCCAGGCTGTTCGTCCCACGCACCGTGGTAGTCGACAATAGAAAAAGAGAGAGAGAGAGAGAGAGGAAGATGAGAAACGGGAGCGCATGAAACGGGTTTACCGGTAACGTAGTGGGGCTCTGCGGCTTCTGCGAACGGCATGTTCGGGCGGTAGCTAACGAAGGTTTTTTTTTTTTTTTTTTTTGGTTTGTCAGGAATGAGCCGTGTGGTGCGATGCGATGTGTACCGGTGGGGCTCCCAGTCCGCCTCCTCCAACAGGGGATCCAGATACCATGCCCAACAGTCGGCATTGAAATCGGTTTTCGGATGGCCGGTCCTACGGAAGACCGCCGCCATGCAGCTGGCGATAAGCCATGCCTCGTCGAACATCACCAACCACACCGGATGCCACCCAAGGTCCCGCAGAGACGTGGCGGCCGACGCCAGCGCACCGATGTCGAACCCCCAGTCCAGCACTCCCGTCTGCACACACGGAAGTGGGGAGAGAGAGAGAGAGAGATTACGCCGGTTAGGTTGAATTCGTGGACTCGGCGGTGAGGGGAAGAAACCTCGAAGTAACCGCACTCCAGCATCCGATTTCTCCAGAACCTCCGCCTGCCGGTCGCCGTCCAGGTGGGTCTCGATGAACTTCTCGTGCGCCCGAACGAGGAACTCGTTGTCCAGCAGGTGCAACTGCGGGCACATCCCCTTCCAGTGCTCTTCCGAGAGAATGCTCTGCGCCAGCGTTGCGGTCGCCATGTCAGCCTGCAGTTCGCTGTGGTGAAGGGCAGCGGCTTCCATACTTTGCAATTTTTTTTTTTTTTTTTTTTTTTTTTTTTTTTTTGTTGTTGTGCACAAAACCCTTGCTTCTCTTTAGATATCTTTTTTCGGATTTGCACTAATATTTCTTGCTCGTCTTGTTGTCACTTTAGAAAGAACCCCACACATGTCTAAACTATCTATCGTCAACAATTCGGTATCGAATCCTCTTGCCACGGAGCGGGGTTTGGCTTCCGGAAGCAAGGATTGGAGGAGCGTTTTAGGTGCAGTTAGGAAGAAATCGTCGCACGATTTCCACCAACATGCCCAATAGGAAATTCAGAGGCTGTTCGTGGATTTTGGAGGTCCAGTTGCCAAACTCTTACTTGCCGACAACCTCCAACCTTTTTGAGAAAAAGTTCGAAACACAAAAGAGTGTGCAAGGGTATATTTCTCACCGGTAAAAAATTTGACTAAATGAGAGCTTCTTTTTTAAACTTGTTTATTTCGTTTTTTTAAAAACAAAAGCAACAAGCACGCTAACATGCTCGCAACGTACGAAGGAGAACCCCCGTGGGTCTCTCTCCATATATATCTCGTGCCTTCTGTCATCAGCAACACCCATCTTCTCGTCAATGGCCATGAACCTCGACCTCCCTCCTGCATCAAACGAGAAACTCCCACGCGAGTCTCCTGCATCACAGCAACGGCAGACCTCCCCCTCTACCGGTAAAACACAATCCCAACCCGCGAGGTCTCCCGTGCCCGATGCTATGGAGCGCCTGTTCCAACAGACCAGCACCGTCACCGGCAAACGCAAACGCAAATACGATGACAACGACACCGAAGAAGGCGACAGCTTCAGAACCATCGATCCCTGGCTCTCCTGCAAGATGATATGGCCGCGTATGCGCTGAGGCGACAGCGTCTCGACGGCGGGGATTTCTCGGCCCAATGCACGGGCGTCAGCGATGAGCCGATGATCACGGCCTCCTGCGTCCTCCACCGGAGCACCGTTTCGTGCCCGGCGGCAGCGTCATCACCGCCACCATCAATTGGTGGCCAGTTGCCGGCATCATTCGTTTCATTGGGAATCCCCTTCTCGACGTCATCCTATCCTCCTCAGGAGGAAGAACTAATCCTGCGCGAAGAATTTTATGCGCAGATGAGCACCGATGGCGGTGGAGGAGGTCCATCGGGCGGGCTCGGGATCCCTCACAGAATGTGGATTGCCCTCAAGTTGCGGCCCTCATGTGTCTTACATGCTTCCACCTTTCGGCGTGCCAGCTCCTCCACCTCCCTTATCTTTGCGGTAGGTTGTCATTTTGCCCCCTTCACAATTACATCGTCGTTTTCCTTTTAGGTACTGGGCTTTTTGGGAGGGTACTATTTGCAGAGCTTTCGGGTTACAATGTATTTCATGGGAGTGGGTTGTGTTATTGCTTGTTGTGCGCTACTACCACTACAACAACAACGGCGGGCACTTGGATCCACAAGAGGATTTCTACAATCCTCAGCCATCTTCCTATCCTCCGCCAGCGAGCGCATGGTGTCCTCCTTCAATGGTCGAGAGTCCTGATCCTGCGGGCGCAGAAGAATTCACGGCAGCGGGACACTAAACCCAGCAACGAAGGCATCAAGGAGATGACGGCGGCGTTGGGCCAGGTACCCGGCCTCGAGAAGATTCGGTGGCAGGTAAAAGGGGTTTGAATATTCATGCGATATTATTTATTTTGATGACTCTCTCTCTCTCTCCTCTCATGAAAGAAAAATCCCACTGCTCACATTACATCTCCTTCTGGCAGTCCATGCTGCAGGGGAAAAGGAGTCCCGATGTGGGGGAACGCGAGACGCAGCGCAGGGTGAAGGAGGCCGAAACGCTTGGCGCGCGGTTATTTGGGGGCGACTTCGGTGGGATGCTCGGATCGGTCCTCGACCAGCATCCCGTCTTTTTGGTGGGCTACGTGACCAACCTCGGGCGTGGCAAGAAGAGACACAACGATATACTGAAGCGGCTCAGCGAACTCCTGAACAATTAAGCAGCGTGAGTTGTCCTTCCTCCCCCCTCTCTCCACCCCCCTTCCCCTCCTTCCCTTACTATTGTATAAAGCACCTGCTCGAGGTTTGCGTCTGTTGATGGTCTCCTGCACCTGTCCCATGAGTACTTCTTCTTGGGGCTTTCTTTTTCTTGTCGGCATGGCATCCTGTTGTTTTCTTTTTATGCCTGTTCCTTCGAGCCCGGGTGCAAAAAACCAGGTGGCAAATACGACAGATCGATCGAGAAAAGGGAAGAGTGGGAAAATAATCCGGATGTGCCGATCGCCCGAATCATCCCGGCACAACCTGATGCAACGTCTCTGGAGGCAACAGCAAAGGAGTCAGCACATACGTCAACAACCCTGTGCTGTGCTCAGCCTTCATCCAGTCTCAAGGCAAAAGTTTACGTGGAAAGGGAGACCTCCTACAAGCATTTGCCGCTACGTTAGGTAATTTTTTTTTTTTTTTAATATTTCTTATGTTATTCATGTGGCCACTCCTATAACAAATCAGCGGAAGGTAGTAGAGGGCAACTGGGAGGGGAACCACAATTGTCTTCGAGCAATCAGTCTAAATTCTTCTCACACACCTGTGGGGATGGCTCCAAATGTGGACACATTGTTGGTGCATGTCAGGCGCAATGGGGCAAAACATCATGTTCTCGCCATTCCATACCAGTAAACCAGGGTACTGAAGAAGAGATATTATTCAGGATTACAGACACAAACAAATAATTATCAGGGGATTCAGTCGCCCCTTTCGATCTCCTTCCTGTTTGTTTATGGAACCGCCCCGGGGGGGGACCTAGAAAGGGGGATTACTGGCCAGCTAATATAGTAGCAGATGGAGTACTACGAATCCACATCGGACGCAAATACAAAAGCGATTTGGGGTTGTTAGCGAACCTCCGGTACGGATAGCGCTTCCTGCCCGAGATTTGGGTATCAACGAGAACCTCCTTTCTTGCAATATCAAATACCGACCCAAGACGACGCGAAAACGGTGTTCTTGTAATACTGGTTGTTGATGGCACAGATCTCCGCCCAGATGACTGTCTTCACATCCTTGCTGACAAAGGATAGGATTGATTGGGCAAGAAAGGAGAGCTTCCTTACCCCCCCCCCAACCCTCGTCGACAGTTTGGTCAATCAGCTGCTAGACCACGGGGAACTTTGGAAAGCTCGCCGCAACAAGTGCCGCTGCCAAGCACGCAATTTCGTCAATTGCCAAGCGCTTGTTTTGCCATCCTTAGAGAACCATATCGGCACGACAAAACCTACATGACTCATTCAGTCCGGTTTTGTTTTCGCCCTCTTCGATATTGAGAAACTTACCGCTTCTCTTAATGCGACACTTGGGCGGCCGAATTTCGATGATCTCGCTTGGCATGCAAGCCCCCTTTGAGGAAAAGGATGATGAAATGGTCAGGACTGACAGTGCTAACGATGTTGGTGAGGAATGTGAACGATGCCGATATGAGCGGCATGTTCGTGAGATAGCGGATCAAGTGATTCACACAAATTGCAGATGACCGCAGCTCAAGCGACTTCGCCGAGAAAGGAGTCCCCAAATCCCTGCCTAAGGAGTCAGAGGAAGAGTCTTTGGTTGAAAAACGCCGCCTTCGCAGATCCTGCCTTGCACAAACCTGGATAAATTATCTTTCCCGCATCTACTTATCGACCCTGAGTGCAGTTGAGGGTTGCGAGCAGGTGTGTTGTTGACTAGGCAGCTAGGGCTCCTTTGCAGCGATGAATTGGCTGCGTGGAGTTGGATATCCTCCAGTAGGTTGGATGGAGGTGCTGCTCTGTGAGTCAACGCGACCTCTCTTTTTTTGCGCTTCATTTAGGAAACTTCTCCGTTCCTCCGCAAGGCGAACGTTGCCCTCGCGGCGAGGCTTGTGCCAACACACACACACCGCCATCATGCAGCTCGACTCTTTCATTGGGGCGTTGTTGGTGCTTCTCTTCCCGACTTGGACGTTGTGCAGCATGAATGCGGATGGCACAACGGCGGGCTGCCCTCCTTGGAGCTATTTCGGAACCGACGGTCCTCAAAATTGGGGCTACCTTTGCTCCGCCTACTCAACCTGCGCTACAGGGTAAAAAAAAAAGCTCATTCTTTTGTTGCCCTGAATCTTGTCAGACCGAACCCTTTCCTCAGACAGGAGCAATCCCCCATCAATATCGATCCCGCGGAATCTGTCGTAGATATAATACTCCTTGAACGCCATCGCCTTCATTATCTCCCTCTCCCGACCCCAACTCCAACCCCACAAACAAGGGAAGCAACTATATTCAGGACAAAGCGCGAGACCCCTTCTGGATCCTCTTCTGGCGGCAGTTGGGCATACAACGGCCACACCGTACAGATGAACTGGCCTCCCGGCGATTATATTACCGGCGGTCCCCTGCAAGATAACCAATACGCGCTCGTTCAGCTCCAGTTCCATGCGCCGTCTGAAAATAATTATGCCTGTAGGTTTCTTATCATCGTTCCTAAAGCTTTCTCTGTGCTAACCCGATTGATCGGAACAGCCGTATCGTACCCGCTTGAGGTCCAACTGGTTCATCAGGCTCCCGATGGCACTTATGCGGTCGTCGCAGTCATGTTCGCCGCAAACGATTCCGTTCAATCGAGCTTCTTGACGACGCTTGCCACAAGTCTTCCCGTCGAAGAAGGTAAAACGTTTGCGATTGCAATGCTCTAATAATGCCTTCGTCGTGGATCGCTCTAAACCTGTTCGATCCTCAGGGCTTTCCGTGAACGTTCAGACACCGGACCTGCTCGGTTTCGTCACGGACAGCTTCCGCCAAGGCTATTGGTATTGGATGGGTTCCTTTACGACTCCTCCTTGCACGGAGGGTGTCATCTGGATCGCTGCCACCCAAGCGATGCAGGCGTCGCAAGCCGAATCGAATGGCTTCGCTGGCGTGTTGTTGCAAGACGAACGGTAAACTCACTGCTTTGCCTCCTCCTCCTCCTCCAGCGCATCCCAAACTTACCCCACACAGACCCCGCCAACCCCTCAATAACCGGGTGATCTCGCAATATGTGCCCCCTCGCGAGACTGCGTTATCGCCTCTGATCATCGCGCTCTCTTGTCTGTTCATCATCATTGTACTCATCCTCATCGCTATCTTCATTTTGCGATACAAGCTAAGCCGTGGAGGGTATTAACCTGCACATACAACCCAAGCACACGTTGATATCGTCTCTTTCACTGTCGCCATTTCTTTACCCTCCTCACAAACTGTTGCTAACTCTTTTTGCTGCTGACCTCTAGCATAAAAGAGAAATAAGATTATTTATGTGCAATTTAAAATAGGAGATAGAGGTCGAACACTATGCCAAGTTTCATACCTGGTTTCAAAACTCTTACCAGGAACTAAATTTAGCCCCTTTTGAAGCTTATGAGTAACTTTCTTGTTTTTACAAAAACTTATAATATTAAATCATAAAAACAACTTCTAATATATTAATTAACCTTACTCAAGCTATTTTCAAAACAAATCCACTTTGAATAAACTGAAAAGAACATTATTTTTTGTTTGTGTGTGGAAAAGGTCTTTTTTGTTTTGTTTGAGTGAACTCATGTTTTTAGTTTTTCTGTAATAAATAAAAAAGCTAAATTAGTTAAGTAATTTTACTTTGTTTATTAAATAATGGAACTGGATTGTTTGGCTGATTCAGCTCTCTTAAATCCTCATGTCTGAGTTCACTTAAATGAAACGAGCTTTTTTTTTTTTTTTTTTTTTTTTTAAACAAAAAA
>Ga0209935_1004501_pt1 | contig 12809 bp, 12 predicted proteins | sample ThiBio_1000_plan_2_FD_183958 | JGI IMG/M metagenome (GOLD analysis project Ga0209935, IMG submission 183958) | Wastewater bioreactor microbial communities from Cape Town, South Africa - Thiocy_cont_1000_plan (SPAdes) | ecosystem: Engineered > Bioreactor > Thiocyanate-remediating >... | reverse complement strand
GCTCTCTCTCTCTCTCTCTCTCTCTCTCTCTCTCTCTCTCTCTCTCTCTCTCTCTCTCTCTCTCTCTCTCTCTCTCTCTCTCTCTTTTGTTCTTACATCATAGGTTGTGTTTGTTGCAAAATCGACGAGATCTCTCCCGTGTGTATCTCCGTAGAGTTTCTTCCACCAATAGAATTGCGATATCACCCGATCGAAGGGCTCCCTTATCAATGTGATATACAAAAACGGCCGCGGACTCGAAATCTCGTGCACCCCAAACGCATAGTGTCCCGCTATCACCGAGTTATTATTAAATACTTCCTAGTTACATAAATAAGGTAAGTTCAAGATGAATTATGGTGGGTGTGAAGAATGTATGCGCGTGTTGTGTGTATATTGCGTGAGTGTAGAGTGAGAGTGAGAGAGAGAGAGAGAGAGAGAGAGAGAGAGAGAGAGAGAGAGAGAGAGAGAGAAAGAGAGAGAGATGTTTGTGTTGTGTGTTGTGTGTTGTGTGTGTAAATTGTTTACCTTAAAAAATTCCAGATGGTCAGCTTCCTTCAGGCTTTCCTTGTCATTCCATCGAAAAGGAATGTTGTTGGTGTTCTTCTTGAATCGGAGATTGACGAGTTTGGGTTCGTTATGTACAATGAACTCCGTCATCGTTGACCCCCCACATTTCTCTATATGCAAAAAAAAGATCGCAGGATCCATCTCCCGCAGCTGCGATTGGGCGATGATCGGCTGATTAAATATATCCATCGGATTCGATCGGGCTGCCTCGCATGATTCGATCCAATTCTTCACCTCATCTTCCAACCCTTTCGAGCCCTTCACCTTACTGTTTCACGGGAAAACGGGTGAGTGAGAGCGAGAGTGAGAGTGAGAGTGAGAGTGAGAGTGAGAGTGAGTGAGAGTAAAGTGAGGTAGTGAGAGTGAGACAGTGAGAGTGCAGAGCGAGGGGAGTATGCCTCGAGTGTGAGGGTGCAGAAAAGCGAGAGTGGGCAGGAAGACAGGAAAAGTGAGAGGGTTGTTGTGAGAGACTCACTTTTCCAATTCGTGTCCTACAGATTCCAGCTTGTTCGCCAATTGGTCGACTCTGCCCTTCATTTTCTTCAACTCTTGCGATCGCGCCTCCATTGCTTGATCATACTGTTCCTCTAAGGACTTGATCCGCGCCTCCACCTCTCTCCGGTACCTCACCTCACCCCTCGCACCACTCTCTTGTCCTTGTGTCACTGAGGGTCTCGCAGACTCACTCTCGCTGTCACTCACCCCTCCTGCCTCATCAAAGGAGGAAGCAGAAGAAGAGGCCCGTGAACGATAGAGACTCGAGAAGATGGCAAGCACTACAAAAGCCACTATAATGAGTAGCATGGCCGATACGGCCTTCCTCATGCGTAAACTTATCATTTGTGTCTCGTAGGTGAGTGGTTGCCTCACCCACTACCACCACACCTCATCCACCTCCGAACTTGAGGGTACTCCTGCCCCTCCCTTCAGGTTTTTTTTTTTGATGCACCAATCGAAATTCAAACACTCCCGAACTGAGATCTTCCCCTTTAGGAAATGCTGCAACCTCAAAAAGGAAAGCGGTAGTTGAAAGAAGTTTGGCAAAAACAACTGGGGAGGGACGAGAAAACCAAACATCGAGGAGGCAGGGAGAGAGGAAGGCCGAAAAGCGCAACGGTATCTTGTGCAGGCACACCCCTTTTTCTCGCTCGCACTCTCTTGCCTTCAGAAGAGAGGTCCGATATTGTATAGCGTGCGATGATCAAGAGCGACATGACAGATAGCGGAGATGACGAGGATGACGAGGAGGAAGCAGAGGAAGAGGAGGATGGAGACGCAGAGTACGATTTTGCGATGCTCGAAGAGTTTGCCTGTCTTCAGGAGTTGATTGGCAGCACCCTCACCGAGAGCAGGAAGTTGCAAGCGTCGATTAATCTCTGGGTCCCCTTTGTACGAGGTAGTTTCGAGGAGTGGAGAAAGTATGTCAGTGTAAAGAGACTCTTCTTGGCCCGAGAAGAACGAAAAAGGCTACGTCAGGAACGGCTTGAAAACAGACGCAAAAGAAAAGAAGAACAAAAACAACAACAGGCGCAACCGGCACAACAAGCACAACAACAAATGGAAAGTTCATCCGAAGGCGGAGGAGGAAGTGGAGGTGGGAGTGGGGGTGGAGGGAAAAGCGCATCGAAGCGACGGAGTCTCTTTGGGAGTCTCCGAAAAAAATGGAGGGACGAGAAAGCCAGGGACGAGTTTTTCAACGAGATGCAAGCACAACATTCACAACACGACGAACGACACCACTCCCTCGAACTCCCCCATAGCAAGGCGGGTGAGTGGGGACAAGAAGATGAGATGCGAATCGGAGAGGACGCGTCGGATATAATCGATAGACGAGACACACATAAGGAAGGAGACGAAGTTGACACACCGGCGCACTCTTCGGGCACAACGGGCACAACACCATCCAAAGGGAACGCGAGACGCGGAGAGAACTCCCTCATCAAACTCGCGCTCTCATTGGAGAAGCGACAAAACGTCGATAGTCTGCTACTCGACGGCATCAGCGCCAACGGGGGTGGAGCGCCTTACAGCCCCACCACCCTACAATATCCCGCACCACCCGGCTCTCCTACCCCCGCGAAGCTTCTTGCAACCATCACTCGGTCGCGAGACGACAAAATAAACTCCAAAGAGCCCGGAATGGTAACATAATTTTTTTTTTTTTTGGAAAACACCCACTCCACCCCAAACACACCTACTAACTCCACCATGCTACTCCTTACAGGCAAACTTTATAAAGAAAACGTTGTTAGGAGGATCCAAGCCAGAAGTACCCGTCACTACCGCCAACCCCATATTTGCCAAAGCACCCTCGCCTGTGTTAACCAGAGCCAATGGCATCCCCACCCCACACACCTCCGCTGCGACAACAACCACACCTTCAAACTCACTCTCAACCTCACCCACACCCTTTTCCTCTACAAACAGCGAAGGCGTAACCACAACCATCTCACCCCTCATACCCCTCCGACCTCACGCTGCCACAACATCGTTGCTCCCCACCATCACAGTCACATCCGAAGAGCGTCCGAAGCGATTCCAAGGCACCCGACCACGTGCGGGGACCGGCGAGTTTCATCGACGATTCAAGAGGGAGGAGGAGGTGGTTGTACAGAACCCGCTGCCTCACCTCTCCCACCACCCACTCCGCCAGTCCGTCCCCCCATACCCTATCGTTCATCCCGACAAAGACACTATCAGTGGCACTCACGATCATCAGCACAAACAACACACCACAACAACAACAGGAGACAACAAGGAAGAAGAGGGTAGTGAAGGTGGTGAGAGTGGTAGTGGGGGTAAGCGAGAAGAAGGAGGAGGAGAGGGTGAAGGTGGGGGAGGAGGGGGTGGGGGTAACTTCATGGCTGGCAAGGGCAAGGTGCGAACTATTTATACCGGAGGTAGCAGTAGTATGGGGAGCATCCCGAGTACCGAAAGGGAAAAGGAGAAGCTGCGAGAAGGCGAGGAGGGCCTCTGGAAACACCGCCCCAAGCGGGCCAAGTCAACACCCACAACACCGTCAACACCCACAACGGCCACAACACACACAACAACAGCGACCCCAAATACAACGGTGGTGGTACGGAATGCTATTTATGGAAAGCAGATCAATGGGGGATCTCCGCGGGTGGGGTTCCGAATGGGACGAGCCGGTGACGGAGGAGGGGGAGGAGGTGAGGGTGGAGGAGGGGGTGGAGGGGAGAGGGAGAGGGCGAGTGCGTTGGGGCATGAGAAGGAAAAGCGGACGGAGAACAAGTTGTTTAAGATGATGGGGGCGAAGAAGATGAAGGGCAAAGGACTCAACAAGGTGAAGCGACGCAGTGCCGACTTGTGTCGACATAAGGACAACAAGAACACCCATATCGGGGCGGTGATGTTCCTATTGGCCGAAGAAAAGAATCTCCGAAGAACGAAAAGTTTGAACTCCATTCAAGACGATGAGGAGAACGATAGCGATGAACTCCCTTCTGGGGGAGATGGTGGTGCTGGGAGTGGGGTGGAGTCGGGACCTCTACAGCCACAAGAAAAGGCGCCTCGAAGCGGCACCCCGCGAGGAATGGGCGAAACATCAGGCCAATCGGGGAGCAGATCGCCTCGCCGGGACTGAAGAGATGCGAAGGAAAGAAAGGAAAGCGACCCTTTGTTCCTGACAACCATAAAATTGTTGTAGTTATACATAGAGTATGGTGCCTTTCAAATTCTTCTTTGTTACGACTCTGCGTTGTAGTTCAGTATCCTGAAAACATACCACTATTTCCCCCATACCTGCCATGGATCAAATGATCCTTCCGCACAGAAACAATACAATCCAGGCTTCTCTCTGTTGCTGATTCCTAGAAAGGAGAAAAAAAAGAGACAGAGAGAAGAGTAAACCACGGCGAAGCACACCGACTTGGCAAGTTACAAAGAAATAACGCAACTGCTCCCACCGGAACTAGAGCAACCAACCTCAACTTCTCGACACTTCAGATCTCATGGAAGAATCAGAATTTTCGTAAAGCAACGAATGCGACAAGACGAGCGGCGAATATATACGTGCGTTAAGGGCCTGCCTGATGAGATAGCAGCTAGTGAATTAAAGCGAATACGGAAAGCGCTGCGTTGCAATGGAGCCAAGCTAGAAGACTTCGACGACGTAGCAATCTTGATCTTCCAAGGCGACCAAAGAGAGGCATTACGAAGATATCTTCTCCATCAAAAAATTGCCACCGAAGATCAGATTTATATTTAATCATATGTGTACAACTTGATAAAAGAAGTTGCGAAGGAAGGAGGTGTGAACTGCGTTCTTCCTCATTCCCTCTTTTGCGAAGTGAATAGATTTCAACTCATTCAAACTCGTGCAAAAGCGGTACTCGTCAGCTTCGTTTACGGAAAGATTTGGGATCAGGGGGAGTGCAAGTCTTCCCTTATATATAAATATATAAGGGAAGACTGGCATATGTACTTCGTAGTCATCGGACATGCCTGTTCAAATAAAAAGCATGCGCGAGAAAGGTGTCATATCGGTTGCCTCTCCGCCCCTGCCTGAAGTAGGAAGAAGAAGGATCGGTTGACGTGGACAATCGAGGAACCGTCGTTGCGTTTTTTTATTCAAATGGAGGGATATAGAGTTAGCATTTTAAAGAAGGAGAGAAGAGCAAGGTCCTCCCCCTTCTCCTCATCAACTTTCTTCACCCCAACGCACAACAACAACGGGGATCTCGAAGAAATGTCTGAATGAGAGTTATTACTAGTACTATTATAATGGAGGAGGAAGCGTCTTTCCTGCCTAGAGGGCGGAGAGCAGCATATGTACCTCTTTTTCGACAGACGGCACGCAGACGTACTGCACCTATCTCACCTAAGTGTTCCTGAGTGTGTTTGGGGTCTCACCCTTACCTTGGCATAGATAATGCCAGACTGAAGCGGGCATGTTCCGATGGTGAGCTCGAACTGGGTCATCTATGCGACGCCCTACCCCGCTGCGGTAACCTCCTCAAGTCACCTTTCATCCCTCTCCTCACCAAGCTCTCAATTTGATAGATGTAGTATATGCTCCTTCGCAACCGCTTGTGTTCATGGTGGGGGAGTATCGTGTTAGTCATTCGCTAAGTGGCGGTACTCGAGTCTATTCAGCATATCATGAAACTACATGCAGAAAGGTAACTTTACCTCCTTTGGAGAGGGAGTGTGGTTCCCCAACGCCCCCACACTCAACTCACGCGCACACATTGTTTCAGGTCGTCATCAAAATGGCAGATGCTACCTCAAGAGAAGAATATCAAATCATGGCTCTTCTCGATCACAAGAAAATAGTGCCCCTGATTGGGGTAATAGAAAAAGATGAGAGGGTGTGTATAGTAATGGAGCATGCAAGCGGAGGAGATCTATTCGAATACTTGCGGAGAAGGAAAACACCTCTTGATCTCTCCCAAGTGCTGTCCATCTTCAAACAAATTGTTAAGGGTATGTACTACAGTCCTCACCCACACCCATGACACCTCTCTCTTCGAGGGGACAAGTCGCGACCCCATCTCCCTTTCCTTAAAAAGAGAGAGAAAGGATTAGATCTAATCCACCCACAAACTATTATGGATACTTACTGAGATTATTGTTGCTGTTGTTGTTGTGGTTGTGGTGGGGTGTTGTAGGGGCTACAAATTGAAGACAAACCTCAACAACAGCAACAATACATGGGAGTCTATCACGGCGACTTGAAGCTCGAGAACATCTTCCTGGGTGACAATGGCAGTGATGCTCGGCGGCTTTGGGTTTGCTGGCCGATGGTGCAGTTGCTCACATGTTCACCGACCTTGTGGAACATTGCAGTACTCGTCCCCAGGTAACCAATCGATCTTTGGGTCGCTTGCATCTATCTCTTTCCTTTCCTTTTTAGAGCAATACGTAGAAAGCAGAGCGTGTGTTGTGTGTGTGTGTTCATGTGAATTAGTTGTGGGCAACACAGATAGAAACAGAGAGAGATAGAGAGAGGAGATGCATACTTACTAACATCTTGTATAGAGGTCTTATTTGGGTTTGAATTCGTTGGTCCCGAAGTCGATGTATGGAGCCTCGGAGTAATTCTGTATGTGTTGCTGACGGGGCGATTCCCCTTCTCTCTGAATAATCTGCAATTGCTTGAAGTTCTATCGAAAGATTAAGAAGGGCTCATGGCGAAAAGCTGGTGCGGTGTGGTGTGGTGGTGTGGTGCGGTGCGGTGTGGTGTGGTGGTGTAGTGTGGTGCAGTGTGGTGTGTAGGCCAACTGAACTGTATGTGAATAGAGAGTTTCATCGATCCTCTTCAACGCGGGTTGATGATGGAGTTGATCGACTTGCTTGATGTACCATGGGTGATGCCAGCAAAGAAGAAAATGCAAGTATCCCAACGAATGATGAAAAAGAGAAGGTCGCGCAGCTATCAACTGCGTTCGATAACTGAAGAGGATTAAACGGAGGAGGGTTCTCTGTCCTCATTATAATAGGAGTGTACAGTGTGACGATATCATTATGTTTTTGTTTCTTTTTTTTTTTTTTTTTGCGTTTTGTTGAATTAGAGAGGTTGAACTCAAGGTATGTTGTTATTCTACTGAGGCCCCACCTCGCCTCTTTAGCCCTGCGGCCTGATACACCTTATCTATCGCCTCGGCATTGCGCAGCGAATCATATTCGGGGTAAAACGGCAACACCTTGAGGACCTCCTCAGGCGAAGAGTTCGCAGTGAGTCCCACGCGAACGGCGTTGGCAAAGGCTTGAAGTTGGTAGTAGTAGGTGGTGTTACTCAGATCGAATATCGAGCCGACCTTCTCTTCGGTGACCTTGTGTTTGGGTCCACGATCGGAAATCATCCACCATTTCGATCCTCCTGTTCTGTTCTTTCTTTCTTCAGCTTGTTCAGGAGTCTCGTAGATTGTGGTGGTCAGCTTGTGCCATAGATGAGGCATGATGTAGTTGTTTATCCTCATCTCGCCTTTCTCACCCACAACTGCCGCGAAGGCCGAAGGAATAAACTGATACAGACTGCATTCGATAGTGGCTTCGACCTTGCCATCTTCGCTCTCCCCTTCATGCCCCTTGTCCTTCTCATCTTCACCTCCCCGAGGAGAGAAGACTAGCTTCGCCTTCATAGATTGATCGACTTGAGGGTAGCATGTAACCGGCTCCGCAGAGGCAACGTCCATGTCCATCAGCGCCCCGTCCTCTGGGTTGTAATCAGGAGGCACGGTGTCCCCAACAAGGAGACGCACACAGTTGATGGTGTAACATCCAGTGTCCATTGTGGCACCGCCACCCAGCTCAAAGTTGTATCGAATATCTTTGCCGTTCAAGATAGGGACGCAGAGGGACGCCTGAGCACTCTTGATCCGTCCAAGATCGCCGCTATCGAGGATCTGTTCAAAAGTAAGTGCTAACCATATGATAGACTTTGTACCTCTTTCATGCGTTTCGCGAGAGGATGGAATCTCCAGTGGAAAGCTAATGGAAATGTAACCTAATTATGCAGCGCAAATAGACAATACAGTACCTTCCACGAGCAGCTTGTCCTGTTCTCTGGCTACAGCGTACATTTCTTCCACTTCCTAGGATAATTGAATTACCTCAAGAATTCACAATTAATCCTACCTCGCGATTATTGCCTACTGGCTTTTCGCTCAGAACATGTTTTCCTGCCTTCAGGGCGCGGATAGCCCACTCTTTGTGGTGGCCGTTGGGAAGCGGAATGTACACCCTAATGATAAGAGTTTGATAAGGAAGATTGCTAGGATCCTAGCCCAAGGAAGAAAGTAGCCTCACAAATCAATTTCTGAGTCTGCTACTACCTCCTCATAAGTTGAGTGGACCACGGGTATGCTATGTCTTTTAGCAAAGCTTCTTGCTATGAAAAGATTAGTTGTGAATCGTCTGAACGTAGACGTCACCTCTGTTAGGATCGCGAGCAGCAATCGCACGAACTTGCACAGAATCCTTAAGGAGCAGCGCAGGCGAGATGAGTGCCATTGGCGCAATATTGGCAGCACCTAACACACCAATGCGCAGGGGCCTGTTCATATCTTTCTCCTCTACGTGACTAGCTTCCATCGCCTTCTTCCAACCACTTTTCTTGTTTAAGTCTCTCAAAGACTCGAAGTAGAAGAACACAGGCGCAGGCAAAACAGGTAAGCAAGGCAGAATCAAAAACGGAAAAATAAATACATCTTTGTTGATCTAGGTTGGAGGAAGGGGAGGGGGGAAGGGGCCAATCGCCCGAAAACTGGGAATGTACATGCATTTGAGTTGTAGAATGACAGGAGTGCGGCAGGAAGGGAATGCGAAATACAAACACAAGAGAAGAGTCTCTCTCAGTGTGCGTGAAACATGCTGTCGAAGAAGAGGAAGCTAACGTAGCTCGCAACCATGGCTATCATGGAGTACTTGCGTACGTAGGCGGGCACGGTATCTTTCTCCTTTCCTATAAGCTCGGGAATGATACCAGTGGCGGTTATGAATAAGAAGGTTCCTGCCCCAAAGCCCAACACAAAACCTAATAGCAGAGGAGACATACCATCCATCAGGATGTACCCGATGGCTGCCCCTGTAGGTGTCATGGCAGCCAAAAATGAGAGACCTAGAATGAATGATTAACACGATGCACGCGATATGTTGAAGGAGGGAGAAACCTGAATAAAAGTCCCTATTGTTGCGGTTCGCTGCCATGAGCGCGGACATGACAAATCCATCAGGAATTTTGTGAATGATTAATGCCCAGGCGACTTTGTTCCCCATCGATTCTGAAGCTTCAAAAGCGCCCGCCATCACTATGCCATCAACGAAGGAATGTACTGCCAGACCCACGAGGGCTACAATAGAAAAGCTACCGGATAGCTTTGTTCCGTGCATCTAAATGACCAGTTAAAAAGGTTCAAAAATTTAAATTTTACATTACCTCTTGCATCTCCTTTATTTCATGTCCTAAATCGATATCGTTTACCTGAATAACCTGTCCCCCATGAGAATGCCCGTGACCCGAGGATCTCATGAAGAGGTCGATCATTAGCAAGGTCACGTAGCCTACCGCCACACCTAGCATCGCAAATCTGCCTTCTGAAAGGCCGTGGCCTTATTTGAACGCAGTGTTAACTCTATCGTCAAAATTTAATCGTCAACAAACCTTCCTCCTCGTGCTCACGTTCAGCATGTTCAGCTGCCACAAGCGAGGAACTTACTTCCTGGTCACTCGCTTTGTTTGTTTCCGCAATTTCCATCGCCTCTGGTATCAGGTCCACTGTGGCGATGGCAAACAGTAACCCAGCGGAAATACCCAGCAAAATGTGGCTTGTCTTCAGGCTGAAACCGCTCCGGTAGATAAGTTTCGGTACTAACGCGGAAAGAACAGGCGCGAGCCCCGCCAGCAGTACATTGAAGGCAAATGAAAAGGTCATCTTTGCCCCTCGACCTTCGTCCGCCTTCTTTGGCGCTGCAGTCCTTCTTCGAAAGAGTGACTCTTGCAAGAGTGCGGAGGTGGCAAGCAAATGAAGTCGTTAGCAAAAACAATTGGTACTCACAGCGGCAGGTGAGTTTAGGCTTCAGGTTTCAGTACGCGTAACACATTCTTCCGTTAAAGCTTCCACTGCGATGAAGCCCTCGCTTGTTATCTCTTGCGGCTTTTGCCAGAATACCGTAATGCCACCGTTACCAGGACAAGGGATTTGAGTGTCTTGGCTAACCTAGATATAATTGTTGATGTGGGAGGCGAATACATTCCAGAGAAGTACGCCATTTAAAGATCAGAGACTCTTGATGCAGAACATTCAACAAAGTAAGGTTTAAGCAATTCACAATTGGTTATTGATTTTTCATCATCTTAAGGTTGAGCAGTGCTGGTCTGATTTACAAGTAAAGCAGTCAAAATTGAACTATTTTTCCTACTGATCTTGAATCAGACATTTCGGACGGCAAGTAATTTCAGAACTGGTGAGCACCGATGCGGAAAATATAGAGATCCTTTATCAGAGATTATACAAGGTGTTGCTAATATTGTCCTCGGCAGCGATCAATTTAATACTGTAAACAGGATTTTGTTGAAGCTATTGATGCCATTGACAACGGCATCAGTCAGTATCCCGATGACATTCCTCCGCGCTATGTGAATCACACCTCCCTTTCCTCAAGAGTGGGACACTTCAACGCGGCCTGGAATGATCCCAAACCTGATGATGATGTACACATGTCAAGATTTCCTGATCTGTTTGTGCTCAACCTTTCTTATAGGCTGGGTTTAGTAAGGCTATGGAGCTGGCAGGAAGCGAGTTTGTAGCTGCACTCAAACGATTACACGAGGTTCAAGCCCTAACCTACCTCTTTCATCCACACTCACACCTTCCTATGGTATACTAGAACTGGCTCCCTGCAAGAGAGTTGGTGAAGAAAGCATTGCTCTCAAGGGATCAAGATTTCTCGACCACCAATTCTGAGCTAATGATATTAGGTATTTTCTTACTTTCCTTTCATCTCGCATGCTAGTATGAAATATCCCTTTCTGACATTTGCATGCAGATCATTATTGTCCTTGGAAGGAACACCTTCAACAATTGGAGGTTGAATACAAAATCAATCCGCTAATTAAATACGTCCTTTACAGTGACACCGGAAGCACATGGTACACTGCTCCTTTTCAACATGTTGATGGATACATATCACCATAGGCGAGTACAAGCGGTATCGGTTACACCCGATTCGTTCCAGAACCGCTTATCTCTTCCCGAACCCTGGCGAGGCTTGCGCGATGAAGCCTTGTCGGCTCTGGCTGGCATCGAGGGCTGCGTCTTTGTTCATATCCTTCTGTCCCTTCCTATTGTTTTTTTTTCTAGTTCTTTCTAGTCTATTTATCCTTTACTTCTTCCTCAGATGCATCAGGCTTCATAGGTGGACACAAGACAAAAGAAGGTGTCATTCAGATGGCACAGAAAGCTGTTGAGCTTGCTAAGTAAGAACCTGTGTTGGTCGCAGAATAAACGACTCTCCAGACTCACTTTTCTTGGAAACTAGAGCTCCACTCGTCCCCAACGCCAACAAACAGTTGCAAAACAACAATGAAAAACGCTAGTGTCCTGCCGCGATGGGTGCCCACCTCCTTTGCCCAACAAGAATCCGCAGAAAAGGTACAGATTCCAAATAAGTATGTTGGTTGAGCTTAATCTCTCTGGAAAGGCGATCTTCGCGCGTTTTGTGAAAACTCCGTTGCGGCACAGTGTAAATATACCCGCAAAGTTGTGGTACAACCATTGATCAAAGAAACAATTTAGTTAGTGCGGCTGCCGCGATCGGGACATTATATTAATACCATCGAAACAGTTGAATCAAACGCTAAGGTGCGGCCGAATTTCTAGTTCTACTTGGTTAAATATGTTTCAATTCCACAGCATACACTTGTATTAACACATGGATATGGGAGCGGTACTTAGCTACACAATATCCCCGTTTGAACTCATTAATTTTCTCGTTCATTGACAGGATTGGGCCTGTGGCATCGGAACATTGATACGTTGGTAAAAGAAGGGGTACGGGTGTTGGCAATCGATTGGTTAGGTATGGGTCGATCATCGCGGCCGAGATTTACGAAACGAGTTTGGTAGTTGCTGCAAATCACATTAATTTTGATGATTGCCAACAAATTCCATCACTAGTAACGAGGAGGTGATTGATGAAGCAGAGAACTTTTTCATTGATTCACTTGAGGAATGGCGGTCGATGTTTCGTCTTACAGATTTCACACTCCTCGGGCACTCGCTAGGAGGGTATCTCTCCGGATGCTATGCATTAAAGTATCCATCACATCTCCGCAATCTTGTAATGGCATCACCTGTGGGACTGCCTTCAAAGCAACCCCTCACCGTCGCCGAAGAAAAAGATGAAGAAAAAGAAGGTGAAGGTAAAGAGGAAAAAGAAGAAGAGAAAAAGTTGTCCTTTGGGTTGAGGTTGTTGTATCGACTCTGGAACAGCAACGTCACTCCTCAGGCAATAGTGCGCACAGTTGGGCCCTATGGTACCTCACACATGTCTCTCGCACACTCTCAGCTATTCTCATGTCCATTAGGCCCTCAATGGGTGAAGAATATGATAGCAAGAAGGTTCGGGGATGGATTAATGGAAGAAGAAGCCAAGTTGATTGCCGACTATGTGTATCACATATCCGTGGGTACGGGCAGTGGGGAGTATGCCATGAACGCAATTCTCGAACTAGCTTTACATGGTGTACAAAGGTTCTCTCTCTCTCTCTCTCTCTCTCTCTCTCTCTCTCTCTC
>Ga0209935_1004497_pt1 | contig 12819 bp, 14 predicted proteins | sample ThiBio_1000_plan_2_FD_183958 | JGI IMG/M metagenome (GOLD analysis project Ga0209935, IMG submission 183958) | Wastewater bioreactor microbial communities from Cape Town, South Africa - Thiocy_cont_1000_plan (SPAdes) | ecosystem: Engineered > Bioreactor > Thiocyanate-remediating >... | reverse complement strand
ACGAGTTCATCGAGTCGTTCGAGCCGCTTCTCGCAGAGGAGCGCTTGATCAGGGCGCCAGCCACATAGGCACCGTGATGTGAACCAACCCAGCAATGTATCAAGCTATCTATCGTGATTTATCTATCGTGCTATCAATTCAATCGAAGACCTTCCAACCAATCACACACAACTCATCGTTCGATTGAGAGCGAGCTCTTCTCTCGTGTGTGAGAGGGAGGTGCTGTTCTTTGTTCCTTCGTCGTCGTCGCTCTCGTGGTGTGTTGCGTCGCTCTGTCCCGCCCCGTCTCGTGTCTCGTGTCTCGTGTGTGTGGCTCGTCTTCGTCTCAACATGGGAGACGATGCTCTTGGTCGTGATGCTCGAATCAAGCTCTCGATCGGCGCCAAGTATGATGGCCTGTTCAACTGCCCGACAGGCTTGGTGTTCGACCATCATCGAGGTCTCTTGCTCGTCGTCGACAACATCAATCATCGAGTGCAAGTATTCTCGTGCGATGATGGCTCGTTCGTGTCCCAGCTCGGCGAGGAAGGCGACGAACCAGGCGAGCTTGCGTATCCTGAGATGATTGCGATCGATCACGATCATGATCGCATCCTCGTCACTGATAGCGGCAACAATCGAGTCCAATCATGGTCATTGAGCAATCAATCGTTCTTGTCGTGCATCGGCGAGTATGGATCAGGAGATCTCGAGTTCGAGTATCCTCGAGGCATTGCGATCGACAAGCATCATCATCGCATCATCATCGCCGATACCAACAACCATCGATTGGTGTTCTTGTCGTCGATCGATCTCTCGTTCTTGTTCTCGATCGGCAAGCATGGATCTCAACCTGGAGAGTTCAATCGTCCATCGAGCATTGCGATTGATGATGATCGACATCGCATCGTCATCGCCGATACCTTCAATCATCGAGTGCAAGTATTGTCGTTGATCGATGGCTCATTGTTGTTCGAGTTCGGCTCCAAAGGCAAGCAACCAGGCCAGCTCAAGAATCCTCAAGGAGTATGCATCGCCAATCAAGGTCGAATCATCGTCGCTGACTTCAGCAACAATCGATTGCAATCATTCACTCACGAGGGCCATCACATCTCATCGTTCGATTGTGAGTTCATGGTGCCATGGACAGTTGCATTCGACGAGCATCGAGGTCTCATCGCCTTCGCGACAAGCAATCGAGTGCATCTGATTGGAGCCAATCAATGGCTTGCCGACACGTTCACTTGGCGACCAGATCTCCATCGATATGCACCATCATCGATGAAGCGAGTAGTGTCGACGATGACGATGATTCGATCGCTGGTCGATGATTCTTCGGCGATGTCGATGATTCCGAACGAGCTCTTGTTCGAGATCTTCTCGTTCCTTTGATGATAGTTACGACGATGATGAATCATCTCTCGACATCATGATGATCGTCGTCTCGAACGATGGGTCTCGATATCTCACTCACTCACTCACATATATTCCAGTCAAGCTGCACAATATGCATGCGTTGTGAGCACGATCTCTTCCAATGTATCAAACCAATCACACACAATTCATCGTTCGATTGAGCGGGCTCTTCTCTCGTGTGTGAGGGAGGGAGCGAGGTGCTGTTCTTTGTTCCTTCGTCGTCGTCGTCGCTCTCGTGGTGTGTTGCATCGCTCTGTCCCGCCCCGTCTCGTGTCTCGCGTCTCGTGTGTGTGGCTCGTCGTCGTACAACATGGGAGACGATGCTCGTTATCGAGATGCTCGAATCAAGCTCTCGATCGGCGCCAAGTATGATGGCCAGTTCAACTGCCCGACAGGCTTGGTGTTCGACCATCATCGAGGCCTCTTGCTCGTCGTCGACAACATCAATCATCGAGTGCAAGTATTCTCGTGCGATGATGGCTCGTTCGTGTCCAAGTTCGGCGAGCCAGGCGACCAACCAGGCCAGCTCAAGCATCCTGAGGGCATTGCGATCGATCACGATCATGATCGCATCCTCATCACTGACTGCAGCAATGATCGAGTACAATCATGGTCATTGAGCGACCAATCGTTCTTGTCGTGCATCGGCCATCGTGGATCAAGAGATCTCGAGTTCAACTATCCTCGAGGCATTGCGATCGACAAGCATCATCATCGCATCATCATCACCGATACCCACAACAATCGATTGGTGTTCTTGTCGTCGATCGATCTCTCGTTCTTGTTCTCGGTAGGCAATCGAGGATCTCAACCTGGCGAGTTCTTCTATCCATCGGGCGTTGCGATCGATCATGATCGACATCGAATCATTGTCATTGATTCCGGCAATCATCGAGTGCAAGTATTGTCGTCGATCGATGGCTCGTTCTTGTTCGAGTTCGGCTCTGAAGGCAAGCAACCAGGCCAGTTCAAATATCCTCAAGGAGTGTGCATCGACAACCAAGGTCGAATCATCGTCGCCGAGTCTGTCGGCTGTCGATTGCAATCATTCACTCACGAAGGCCATCCCATCTCATCGTTCGATTGTGGCTCCGAGAGGCCATGGGCCGTTGCATTCGACGAGCATCGAGGCCTCATCGCCTTCTCGACAGGCAATCGAGTGCATCTGATTGGAGCCAATCAATGGCTTGCCGACACGTTCACTTGGCGTCCAGATCTCCATCGATATGCACCATCATGGATGAGGCGCACAGTCTCGACGATGACGATGATTCGATCGCTGGTCGATGATTCGGCGATGTCGATGATTCCGAACGAGCTCTTGTTCGAGATCTTCTCGTTCCTTTGATGATAGTTACGACGATGATGAATCATCTCAGTCGATATCATGATGATCGTCGTCTCGAACGATGGGTCTCGATATCTCACTCACTCACTCACTCACATATATTCCAGTCAGGCTGCACAATATGCATGCGTTGTGAGCACGATCTCTTCCAATGTATCAAACCAATCACACACAATTCATCGTTCGATTGAGCGGGCTCTTCTCTCGTGTGTGAGGGAGGGAGCGAGGTGCTGTTCTTTGTTCCTTCGTCGTCGTCGTCGCTCTCGTGGTGTGTTGCATCGCTCTGTCCCGCCCCGTCTCGTGTGTGTGGCTCGTCGTCGTACAACATGGGAGACGATACTCTTGATCGTGATGCTCGAATCATGCTCTCGATCGGCGCCAAGTATGACGACCAGTTCGAGCTTGCATCAGGCTTGGTGTTCGACCATCATCGAGGCCTCTTGCTCGTCGTTGACAGCAGTAAGCATCGAGTGCAAGTATTCTCGTGCGATGATGGCTCGTTCGTGTCCAAGCTCGGCGAGAAGGGCATCCAACCAGGCCAGCTCAAGCATCCTGAGATGATTGCGATCGATCACGATCATGATCGCATCCTCATCACTGATAGCGGCAACAAGCGAGTCCAATCATGGTCATTGAGCGACCAATCGTTCTTGTCGTGCATCGGCCATCGTGGATCAGGAGATCTCGAGTTCTACTACCCTCGAGGCATTGCGATCGACAAGCATCATCATCGCATCATCATCGCCGATTCCAACAACGATCGATTGGTGTTCTTGTCGTCGATCGATCTCTCGTTCTTGTTCGAGATCGGCAATCGAGGATCTCAACCTGGCGAGTTCAGATATCCATCGAGCGTTGCGATCGATGATGATCGACATCGAATCATTGTCATTGATGCCCACAATCATCGAGTGCAAGTATTGTCGTCGATCGATGGCTCGTTCTTGTTCGAGTTCGGCTCTCAAGGCAAGCAACCATGCCAGTTCAAATATCCCCAAGGAGTGTGCATCGATAACCAAGGTCGAATCATCGTCGCCGACACCGATAACTATCGATTGCAATCATTCACTCACGAAGGCCATCCCATCTCATCGTTCGATTGTGGTCGCGAGAAGCCATGGAACGTTGCATTCGACGAGCATCGAGGTCTCATCGCCTTCGCGACAAGCAATCGAGTGCATCTGATTGGAGCCAATCAATGGCTTGCCGACACGTTCACTTGGCGACCAGATCTCCATCGATATGCACCATCATCGATGAAGCGAGTAGTGTCGACGATGACGATGATTCGATCGCTGGTCGATGATTCTTCGGCGATGTCGATGATTCCGAACGAGCTCTTGTTCGAGATCTTCTCGTTCCTTTGATGATAGTTACGACGATGATGAATCATCTCTCGACATCATGATGATCGTCGTCTCGAACGATGGGTCTCGATATCTCACTCACTCACTCACATATATTCCAGTCAGGCTGCACAATATGCATGCGTTGTGAGCACGATCTCTTCCAATGTATCAAACCAATCACACACAATTCATCGTTCGATTGAGCATTCGCGGGAGTGTCGCTTCGAGCATCGATTGTCGCATCGCTTCCCTGCCGCACCAACACCACCATCAACAACCGGTTGACATCACTGCAGTGGCAGTACAATCCCAGCAGCCACAACCAGCAACCCTCCTCGATGGATCAACTGTACGAGGCTATCGGCTCTCTCGAGGCAGTGTTCGTCGATTCCGACTACAACCTGTCGCCGCTCGTCGTGTCGGGCGAAACGGCCGCCACCTTGGTGCAGGCCTCGTTCGATCCGCCGGCGCCCAAGAAGAAGAAGAAGAAGACCAAGCCCGACGACCGACACCACTCCAAGAAGACCAAGCCTGCTCGAGCTCCACCGTCGGTGTCTGTGGCTGCCGCGAGCCAGCTCGGCGAGGGCCGCGTGGTCGTGCTGTCGGACGACACGCTCTTCATCTACGAGGCGAACGCCACCGACAACAACGACAATGGCGCCTTCTTGGCAGCCGTCTTCGAGTACCTCGGCGGCCCGAACTCGGACACGTACACGCTGCATCTCGGACTGTGCGCCGAGGAGGACGCGTGGCTTCGCGCCAACTCCGAGCTGGTCGATCGCTTCGAGCACGACGACAAGTGCAGCGCCATTACGACCACCACGCCATCGGAGCTCGACGGCCTCGACGCCGGCTCGGTGTTGGTGCTGGCGCTCGGCAATCTCGAGAGTTGGTATGACACGAAGGCGCCACAGGAATGCGAGGACGCGATCGATGCCGTTCGTCGTTGGGTGAGCGAGATCGGCGGCGGCGTCTTGGTGCTGGGCAATGGATGGGCGTACCGGCCTCTGGTGCGCCGCATGTTCGAGCGACTGCTGGCCGACACGGGCATCCATCTCACGACCGAATCACGCGACCATTGCAAGCTCAGCGTCTTGGAGAGTGCCGAGGCCGCTCGTGAGAGCTTGTTGCATGTCGAGGCGGCTTTCGAGTGTGTGTCGGACGACGCTGCCAAGAGCGAGGCTCTCGCGAGCGCCTGCAGCACCCTGCGTCTGGCACTTGAGGCCGCTCCTCTCGAGTACTACGAGCGTCTTCAAGAGGCACTCGGCGACGATGCCTTCACCATCAATCCCACTCCGGACCAACCGTTCGATGTCGATCATCATGGCAACGAACGTCAGAGACTCGCGGCTTGTGCGCAGGTCGCGTGGGCCTCCGTGGCTCCTGCGGCTGATATCACGGCCCATCCGGCTCACGAGTTCTTTCCGGGTGCCGTGCCCGACGACGCCGAGCACCTCGATGCCGCGATCGTCATCGATGGCTCGTACGCCGGCATCGATCCTCGCTACGATGGAGACGATGCCAAAGAGCCTGCGTGGCGCTCCACGGGTCTCTACGCTCCTGCCGGCGAGACGATCACGATCGCGATCCCCGACGAATGCGTCGATGCCGGCTTCGTGGTCATCATCGGCGCGCAGTCGCCAGTCGACTTTCGAAGCTACAAGCATTGGGTAGGTGTCATCGCCAACGCCATCGTCAAGGAGAGAACTATGAGCCTGCTCGTTAACGCGCGCGTTGTACATTGTTGTTGAGGCAGCCACGATTCCCGGTCGTCAGCTGGCGTTGGCCGTTGAAGGAGCCGGCCACGACCGTGGCCTCGATCCTCGGTGGTCCGATCTTTATCGGCGTTCCTGTCGGTTGCGATCAAGGCCAACTCGACGTCTACATCTCTGGCGCAGTCGCCATGCCGTGGTACCGCCAAGGCAAGACCTCGATGAAGGAGTGGCACCGCCAACGCAAGGAGTGTCGCGCTCCATGGTACTCGCACCGCCATTCCATCGCGTATCGAGCAGATTGGTAATCAGGCAGAGGTCGCTCTCCTTCCAGGGGCGAGATCGAGGGCGAGAAGATGATCTTGACGGTGCCAGCTGCCGACATTCACAAGATCATGGATCCCGACGGTACCGTGAAGCGGGCGCCAATACACGAGAACAACTCCCTTACGCTCGATGATGGCTGGCAGGCTTGTGCAAGTTCTACAGCTCCGTGCTCGATGCGTACGCGGACTTGTCTGGCATTCCACATGAGCGCCCGAGGCCATTCCGCCTGGTGTCGGATATTCAACTGGTACGCGGTGCTGCTATTCTGGCCTGACGAAGTACGAGGCGCCGCCTGTTACTGAATATCGTGACCATATCTGCTAGACCTACGGCTGGATGTTCTGCGGCTATCCGGTACGAACCCCAAGCTCTGCCGCTCGCCTTTGAGCGAGATGATCGCTCGAACTGACTCGTTGCGTGGTGGCGTTCGTTGATCCAGATCATGGCGCACAACGAATCGGTGCCTGGCTACACGGACCCCGAGGCACTCACGCGAGAGGGCGACTGGGGCGTGATGCACGAGATTGGCCACAACCATCGTACGTGTGTGAGTCAACCTCGATCGCGGGCCACTCCTGATGCGCGTGCCAATGACAGAGAACCGCGACTGGGGCATGTCGGGCGGCACCGAATCGAGCGTCAACCTGTTCACGCTCTACGGCATGGAGCACTGCACGAAGGCCAACGCGGTGAACGAGAGTGCGCGCCCCGAGATGCAGAGAAAGTACATCGAGGAGTACATTGCCGGCGGCAAGAACTTTGAGCATGACTGGTACGGCGTGCGGTAGCGCCACGATGCGAGCGAGGTCAGTCGCTAACAACGCCTGCTGGGCACGAACGGCAGGGGCGTGTGGACGGCACTCGCGACCTTCCTGCAACTCAGGGACGCCTTCGGAGGCTGGGACTACTACAAGCGCCTCTTTCGGGCGTACCGCGAGCTCTCCGACGAGGAGCGCGAGGCCTTGCACAGCAGCGGCGAGGAGGGACCCATCATCGAGAAGTGGATCATCATGACGTCGCAGCAGGCGAACGTGAACCTGGTGCCGTTCTATCTATGCTGGGCCTTCCCGATCACCGAGGCCGCCGAGGCTGCGTGCGAAGCGCTGCCCGAATGGACCGACAATCCCATGCTCGCGTACGAGTAGCACCTCCACCAGCACGAGCTGCAGAGTGACTGCCGCCCACTCGGCGCGCACCAACCATGACTACCATGTGTGATACTGCCGCACGCATTACCATACAATCTGATTTGACTCCCATGTTATTGTGGCTACTCGAGCTCCTCCTCTTCATCGTCGTCATCCTCGTCATCGAGGGCAATCTCGAGCGCTCCCCAGCGCCGTAGCAGCGCGTTGGCATCGCCGATCGACGAGACGGTGTAGACGTTGGTGAAGCCCTCTGCGCGCGTCGGTGCCGTGAGCTTCTTGGCGAACGAGCGCACGATGCCGGCGCCCTTGCCCTGTGCGATGGTCGGATGGTCGGCACGACCCGACACACGCTCGATGCACACTTCGGCCGGCACGTCGAAGAACACCGCCACGGCGTCCTTGGGCCGCATGGCGACATCGAGCCAGTACTTGCGGTCCTCGGCATCGACGTTGCAGCGGTCGAGCACGATGCGGTTGCTGGGCTTCTTGGCGGCCTTGCACAGCGCGTCCTCGCACTCATTGCGCGAGCCGATCTCGTCTTGTGAGATGCGGATCCAGCCTCCTGCGTCGCTCTATCGTAACGGTGAGCAGCTGCACACAAACTCACGCACGCCACTCGCTCCACTCGCTGGTACGTACGACTTCGAGTCGCGAAGAGAAGGTGCTCTTGCCACTGCCTGGCAGGCCGACGAGCATCACGAACTTGGGGGCACTCTTGGCGGCTGCCTTGCGCTGCTTGGCATCGACCTCACTAAACCGCAATACCCGTAAATGAGTGAGTGAGTGAAGTCTTGAGCAAGTGAGTTATTGGGTGAGAGTCTGCGTACGGTGTGGTGTTCGATCGAGTGGCGGCTGCCTCGGCTGCCTTTCGAGCAGCTGCCAGCGTTCGACGACGCACGTACGCCTCATACTTGTGCACGTACTGCTCCTGCTCCTCGCCCTCGATGCTGCCGGGCCTCACCGACTGCAGGTACTCGATCACTCGCGTGGCGCTCATCTTGACCGCTGCATCCGGGTCGTGGACTGGTTGCGCGGCTTCGGTGCCGTTCGGACGCGCCTCGAGGCCGTTGCGGATCAGATAGCACGCCAGGAAGATCGACGTGCGTCCGGAGCCTTCGGGACAGTGTGCCACGACGGCCTTGCCGTGCGATATGACGTCTTGCGCTCGTCGTACAAGGCGCTCGGTCGAGATCATGTCGGCCGGCGCGCGAAAGTTCTCGCATCGCAGGAAGACCGGCAGGAAGGCGGCATTGCGCACGAGCGCCGTGCGCAGGGCGTGCTCGGCACACGCGACCGTCAGACCGACGCCGAGCGCGTTCAGAGCCGCGATCTGCTCCCGGCTCTCGGGCTCTCGCATGCCCGCCAGCTGACCCGGAACGATCCAGCTGAAATTGTAGAGTGCCACTTCGGTCGTGGCGGCACTCGAGGAGGTCGTTGTAGTCGTGGGTGAATCGTCGGGTTCGAGTGCTGGTATCGTGACCATCAATGTCGATGGCGCTGCTGCTGCTGAGGAGGAGCTGGGCAGCTTCTCGCGGCATCGAGCCAGCGCCTTCTCGAGGTTGGCACGATCGGTGGCGACGGCGGCAGCATGTTGGAGACCACTCTCGAGCACGACGATCGCGTCCGCGAAGCGCTTCGCGTGCATCAGCGCCATGGCCTTGCGCAGGTAGCCGATGCTGTTCGATGGGCCGAGAGCGATGGCACGCTCGGCATTGTCGATCGCTCGTTCGATGTCGCCGAGCTTCTCGTTCGAGTACGCCGCCAATCCGTAGAGCACCACGCGATCCGAGACTGGAATGCTCGATGCCTCGAGTACTTGAGTGCGTAGTTCGGTCGAGAGTACTCGAGTGAAGTCGTCCGGTGAGCGACAAGCAGCCACTCGCTTCTTGAGAGCCGCCATGTCGATCTCGATCATGGCATCCGTGCCAATCGTGCCAGCAGTCTCATCATCATCGTTCTCATCGATTGGTTCGATCATCATCAGCGTGTCCTCGTTCTTTCGAAGCGTGTGTACGTCATGGGGATGGAATCCGACCGTGATATGGAAGTCACATGGCGGCAGCTGCAGTCGCTCCCGCACAGCAGCACCGCCAGGCCATCGGAGCACCTTGAAGAAGGCCTTGTCGTTCGTCGTCGAATCGATGACCTTACCGAGCCCCAGATCGACCCAATCATCGACCAACCACTCGACCATCGAATCCAGCAGACTCGATACGGCCGAGCTCTTGTTGGCGGAGCTCGACGGCATGCTCGCGAGCACTCGACGCAGCTCGTCTTTACTAAGCAACGTGATGTGGTAGTGCTCGCCATCACGCTTGGCTCGATTGCTCTGACACACCGCTGGCACACGAGCGATCCTACATTGACCGCACTCGTGCGTGGGGGGTTAGGCATCGTGCGTGGCGCCTCGCTCCACGCAGGGCACCTCAGCGAGCGAGATACTCACCCATGTTCATCAGGCACCAACGCCAAGCTCGCTGCCGCATCGATCGCTGCTCCCGAGAGATACATGGCTCCGCGCATCACACTATCCGCCACACACACAAGATCGATGGTTATGAGAGCGACGTTTTGGCACTCGCGGTGGGTTAGGTTGTGTACCTCAAGACCTCGAATACTTGCGAGCCATCATCGGTACATCGTCGAATCTGTCTCGATTGTCCGGACGTCGATTCGTCTGTGATCGCCTTGCTCTTGCTCTTGGGCCCACTCATTCTATCAAACTAGGTCCCTTGAAGGAGGGAGATGTGGGAGGTGCTAGTGTCACGGGGAGGGTGTGGTTATCACGCGTGTAGAACAGCAAACGAATGAGCCATCAGGTGCTCGAGATACTCGACTGAGATACGCGAGAGCGAGAGTGCGGAAGTGAACGAGAATCGTTCTACAATCGAATCGAATTGAATTCAGCAGAATGATGGATAAAGAACAACAACACACATGATATCATGTGTGGGGGAGACTGTATTACGAGGAGGAATCCAATCAGTAGAGAGACATTGGATGGATTCTCGGCAATGGATAGATATCGAAGCAATCTAATCGAAGCAATCAACTCATGGCATGGCATACTCGACTCGACGCGCCAAGGTTTGGTACGAATTGAGCTCTTCTAGCGTGATGGGTCGAATCTTGGTGCGATCGTCGATGCGAATCGTGACGAGCTCCTCGGGCATTCGACGGTAGTGATAGTCAAAGATATCGCGCGGCCACGCGTCGTTGTGACGCAACTCGTGCAGCAGACGGATGGTTCGCAGGCGATGGAACTTGGCGAGTGCCACGGCCGGTGAGCCATTGCACTCGGGGTGCTCTTGTAGCCACAGTGGACAGCGCGACTTGTTGGTCTGCCAGTTGTCGTTGTGGCCCTGGAAGCACATCTTCTCGCAAAAGTAGCACCAGTATCCATGGACCGCGCATCGAATGTGCGTGCAGGCGTCGTCCTTGATGCCGCCGCTGGTGGCACAGCATGGTGGCCGACACATGGTGCCCTCGGTCATGACGTCGGCGATGCGTTCCTGGAGATAGGCTCCAAACTCGGCCGAGCGATCGGGCGGCGGCATCACGATGCCATGCGGACACAGGCGCCACAGCGTCGAGTGTTGCTCGCATATCTCACTCGAGCACGAAGAACAGAACTGAATCACGCGGCTCATGGTTAGCGAGCTGGCTACGGGTCTCGAGCGACTCGACGTACTTGTTTCGGGCCGGCGGACGACGGATAGAAGGCGCTCTGGCAGCCCGGACACAGGATGCCGTTGTCGGCCAGCACGGCCTCGACAGCCGCCCACTCCTTGATCCTCTCGCGCAGCTCGGGCTTGAGGATCTTGCACGTCGGCAGGTATGCGATGCCGGCGCAGTTGGCCGAGAAGCATCGCGGCACGAACTCGCCAAACAGCTCGGGATGCTGGCGATTGCGCACGAGCAGCGAGCGCAGCGTGCCGGTGCCCGTGGTGCCGCCGCGACCCTCGGCGTACAGCTGCACGTTGATCTGGAATCCGGGCACCGAGTAGCGACAGCCACACGGATGGAACACGACCTGCACCGGCTCGGCGTACATCTGATCGACCGAGTCCTCGTCCGACGTGTTGAGCACGACGTTCGGCAGCGCCACGGTCATGGTCGAGAGCGAGTCGCCGCGGCACACCGTGCGAGGAACGTCGTCGATCACGATCGGCGTCGCACGCTCGCCGCGACAATGGAAGCCGAATCGAATGCGTCGGAGTATCGGCACCAGCTCGCCGTCGGCGTCGACTTGTTGCTGATCGGGTGGCAGTGCCTCGGCGGCGCGAGCCGTGCATGCGAAGCACGAGCCGACGATGCTGTCTTGGAAGATGTCGAGCCACGAGATGGCGGTCGTCGGCAGGTCGACGCACGACTCGCCGCACTCGGCGCATCGAGGTCGAACAGCGCCGTACTGCAGCTGATGCGGCATCGTCTGACCCTCGAGCTCGAGCGGCTTGTGTTCACATGCGAGACACCACACGAAGAACCTCTCGGTGCTCCAGCTCTCGGAGATCACCGGGAGATCGTACGCGACCTCGGGCGGCGCAGTGTACGGAGCTCGCGCCCACGGTTGTCGCTGCGGCTCGTGTTGCGGAGGAGCGGCATCGGTGTCGACCGGGCGAGGACGTCGCACAGCATGCATCAGAGTCGATCGTTGCAGATTCAGCGATGCCAGCGGCGTGTCGTCGAGGATCTCGGTGCCGTTCAGCAGCACTCGCATCTCGGACACGAGCAGCGATGGCTCCTGCTCGAACACCAGCTGCTTGAGATGGTGCCCCGTGGCATTCGGCACGTCCCACGCGACCATCACGGTGCGATTCAACGGGATGATCTTGACGGCTGCGTTCGACATGATGACTCGCGAGATCGTCTACGGGGGGGAGAGAGGAGGAGCTTGGTATTGGATCAATGAGAGGGATGGTGATGCTGGCACGAGAGGGCGATGAAGGGAATGGTGTGATTCGAGCGCACCCTGCGACCACACCAAGCCAAACGAATATCCAAGGTAATCTCTGTTCTTTGGCGGTGGAATGGAGTCTGTTGGTGTTGGATCAAGTGCTGCGAGGTATCCAGAGAGTACTTGATGTGATTGGGCTTGTTTGGTTGGTTGGGTCTGAGGATTGGATCAATCAAGCCATTCATTCCAATCCAATCTCGTTGATTCATCGTGTCTGACAATCCTCATCCAAACAAACCAAACAAACCAAACAAACCATTCATTCTATCTCTTCAATCTATTCAACCTCTATCTCTTCCACAATCAAACAAAAACAACAACAAAAACCAAATCCAAAAAACCAAGAGATATCGATCCTTCTCTCTCAATCACTCTCACAAACTCTCACAAATCATTCAATCATCACAAACATCAAGAGAGAGACTCATCAAGATTGAGAGAGAAACTAACAAAGACAGACAGACAGGGTGAGTTCTCTCGATCTCTCTCGATCAAACGATGTTGTCGACTCCAAGCTCTCCTGTCTCATCGAAACATCGAATCAACTCATCGAGACTTGGTCGACGAGATGCATCACACGATA
>Ga0209935_1004494_pt1 | contig 12824 bp, 15 predicted proteins | sample ThiBio_1000_plan_2_FD_183958 | JGI IMG/M metagenome (GOLD analysis project Ga0209935, IMG submission 183958) | Wastewater bioreactor microbial communities from Cape Town, South Africa - Thiocy_cont_1000_plan (SPAdes) | ecosystem: Engineered > Bioreactor > Thiocyanate-remediating >... | reverse complement strand
ACGGAATACGGCTATGTGTATAATATCAAGTTTGTAAATAAAGATAGAATATTTCGATTTAGATCTAAATACAGTGCGAGTAAAGACCATCTCTTCTTGTAAACATTTCCATTATTTTTGATACCAGGGTCAAGGTTAAACCGGTTCAGCGCGTCCTTCAACCCTCTTTCGGTAGTTCGCTGCCATTTCGGCGGCGATCGAGGCAACATCGAAGGACGCTGCGGGGGTTTGTTGCGCAGGCTGTTCTTCTCGTCGAATTGTCTTTGGTGGGAAGAAGGCGGAGATAAAGTTGGCAGCATTGTTGATTATGTACGAGTGGCCGGGGCCAGTGTTGAGAGCGGTGTTCCAGTAGGTCTTTCTGTAACCTTGAAGGTTGTCGAGGCGGGTGTAAGAGGTGGGGGACACCGCCAGAGTCTCAGGAGGGAAGTACGGATCGTAAGGATGGTCGTATACCGTCATATCTACCTCCACATTTGTGATGAGGGTAGCGTTGAAGCCATCGAGTTGCGGTTTCACCAGTGCGATCAACTCGAGTGGTGGGATATCCGTATCGGAAGATATGCTCAGTGCCGCAGGGCCGTATGGAAGTGGCCTGATTATTTGAATCGGAGAGGGTGCAACAGGTAGGCCAAAAGGCTGGGTGACATCGAAGTTCCACAGTCCGAAGTCCGCTTGTGTGATGGGTCCTTCCACACCTACACCAGACACGTAGTAGGTGTCTGACCGGACCAACACAGCCTCCTCCTGAGCATCGAGGCCGAGAACAGATAGCGAATCGTTGAAGGAGATATCGCCACGATCAGAGAATCGCAAACGTAGGTGAAGGGCACCCTGTTGGGAGTGTTGAGGCTTCCTCTTATGATAATTGGGGAGGCTATGAGCCGGAGACGGGCGCGTTACACTCTTTACTATGGCATTGGTGACAATGTGGTTACTTCCCAGGTATGAGGTCATTCCTTCGTAGAGCTTGAAGCATCCTCCCTTGACGGAGAAGCTTGCATCCAGATTGATTAGGGTGAAAAGTGCAGCAGGATTCAGGCCCATCTTGTAACCTTCTAATGCGGAAACGGAGGAGAAGTTGGTTGTGGCAGCGTTGATAAACTGGTGGATGAAAGGCACGAGAGGTTCCAGCTGATTCATGGCGATGTACTCCGCCAGGGTGAAGTTGACAAGCTCTCCGGGTATAGGATCCGGTTTATCGACCATAGTGTTTGTCCATGGGAAGTTCGCGGCGACAGTCAAGTGCCTAATCAAGGCCTCCTCGAAAGCCACTTGATCGAAGGGAGGGGGAATGATGAGCTCCCGGTCTTGAAGTCGGAGAAGTAGGTGGGAATGGTGGGCGAGAATGGGGGAGGGAGAAGCTCCTCTACAAATCTTGAAAAGTAGGCCGGAAGATCGATCCACTGCCCCAAACCAAAGGTGTTGAGCATGGTTGTGTTGTAGAACAAGACCACCCCCACGTCGTCAAGTCCTGGCGATGGAGGGTCGAAGTAGACGGTGTTGCATTGGCCGCCGAGGACCGGCTGCTTCTCGATGACGAAGGGCGAGTATCCAGTATCCTTGAGTTGAACTGCTGCCGACATTCCCCCAATCCCTCCTCCCATAATGCATACCTCCTTCCGCACTGGGGAAGCACACGAAGAGAGCTGAATAGAGAGGGCGAGAAGATACGGGAGCCACAGCCTCATGTAGTTTGTGGAGGGAAAAATTTTTTGTTCTCTTGCCTGTTTAAACTGAGCTGCATAGTTGATTACATCCTTGTTCACGAAATTGGTAATTGTTCAGACACCAGACCACTTTATACCGAAAACAAGCTGGTTTGGAAATAGACACGGTACTGGTCTTGACTTTACCTTTAGACTGAACCAGCTCTAGGCAGTCTGGAACCCAAAATGAATAAGGCAAAAACCCGGGTCTGCGACTTTGCAAATCCAAAACTCGCCGGCATTGCCCAATTTCAATTTGCCCCGCACAAACGATTTGCCGGTCTAACTGTCAAAGGCCTCTCCTCCACTAACCCCGCTTCAATAGGAGACAGCTCCGAGATATTGAGGAATTACTTTTTGATGAGCATTCCAAAGCCAAGCTTGGAAGTCTCCATTTAGTGTTGGGATCGACCAACCTTGCCGTGTGCTAGTGTGCGGATTGTCTCCCCTAGTCTCTGAAAGGAGGTCCTCAAAGCTCAAAACCCCACGAATTTCCATGCTTTAGCCAAGGTTCCTGTTTGATCATGGGCTTTTCACTACGGTTACGACTGCTGAAACGAAAAAAACTGAAATTCTTCTGGGAAAAGTTTGATTTTTGATTTCATTTGGCATGGAAGCACAAGAGGAGACAGAGATAACAAACAGATTTGCGCAGGTCCTTCCGGTGGAGATCACCCTTTACATCATTTCCTTCCTGGAGCCTCAACCCAAAGATCTAGTTCGCTTGTCCTTGGTAGACAAGGCTTTCCAAAATCTTGTGGGCAAGAGCAAGGCCGTCTGGCTTCCCGTCTTCTTGCGAGAATATGGCGTATCCGTAAAGGCAAACATTGTCGAGCGCTACCTCCTCAATGATCTTATGGACTATCCTCCTTTCGAAGGATATGACGAAATGACAAATGAAGATGAAGAAGAAGAAACTAAGTCGGAAAACGACGAAGACTTGATCAGAGCTGGAGAGGCTGCTATCAATTGGCAACTAGAGCTGTTCCTGCAGCGATACTTCAAGGAAAAAGTCGCCGCGTCCAAATCAAACCAAGAAGCGCAACGTATAAGCCCACATCGAGCGTCTTCAAATCATTCTCGATGCATCTTGTGCAGGATGAGTATCGCAAAGGACTCTTTCAGGCTTTGGCGGAGCGTGAAAGGGCATCAATCCGCAAGGTAGGATACCTTAGCATTGCATTTATCGCGATCCTGAACAGCTCCTGACTTGACATCCAGATTTGTTCACGCGGCTTGCGAAATGTGGGAACAAGATGCCCGTATTGTAAGTGCCACAGGATGGAAAGGTGCTACTGCGGCTGAGCGGAGAGACATAGCACTCTTCGTCCTGAAAGGAATGCCAATCGATACCGTGCCGTCTTCGCTTGGAGTCGCTGTGCGAAAGCCAAAGCGAAAGAAACGACGTATTGAATAAACAATCTTGTCAGTACTTGAAAATTGTGGAAGCGATGGAAGAACAAGAAGCAAGCGGGTGGAGTTCTTTGCCTACCGAGATAGTGCACCTGATCCTTCAATACGTTATCCACAACGCTTCTGCAAAACAAGAAGGGACAGTTTACCAACATGTGTGCAGGTTCGTGTGGCGATCTTCTTCCTTTATCTCTGTTCCGTTATCAGTTCGACTTTGCGGCGGCCGTCGCAGAGCTGGGTTCGATTTCCCTTCTTCAATGGGCGAGATGGAATGGTTGCTATTGGGGACACCGTTGGTTTCTCAGCGCTGCAAAAGGGGGACATGTGAAGATCTTGATATGGGCGAGAGAGAAAGGATGTCATTGGGATGCGAATAATTCAGATATGCGCCGAGGCAGCCGGTGGGGGCCACCTTGAGATGTTGAAGTGGTTGCGAGACCAGGACTATCCCTGGAGTTATTCTACATGCGAGAAAGCAGCGGAAGGCGGCCATTTGGAGGTGTTGCGGTGGCTACGAAAACGGACAGACTTTGATTGGGAAAGAAGTTGTACATACCAGGGCGCCGTTGAAAAGGGTCAACTTGAAACCTTAAAGTGGCTGCTGACGGAGGGCATACTTGACTGTCAATCCAAACAGCTCAATAATTACGCTGCAGGGGCAGGACAACTTAAAGTGTTGAAGTGGCTGCGTAAGCAAGGTTGCCCTTGGTCCGAGCGTGTATGCGTATTGGCCGCACAACATGGACACTCAACGACCTTGAAGTGGGCGAGAGAACACGGTTGTCCTTGGCCAATGAATGGTCTGGTGGTCTGCGAGAAAGCTGCTGAGGGAGGCCACCTTGAAGTGGTAAAGTGGCTACGAGAGTGGGATGAAACTACAACATATTTCGCAGCCAAAGAGGAACATGAGGAGGTTTTTGAATGGGCATTTGCGAACGGTTGTCCTTGCAAAGAGGACGCCTGCAGACGATTGCTCAAGAGATGGAAAAGATACGGTCCTAAACGGAAATAGTTTGATACTCATCTTTAGCATTGCGACTTTCTTTTTTTGGGATTCCTTGCCGTTTCGGGCTTTCCCGTGCGAGCCCCACAAACAGGAAGGAGGGCTTAAGGGGCAGTCAAGTTTCCCGGAAGGAATAGAGGCGAGGCTAGAAAAACAAGGAAGTCTCAGACAAAGAACAAGAAGATACACATGTCAGAGAGTTCAGAAACTTATCCCGTTTATGTTTGTATTAGCGCTCGGAACATTCGCGAGCAGCCCACTCCAAATAGCAAGCACCTTGGGGTGTTCAATCCGGGAACTTCTGTTCGACCCTTGGCCATCGTTCCAGGTCCAAAGGAATCACTCTGGATAAAGTTTTCCTTGGGTGGGGAAGGTATGATCCTCTTTTGCAGTCACTGAGCACTTATCGTTTTGCAGATGCTTACGCTTGCAAATCAATCGGAAAACAAATATTCTTTGTTGCGAAAGGTTCTGAAGCCGAGTTGGTTTGGTTTGTGTTCTTGTGTTCAATTGTCCATCTTTTTCTAACATCTTGCTATCAAGGGCTGCGACAACAAAGGAAAGCGCTCCGCTGCTGCCACACAACCCAGAATTCTTTCCTCCGGGATATTCACCAGACTTTGGATTCTGCAAGCGGCACCCACGCACTCCCGCACACTTCACATGTGAATACTGTCACCGAAACTTCTGTTTGAGTTGTATGCTGAGGACTCGGCGAATATGTGTGGATTGTGCAGAGAATTGTGAATGCGTTTTGTTTTAGCCGAGGGTGTACCCCGTGACACGGATTGTTTACATCTACGAAGTTCCCAACTGTTGTACAAGCACGACCATAAAGAAGTTCTTGTAATTGTAACCAGGCTTCAAGAGTGCAAGCAGAGCAGAGGCCTTGAGTCATTGTCTGTCTGTTACATCGACTCGAGCAAAGTCTTTCTTGAAGATGCACGCAACCACTCGCTTTCTGCCCTACACGTGCAACGGGTGCCGTAGAGCACGTAATGAGGTGAGGTGGAGATCAAATCGACGATCGCTGATCAGAAAAACTTCTGTAGATAAACGAAAAGATGTATCTTTGCAGTCGCTGTACTGCCGTTTGGTATTGTAGTAGAGAATGTCAGAAGCGGGACTTCCCTGAGCATAAGGAGATCTGCCAAGTGATTAGCAAGATTAAACCGCAGATGATGAACAAGGTAGAATTCTTTTTGCTCAAAATTTTTGAATGATTGTATCATTCTCAATCGCGATCGGCTCCAGCCCAAACCTCAGAGTGAGCAAGAGTGGTTAGAGTGCAGGAGAGAACAAATTCAAGAAGTGAGGAATCAACTGCAAAGAAACCTTCGACAGAGAACGGAGGCGGATATAATCTGGTTTCAAGAGGCATGCGCGGCCTGTTTCGATTCCCCTTGTTTTCACCCCCGTGGCACTCTGACGCTTCACGAATGCAACTTGTGTCGCATCACCCCGTTTTGTCTTACACACTGGAACGATTCAGATGTACAAGAAAAACACAAAGCGGTTAATCTCTTCCCTACCCATCACCAAAGATTAATCTAGTTAATCTAGGTATGTGGTGTGTATGCCATCATCCAAGCAAGTGAAAGGCACTTGGCCCAATCCGAAACGGGACTCCCACCCACTTGGATCCCTCCGGGTCTCCTCAAGGAAAAAGATTATCAAGGCCTACCCTCGGGATGGGATGGCTACTTCGATCTGCGAGGACACCCGACCCCACCTTTCAACTTCCCTGCCCAACAGAGCCTCATCACGCTGGGACTCAGCATCCCACTCACCATCCTCTTCTGCCTCGAAAATTTCTACACCCCACAACACCTCGCCTCACTCACCTCACTCCGCCTACACCTTCTCGGCACCACCCTCACATGCGAACTCTTAGGCGCACGCAAATACGAAGAGATCCTACACTGCCTCCCCCAACTGAAGACCCTTGATATATGCATGATAGGACCGGAGAATCCGCGTGAGTGGGACATGCTCACCGACGACTTCACCCTGTGTGAGCTATGCACTCAACTACACCCACCCACAACATCAACACAAAAAGACTCTCGAGAACTCCGGATTCATTACATGTCAGGGCTATACCATGAAGTCATCGCTGCAGGAGCCGACGATGAGATATGCGGGAAGGTACCCGATTTGGCTATCGCCTTCAACTCGGGCATCCATGAAACATCTGGTATAGCTTCATCTCTCTCTCGCTCGCTCTCTGTATCTCTCTTCTCTGTCTCTTTCTTGTGTCTCTCTGTCTCTTCTTTCCCTCACACACATTCGCTCTCGCTCTCCCTCTCTTCTCTCGCTCACCCACACGCTCTCTCTCCTTCTCTCAATCTCCCTCTCTCTCTCTTTTGCTTTCTTCTCTGTCTCACGCTCTCACTCTCACTCACTCACTCACTCACTCACTCTCACATATAGAGAGTGCACCTGAGGGCAACAGTTGGTATCCTACCCTCAAGTTGTTATTAGAGAGACGGATCCCAACCGCCTTCACTTCCTTCAACCAAACGGAAGCCAACGAGGATGCAGCGGTACTGGAAAAGCTCGGAGCTTCTTTCTTCCTTCCACCGCAAGAGAATCCTTTCCACTCATTACACCCAATGAGGGAACCTGAAGCCATGAATAAGTTCTACTACAACCACTACTACGTGATGGGCATCCATGGCACCCACAACTCAAAATAAGAATGTATCTATTTACACACCTATTTATTGTAATAAAACAGGCACAGCTTGGCTTAGCATTCTGGGAATCTAAACATGAAGAGGAATAGGAGGCAAGGAACTCCCCGAGGCAAGTGAAGAACTTCTGGGACTCTTCACCGAGAAGCTGTTGCGTGCTCTTGAAATACTGTTGCTCTTTATTAATTTTCTTGGAAGTGCATGCAGTTCTGTTCTGTTACCCTCCCAGTTCACAGTCAAAGGCACAGTACCTCTCAGAGTAGTTTCCTCCCGATCAGCGATCTAGCTAGGGTGGATGATTTGCTGTAGTTTGCCGCCAACTTGCACCGAGTTTCCCCGTCAAGAACAATCGAAGAACAAACCGAGAGCCCGACAATAAAAGACATGAAAGTACTGAAATTAGCCAAGTTGCTGCGTCATCGCAAGAATAATATAAATACTCCCTTACCCTCCTTTACTTTATGTTATCTCTATTCTATTCTATTTGAGCCGGTCTCAACCAACAGCATCTACTTTCTTTACGTACTCATCAGCATGAATACTTCAACGAACACTTTATCGCAACATAGCAAACAAGCCTCCATCGCGTCGATCCTAGAGGGCCAACCGGGCACTCAACACAGGACACTACCATTCTCTCGCGCGTTGTGGGATGTTGTGGGCGCTGACAAGTGCTCCTACCTCGAGTTTACGATGGAGGAGAAGCTCTACCTTGTCCTCGTCAAGTATGTCCTTGAGCTTCAGAAGAGCAAGGACCCCGTAGGGAGCTTCAAAGCCCAAATAAACCCGAAGCCTTCCATCTTCTTCGACCCGGCCAGGATCATCAACATCAACCACGAACGCATCTCGCTGACTCTCGGCTTGGGCCTTCACGAGATCGAACATGATGGGCAGATCATCCGTCTGCTTCATCAGATTGTTGGAGAACCTGCTTCAGGGGACTGCACCATCACGCAACTGAAGACGATTGTCCTCTTTGCAGACAACTCTTCTGGGGGTGGACCGGCCCTGCTCAAGAGCTTTTGTAATGCATTAATCGAATGGGATGAGAGGACGATCGCGAAGGTCTATCGAATCTACCAATTCAACGCGAGGAACAGGCAATGGCAAAACATCGCTATGAAGCTAGTTCGACCGATCGAGAGCGTAATCTTGCCCGAGGCATTGAAAAAGAAAATCCTTGCCGATGTCGATAGTTTCGCCGACGTCGAGACCGCCAGATGGTACAGCGACAGGGGGATCTCCTACAAACGCACGTACATGTTCTACGGGCCTCCGGGTGCAGGAAAATCTTCTTTCATCCGCGTGCTTGCTGGTCATCTCGGAAGGAATTTGTGCTTCCTCCAACCCGCAGATCCCTTCATGACCGACGAATCCCTTCAACTCTGCCTTCAACAAGCGCCCGAGAACGCAATCGTCGTGATCGAGGATATCGACGCTCTCTTCGACGAGAATCGCGAAAAGAAGGTAGAAGGATGTCCTCTGACCTTCTCCGGTCTTCTGAATGCTTTGGATGGCGTCGCTAACCGAGATGGCCAAATCTTTGTGCTCACGACGAATTTCATCGACAAGCTGGATCGCGCTCTGATCAGACCGGGCCGAGTGGATCTGCAGGTCCAATTCCCCTCCGCAAATGCTGAACAGGTTCGCGGACTCTTCCTGTTTTTCTATCCCGAGGAATTCGATTCAGCAGAGAAGTTTACCGCCGAGATCGTCAAGCGCTATGGGCTACCCGACAAAGAAGGGGAGCTTGACGGCAAGCTCTCGATGGCCGCAGTGCAGCAATTTCTTATCTACTGTCGCACCTGTTCTGCTGCCGAAGCAGTCGAGAAACTTGACGAGTTCTCCTTCCATGAAGCGTAGCAGAAGCACCGCCTGGTATCTCAGAATACGTGCTCCACTTTCTCAAGTAAAGCTTCCCGTCTTTTGCGTACTTCTTCCTTCTCTTTTTCTTTCTTCGAACTGGCAGCTGTCTTTCTTTGTTTTCATGCAGGAGGCAACGAAAGGGAGGTGGGAAGCCTTACAACTGCTGGACCATCGTCCATTTAGTAATTTGCAGATGACCTAAGGCCTCATTGCACGATTATCAACACCATACGGCCGCAACACAAAACTTATTTTAGCCATCAAAGTTTTGGACGACCTGAAGGTGACCTTATTTCACTCCGCTCTCAAAGATATTATACCTAAACTACGGCGACTGGAATAATGACGTTTATTTTTTAACTCGGCCGAAGCATAGAGTTAAAATTCTCCACTCCCCAAATCTTAAAGTTGAAAAAAACCAACAACACCAGGTGAGTTTGGGGGTAAGGGGAGCTAAGCACTCTAAACAACTAAACTGGTACTGGGTATGTCTTTAGAAGCACATTCTAGTTTAGCGAGATCATAATCCCACCATCTTTTTCAATTTGCGACACTCGTCGCTGCCAACGCACCACAAGCGCTCGCCCAATTTGGGGGAAAGACTGGCCGGTGGTGAAGTTACAATTTTATCTTGCGGTTTTGCTGAAGTGCGATTCTTACCTCAACAAAATCAGGAAGAACAAAAAGCAACTCTGGGTTTGGGGAAGTAAAAAAATGGAGTTGATATTCCAGTCGTCGTAGTTTAGGAATAACTAAATGTGAGGCCTCGTAAAGACAACTTTTTTATTCTCATGGGGCCGTAACCAAGTTAACACATTTGCAGTTGGTAAGTCCCATCATATACTCATATGCCACCAGGATGCCGCAAAGACAGTCGCATCCATCGGAAGTTATTCCCATTCGGTCATAGCACAGAACTCCCCCTATTTTGCCCGCCACAGAGGGATCGATATGGAGCTGCACCGCTTGCAGCATCATGGAATAGCTGATGGGGTTGTTAAATACATTATTGCTTATGGCGGGCGATATCCGATTCTCCACCGGCACGTAGAGGCCTTGATCGCAAACGAGGAGGTTGTCATAGCAATCACCGCTTTGGACCCCAGGTTCCCCTTCGGTGTTGCAACATGGGCCCGTACCATTATGACCCACGATAATGAGTTCGTCAGTTACAGTTCCGGAAATGCCACAGGGTTGTGACAAGGGTACGTAAGAAGGACAACTGGGTTGTGCGCCTCCCATTTCCGAAAGGATTCCCCACACCAGAGTGAAAAGCAGGCCCCTCCACATGTCGCACGGTACAAAATTGGTTGTTCTTGGCGTATGAGCAACACATCCATCTCTGAAAATCTTGGCAGATTCCCAATAAATCCAGATACCCAGCCTTTTTGGGGTGTAAGATTCAAAATTGAATTTTTATCCAATTCCACATCAGCACTCTACACCTACAGTCCTCGTCCTAAACGGTTTACAGTTCCCTCATTGGACGATCTTGTACTTTTCAATTCGAAAAGGCTTCTAAAATAAAAGGTCTATTTTTTATATTTATGAACTTGACTTTAGCCAATCTGAGAATTGCACTTCGGGGTAAGCCTGTCTAATTGCCTTCCTGAAGCCCTTGTGGAAAGACGTGATGAAATGTCCTCCCTGATGTGAAGGAGAGGGTTAGCTATTTTTTTTGAAAGAATCAGCATCGTACCTCTCGCCGTAACAATGCCCGTGTCCTAAAGTTGGCATACCAGCCGTCGGGTTGCAAAGGATCGAATCCATTCTCCTTTGCATACTCATCAAAAAACTGTCTACAGTTCTTTTGCTCCAACCAATAGTTTTTATCTAAATTGAGAGAGGGGGGGGTGGGGGAAGTGAGCCCTAACGTGATTGGTGGAAAAGGGAGGGAGGAAGACAACCTTTCATGCAGAACTCAGGGAAGGTGGCATTGAGTGCTTTCTTCAGCGACCCATTGAAATGCAATAACAGCGCAGTACCCTGTCTGGCAATGATCTGCCTCCGAGTTACCTTGCGCCAGTTTTCCGGCTTGAGAGGATCGAATTCCATCTCGGCCGCGATTTGACAAAGAAACCTCCTTCGATTTTCTATATCCAACCAATAGCCTTTAGGTTTATATTTCTTCTTTTTGTGTCGAAATGGAAGCCCTGACCGAGAGAGTGTGTCAGAGAGAGAGTGTGTGTGTCACAGAGAGAGAGAGAGAGAGAGAGAGAGAGAGAGAGAGAGAGAGAGAGAGATATTTACCTGTTGGGGTGCTCTTTTGTTCTTTCCAATTGGCTTCTACATCCTCCCACTTTAGTTCCGGTCGCAACCGATAGAGAGTCGGCAGTTTCGGTTTCTTGCTTGAAAGAAGGTAACCATGATGCTTGAAGCTGACTATATCGCCAGGCTTCGGGTCCCATCGCTTAGCAAATTCGAGGGTATTGGCTGGGGCCAGGAATCGAACTCCGTTAGGACTAAAAAGAAAAATTGAAGGAATTATGTAACTCATTAGGGCACCTGCGAGAGGGAAAAGGGGTGTTGCATAAACATACAGTTCGCACTCCCATTGCAAGTTTCCTGCAGTGGCCACTATCTTTGCTTCCCCATCTCTGTATTTCTAAGAAAAGGGGGAATATTAATGGCTTAGTGTAGTGTAGTGTAGTGTAGTGTAGTGTAATGTAGTGTAGCGTAGTGTAGTGTAGTGTAGTGTAGTGTAATGTAGTGTAGTGTAGCGTAGTGTAGTGTAGTGCAGTGTAGTGTAATGTAGTGTAGTGTAGCGTAGTGTAGTGTAGTGCAGTGTAGTGTAATGTAGTGTAGTGTAGCGTAGTGTAGTGTAGTGTAGTGTAGTGTAGTAATACCTTGTGCTTAAGAAACCCAGTAGAACGTCCGGACTGAAGAGGGGCAATGGGATCTCTAAGGATGACTCCCTCACCTCCTTTATCTACAATATCTTGAAAGAGTTTTTCAAGATGCGCTACCCCACTGCATAGCTCCTTGGGTGCCACTTCGATGTATTTCCATTCTCTGCTTCCAATGCGCTCAACTTTAAAAAGGAAAAAGTGGGATTAGAAAAGTTCTCGTAGAGTCACTTCTATTGTGTACCTAGTTGCGAGTAGCGTTCATGATATGGGGCTTTGTGGGTGGGGATATCGAACACCATGTATTTGAATTTACGCCAGTCCACCTGCGACTTGTCCGTCTTATTTACCATCCTCACCGAGTCCTGAAAGTTGTCTCGTCCAAACCTTTTTAGGTAATAAGTATTTATTTACAAATTAGCTTATTGGGATTTGTTGTGGTTGGGGTGGAGGTGTGGAGGGGGGAGGATGAGCAGCGTACCAGAGTTCTCCATCGAGAAAGATGTCATCAGGCATCTGCGATGTGATTTGTTCGGGTAATCGCAAGTCATGCCCAGTGCGTGAGAAGAATCTCTTGTGTTCAGGGTTCCAAAATGCTCTCACTCCATCATATTTTTCGAATACCCACCTGAGAAGAGATAAAATGAATAAATAAAAGAATAAACAATTCTAGGAAGAGGAAAGGAGAGGCTACCAGTTAGTAGGATCTATGTTACTTAAAGTGAAGAAACAGGCTGTCACAGGCTGCCCTATTCCTTTAATTACATTCGTGTGTTGATCGAAAAATCCTGGCGGAGGAGATTCGGGTATTTTATCTTTGCAAATAGGAGAATGAGAATGTGAGAGAAAATGAGAATGAGAGAGAGAGAGAGAGAGAGAGAGAGAGAGAGAGAGAGAGAGAGAAACCATTTGTGTATATTGTTCTATCCAATAAATCTGGCCTACGAGACTTGATAGTAGCAGCCAGGCTGAATGGTAGGAATAACATGTGAGGGTGCACAAATGAGAGAGAGAGAGAGAGAGAGAGAGAGAGAGAGAGAGAGAGAGAGAGAGAGAGAGAATTTACCTGGTATTCAAATGCTAAATTGAGTGAAGGGAGGAAAATATCTACTTCAAGGTCCAACCCTGTTTGAGGATCCGTCAACCCAATCTCCTTCCTCACATTCGTTTTCATTTCTGCATCCTGCCAATAAGAGGTTAATTCCGAAGAAATTGTTTTGGGGGGGCAGCACAGAGAGAGAGAGAGAGAGAGAGAGAGAGAGAGAGAGAGAGAGAGAGAGAGAGAGAGAGATGT
>Ga0209935_1004492_pt1 | contig 12826 bp, 22 predicted proteins | sample ThiBio_1000_plan_2_FD_183958 | JGI IMG/M metagenome (GOLD analysis project Ga0209935, IMG submission 183958) | Wastewater bioreactor microbial communities from Cape Town, South Africa - Thiocy_cont_1000_plan (SPAdes) | ecosystem: Engineered > Bioreactor > Thiocyanate-remediating >... | reverse complement strand
GTTGATCGAGCAGCAATCGAACGATCGACTCGTGGACATCGAGAGACGCATGGTGCAGTGGAGTGCGGTTGTCCTTCTCTGTGGCATGGACGTCGGCTCGTCGATCGAGCAGCAGTCGAACGATCGACTCGTGGCCATTGCGAGCAGCGAGATGCAGTGGCATCAAGTTATCCTTGTCGGCAGCATTGGCCGAGGCTTGGTGATCGAGCAGCAATCGAACGATCGACTCGTGGCCATGAGCAGCAGCCATGTACAATGGCGTTCTGTTGAAGTCATTGACGTTGCGCCAATCAATGTCGGCGCGTTGGTCGAGAGCGAGAGCCACTTGATCATGGTTTCCTCGAGCGGATGCAATCCAGAGTTGTTTGTTGATGACCGAGACATCGTCTGGTTGTTGTGGTGGTGGTTGCAGTTGTTGTTGTTGGGAAGCCATGATGAAGAGTCAGTTATCATACACAGCGAGAGAGCGAGAGCAGCAAGCAACAGCAAGGCACGATACAACAACAACAATCCGCCATCGAATCTGACATGATCGAAAGCTCGGTGCTTGTTCCAAGCGAATGAATGCATCAGCCCCTCACCGGATCGAATGGTCCCCGCAGACCCAGACCCCGCGCATTGCTCCGTAAAATCCCCGCGATCCTCTGAGAAGAGAGATGGGGCCTCATCATCATCATCGGTACCAGCCAGCCCGAGCTCCCATCCAGTAGTCGGTGTCGTCGATTGCCCGAAGCCGCGCGCATTCCTTCATTGACCTCCTCGCTCCAACACACACGCACCACCACGAACCACGAATCGTATTCCACCACTTGCAGACACTGATTGAGAATCATCTCGATCTCTATCTATGCATGGTAGTTGCATCGAACACTCCAGCACCAACACTCAATCTCCACTCATCGACCGCGTGCGAGAGCGAGTGAGCGAGCGCCAGAGCCGAGAGTTGTTCCAGATACTCCGAGCCAGCCGCCAGCCACACACTGCCACACACTCCCGCACAAACTCTCGCTCTCGATTTTGCGCTCGTGGTCGTTGGTGGTCGTGGTGCTGATCTCTACTGATCTCTCTCACCATCCATCGATCGATCCGATCAACGATGGCGCATGAGAATGAGACCGAGAGCGAGAGCGAGATCGAGATCGACGATGCCAAGCAGCTCGAAGCAGGTTGGGCGTGGTACGGCTTCGCGAGGCCGATGCCCTTGGTGTGCTTCTTGACGCTGTGCAACCTGATCAACTACCTCGATCGTGGAGTCACTGCTGTACGTCTCGAGCACCTGGCGTCACTCCAGAACGTTGGAGTATCTGCTCAATGCACCAATGCATCTAGGGCTCGGTACCAGCAATCGAGAAGGAATACGAATTGAGCTCGATCGAGGATGGAGCCTTGGCAGCCATGTTCATGGTCGGATACATGGTGATGGCGCCAGTGTTCGGACACCTCGCGAGATTCTATCGTAACACGACATTGATGGCGTTCGGATTGTTGGTGTGGGTCATATCGGCCTTGCTGTCGGGTACAACCAAGCGCGAGAGCGAGTGTGAGCTGGCACCCATAGCTCTCTCTCGATTGAATGTTGACCATCATCGATCGAATGGTTGTCACATTGATGTGTATGAGAAGGAGCGAGCCTCGAGTTCTGGAGCTTGTTGACAGCTCGCATGATATCGGGAGTCGGCGAGGCCTCGTTCGCAGGCATCTCTCCGACCTACATTGATGACGTGGCTCCTCCTCGACGACGAGTCGTACGCGCATCTCTCACTCACAAATCGATTCTCTCTCGATCGATTGGAGTCACGACCTCACTTCATATTCATGCTCATTCATGCTCATTCATGCTCATGAATGAATGAATGAATGTGGGTGCGTGTGGGTGTGGGGATAGTTGTGTTTGGGATTGTTCTTTAGTGCGATTCCACTCGGATATGCGTTTGGATATGGTGCTGCTGGATTCGCATCGGACTTTGCAACATGGCGCATTCCATACTTTGTTGAAGGTTCAAGCGAGAGATTGCTATGCTACTGTGCTATGCAATCCACGAGATCCTTATCATATTGATTGTGTGTTGGTCTGGTTCTCACTCTCACTCACTCACTCAGCGGTAATGATGGCACCATTCGTCATCGGTTGCTACTTTCTACCGCCATCTCGTCAAGTCAAGGCACAAGTTGCACGACAAACCGAGTTGATGCTCAAACAAGAGTTTGCAAGCAGCAACATCAATGGCGCAAGTATCCATGGAGAGGAGGACTCGAGCAGCCAATCGAGGGTTTCGATCGAGCTGCTGGAGGTAGCATCGACCCCGCCAGTGATACACGCCGACACCGAGTCGCTGGCGTTGCCGTCGGAAGACTACAAGATCTCTGACATGCAAGCGATTGATCATGGCCCTCAATCGATCAACGAAGACGACACGACGGGGACCGTGGTCATGGCATCCTCCGCGTCGCCCTCCTCCAATGGCGTCATGGTACCAGAGCAAGATGGAGCAGTCAACGTCGTGGCACCGCCACCTCCGACCTTCCTACGAGCACTCCTGATACTACTCGTGAACGGCCGATACATTTGCACGATTCTCTGCTACGCTGCCATCACCGTACGTATGCAACGACCGAGTGGATCGAGGGGTCTCTTAGCTAACAGGCACCGTTCTGTAGTTTGTGATGGGAGCATTGGCGTTCTGGACGCCCAAGTATCTGGTGGAAGAGATGCACATGGACATTGGACTCGCGACGTACGGCATCGGCGCCGTGACCGTATCGACCGGGATCATCGGAGCGGCGTTCGGTGGCTGGATCTCTGACTTTTTGACGCCACCGGCGAGCAGCGAGCACAACGTCAACGTGAGCAACACGACCTTGGCGTTGATCGTGCTCGTGTGCTGCTCGTTGTCGTTGCCATTGGCGTCGTTGGCGTTCGCCAGCACCGACACGGTGTACTTCTTTGTGCTCATGTTCTGTGGCGAGTTCTTGTTCTTTGCAGCGACCTCACCGATCAATGGCTTGAGTCTCAGGTATCATCAACTGACCCTACTCATTCATTCACTCATTCACTCACTCGCTCATTCATTCATTCACTCGCTCATTCATCGATTCGTAGTGTTGTTGACAAGGAACATCGTTCATTCTCAATGACAATCCAAATCTTTACGATCCATCTGCTGGGTGACTTTCCATCACCGTTGGTAGTCGGAGTACGTTATTGCCATCCTACTTGTCGAGAAATGAGCAAGTCCTCTAATCCAACGATGATTCACGCGCACACAGGTGATTGCCGACCACTACAGCGTGAAGGCAGGCATGATCTTTGTGTGTTTGTGGACGATCTTTGGCGTCATCTTTGGCGCTATGGCATGGATCATTACCTTGCGCTACCAACGGCGTCGGGACAGGGAGATTGCCGCAGAGGAGGCAGCTAAGACCGACGACGAGGGCGACACGCGAGGAACCGAAGAGCAAGCGGTCGAGGTCTCTCTCGCTCGCCACGAAGCCGCAGCGCACAATCGTTCGAGCGAATGAGACACCAAGCACTCGCACACTCACTCCCTCAGGCCTGTGTATAAAGCATAGATATAGTTCTTGATGCGAAGGTTCTTGATGTTTATTGAGTCTCCTTCACCTCTCCCATTCCACCCCAAGCAAGAGAGCCCAAGTAGTACACGTACCGTACGAGGCACCAGGCGAGCGCAACCAGTGGCGAAAGTGCAAGCAAGAGTTAGTAGATAGGGATCAAAGGGAAGGTACACGATCGACCAACCAACCAACCAATCAACTGAGACACTCACTAAATACAGGATGATACGAGCGACGGACGAGTAGGTGTTGGACGCGAGAGAGAGAACGATGGTGATGATTGTGATACGAAACCAACCAACCAACCAACCAAGTACGTAACCAAGGACGCAACACGGCACACAAATACAACAAAGCACCACGACGATATATTGCACCGGCTTGCGACTCTCATGACGTGTAAAATACAAGCAACACACCGCGCAAAGCAAAACCTACCGAACGACCGCAGCCAGCCAGGCGAGTAGCGACGTGTCGTGAGCAACGAGGGAGGGGAGGGAGAGAATAATCATACAAGGAGCGCAAAGTGCCATCACGACTACACGCGCGACGACAAGTAGGCAAGGCACGAAGGTAGAGTCACCAACGAGAGAGACGACGACCAACCAACCATCTCAAGTGACCACACGAGAGCGAGAAGGAAGCAAGTGGACCTAATAAGGACCACTGCGATTGCCGCTTCCACCACCGCCACCATCCTTCTTGAGTTGCACCTTGAGGCGCTTACCACCAATCTGGAGGCCATTCATGGCAGCGATAGCAGCCTGTGCACTCTCGGGATTGTCGTAGCTAACAAAGCCTGAGATTCGATAACAATGAGAGAGTTAGTTAAAGAGTCATCAAAGAGTCAAAGAGCGAAATGAAGCGCATACCGAAACACTTGCTCTGCCCAGTATTCTTGTCGATAAAGACCTTGGTACTGAGGATGTTGCCAAAGGGCGAGAAGTTGACATACAGGTCGCGGTCGCCAAACTCGTTCGGCAGGTGGTACAGGAACAGGTTGGCGCCCGGTGGACCCTCGGATTGGCTGGAGCTCGAGGCCGTGGTGAGGGCCGATGGCAGAGCAGCAGCGGCGGGATTGGCGGCGGCACCAGCGTACGCACTGTAGAGCGCCGAGTACTGCTGGAGGGCCGCGGCAGCCGCAGCCGGAGGCAGCTTGGCCATGTCGGCAAAGATGCCAGCCGACGACGAGGCCGCAGGAGCACCGGCAGCGCTCGCCTGCTGGTAGTAGCTCGCCGCGAGGTAGGGGTTCAGCAGGGCTGCGGCGCCATAGGGACCGTAGCCGGAAGCGGTCGACGCAGCTCCAGCCGAGCCATAGAGACCGGCACCACCGACAGGACCCGCCGACTGGAAGGGAGCCTTGTTCTGACGCGCATTGCGCTTGGGGTTATCCGCAAACTTGACGACCATTGGTGTTGAGCAGCCCTACAACAATAATAACAACAAGAGGTGAGAAACGATGTAAACAAATTCAGAGAGAGCGAGCGTGAAAGAGTTGCGAGTTGGGCTCAGCTTCTGGCTTGTTCTTGTTTGTGTTCATAGTCGATCACTTGGGGAAAGAACATTGATTCATCTCTGCCGCAAGGTGTGCGTTGTGCGCGACTTGAGCGGGACCGTACCTGCATGTAGTGCGTGCCGTTGAGGGCCGAGATGGCAGCGACGGCCTGGTCGCGCGTGTCGTAGCGCACAAAGCCGCAGCCCTTGCTCTGGCCGCTGGTGTCGTGCAGGATAAAGACCTCCTGCACGTTGCCGTACGGGCCGAACAGCGTGCGCAGGTCCTCTTCGGTCGTGGTCTTGCTGATCATGCCGACGAACAACTTGTGCTCTGCTCCAAAAGTCAAACAAACCAACCACGAACAAGTTAGCACTCAAGCCAAGCCGGCGAGCAAAATGGCGCTCAATTACAATCAGAGTCGATGCATACCAAGCTTGTCAACTTCGCCATCAGCATACTTGACCTGCAGCGGATGCGTCATCTCCTTGAAGGTGCGCGTGTTGTGCAGCGCCGCGATGGCATTGTCGGCGGCGGTCTTGGAGGTGTAGGTGAGGAAGGCGCAGCCGCGGTGGGCGCCAGTGACCTTGTCGCGGATGATGGTGAACTCGTGGATCTCGCCGAACGGCTCAAAGATCGGCCGCAGTAGCTCCTCCGAGTAGGTCTTGGGCAGCTGGCCGATGAAGAGCTTGATGTAGTCGGTGGGCGGCAGCTCGGCAGCAGCCTTCTGCGCCAGCGCCGCTGCCTCAGCGATGTTGAGTTGCTGTTGGTCGGCCATCAGTGCAATCGATCGTGCGACGACGGACGATGATGCACGAGGTGTGAGGGATAGCGCTAGGAGCAAGAGCGACGACCGATGCCACGTCCGCGTCGAGATACACGATACCAATGAGATACGTGATGCCTGATGGATGGATGGCGGATGGGGTTGCGGAGGCGAAGAGAGAAATGAACGGCGCGAAAGAGGCGACAAAACCCCTCGCTGTAGCGCCACCACGCGCTCTCGGGGAGCGTTAACTAGGCCACAAGACCGCTTTCGCTGTTTCGCGATACTGCGAGATTTGCTGTTCTTGCCTTCGTTCTCCTCGTTGCTTGTTGCTTGTTGGCCGCACGATCGACGCACCTCTCTCTCTCTCTGGCGCTCGAAACAATCAAGATCTCGCAAGGATGCCTTTGTGTATGTCGTGTGGATCGATGCATGGTGCGGGGCAGTGTCCGCACTGCTTCCCGGGACTCGCAGGAGCATCGGTCGCTGGAGGAGGACAGCATCACCGAGCGGCTCCTCCGGTACCGTCGGGCACGAGCTTTGGTGGCGCGAGCGGCATGGGTGGCGGCGTTCCCATCTCAAGCTCCGCCGATCCTGATGACTTCAAGTATGTCGAGCACTCTTGCATGCTCACAGCGTGTGTGGATCGTATGAGCTGACCCGGTGACGTCGTTCGGCAGCCATTTGTTCTCGACAAGTCCGGTGGCAGTGTCGACGCCAGCAGTGACGCCTGGTGGTGGCGGTGGCAGTTCAACCTCTGCCCCGAAGCGAGGTTTCTTGAGTTCAATGGCTGGCATGATCGGCGACGGTATCCAGATGGCCAAGACCGTCGCGCATCGAGGTCCAGTCGATCCATCTGCTGTACGACCTGCTCGCTTCGTTCTCTCTCTCTCACTGTCTCTTCTAATCAACTTGAGAGCAGCAAGGAGGAGTTCGTAAGATTCAATTGGGAGCCAAACCTGTCGGTAATGCACCGATTGTCATCGATCAAGCTGCGCAGATGCGCTTCTTCACGTCGTTTCCAGCCATCCCTCGCACGGAGCCCCTGATCGGAGGTACTCTCGCTCGAACCGCTGTCTCATCCAATGACCTCGCCATTGATCCATCTCCAACACTTGCTGAATCTCGACAATGCACATACGCACTGCACAGAGTTCTGGTGTCGAGCGATCAGTGGCGATACGATCCTCGAAGGCAGCATGTTTCTCTCGGCGCATCACTTTTGCTTCGTGGCGCCGTACAACAATCGAGCCGTGACCGTGGCACTGTCTTTGGAGGACATGCTCGAGATCAAGCGTATCGTCGAGACTGGTCGTGATAAGAACGGCATGCCACAGTTTCGTCGCGTCGAAGAGAACGAAGATCCATCTGCCTCCGGCTTGCAGATGTTCTCGTCCGACATGCTGGTGCGTTCAATCTGCTCACTCTTCCCTACTCAGTACCCCACTCACCAATCCTCCACACACGCGCTACAACCGATAGATGCATACATTCTTTGATGTATGCCTGGTCGACAACTTTGAGTCATGGTTCAAACTCGTCGAGCTGGCTTGGAAGCGTACCATTCGCAAGCAACAAACCAAGCAGAGCGTACCTCAGTCCACCACATCGCAACAACCTGTCTCCATCCCACAGCCTCCGCTTCTTTCGTTCGATACCTAAGTGTGCATGTGGAGATTGTGCCCTTGTTGTACGAGACAAACAGGCCGCCATAATGTACAGTTTACACACCTATTCGTCTCAACATTTCTCGCGACTCATGGATGGATGCATACTTTAGTAGTGATAGTGAGAGATAATGAGAGATGATAAGTGATAGATCTGAACTAACAAACAAACAAACTAACTCAAAGATGATGTTGAAGAACTCGCTCAGCAAGGTACTTGTGAACTTGCATCGCATTCCATCGTCGATCTGGTTGATCGACAATCAAGTAATTGATGAGCTCTCGAATCTCGGCATGGCGAATCGCTGCAATCTCGGCCGCTCGACGTCGTTGCTCAGGAACAACGCGGAACAGCTCTCCCACAGGCTCCATTCGATTCGTTGGATTCGGAGGTCGACCGGACGACATCTCACACGCCAGCACTCCAAGCGAGAACATGTCGGCCGGCGGACCCTTCTCTTCTCCTTCGATCTCCATCTCGGGAGCCCAGTACACGGGGGTTCCGATGCCAACGATCCCTCGTGTCGCTCCTCCAGCAGTCGAGCGAATCACATGTGCACCTCCGAGGTCGCCGATCTTGGCAACTCCCGAGCGATCGATCAACACGTTCTTGGGCTTGAGATCGAGGTGCAGCACCGGCGGGCGTCGGTAGTGATGCAAGTACACGAGTGCTCGAGTAATATCGAGCAAGATCGAGGCCATTCGGTCGATCGGCATCGGCGGACCTTCGCGCGCCATCTCATCCTCGGGATACAGCTCGTCGTGAAGAGATCCACGCTTCATGAGCTCGAGCACCAGGTAGCGAGGCTCGTCGTTCGCCGATCGATCGATTCCTACGCCGAGGAACATGACAATGTTCGGGTGCCGAATCGATGCATTGATCGAACACTCCTTGATAAAGTCTCGCAGCACTGCCTGTCGCTGAGTGGTGTCGAGAGGTCCTCCCATGGCCTGCATCGCGATCGGATCCGTAGCCATGAAGAACAATCGCTTGGCTGCCACTGGGATCGAGCCATTCCACATTGCTCGCTTGACCTCACCAAGAGCGCCTGCTCCGAGGCTCGAGCTCTCATCGATGGCCAACCGATCGAGTGGTATCATCCATTGTTGATCAATCTCAGTCGGAGAGCCTAGAGTTGCACACAACAAACCATAAGTCGCAAGCTCACTTTCTCGAGTCAAATGAGAGAGAGTTTGAGTACCTTGGCCTTGCTGGCGTTGCAGAATATCAGCCAGTCGTTGCTCAGCTGATATTGCTCGTTGCTCAGCTGCAACAACTCGTCGTTCCGCCAAAGTGGCACGTTGTTCGGCCTCATCCCTGGTACGACGCGCCTGCTCGAGCAACGTATCAGCACGCCTGTTTGCAGCCTCGAGTTCAGAGGCCTTGGTTCGTTCCAATGCTCGGTATCGCTCTTGCAACTCGGCAAGAGCCGTCTCTGCAGTTCGTGCTCGTTCGTCTGCTCTCGGTGCTGGAACTGTGGCGGTTCCATCACGTACACACGCTCGTGAGTGAATGGAGGCTCGGATCAGTAGCACGGACAATCTTCACAAACCTCGACTACGGATCAATCGCGCAATCTCCGGACTCGCAGCTGCTTGCTCAGGAGTTCTGCCAGCACGCTATCGGTATCGATCGTGCATCAATCAATACAGCAATCAAGAGGATGTAGGAGCGAACGCCAATGCGTACATTAACAACCGACTTGTCTGCTCCAAAGTCGATCAAAACGGCGACACAATGATGATGACTCTGATGTGATGCCCAGTGCAAGGGCGTGTTGTTGTGCGAGTCAGAGACATTGAGATCGGCATTGGCTTGGAGCAGCAGCTCGGCGCATTGATGGTGTCCGTGTCGACACGCCAACAACAGCGGAGTGCAGCTCTCCTTATCTCGAGCATTGACGTCGGCATTGCTAGCAAGAAGCACCACCACGCATTGCTCGTGTCCGGCGGATGCCCAGTGCAAGGGCGTATTGTTGTGCAAGTCGACGACATTGATGTCGGCATTGGCACGGAGCAGCAGCTCGACGCATTGATGGTGTCCGTGTCGACACGCCAACAACAGCGGAGTGCAGCTCTCCTTATCTCGAGCATTGACATTGGCATTGCCATCGAGAAGGAGCGCCACACATTGGTGATGGCCTTTGCGTGATGCTTGCACCAACGGTGACGAGCAGCTGCTGTTGAGGGCGTTGATGTCGGCGTTGGCGAGCAGCAGTCGAGAGACGCATTGATCGTGGCCCTTGAGCGACGCCACATGGAGCGGCGTATTGTTGTGTGCATCACGAGCCGTGACATTGGCTCGTCGAAATAGTAGTGCCTGGATCTCGGTGGTTGAATCTCGATCGACGGCATCGAGTAGAGCTGCGTCGAGCTCGCGTTGAGAGGCCATGAGATCCGATGGCTTGGCCTGAGGTCGATTGGATGAGAAGGATCGAGGCTGCCAGCAGCAGAACAGAACCCGGCGGTCGATAGATGTGATAGATCAAGAGATTGGCCGATAGAGATGCGAGAATTTGGTTCAGATCGAGGTCTAGGTCATGTATGAGAGAGAGAGATATCAAGAGCTCGAACGTGAGAGATATCGAGAGATCAGCGATAGTTGATGTCGAAGTGAGCAGCAGCAGTTCGGTTCGTTGGGTGTGATCGTGGGGAATGGAGATTGGTGGAGCACGGGTAGTGATAGCTTGTGTGGTTATGGGTGAGATCGGAGGGGGTGGGAGATCGTGATTGGATGGGAGTCGATGGCAGGTATCGAGGGAGGCCTTGTGATTGAGGTGCGCGTGTGAGCGATGGAGGGAGCGTGAGCAAATGATGATGCTCGCTGCTGGTGGCCTCACTCTATCGACAGCGAAATGAAGGTTGGACGATTGATGGTGGTGAACTCATGGACGTCCCCATAACGACGACTCCAACTGCATGAATGAGTGGTGGATGATTGGATGAGCGTTGAATTGAATGAATGGATTGATTGGTTGGATAGATCGGATTGGATTGGATTGGAAGGGCCAAGGTCTCTGGACAGTCGAGTAGCGAGAGCGACATCGATCGATCACGATCAGTTGTTTGGTTGCCTCGTTGCTCGCGCACTCTCTCTGTCTCTCTGTCTCTCTCGCTCAGGTACCTACATCGATGGCACACTCGTTCTCACTCGTTGGAGGGTGTGTATGGATGTACTAATACTCGTTGAGTGTAGAGATAGCATTGATAGATCGAACACCCGTCCACCCGGAGGGAGTTGAGAGATACCTACATACACACGCACACACACGCGAGCACTCACACTCAAACGATGGCGGGCGACGACGATCGATCGGATAGCGACGAGTACAACAGCGCACCTGATAGCTCGGATGACGACGCTGCGGTGCCGAAGAAGGCTCATGGATCGGATGACGACGACGGCTCGGAATCCTCGGGCGACGATGCGAAACAACACAAGGCGTCGGATGGTGATGGCAGCGACGACGGCGACGGCAGCGGTGGCGATGATGGCGGCAGCGACGACAGCGACAGCGACGCGGCGCCCAAGAAGAAGAAGAAGCACGTCGGCAGCTCGAAGAAGAAGGGCAGCTCCAAGAGCAAGAAGGTCAAGGACTCGGACAGCGCTCCCAAGACCAAGAAGGACCGCGATGCTCCTGCTGCTGCTGCTGCGACGACTTCGACGACGACGACGGCAGCTCCGATTGCGGGAGTGTCGTACGGCCGCAAGTTGAGCGACGACGAGGGCTCCGATGGCTGGTCCGACGACGAGAAGCCCAAGAAGATCTCCAAGCGCCAGTGTACGCAAGCGAGGCACCCGAACCAATGGATCGAGAGGCTTCGAGTAGCTCATGCATCGATGTGCGTGTGTGTGTGTGTGCGTGTGCTCGAGCAGACAAGAAGGATCGCAGGGACGAGCTGGGCCGCATCTTCGATCGAGGCAACTTCCGCGATGGTACGTGCGGCACACGCTACAGTGCATTGAACGAGCAGGGTTCTGATGGATGGATGGATGGTCGTGGAGCGCAGAGGTGTGTGGCACGATCGACGTGACGCTCGTGCAAGGCCGCGAACTGCTCATGGACAAGAAGACCAAGAAGTCGCCTTCTGGTACGCCGGGTGCCCATGGCCGATCGAGATAGAGAGATCAATAGAGATGCACGAAAGGATTAGACCGAGCTTCTGGATTGATTGGTTGCTTGGTGCTTGTTGAGGGCAGGCAAGGGATTGTACCTCAAGTGCGTGCTGTCGTTCCCCAAGAACGAGCCGCTCACGAGCGACATCGGCATCACGGACGAGGTACGATCGAAGGCCCACTAGCAGCCACTCCCCCCGGCGATATGCACAATCTCAATCTCACTCTCTCTATGTTGGAGCAGGAAGGCGAGGTCACGTGGCAGTACCTGTTCCCGACGATGCTCGTGTACCAAAAGTCGGGCAACGTCGCCAACAGCTTCTTCAAGTATCCGCGTCTGCTGATGAAGGTGCGCCAAAAGGGCCTCCTCTCCAAGACCATCAGTCGCGGCGAGTTGCCGCTGGGTCCGATCATTGCGCCGAAGCCATCGGAGCCGGGCGACGAGGACGAGGACCCATTGAAGCCGAACGCCGATGGCGAGTGCGTGGTGCCGATGCTGAACTCGGCTCGCGTGCGCATGGGCGAGGTCGTGGTGATCGTCAAGTTCCGCCGAGGAGTGCAACAGCGCAAGCCGCTCTAGAGAGCGTACGCGATGGTACTCTTCGCATCTCGATGTGCGTGCGTGTCATCTGCCATCTATACCAGTAGCAATCTCTCTCTCTCTCTCTCTCTCACTCAAGATATGCTGCTGAAGAAGTGTGTTAGTTGGTTGGTTGGCTGTAGTCGTATCGTCACCGTGGCAGATGACGTACAATTCTCTGTGTTGTGTTGTGTTGTGTGCTGTGTGTGGCAGCATATTGTTATAGTTGTGATAGGAGTATAGTCTCAATACCAGCATGATGATGATAGATAGTTTGATCGAGATAGGTAGTCGTATGTAACCGCCAAAACGAATAGCATATCAACCAACCAACCAACTCTATCTTGATTTTGTTGGCGAGCGACAACTACTTGGCGCGATGCAATGCAATGCAGTGTAATGCCATTTGATATGATACGCTATGAGTGAGTGGTGTTGATTTGCGGAGAGATCAATCAGCATAGGAGTTTAGTAGAGTTACTGAGCAGCGACAGCAGCATCGGCAGGCTTGGAGCGGCGTCCACGAGCACGCGGTCGGCCACCACGACCACGGCGAGCGGGCTCGCCGAGCTGAGCCAGGAGCTCAGCCTCCTTCTCGCGGAGCTTCTTGATCTGCTCGCGCACCTGCGCA
>Ga0209935_1004490_pt1 | contig 12826 bp, 19 predicted proteins | sample ThiBio_1000_plan_2_FD_183958 | JGI IMG/M metagenome (GOLD analysis project Ga0209935, IMG submission 183958) | Wastewater bioreactor microbial communities from Cape Town, South Africa - Thiocy_cont_1000_plan (SPAdes) | ecosystem: Engineered > Bioreactor > Thiocyanate-remediating >... | reverse complement strand
ACTTTGGCACGAGCAAGTGGATCCAACAGACAGCAACGATGACGGCGAATGTAGGATCGGCAATGTGGTCAGCTCCAGAGGTTCTTCGATTCTCCAAGTACAGCCAACAAGCCGACATCTACAGGCACGACATTCTCTCTCTCTCTCTCTCGTTGATCGATCAATCAATGTTCCTCTCTCTCTGATCTGAGTGTCGTCTGACATTGACACGAGCAGCTTCGGGATCGTGATGTGGGAGCTGATGACACGTCGAGACGTGTTCCCAGGAATGCTCGGCTTCCAGATCGCGATCGAGGTCGGCACGAGAGGTCTTCGACCAGAGCTTCCGAGCGAGGAGGAGTGTCCAATCACAGAGATGAGCGCGTTGATGCAACGAGCATGGGCGGAAGATCCTCATGCTCGACCGTCGTTCAGCGAGATCGTGGCCGAGATGGAGAGCATCTTGGAGGTACGAGGAGAGGGCAGCAAGGCGGATGTCGATGTCGATGTCGATGTCGATATCGTGTTGGTCGTGATTGCCTGGGATCGAGACAGAGAGATCGATTGACTGATCGACTGATTGATTGATGGCTTGGATTGGATTGGGTTGATGGACGGCAGTCGATGGGAGGCGAGAGTCATCACTCTCAATGTTGAGCCACGCGTAGCAGCTGGCCTTGTTGGAGAAGAGCGATTTCTGTTGCACTACAGACGAAAGTGTGCCTCTCTGCGTCACTACCTGCCTTATGCGCATCGTACTTGCGCTATTCAGCGGAGCAGCTAGCAAGCTCGTCCGTGGTTGCAAGACAGCTACGCTGGCAGTGGCAATCAGCTGTTAGGAGCAGGAGACAGTATGCGACTGCAGGCACGCACCTACCTGCACATACCCCCACAGCTACCGCCCAAGGTTTATGAACTACACACGGGCTTGGGTTCCTGAACACCACCGGATGGAATGTTCACACTGCGCACCGCCCCGGCTTATAAGGGCGGCCTACTCCTCTGGCATGATCGTTCTCCCTTCTTGCCATGCAGCAGCAGCAGCAGTATCAGAGCCAGCGAGCGCTGCTGGTCGTGTTCGTGGTTGTCCTGTTGGTCGGGTCCCTGCGTACTGCTGAAGCACAACCAGCTTCTCCGTACCCATGCACGTTTACCGCTTCCGACGGCTCCAAGGTCCGCGTCGCTTGGGCAGTAAAATGATGCCTTCTTTCTCCTGAGCGCACAAGTCCTTTAGCAGGCGCGGTACAAAGTCTCACTCGCTGCCGAGCGCGTGTGTCGGCACTGCATATGTACAGTATGACTTGTCGAATATGTGGCGGAACGGCTCCAGCGGTCAGACCGATTACAAGGCCACTCTTTATTCCGACCTTTCGACCCTCTACGTGTACGGTTACGGTGGCGCGCGTGGCTTCCGGTTCAACTGGGCCACCTGTCTCCAAGAGTATCTCAATGTCAATGTGCCTGCAGGAACGTGTGCGGACCTACTGTTCTCACCGCCTGTGGCTCTTCGAATGGCGTGTGCCAAATCTCTTCCAAGGGAGTCGCAAATGGCGACGGAGACGCTTCGAAGCTCTCCTTTAGTACCTTTCGTACGTTCATTGGGGAGAGAAGCGCTGGGTACCCTCGTTTCATACACTAATCGCGTGGTGGATTGAATGTTGGGGAGCAGCCGGCAAGGGAAAAGGAATCCAGATCACATATCCTTCCGGTAGTGGGGCTGTTTGCCCTGGCTTGACCATCCGCAAGAGCATCTTGAGCATTGCCTGCGACCCGACTGCCGGGGATGGAGTGATTGATGGCACGTTTGAGTCCAACAGTCCACCGTGCGTCTTCAACATCAAGTACGACGCTTGGTCTCTCTCTCGCTCTGCCTGTCTCTCTCTCTCTCTCTCTGTCTCAGAGGACTGATGAACCGGTGGGTATTAGTATGCGGTCCATGTGGGCGTGCCCCAGCCCGCCCCAGCCTCCAAGTACCCCTGTGTCACCTGCCGAACGTACGTTTATCTCGGCTCTGCTATCTACTCCTCTCATCTCACTGACACCGCAACCCGAAGGTCAAGCATTGGTCAACATGTTCCAAGCATTGGGAGGAGCAAACTGGGCATCGAAGCGCGTACGTGCCAGCATAGAACTCTTTGATTGCGTTGATTGTAGTATGGCTGTCTCACGATGCTATTCTTTTGCAGGGCTGGTTGTCCGGAGATCCATGCCTCAACCAGGTATCACCCTCTATCACCACCGCACCAGAGTCCCCGTTACCATTCTTCGATCGCTCTTCTAACTCGTAGTATTGTTGCGCCTTTCGCGGACTTGTCGATTCAGTGGGAAGGAATCTCCTGCCAGTTGCCAGTCGATGGACCAAACGTCACAACGGTAACCGGAATGTACGTCAACTGAATCACCTTGTACGAGCAGTTATCGTATGGAGGTAGCTATCGCTGACGCGCTTCGTCACACTCTTGCAGCATCTTGCCGGCCAACCGCCTCTCTGGAGACCTTGGAAGCTGGAACGCACTCGGTCTTACGAGCCTCCAAGAGCTGTACGCGACATGGTTCTCTCAGGCGGACTTGTTGTTAACGCACACGCATATGGTGTTTCAGGGATCTCTCGGTCAACCCGAGCTTGGGAGGTAGTATTTCGTATGCATTCGTTAAGCCCTTCAACCGCCTCCGATATCTGTACGTATAATTGATGGCGTTAAAGATCCCGAAGCCATGATACCACGAAGCGTGCCTTCGGCCATATGGCACCCACTAACAGAGTACTGCTTTACCGCGACAGGGATCTCTCGTACTGTGGCTTCACTGGCCCCTTCCCAGACCCTGTACTTACCATTGGATCCTTACGTAATCTCAAGTATGTCAGCCCTTCGATCCTTCGAACCAGCAAATTAACCCGTGCATGTTTTGTTCTATCTCTGTCATTGCAAGCACAGCCTGTCGTTCAACAAACTGAGTGGCGTACGTTTTGCCCGTGCAACGTTTCAGGGCAATCTCGAGAATACTCACTTTGAGTTGCTCGGGAAACCTCAGACGATTTCCCCGTGGTGGCCGGTGCTGGCATACCTTGAGGCGTTGGACCTGTCCGGCAACAGCTTCTCCGGATCCATACCGGTTCAACCCGGAGGTGTTCTGCGTACGCTGGCTTTGGCTGGCAACCGACTCTCAGGATCGATCCCTCCCTCGTTGTTCACGAGTATCCCGTTCCTGTACGATAATTCTCCATCAATTGACCTCGTCTCTTCACCGTACACTTTGACTGACCTACCAAACCATGGTTGCGCTGTGCACTGTGTATTGTTGTTGAGATAGTGATCTGTCGTTTAATGGTACGCGGAATGATTGCACCTACGTTTGGGCCCGGCGCGGTATCGCATGTTTGTATTAACAGTGCCTCTCGCCTCGTATGAACAGAACTCACCGGACCTCTGCCGAAGCTTGGTCTTCCTGGTTCAGTCATTCGATTGGCAGGCAACTATTTGGCGGGCCCCTTGCCAAAGCTTTCCGGATCATTGCAGACATTGTGCGTCGGGCGAAAGAGCTCAAGGCTGGGCTTCCGTGAGTTCCTGGCTGCTGACGATCTTCTCGACACTTCCTCCACACAGGGACCTCTCGTTCAACGGGTTCAACTCGACCATTCCTTCCAGCTACAGTGCGATCAGGTATTTGTCGCTCGAAAACAATGCCCTTCGCACTCCGTTACCGGCCTTCCTTCAATCTCAGCCTCAATCACAAGTGCTGTTGAGCAACAACTCGTTTGTGTGCCCACTGGTGCGTGGTTCATTGTTGTTGCGGCAGTTCGGCCAAACTAGTTCGCTGACTATTACGGATGAATCGGCAGCCTGCTTGGTGCAGCAGTCCTCCTACGGGCGATGGCTCTTGCACTCCCTGCGGTATGCGTCAGTAGACAATTTGTTGGCACCTGATGAGTGAGTGAGTACTCACATGATGAGCTTCACATTCACAGTACCGGTGGTCTGCTGCACTTACGCGAACTCCCAGACAATGTTCTCCGCGTGCTCAGTTAAATGCCAGCCAATCCTTGGATACACTCTCGAATCCGTGGTACAGGTGTCGTCTTGTCAAGAGTGCCTTTCGGGGACTGGATGGTAATTCGAGTACTCGCGTGACCATGAACGGCTAGGCTCCCACCGCACGACCGTTGATACCTGAGACGGCACATCATCTCTCTCTCTCTCTCTCTCTCTCTCTCTCTCTCTCTCGCTAGCACTCTAGAACGCACCATCATCCTCACTAAAATCTGGCACTTGAGATAAGAAGGTCGCAAATCCAGTCCATTATATTGAAGCGACCGAGTGGGCAACTCCCGCGTACACACACACACACACACACACACACACACACACACACGTACAAAGCACTTGCAATACAAGCAGCAGCAGTGGGGCACGTGACTGGCACTTGAGGAGTGACGGCGCTCCAGCTCTCGCTCCCGGCCATTCGGTTCATTCCTCGCTGCTGCTCGCACGCAATCTCTCTCTCTCTCTCTCTCTCTCTCTCTCTCTCTCTCACAATGAAGCCTTACTCAGGGTCCCCATCGAGCGGAGGCAGGGCCTACTCATCATCACCACTATCATCGACACAATCCAATGCGTCGTTGTCACTATGTGCCGAGCTCAGTAACGTGGGCTCGACATGGCACGCGATCTCGCTCTTGACCTTCTGCGGCAATCTCCTGCTCGCTGCTGTATGTCGCCTCTCTTTGAACGTCGACTGGCGAACCAACGAGCGACTCACTTGCGCGATTCGTGTGCGATAATCTCTACAGTTTGCAGTGGTCGGCACGGGAGTCGCTGCAGGAGTTGCTGGCTCGAAGGGCTCAGAGAAGCCGATGATGCTTACTGCAGTATCACTCGCGGCCTTCATGTTCGTATGTCTCGTTCGTTCACGCGCGCGCGCAATCCATGATCGAACGAACGCCAGCTGGCGCCACTCCAGCAAGAGATACAAGAGATAGAGAGTATACGAGATCCATGGTTATCTAACACGATAGATCGTGCCTTGGCGTGAACAATCATCGATATGTATGCGATGGATATCGATGGATATCGACAGCTGTTCTCGATCACGACCATCATTCACTTTCGAAGACGATGCGGTTCTTGGTGGACCACACCTGTACGCCCATCTCTCTCGCTCCATGATGCAATGGATCGATTCAATCATCCATTTGTCGATCGAACGTGATGGAGCATTGGACGATATGCATCCCTAACCATGGCCATCATCATGGCGTGATGATTGCATCAATCCGCCAACGTCTGACAACGACCTCGATGGCAGAGGTTCATATGCGAGTTGCTCTGTGCTGGTACCATGATGTGTGTCATTGGGCCATGGGCGGTCGTTTCGAATGACGGCGATAACGGCATCGTCGTGGGCACTCTACTCATCGCGTACTCGGTCTACTACGTACGCATCCACTCTCGATCTACCGCTATCCAATGCATCAATGATCGAGAGAGAGATCATCAACCTCATCATGAGATCTCTCTCTCTCTCTCTTTTGATGATGATATGATGTTGCATTCGATGTCACGATCTCGCTCTCTGACACACACGTATATGCGAACCTCGATCCTCACATCGATCGGGGCCTTCTCGTATGGTCTAGATGATCTTCTCGGTGATCAACTACTTCTTCCTATCGCCACACTTTGCGGCGCCCGTGAGCCACTACACTCCAACGAGGTTGGGCGACTCTGACACGGTCGACTCCTCTGCATCATCCACCGCATCATCCACCGCATCATCATCGTGCTGCTCGCGCTACTGCTGCTCGAATACCGAACTCCCAGCTCCACCATGGTTCGCATTCCCGGCATGCGTTCTGTTGACTCTCGAATGGTGTCTGCTTGGAGTACGTCTCGATTGGATCTAAGGCTCTTGAGCATTTCGAGCATGGTCCTGATGCTTAAACTGGCTGCTCGGATACTTCATGCATCAGATGCTTCTCGGTCTCATTGTGAGCCAATCAACCCATAGTATCATACGGGGAGTCGGCCTCGTGACCGCTTCACTCTCGTTGGTACGTTCGCTTGATCACGAGCAAGCATCATATATCCGGCTCCGTGGCCAGGTGAAGCTCATTCGTTGTACAGACAATGGTGACCGTCTGCCTGGCGTCAGTGTTGTACGGTGTGATCGCCCGCAACCTACTCGTACGTCTTGGCGCTCGGGTGCTTCTCATTGATTCGGGCATGCTGACGATCTCACCAATCTCCACCATCGCAGCTGATTGTCGCTAGAATCGGTTGCATCATTATGTGCACGGGAGAGGGAATTGTCGGTGGAGCTCTCGACACAGAGGCCGGTATCTACTTCATCTTCATTCCTCTGGCATTGCTCGGAGTACGTTCCATCGACCATGAGATGCTCTTTGCCCCTCAATCGTTCGGCGATGCCAACTTGAACAATGCCTCTCGCTCTCTTTGATTCTTGATGTGTGCCCTTGTCAGGTTGCCAATGAGCTCTGGAGACGCTTCGTGGTGGCTGGACACCTCGAACAAGAAGGTACTCCTCTCTCTCTCTCTCTCTCTCTCTCTCTCTCTCTCTCTCTCGATCTCACTCGCATCGATGCTCCATGAAACCAACGTGCCCTCGACTTGAATCGTTGATTGATCGTCAATGGTCTTTGTGAAACCACAGAGCTCGCCGTGTTGCTTCCAGTGCACACCAAGAATGCAGTCGAGATACCACAGCTCCTCGAAGAAGCAACTCGATCGAACTGGGCCATCGATGCGAAAGATGTTCGATTCCTTCGCAAGATCGGCACAGGAGGGTTCGGCGAGGTGTGGATCGGCAAGTGGAAGGGAACGACGGCAGCGATCAAGAAGATGCACAGCATGGTGTCGGCAGAGTCGCTGCGAGAGTTTTGTCGAGAGGCATCGATCCTTGCGTGCGTCTCTCTCTCTCTCTCTCTCTCTCTCTCTCTCTCGATCAATGTCCGATGATTGATTGAGAGACAATGATTGGATCGAGGCTGATTGTTTGATGATGATTTTGATGATGACGGTGATGACGACAACGATTTGGAACTCAGCACATTGAGACATGTACGCTTCTCTCTCTCTCTCTCTCTCTCTCTCTGTCTCTGTGAGAGACACACGAATGGAAATGACACCGAACGGCATCGAATGGCGCGCGCATGCACACACACAGCCTCATGTGATATCTCTTTATGGAGCAGCAGTCGGCACTCAAGACTTGATGCTCGTGATGGAGTATGCTCAAAACGGTACCTCTCTCTCTCTCTCCATCTCTTGCGATCAAGATCAAGATCGATGCATTGGATCAGATTGATGACCGATCGGAATGGATGAACATGGACGGAGATCAGGCAGCTTGTATGACTTGCTGCACAATGCCGACCAGCATCTTCCGTTCGAGGTCCGAATGAAGATGGGTCTCGATGCAGCCAAGGTCCGTGCCTCTGCCTCTCGAATCAGTCACGATCTCGAGGATTGAGAGAGAGAGAGAGACGCACGCCGATATGATTGAGAGGGACGATGTGATTGACATCGAGATCGACACAGGGAATGGAGTACCTCCACAGCCAAGATCCGATCATCATCCATCGAGATCTCAAGGTCCTGGTGCCTCTCTTTCCTTATATCTCTCAACTGAAAGATCAACATCAACAGACATTGACATTGACATTGATATTGGAATGGGAATGGGAATGGGATCGAAACAGTCGTTGAACTTGTTGGTGATGTCGGACATGACAGTCAAAGTCAGGTTCGTCGATCAATCGATCACATCTCTCTCTCTCTCTCTCTCTCTCTCTCTCTCGATGGCTGATGATTGATTCTGACGAATGAATGGAACGAACACAGCGACTTTGGCACGAGCAAGTGGATCCAACAGACAGCAACGATGACGGCGAATGTAGGATCGGCAATGTGGTCAGCTCCAGAGGTTCTTCGATTCTCCAAGTACAGCCAACAAGCCGACATCTACAGGCATGACATTCTCTCTCTCGTTGATCGATCAACCAATGTTCGTCTCTGATCTGAGTGTCGTCTGACATTGACACGAACAGCTTCGGGATCGTGATGTGGGAGCTGATGACACGTCGAGACGTGTTCCCAGGAATGCTCGGCTTCCAGATCGCGATCGAGGTCGGCACGAAAGGTCTTCGACCAGAGCTTCCGAGCGAGGAGGAGTGTCCGATCACAGAGATGAGCGCGTTGATGCAACGAGCATGGGCGGAAGATCCTCATGCTCGACCGTCGTTCAGCGAGATCGTGGCCGAGATGGAGAGCATCTTGGAGGTACGAGGAGAGGGCAGCAAGGCGGATGTCGATGTCGATGTCGTGTCGGTCAGGATTGTTTGGGATCGAGACAGCGAGATCGATTGACTGATCGACTGATTGATTGATGGACGGCAGTCGATGGGAGGCGAGAGTCATCACTCTCAATGTTGACCTGAATGCGCTACTCTTCTTGTATATACTATAAACGCCGTCGTGAATAAAGCCGCGTAGCCTAGTGGTAATGTAGAGATATTCTTTACTCTATCGACGCGCCGTGCGGCCCTCAGTTGTCGACGAAGAAGATGCCCCAGGCATTGATGAAGAACGGCGCATTCGGCGACGCCATCGGGTCGGCAATGAAGGTGTCGACCAACATTCCGTAGCAGTTGGCAAACGTGCCGATGCCACCAGTGATGTTGTACGTAATCTACACGACCAAGTGGCCATTGGCAGCGCACGTTAGTGGCACTCGCGTTTGGAAGAAGAAGCAACGTCTGGGCTCACGTACGGCGCCGTAATTGAGGTCAGGATACAAGCCCAACTGCGTGCCCGAGAGTCCGTTGCTGTAGCATCAGCCACACAGCACCACCATCACACAAACGCGGGTCAGATTTGGCATTGCGAGAGGGACATCAGAGAGAGAGAGAGAGAGAGCTCGTTGGCGGGCTCATGAAGGAGGACCTTTGGAAGTAGAGCGTGTTGCCTTGGCCGAACGTAATGTTGCCCTGCTCGGCCCACTGGTTGCCTTGTTGGTCAGTAAGGATCGAGACCCACTCCGCTACAATCACCACAAGCGTGTAGAACGGTATGTAAGCGACCACTTTCGTCGTATGGTTTGGTTGGGGCGTTGGAGAGAGCGTACCGACGATGGGCGAGCCCTCAGTCTTATGGAACGACACGCCGTCCTTCGAGATGACCGTACTCTGCGACGCAGCGTGGTAAGTCAATCACGCGCTCCTCTTCATCAATGTATCATATCTCCATACCATGTTCTGCGACTGAGCATAGGCATGATTGACGCCGTTGACCGAGAAGGTCGCGAACGTGAGCACAAACTCGAAGCGCGTACGCGCGGTCGAACGGGTCTCTCGCAGATACGACTCGTTCGAGTTCATCGATGACACACACACGGCCATCATCGCCAACGCCCACACCGCCACAACCACCACCACCAAATTCACCTTCATGATCGATGCAAGAGAGATATACGAAGAGAGCTGCACACAGAAGAAAGACAAACGCAAGCGAGCAACCAAGCAACTGATGAGAGAGAGATGGCGAGAGAGATGAAGCGACAATCAACTCAGAAACCTCCACGGAGGGTTCCGCTGTAAACCAAACGGGTTACGTACCCCTACAGCACGTGCTTCCTTCATCGAGTAGAGAGAACAGCACTCTCACTCTCTCACTCGCTCTCGTTTGCTTGTTGGTCTTGCTGTGTGTGCGTGTGCGTGCTCTCTCACTTGGTTGCAAGTAGATATCGATAGAATGAGGCGAGTGTTGATCATCGGGAGACAGGTGAGGGTGCTTGAGCGAGTGGCGGGCTGTACTCGAAGGAGTGTGGCAACGACGGCAACGACGGCAACGACGGAGGAGCCATCACGTGCTGGCGGCGGTAGTGGCACTGCTGGCGCTGGAACTGCGTTTGTGATGATGAACATGGGCGGGCCAGCGACGCAACCTGATGTAGGCCCGTTCTTGCACAAGTATGTTGTCAACAGCCGATGAGGTCGCGTTCCATCCACCCACTCACTCACTCACTCGGGTTCGATAGCTTGTTCACCGATCGCGACATCATACAAATGCCGATACAATCGATCCTGGCGCCGTTGATTGCGCGTCGTCGCACTCCTCACGTTCAGAAGCTGTACGCCGATATCGGGGGAGGCTCGCCAATCACGCGCTTGACGCAGGAGCAGAAGGGTCTGCTCGAACGACGCCTCGACGAGCTGCATCCGAGCACGGCTCCGCATCGTGGCTACCTCGCCTTCCGCTACTCGGGTCCGTCGAGCGAGCAGGCGTTGCTCGATATGAAGCGAGACGGCGTGCGCGACGTGGTGCTCTTCTCGCAGTATCCACAATGGTCGTGTGCTACCATGGGCTCGAGCCTGAACGAATGGTGGCGCGTCGCCGAGCGCCTGCAGCTGAGCTCGCACTTTCGATGGAGCATCATCGACCGATGGTTCGACAATGCGGCCTTCATCGACGCGGTCGTCAAGCGAATCGTCGAGGCGCTGCGCAAGCTACCGACCGATGCCGATCGTCGCGAGGCGGTGTTGGTGTTCAGCGCGCATTCGCTGCCGATCAAGGCCGTCGAGCGAGGCGATCAGTACCCGGCCGAGGTCGCAGCAACGGTCAACCTCGTCATGCATCGACTGGCAGCGCGCCTCGGTACCACGGCCAACAAGTACTACTTGTGCTACCAGTCGCAAGTGGGTCGTGTGCCATGGTTGGGTCCTCGAACCGATCTGGTACACACAATCTCCCATTGGTTGCAACCATCACCATCACTAGTACTAGCGTCAGCTCACGTGCCGTCATGACATCAACTGCGCAGGCCATCGAATCGCTGGGCAAGCGAGGTTGCAAGAACATGATCGTCGTACCGATCGCATTCACGACCGACCACATCGAGACGTTGCACGAGATCGACATCGGCTTTGCGCAGGTGGCGAAGGAGGCCGGCGTCACCAACTTCATTCGAAGCGAGTCGTTGAACAGCGACGAGGCAGCCATCGACGCCTTGGCCAACGTGGTGGTGCGACACTTGGACAACCAACGTCTGCCATCGACACAGTTCAAGGCACAATGTGCTCAATGTCGCCAACCCCAAGTATGCCGGCAGCTGCTTTAAGGAGAGAGTGTGAACCAGTTGTACGGTCTACCATAAGGCACCTCTCTCAAGAGAATCCGATCGATCGACAGTAAGTAAACTCATTCATTGATTCAACCAGGGAGAATTGCCCTACCCGAACGAACGAATCAAATCTCGTAGTGGTGGATTCGAGTCGAGCTTCCAGATGTCTCTGCTCAATTCATACTCAGTGCACACTCCCAATCAATCAAACGACTTGCGGATATCTGTGCTACTCTCCTGTGCCACTCGTTACTCTCGCCGCAATCCTCTCCACGCAACCAACTCTCAGTGGCGCACGCAACTCCAACCGGACCACCAGATAAACCCACAAGCAACGAGAAAATCTCTGGAACACCCTACGCGCACAACCAAAACTACTCAAAATCAGTGAAAGTAGGCCTGGTTCTTGAGGCCTCCCAGTACTCTCCTCAAGAACTGAAAACTCGATCTACATAGGCAGTTTTCCTCAGCGATCTCGTGTTTGTTGCTTCGCTGCCGCGTCTCGATCACATCGATCACATCGATCTCCCTCGATCTCTTGATACATTGGAGCGCGCCTCTCTCGCTCTTACGATCGTATCTGAGTCTAGTTGATTATCGTACTTGTTGAGTGGCAGTATCTACTCGTGCATTAGTCGTAGAGTGACAGGCATCCATCCATCCACGCACGCGCTCTCCATCGTCGATAATATCTCTCGCTCACTCTCTCTATCAAGGAGCTCTCGGCCTCGAGCTCTCAACCAACCAACCATCCATCCATCCTATCACTCTCCTTGATAGTGAAATGATACGATCGATATCTCGATCTATCTAGCAATCACAAGGTTTATCTATCGTTCCAACTAGTTAGCATCTCAATCTCTATCGTTCTCTCTATCATTCTCTCGACGTTACACATCATGGCCGGCGATCTCGGCTCGGCTCTACTACAAGCCGCTGCCACGATCTATCAAGATCCATTGATCCTCGCCGTCGCGGCCTTGTTGGTCGGTACCGCGGTGGTCATCTCGGTGTTCATCATGCGCGTCATCCATCGCAACACCAACGCCAACGTCGCCAACGCTGCGAATACCTCGAGCACCGAGAAGCACGGCTCGGGCTCCAAGCATGGCCGTCGAGGATCTCGCTCGAAGCAACTTGTGGATGGATCGAATTCGTCCGCTAATAATGGTGCTGCTGCTGGTGCTGCTGCTACGGCGAAACCTACACGGTCTGGATCACGATCGAGCAATGATACTGCAGCATCGACATCGACATCATCATCATCGACGTTGTTGGCGACCAATCAAACCAATGGCATCCATCACACACCATCCTCAAACTCCCTCTCTACCAAAGGCTCACCTAACAACAACAATGGCAACATCATGAGCCCTTCAAGTCGCAACAACCGACGCATCAAGGGAGACAATCCGTCGAGCTCGAGCTCTCTCAATGGAGGCAACGCGACTGCCACGTCGTCCTCCTCCTCCTCGTCGAGCAACCTCAACGGAGAGCGTCCGCAATACACCAATCCTCCTCGAGTCGAGCAGGCCATCAAGGAGGTGCACGAGAGCACCGCCAAGGATCAGGCCTTCTCGTATTCGAGGGAGTTGCAGCTGCACTACAAGCCCGAGCCCTTCCAACCTCTCTCGCCCGAGGTCGAGACCGGCAACACCGAGTACAAGGTCTGTCGATTGCTTCGATTCATGTGCTCTCTCTCTCTCTCTCT
>Ga0209935_1004486_pt1 | contig 12835 bp, 14 predicted proteins | sample ThiBio_1000_plan_2_FD_183958 | JGI IMG/M metagenome (GOLD analysis project Ga0209935, IMG submission 183958) | Wastewater bioreactor microbial communities from Cape Town, South Africa - Thiocy_cont_1000_plan (SPAdes) | ecosystem: Engineered > Bioreactor > Thiocyanate-remediating >... | reverse complement strand
GCTGACCTCACGCCGACCCACCGCCGGAGACAATGATCGAGAGCGCGAGGACGGCAGCGATGCCGATGAGCTCACGGGCCCGACGTCGTCCTCCTCGTCGACCGCGACCTCGGCGGCCCAGCACGGCGCCGCCAACGGCAAGGCCTCACGACACCATCGTGCTGCTGCAGGCGGCAACGCCGGAGCCGGCAATCACGGCAAGCGCGATCGAACCGACGACGATGATGACGATGAGGAGGAGGAGGAGGACGAGGACGCCGAGGCCGATGACGATGACGACGACGATGACGACGATGATGGAGCTGCTCGACGTAGAGGTGGCGCTGCTCACCGTCGTTCTGGTGCCTCTGAGAGCGAGCTCGAAGACAAGGCTGCTGATGAGGATGAAGACGATGACGATGACGAAGAAGAGGAGGACGAGGACGATGACGATGACGCTGATGAGGACGACAATGACAACAACGACAACGACGACAATGATGATGATGACGACGACGACGAGGAGGAGGATGACGCATCGAACATCTTCGTGGCGTCCGAGCCCGATCTGCAACAGCGACTCGGCAAGGGCTCGACCTCCAAACGCAAGCTGGATGCTTCATCGAGCTCGTCGCTTTCATCCAAGAAGCAGAAGCGCTCATAGTGTTGGACGACAATCACTCGAGGCTCCATCGTTGTTGCCGACGCAACCGATGACGCTGTTGATCCTGATGATGTTGATGTTGATGTTTGTGCTTGGTTCTTATGATCGCATATGATTGATGGTCCGCGACACCATCAACCATTTCTGTCGTGTGTGTGTATATGCGATTGTCCGTTTGTATTTTAGCCCCAAATCGTGAGAGGAGAGAAGCTCCAACCAATCAACCAATCAACCAATCAACCAATCAACTGCAAGCGATAATCATGATACTGATGATGCCGAGGAAAGGATCATTATTCCACGTAGAATGGCGTGGTAGGAATACAATGTTCTATCGAATAGATGATGACAATGATAAGGAGTCACGCAGCAAGCTCTGTGCATGAGTGAATGGAAATCAAAACGGTACAATCGGTGTCGATGTAGATCTTAGCAACCTATCGATCGACCAAAATAATGAATAGGTGCGCCAAAAAGTCATATCGTCTCATCGTTGGTAGATGGCCGTGTGCGTGTGTGTGCGCGCGCAGTGGTTCGTGAATTAGAAGGAAGGAAGCGAAAGATAGAGAGAGATTGATGAATTGCTCGAGTGCGGGGTGGATGTGTGCGTGTGTGCGTTCAACAGCAAAGCAAAAATGATCATGATAATGAAAGAGATGAATCAGAGATAGACGATCGATAGGGAGCGGAGCGAGAGGTAGGGGCTTGCTCACTTGGCAGGCCTCAAAATGTAGTCGGAGATGATGGCATCGACGCCAGAGACCTCTTGCTTGGTGATGTTCTCACGATCGTTGCTGCTCGATCAACCAATCAGTCAACCAACTGACTGACTGCACGAACACCAAAACGCCCATGGATTGCCGTACTTTTCGTTACCCCACGTGAAGATCAACAGGTCGGTGTCTCGCTTGATGTTGGAAATGATCTCGGGATCGACCACCAACGGCGTAGCGCGACATACGACTCCCATCAAGTTTGCTACACGATCGATCGCTCCATCAATCATGGGAGCCTGCTCGCTTCTGCACTGCTCTCGAGCAACAGCAACCGTACCATTTTGTGCATACTTGACGGCGCCTTCAATCGAGTTGCGCCGTTCATCGTACGCAACTCGCTCGACTCCACTCTCGGTCAACAACAGTACCGGATATCGCGATTCTATGAATATGAATCAGTCACGCAGATGGAACGAGCGCATCTCTCGCTCTCTTCGCTGTGCTTCGTACGCTTCTCATGCAACAACGTGCAGATCTCAGGATCGAACGACGTGAAGAACACTGCTCGCTCATCGTCCGCGTGGTCGAATACCACCTGTTGTCCTCAATCGGTGTGGCGTGGCGTGCGTCTGTCAGGTAAGCTGGCCACGCTACACGCTCCCGCCCGTCCGTCTCAACGATACATGCCTTCAGAGTCAAGTCGACGATCTCATTGCGGCTGTACCAATGGAGATCGAACATGTCCACATTCATCTCGGTCGGATACCTGTTCACCATCGAATCATCCGCGGTTACTTTTCTGCTCCACTCTTCTCGAGGAGGAGCGAGAGTGACGAACTTGATCTCAATATCAAAGCCAAGCGACTTTGGCATAGATCGGTACAGCTCATCCAGCGTCGGGTAGCCCTCTTGAATTGGTACCACGACCGGATTCGGCACTGCGGCATTCGTTTCTGCTCAGCAATCTCGCGTCAATCAATCGTGACTGTTGATTGGCAGGGGTCGCTTGCGGAACGATACAATACCAATGGCTTGAGCGATAGCAGCTTGTTCACCCTCGCGGATGTTTCGAATCACGGCGAGAATCTCATCGTAGCTCTTGGTCTTTCGAAGCGCTTGAGGACGGAGCGGCTTCGGATGCAGCGTTCGGAACTGCTCGAGCGTGACGGCGTTGATCGGAACCTTGAACTGTTGCTCGCCGATCGTCAGTATATCTACCATGCTCGACTTGTTGCGTGCGTGAGCAAACTCTCGACGAACCTCAATGCCGTCTTCGTTCTTGACTGGCAACGTGTAGTTATGGTAGATCTATGCTCCACGCGATTCGATCAGCACCAGCGTTCGGCTCATGCATCATCGCCGACTCACGTACCACAGGCACTTTGTCCTTGGTGAGTTGAATGTCGAACTCGACGAAATGCGCACCGATCTCTGCATAGTGCTCGTGTTGGTTTGCTTTCCTGCTTGATCCTCATGAGAATGCTCGATACACTCGTACCGTGAGCAGTCTTGAATGCAAGCAAGGTGTTCTCGCTAATGACCGTACGAGCTCCGACCTTGGACACGGCGCGATTCGAGCCCATGCCTCGATGGCCCATATAAACCTGAGGTGCCGCACCTGCTCCCCGACCAATCGATCAGTTCCTCAACGTTCGATTCGATTCGATGCGATGTGTGCAGTCACTCGGTCGTACGCCAATAGAGTCGGCTCGAGCACTCGTTCAATCGCGGGTGCTCGAACGGCAACACGACCAAGAAATCGAACGTAAACTCGCCAACGACGGCCAGTGATTCTGTGAGGAGTGCCACACGGTGCGAACGATCAGCGATCGAATGTCGACCTTGCAAACTCGCAACGCCAGTGCCATATCGTACGAGTATCGAGAACAGGCGCAACCACGTGTCTTCCAAACAATGGCGCAAACGTTTGATGCGAGATGGCAGCCACACCCAAGACCGAGTCGTTCCTATTGTTATTCGGCCATCCATCCATCCATCCATCCATTCATTCATTCGTTCAATCAATCAATCCGTTCGTTCAATGCCGATTAATAATTCCAAGCTTGTGTGTTCATCTAACCAATCGAGAATCGAAGTGAAATGCAATTGAAGTGCGCTCACACACAAGCATCAAATGACGTACGAGTCGAGGAATCGAATCGTGACATTGCAATGCTGCAGCTCTCGCGCACGGAACTCAATCTACGCATCATTCGTCGAGCCCCAAGCAGTCAATAAACAGCAGCATTCCAGCTCGGAGCTCCCGAACGTACGGGATGGAAGATCGAGTCGCTGTCGCCGATGATGATGTCGTGGTCCTCGTGGCCCTCACACGCAGCGTGACGTCGAGAAGCGACGGCGCGAACTTGCTGCGGTTGTGTCGAACGACCGTCGATCATGCGTAGACCACAGCCACTATCTCCATACAATGTGGTACAGCCGCATCATGACGAGAGAGATGTCATTCGATTCGATTCGATTAGATGTGAGAGCTCGTTTGATTGCATTGGATGGGTAGATGGCACATACGCTGCTGCGATCGTTGTTCCAGGGAGGATTTGTAGCTATATCCCGTTGAAGTAGATGCACCGATCATCGCTGATCAGATATCGATTGATGATCGAATATGATATCGATTGATAGATAGATTGATTGATTGATGAGAGCATACCAACACCATGGGTTCACGCTTCGACGTGGGCGTCTCGAGATCCAAGCGTCCATCGTCAATGTAGAGCTCCGAGCCTCGAACGACCACCGAGAACTCTTGCTACATCGTCACGATCGTCAGACGGAGCTACACATCGAGATATCGCGATGGCGCGATCGACCTACCGAGAGCAAGGAGCCATCGAAGCGATAGCGATAGCGGAGCGTGTCGCCGAGTCGCTTGGCGTGCGGCGTCGAGAATCGAGTACGCCATGCGATCCACGCTCGAGCGTTGTGGTTGCTGTCGATCGACGGCACGCTGCGAGTCAATGGCACGGGCGCGGGAGGCTCGAGGTCGTGCTCGTGGCTCGGAAGGAGCTCGACGGCGTGCACGTGGAAGGCCGTCGCCACACGCACGAAGACCTTGATGGTGGCCGGCTCGGTGTTGGTGGCTGCTGCATCGGATTGAGAGGAGCTCGATGCCGAGCGAGGCAGCGAGAGCATCTTCTTCGATGGGTTGGTTGAGTGTGAGAGAGGCAGAGGCAGCAGCGACGATGGCAGCACAACAACGACAACGAGCTGCCTCTGGTGTCGGAGATAATCCCACCCGGACCCTCGGACCCTTGGACCCTTGGACCCTTGGACCCGGACCCTCGGACCCTTGGACCCTTGGACCCTTGGACCCCGGACCATCTGGGTACTCGCTTGTTGATGCTGCATCTGCTTGGTTACTGTCTGTGCTTGGCTACTCGATTGCTTGGTGTTGATGGCGAGCAGCCTCAGCATCAGTTCATCGAAAGATATCGGAGAGTGGGTGTGCAGTGGCATCCGGAACCTCTTACTAACTCTATCTGGCCTCCGAACCTCAACCAAGCTGCGTATGTGTGCCAACACGATCACCATTCATTCTCCATTGCGAACCACGCTAGCTGGCACGATACACACAAATCTCCAAAGCCAGCAAGCGCGAGAGAGAGGGAGAGCCCGCCTACGAGGCCACCAGGATGAAGTGATAGGGGAATGCAGCGTCCGGTCGGTGCTCGAGCTGGAAGCCGGCAGCCTTCAGGCGACTCACGGCCTCGTCGATCGTGTGCGCATGGCCCTTCGGTGGTCCGTCAGGGTAGTCGATGTCGGCGTTGAAGTCGATGACGAGCGCGAAGCCGCCAGGCGCCACGGCAGCTCGCATGCGCACGAGATCGATGTCGCCGACCTCGTGCAGCACGTTGATCGCGAGCACTCGCTCGAAGACGCCGGTCGGCTTGTCTACGACCTCGATGTTGCTCACGGCTGCGGCTTGCACTCGCTCGCGGATGATGGCGAGAAACCCGGGCTGCACGTCGTACGCGACGACCGTGGCGTCTGGATGCGCCTGCGCGATCGGGATCGAGTAGCGACCGGTGCCAGCACCAAAGTCAAGAACGCGAGAGCCGTGTTGTACGTTCAGCAACTCGATGATGCGCGGAGTCGGCGCGAAGCTCTCGCGGCTGGGATCGTCAAGACGCGCCGCACACGCCACGGAGCATGGGTGTGGTTGCTTGGCTCCGGTGTTGTCATGAGAGTGATGATGATGATGGGCTCCCTCATGATGATGGTGGTGGGCTCCTTCATGATGATGATGGGCTCCTTCATGATGATGGTGGTGGGCTCCCTCATGATGATGATGGTGGGCTCCTTCGTGGGCTCCTTCGTGGGACATTGTTGGACGGAGCTGAGATGTGCACGAGAGCTAGGAAGCGAGCAATAGAACGAACGAGCGAACGATCCCTACTTGACTTTACTGTTCTTAACCAGGAATCCACCATCACAATCAACAATTCTTCATACATGGCGAGTGGCCTATACATCCCATCTGGAGGCCATCACTATCGAGAGCACCGCAGCGTCTATCTCATGCCAATGATGCCATCGAGACAGCAGCCATCGAGAGAGGCTCCAAAGAGATTGGCGCCGCTCACATCGGCTCCTGCGAGCGAGGCGTTCGAGAGTCGCGCATTCGTGAGGTTCGCTGACTTGAGGTCGGCTCCGCTGAGGTTGCAGCCCGCGAGAATGGCGTACGCGAGCATGGTGCCGCACAACTTGGCTCCCTCAAGATTGGCGCCTGTGAGATTGCAGCGCGTGAAGGCGCTCGAGAGCGAGGTCTTGGATAGGTCGGCTCCTGCGAGGTTGGCGCCTGAGAGGTCTCGCGAGAGTGTGGATCCGATCAGGATGCAATGCGATAGGTTGGTGTTCCGTAAATCGTAGGTCGAGAGATTCAACGAGCTACCGCGGGAGATATCATCAACCATGAGTGAATGAGTGAATGAACGAATGGATGAACGAGCTGGCATCGATGGAGTACCTCAGGTTGGCGCCGGTCAGATCCAGCGGCAGCATCGTTTGTTCAATGATGCAGCGCGAGAGATTGGCTCCTCGAAGGTCGTGCTGAGACAAGTTGATTCGCGAGAGGTTGGCTCCCGACAGATCATTCGGCAGCTTCGTTGTAGTGTCGATGCGGCAGCGAGAGAGGTTGACGCCGCGCAGGTCCGCGTCGCTGAGATCGACGCCCAGCAGACTGCATTGTGTCATGTCTCGCGGCATCACGACGTCGCGCATGATGCAGTTGGTGAACGACACACCTCGCACCTCCGAGTGCGATAAATCGCGGCCCGAGAGGTCGGTGCCCGAGAGAGTGACGCTCGAGAGATCGCGCGGCAGAGCCGTGCCATCGAGCTTGCAGCGGCTCAAGTCGCTGCCTCGGAGGTCACTCTGCGAGAGATTGCGGCCCGAGAGGTCCGTGTCCGAGAGGATGACGCCCGAGAGATCGCGCGGCAGCACGGTATCGGTCAGGCGGCAGTGGGCGAGATTGGCACCGCGAAGGTCGTACGACGACAGGTCGAGGCCCGAGAGGTCGGTCTCTGAGAGGTTGGTGCCAGTGAGCTCGCGTGGGAGCGCCGTGCCCTCCAGCACGCACCGCGAGAGGTTGGCGCCACGGAGGTCGTACGACGACAGGTCGCGCTGCGAGAGGTTGGTCTCTGAGAGGTTGGTGCCGTTGAGGTCGCGTGGGAGCGCCGTGCCCTCGAGCGACGCGCCGTGCAGCTTGGCACCTCGCAGCGAGTGACGCGAGAGATCGAGGCCGACCAGAATGGCGTCCGTGAGGTCTCGCGAGAGTCGCGTGTCGAACAGCCGACAGCCCGTGAGGTTGACGCCGTACATGACGTGGTGCTGCATGTCGCGTCGCGAGAGATCCGTGTTCGACAGGTCGACGCGCGACAGATCGCGTGGCAGACGCGTACTCTCGCTGAACACGGCACCGCGAAGGCTGGCGCCAAGAAGGTCGCACGATGCGAGATCGGTGCCCGAGAGATTGATGCGTTCGAGGTCTCGCGGCAGCACGACGCTGTCCAACGTGCAGCGCAAGAGCTGTGCACCGCGCAGTACGTGCTCCGACAGATCGAGGCCCGTGAGGTGTGCCTCGATGATGGTCGTCTGCGAGAGGTCTCGCGGCAGCCTGGTGCCGACGAGCTTGACGCGCTCGAGCAAGATGCCGACCAGGTTCTGTTGCGACAGATCGAGGCCCGAGAGATCGCATCCGACGAGCGCCTTGGGCAGGCGCGTGGCGGCGTCCATGTGGGCGCCGCTGAGCTTGCAGCCGGTGAGGTTGCACTCGCTGAGGTTGGCTCCCACGAGCTTGGCGCCGGCCGCATCGCACTGCTGCATCGAGCAGCGTACCAGCGATCGAGACGACAGATCGACGCCGCTCAGATCGCAGCGATCGAATGTCACATCTTGCATCTCGCGAGGCAGCGTCACGCCCGAGAGCGCGGCCGCTGTCATGTCGGCGCCGTCGATATCGGCCTGCGTCAGGTCGACGCCCTGCAAGCGTGCCTGCCGAAAGACGGCCGAGCGAGCATCGGCATTGCTCAAGTTGGCTCGGGTGAGATCGGCCTCGATCCAGCACGATCGCGCCATCGAGCTGGCTCGTAGGTTGGCCGATCGTGCAATGGCCCTGGTGAGATTGGCCTCGGCCAGGTTAACCTCTTGCGCCTGCACCTCGGAGAGATCGGCGTCGACCAGCCGGGCGCCAGAGAGATTGGTCTCTTCGAGATGAGCGCCATTGAGGTGGGCGCGCTCGAGATCGAAGCCACTGAGCCACTCGCACGAGAGATCGGCATTGCGCAGACCCAGTCCGCTCGACGAGTGCGTCGCGTGCATCAAGGCCGACACCTCCTGCGCACTAAAGTGCTTGAGCTTGCTCTTGCTCGTGAGGTTCACCAGGCGACCCTTGAGTTGCTTGAGATCGAGATACCGAGCTGCCAACTGCAACGCATCGATCTCCCGTTCACTGAGTTGCTTGGGTAGTTGTCCACTGGATTCCAGCCGGATTGTCATTAGCGAGAGATCGGAGCCACGATCACTCTCTCACACGCTGACGTACTGCCGCAACCAGAACAACACGTGCTCGAACGATGTTGCGTCACAATCAAGAAACAGCACTCCTGGGGATGCTTGTTCGATCACTGATGCATCGTGGCCGCTGACGTATGCTTGGCGAGGAAGCAGATGGGCGCCCGAGAAGAGCTCGTCGAGCAGCGAGCCTCGTTCGCGACGCAGAGTGTCCTCCGATGCATGGAAGACCCTGCCGCCGACGTCCAGTGCATACACCTTGCTCGAGAGTATCGATGCAATCTCACTCGTATGAGACAATGGTATCGATCGTGTAGAGGTTGATTGTTGGCTGGATTCCGAGCTGGTTGTTGATGATGATGATGAGGCAGCAGTGATGATAGTCGTCGGACCCGAAGTCGAGTCGACCGATGAGGTCGAGTCAAAGAGCGAGGCCGTCTCGCAGCCACTCGTCTCATGTAGCAGCCGCTCGCCAGCCGAGCCGATCCAAGTGCATCCGAGCTCTCGATTCGAGCATGGTACAAAGCAGCAAGTCTCCAGATGAGCGCTCAAGTCGCGATGCACTCCATGCCACGCACAACCGAACGCTGCCTGCACACATGCACACTCGCTCTCGTCGATGCGCTGGAGGAGCTCAGCGTCATTCTCGGGCTGCAGATCATTGCGGTGGATCGGCTTACGACATAGGGGACATGGTGGACACGCTTCTCGTGAGGATACGAAGAGCGTCGTGATGCAATGCTGGCAGAACCGATGGCGACATCGCGCACGCAGCGGACTCGACAGCACTCGGCAGCAGATGGCACACATGATATCGGACGACTGGAACGTGTCGTCTCTACCGCCAGCATCCCCTGATGCTCCGATCAATGGAGCAGGCTCAGCTGCCATGGTGCCAACTGGAGTCCAAGCGCGGGCGTGTTGTTGCAACGAGACCGAGGCGGAGAAGCAGATGCGCGAGCACGAGAGCGGCAACGAGCGAGTGAGTGTGAGTGACATTCGCTCTCAGGAACAGTGCTCCTTCCTGCTGTTCCTTCGCTCACTCTCGCTCATCCTCATCAACATCATCAGGTCCATCATCATCATCAGATCCATCAACAACATCATCAACAGCAACATCAACAACATCAACATCATCAGGTCCATCAACATCAGGTCCATCATCAACATCAGGCCCATCATCATCCGATCCAACATCAGGTCCACTATCAGGTCCACTATCAGGTCTATCATCAGGTCCATCAACACCATCCGATCTATCAATAACATCAGGTCTAACATCAGCCACTATCAGGTCTATCATCAGGTCCATCAACATCATCCGATCCATCATCAACATCAGGTCCATCAACAACATCCGATCTATCAATAACATCAGGTCTAACATCCGATCCATCACCAACATGCTCAAGCAAGGCGCCTTGAAGGGAACTCTGGCTCCTCGACCTGCCCCTTTGCACGAGACGGCCAGTACCGTGTACGCCAAAGCCCGAGCATGCAGCGATCCACACGAGGCCATTGCTGGCTTCACCAAGGCCTTGAAACTCGACCCGAGCCTCGCCGTGGCTGCGTATGCTCGAGGTCTCATGTATCAACGACTCGATCTGACTCACGCTCAGGCGCTCGAGGACTTTACATTGGCTCTCGAGCTCGACAATCGCGAGAACCCCACCTGCACTCGATTAGCGAGATATGCGCGTGGCGTGTGGTATCTGCGCAGTCGACGTCTCGAGCAGGCTCTCAGCGACTTGAACTATTGCATCGAGTTGGACAACAGTGACGCTGCGGCCTTCTATGCGCGTGCCAGCGTCTATCAGGGACTCAATGATCTCGATCTGGCACTCGAGGACTTTACTCGCGCCTGCGAACTCGACCCATCGACCGCGAACGCCTTCTACGGCAAGGGCATGGTCCTACTCAAGCAGCGCAAGTACCAGCTCGCTCTCGAGGCGTACCAACAAGCCCTCAAGATCGAGCCGTCGCACGTGCTTGCGCTCTATGGTCGCGCACTCGCAGAGAGATCGCTGGAGCTCCACGAGCAGGCATTCGAGAGCGGCGAGGAGTGTGTGCGAGTCGATCCATCGTTCGGCCTGGCGTACAACTCGCTCGGAATCTCGTATCAACGCTTCAACCGTCACCAAGAAGCCATTGCGGCATTCACACGCTCCATCGAGCTCCAAAGCGAGGACGTCATACCGATCAATCGGGCCTTCTCGTACTTGGCGCTCGGAATGTTCGAGCAGGCAATCGCCGCGAGCGACCAGACGCTTCGGTCGAATCCACGCTGCGAACGATCATTCGTCGTGCGCGGCATCGCCAAGCATCGACTGCACCTGCCCGATGCTCGAGTCGACTTGGAGCAAGGCGAACGCTACCTCACGGCAGTCATCGGTCGATGGAACTCCGACACGTGGAGTCGCTTGACCTGTGCGCAGGCCAAGCGCGAGCTCGCCATCATTGTGTCCAGCAACAAGAAGCATGCACGTGAGATCGCGGCCGCGAAGCTGCTACGTCAGCAAGCGCTCGAGTTGATCGAGCAAATCGTTGCGCTCGAGGCGAGGTTCTACGAGGCTTGGATCGCGAAGGCACAACTTTACTATGACCGTGGTGACGTTCAAGAAGCCTCGAAAGCCTTTCGTCAGGCTGTACAAGTCAATCCAACAGGTGTGCTGAGTGCTGTATGGTTTATTGGGCAGTGTATCATCGAGCTCATGTGTGGGCGCTTGTGAGCTAGGATGTCTGTGGAGCCCGAGGAACCATCACGTGATGCCAGCATCAGTGCGTAGCGTCGTGCTCACCGTGACGCTGATTCGCTCGCTCGAGCCATCGTCTTGTGTATCGGCACTACCAAACGAGCTGCTATTCGAGATCTTTCACGTACGGCTCTCACGCTTGATTGAGTTCACATGCAACGACTGCCTCTCGTTCTCATCACATCGTCCAATCATTGTGATGTGCGTGCAGGCAATCGAACCAGATATCAGCGACTATCTCGAGCAGCCATACGATGATGCCGAAACCGACCAACGGAATGTTCGCAAGTGCTGTGTGAGCTAGCTGTACCTCTGATTCATTGATACACCAGCTTCACCTAGCGTTGGAATACCACGCCAATACAACGATACATTCATGTGATTGAGCGAGAGTGAGTGAGCGACATTCGTTATCTAACCCGCTCGCTGCTGCATCACCACTCGCGCCTTGCTTTCAACGGGCAATCGATGATGGCTACCCCTCTGACACTCACAGAAGACTCGATGATCGAAGCACTACATCACGCGCTGTCGTCCGAGGCACTGCGGCCATGCACTGGCTTGTCGAATCAATGGTGCTCGTCGTTGTTGCAAGAGGACCCCGATCCAAGCACCTCGGCCTTGACGCCAGAACAGACACATCTACTCGAGACCACGCTCGCTGAGCGTGCCAAACGCGCTGCCAAACGAGCCGCCAAGCAGCGTGCCCTTGAGCTCGAGCGCCTTGGATCAGACACCACACAAGCATCAGCTGACATCGAGCAGCAGCAGCAACCAGCCGCGGCAGCAGCATCGACGCAACAAGACCTCGATCGCTTGCGTCCAGCTCCTGGCTATCCCAAGCAACCGTTCTATCGACAGCTGGCCTCCATGCTGTGGCTGTGGGCCATCGAAGGAGCGCAGCCTGTGAGACTACAGACCTTTCCGGTGCTCGATAACCAGACGACGCTCGACCTGCTGCAGCGCATCGATCGAGACGTGACGCCTCTGATTCGCGAGTGTGTCGAGCATTGGGACCACCACGACGATACCGACCAAGCACCACCGATCGATCAGGACCCATTGCATTCGAGACTCGTGGAGCATCGAGCAGCTCGATTGGCTCGTGTCCTGCTGCAACTGGGAGTCCGAGGCGTGCTCGTGCTGCTCGGTGTGCGCACCTCGCAAGGCAGCGTCGATCGCGAGCTGCCTCCTCGATCGGCGCTCATCGCATCCTTCAACCAGCGCCACTCTCACGCAGGCTCATCGAAGCTCACTGTAGGTGCCAGAGCTCTCACCAAGCACGCTCCTCGAGACTCGAACTCTTGGTGGGGAGATACATCGGGATCCGAGGCATTCCGCAACGCATTGGCACTGGCAGGCGTCATTCGAGTGCTCGACAAGGTCGCGTGGATCAACGCGCACATACTGCCAGGCGATGTCGAGATCCTCGAGGTGCGACACGTCGATGGCTACGGTGCTCGATGGACGGCTGATGGCTCGTTCTTTCGTGGCTTCCTCGAGCCTCAAATGGAGGATGGCCATCACAAAGGTGCTTGTTGTTTGTCTCTCGTTTCGATTGATCGATTGATTGATTGATTGATTGATTGATTGATTGATTGATTGATTGATTGATTGATTGATTGATTGATTGATTGATTGATTGATTGATTGATTGATTGATTGATTGATTGATTGATTGATTGATTGAT
>Ga0209935_1004485_pt1 | contig 12836 bp, 17 predicted proteins | sample ThiBio_1000_plan_2_FD_183958 | JGI IMG/M metagenome (GOLD analysis project Ga0209935, IMG submission 183958) | Wastewater bioreactor microbial communities from Cape Town, South Africa - Thiocy_cont_1000_plan (SPAdes) | ecosystem: Engineered > Bioreactor > Thiocyanate-remediating >... | reverse complement strand
AGAAAATTTCAGGTCGATCGGAGTCTCCTTTCGGAAATTATCGTGTAAACGGCCGGACGGCCGGACGGCCGGCCACACTGACCGATTCTATAGTGTACTCAACACTTGTTTTTGAGTACACAAAAAAGCAACGATGTCAGCTGTGATTGTATTCTCATATCTGATCAAATGATCGTATAAAAATTGATAATATGAATATAAATTGCATTTGAATTGAAAGGATGATTTTGCAAATAGTGTTGTTGTTGATGTTGTTGTTAATTGAAAATTCCAAAGAATTAAATAATGGTTTAGGTTTAACTCCTCAGATGGGTTGGAATAGTTGGAATCATTTTCATTGTAATATCAATGAGAAATTGATTCGAGAAACAGCCGATGCCATTGTTTCTACTGGACTTGCTGCAGCTGGTTATGAATATGGTTTGTTTCTTTTTCTAAGAATTCGATTGAAATCAATTGAATTTGTTCGTTTTCAAGTTAATTTGGATGATTGTTGGCAAGTAAGTCGAGATAGTCAAGGAGTTATTCAACCTGATCCTCAAGCATTTCCCAATGGTATTTCAGCTCTTGCTGATTATATTCATTCGAAACATCTCAAATTTGGACTCTATTCTGGTAATTTACAATTCATTTTTTCTTTTTGTTTTTGAAAACAAAAAAAAAACAATGAAATAAACGTTTTGTAAGATGCTGGTTTTAAAACATGTGATGGTCGTCCAGGTTCGTTACATTACGAAACAATCGATGCAAATACGTATGCCAAATGGAATGTTGATTATTTAAAATATGATAATTGTAATACGGATGGAACTATTCCCGAATTGAGATATCCACCAATGAGAGATGCACTCAATGCAAGTGGAAGACCGATTTTCTATTCTCTTTGTGGTTTGTATCTTTTCTTTTCATTTGTCTAATAAATAATGATTTATTGTGTGTTTCTATATGTTAATTAATCAATGAAAAGAACAAGGAACAGATCAACCTGCTCTTTGGGCTTCAAATGTTGGTAATAGTTGGAGAACAACAGATGATATTGAAGATAATTGGAAATCAATGTTGAATAATATTGATATTGTAAGACAAATAACTAAACAATACATAATTATTTGTCAATTGAAATAGAATAATCAATATGCAACGAATGCAGGTCCAGGTGGTTGGAATGATCCTGATAGTAAAATAGCTTGTCAAACTAGTTGATATGATTTGATTGATCTATTTTGATTGTCTAGTGCTTGAAATAGGGAATGGTGGAATGACAGATAATGAATATGTAGCTCATTTTTCTCTTTGGTCAATAAGTAAATCTCCATTGTTAATTGGTTGTGATGTGACAAATATGAGTCAACGAACGATTGAAATCTTAACAAACAATGAAGTTATTGCAGTCAATCAAGATAAATTAGGTGTTCAAGGAAAGAAAGTCGCTTTGTCTTGGTCTCATTCGTTGAATTCATCGACAGGAATTGTTCTTGCCAATTGTTCAATAGAAGCCGAACGAAAACAATGGAAATATAATTCTTCTGATGGATCAATTCGATCGATTCAAGATGGAAAATGTTTATCAATAGAAAATTGTCAAAGTGAAGATGGAACAAGTCTTGTTGCAACACAATGTCAAATCAATGATCCTCAAGCTTTATGTCAAGGCAAAAATCAACAATGGACATTCAATCCAACTGATCAAACTATTGTTTCACAATTCAATGGCAAATGGTTCGACAGACGATATTCATATTCGCATTTCTATTCGAGTATTTTTCTTTTAAATTTAGTTTGAATAGATTTCGTGCAGTGTCTCCTGGTGCAGCAGTAGAGATTTCTTTGTGTAATCATGGACCGGGTCAACAATGGATTTTGAATTCAACTGATGAAACTGTTCGAAATAAACATGATGGACAATGTTTAATTGAAACACCTGAACTTGAAGTTTGGTCAAGTCCACTTCATGATGGTTCACAAGCTGTTCTTCTTCTCAATCGAGGCAATTCAATCAGTGAACCAATTACTGTTCAATGGACTGACATCGGATTTCCACCGAGAGATTCGGCTCTTGTCAGAGATCTTTGGGCTAAACAACCGATTGGACCTTTTCGTTTTAATTATACTTCACCGAATATCGATCCTCATTCTGTTCTCATGCTTAAAATCACTCTCTATCAATAGTTTAACAGAGAAAATCTTTTCTTCTTATCTTCAAAATAAACTCAACAAAATGATAAACACGTGATGAGTTTCATAGGAACTAAAATTGACCTAAAATTCGATATACTTTTATCTTTTTTTCGAAGATAACAGATTTGTTTTTTCTTTTTCATCGTATAAATACTTGAGCAAAATAGCTTTGAAATGAAGAATCCAAAAAACATGGTTTCATTCTTATCAATTGTTGCTCTTTTACTTGTTTCAACAGTAAGACAAACAACACCCTCAATTTCATTTGATTTGCAAATATGAAATTTGTTTTTGAAAGATATCAGTTGAAGGTAAAGCGAAGGGTGTGAATTGTAATCCTGGAAATCCTGGTGTCATTAATTTACAAGAATTTATCATCGCACCTAATGATCCAATTTACATTGGAGATGTAGCAACATTAGGTTTAGCTGTTGAATTATCCGAAGATCTTGTTCAACCAATTCAAGTTTGTTTTCTCTTCTTTCGTTTTCGAATTCATATTGAAAATATACGTTTAGACTTCGGTAACTTTGAAAAAGAAAATCGGACCCTTTTATATAAAAGGTCCATGTGTCGAGGGTGTTGGCTCATGTGATTATCCCGATTGGTGTGATGTTTGTGCAACATGTAAGTGTCCGTTGGGCAAAGGAAGACATCAATTTAGTTTACCATTCAATGTCACATCATCGGATCTTCGTGGAACTTATCAAGCTAATATTTTTTTTACATCGGCTACAGGTCAAACTGGATGTGTTGATATTACAAATATTTCCATTCAATAAAACTAAAACACTTTTCTTTTCTTTTCTTTTTCAAATCAAAATAAAACATCAACATAAATTGACTACAACGAATTCGATTGCATAATCTTCCACATACGAACATTCAGTTCAACGAACAAAACGACGAGTTTATTTGCCGTTGTGGGACTATTTTAGATCTTCAACAAGAAGATCTTTCGCAGATCATCGAATGTCCAAATTGCTCAACTAAAATTCAATTAGATCAATAGAAAAAAAAACTACGGCGTTGGTTACAAATCAACGTCATCTTGTTGTTCTTAACCCGTCATTTCGTTTTGTTTTTCATTGTCGTAATGAGTAACCAATCTTTCAATGAACTCAATCGATCACGAGCAACAAAATCATGTGATAATTGTGAATTAATCGAGAAGCCAGTTGAAGATGTAACAATTATTTGGTTCGATCAGAATATGGACGATCCAGAAAATGCTGATGATGTTCAATTAACTAAGAATCTATTAAGAGAAATCAATGATTATGTTTTACTTTATTCGAAAGCTGAACCTTGTTTTGATTATATAAAATCAGTTGAAAAAGAGAAGATTTTCTTTATTACAACGGGTTCCTATGCCGCCGAACATCTTCATAAGACTCATGATCTCAAACAGATCGATTCGAGTTTTATTTTTTGTTTCAATCGAAGTACTTATTTGCCGTTGAAGGAGAAATATTCGAAGATCATCGATATTTTTACTGAACAAGAACAATTAATGATGTCGTTGAGAAATAATATCGAATTAGTAACAAAACAAGCGACTGTTTTCGGATTATTCGATGGAAAACAACGTTCAACAAGATATTTAACAAGAGAATCCGCGTCATTCCTTTGGTTTCAATTATTAACTGATATTTTAAATTGTCGATCGTATTATCGAGGAAATCAAATTGAATCGAACAATTTCGATTGAATTATGTAACTTTTGTTTTCTTTTTTTCTTCTTCTTCTTATCGTTTGTCTATCGGCTCGTTAATAAAGCTCTTCGAACCGAAGATATCGATGCTTTGTACACATTTCGAGTTTATATCGTTGATCTACGCACACGAATCGCTTACGAACATAACAAATTACGACAAAATCATTCGAAACGATTTTGTGTGTATCGAGGTTTGAAATTGACACAAGAAGAGATGAATCAAATGCTTCAGAATGTCGGTGGATTGATTTCGATGAATGGTTTCTTTTCGACGAGTCGAGATATTCAACGAGCGATTCGATTTACAACGAAAAAATCTCAACGAAAGGATGTTGTCGGTGTTCTACTCGAAATCACTGGAAATATTCATTCTCAACTTTGTTGTTAAGTCGATTGGTAAAAATCAAACCTTCATTTTTCCTTTAAAAAAAACAAAAGTCTTTTTGGTTGTTTTTTGAAGATGTGTGACATGGGCGAATACGAAAAATCGGAGAAATATCTCAAACGTCTGTTAGAAAATCTTGTCAATGATCATAAAGACATTTCGAAAATTGATTTTGATCTCGGTCGTGTTTGTTATCTTCGTGGAGATTATAACTTAGCGTTGGATTTCTACACCAATGTTCTTCGACTACAAAAACAAGAAATCTGTCCCGATGAAAATTCATTTGACATCGCGAGAACTCTGCATAATATTGCGAATATTTACTTCGATCAGCAGCAAATTTCCAAAGCTTTGGACTTCTATCAACGAGCTTTGACAATGAAACAATTCGTTCTCATGTCGAATCCCGATCATCCGTCGATCAGTGCGACGTTGAATAACATGGGAATTGTCTATAAACAAGAAGGAGATTATAACAAAGCCTTGATTTGCTATAGTCAAGCGCTACAAATCGAACAAACAACGTTGTCGACGGATAATTTAGATCTTGCGGATACTTATCATAATCTTTGCTCACTTTTCTATGATCAAGCTCAATATGACAAAGCTCTTGAAATGGCTCAAGCGAAATTCAATATTTTGAAGAAGAATTTCAATGATAATCACGAACAAATCAAGAAAACTCGAGAAAGTTAAACGACGAATCGTCTGTTGAAGTGTCTTTTTAAAATAAATAAATAAACTGGCGCGTCACATTTTTCACTAAGCACATGCGAAAGAAAAAGACGAACAACAAAGTTGTTCACTATGTTCAACTTAAAACTCATCGACGATTTGCAAATCCAACGAATTTCTACGCTCATTTGAATAGTTTGCATGCAAAAATTCAACCGAATTTCTATACGATTCAATCGATTCTCAACAATCGATGGACTCAAATTCAAAGGCCTTTAGTTATTCGACAGTTCGAAAAGCAACATCGAGATGAGATTCGAACGATTTTTCAACATCAAGTTGAGCATTTCGATGAGTTTTATCGGTTGATTTTTGTTCTCATTTAGAAAGAGTTAATTGATCATCGATTCAATTGTTTAAATGATGAATTCGAGGAAAATAATCGATTTTTGAGAGAAATTTTCAATCGAAAATGCGAACTAACCGATGAACTCATTGATTTCTATCAACAAATCGAACAAGGAGACAAGCAAATCTACGAATATCGTTTGGATATTCTCAAGTTCGATTTCGAAAAAGATAAAAACGATCTCAAAAATCTGTTTGTTAACCAACATTTGAAAGAGCTCGATCACGAAATCGACGTTCTCATTTCACTTGAACACGAAGATTCGTTTCAACAATCGATTCAATTTCAATTACAAAATAAATGCGGAAACATCGGATTGAAATCCGATCGTTATGTGTACTTCAAAAATTTAACCCTAGAGATTTCGATAGTGATGATGAAGTAAAGGCGAGGAAGGTTGGTTCAGAGACTGTAGAGGGGAGGGAAACGACGGTGGTGTTGAAGAGATCATGGAGGGGGAATATGAGGGTGAGGGTGTTTGAGAGATGACAGTGAGGGAAAGATATGTGCCAATATTTTATGTTAATCTCTATTTCTGCTTCAACTGTGTTGTAGACCCTAATTTACAAATTGATCTTTCTATTCTAAGAAAATGTATATTTTCTATGCTGACAAAGTGCCAAAATATGATGAGTTTGTCTGGCTTTGTGAGAAGTACCACAAGGAGAAAATTTTCAAAGGAGCACATATTTCACTATGTTTTGATATCAAACGATAGCCCATGAAGAGTTCTATCTAATGGGAGAGACTCGTATCGATTCTATGAGAAAAACGTGCAATTTACTTCGATATTATGTCTAAATTTACGAATTTTTGGTAGTATTGAAAATGTGTTGTACGGAAGAAATTTTCGTTATTATAGATCTATCTATACTATTTAGTATGATTTTGTAGCGCATGAAATTCTCTATCGAACGGTGTATAATAGTATGAGTTTTGTCGCAGCTATGAGAAAATATTAGCTTAGAGAAAACTATCAATTACCAGAATCTCCATCAAATCAGGGGGGAAAAGTGATGTTTTGAGCTATAAATTAGGAAATCTTTGACGGATCGGGCCCATCTTCGAACTCGACCGAGATATTTATTAGATTAAACGCTGCAGAAAATTTCAGGTCGATCGGAGTCTCCTTTCGGAAATTATCGTGTAAACGGCCGGACGGACGGCCGGCCACACTGACCGATTCTATAGTGTACTCAACACTTCTTTTTGAGTACACAAAAAACAAATCAACGAAATTTTCTTCAGAAATCTTGATATTCTACGAGAAGATTATCTTTCACAGATTGACGATTGGAATCGACCGCAAACGAGTTCTGTTTCGAAACTTTGCCGTCAATTGATCGACAAAACTCGATTAAACAACGAGAAAATCGACAAACATTCGAAGTCAATCGAAATTTTAAAACGAAAAATCGGACAAACAAAAACATCGATCGAACATCACGAAGAAAAACAACGTTCGAATCAACAGCTGAACTCGAGTTCAACAAAGAAATCAACGGATGCTCAAGTCCGTCGTTTAGTTAGTTTAACTGATAGAATCGAAAAAGAATGCCGAAGAAAATTAGACAAAGCTCACCGATTATTTTCACTGATTCATCAATGTGAAAAACTCGAATTAGAAAATGAAAAAGTTCTTTTTTCTTCATTGAAAACCGATTCAAATCAATTGAATTTTCTTTCGGATTGTCATTTACAAATCGATGATTCATTTGCTGATCAATTAACTTTATTTTGGAAACGTTTTGCTCACGTACAACTCGATCTTTTCTCGAGAATCAAACAGAAAAAGTCAAATCTTCAAAAAGCAAATCAACTATTTCAATTGACAAAATACGAGTCCGGTGTTGTTTCAAGTAGATAATCAATTCGTTGGACAATTGACTCGTTTTTCGAACTTAAAACAACGAGATCACTTCGTTGAGAGTATAACATCAGTTCAAATTGACGACGAGGTCCTGGCCGATGATCAATCAAAACAATTGTCCAATTTTCTAAGTCCGAAAGACCTGCTAATGACCATTCGAAACCCGTTTCGGATTGAACTTCAACGTGTCTTATTCGATGAGATGTTTTGTTGCCGAATAAAGTTAAAAACTGATTGGTCCATTGACGATCGGAATCTGCTGAGACTAAACGACGTTTTTGATCGAGTGCTAATTTATGTAAAAGCGGAGTACTCGTCATGCCCATGTCTAATTCGAGTATTGGACCTTGATTACAAACGTATGCTGCACCGAGAAGAACGATTGGAGAATCTTGTTTAACTAAAACATATTCTTTGCCAACTTTGAACAGTCGATTTGGTTTCGATAGATGAGAAGAATAGATGAACAATGATAGGATGCATATGCACGGACAAATACTAAGCACAAACAAAAAATGCGATTTCATCTTTTACCTTCGTCAAAAATCGGCTATACTTTAAAGAATCACTTCAACAATTTTTGTTCTTTAGATTTATTCTTCATCGTCATGTTCGTGAGAAACAAAAAAAGAATGAAAAAAAAAGAGAGTTTTGTTTGTTTGTTTTTTAAATCATTTCAATCAGTCTGAAATAGTCGTTGTTCTGCTTCATTGTTTATCTCATAGTCACCTTGGATAGCATATTTTCTAGCACTCATCGACATTTTCTATTTGAAAACAACATCGAAATGTGAATTTATTAAGCTAAGCATGTTCAAATTCGAATAAAATATTTTTATTGAAATCGTCGTCGACATCGTATCATTGATTCTTTGAATGTTTTCATATAGAGTTCTGAAGGTAGAACATAAACTGTAAAGATAAGCATTGGTGGTGTAAATGAAATGAAATAAGCCGAAAGATAAAGCCAAGGATTTCGAGATGGATCAACACATCCCGATAGTAATGCAATTATTAAACGAGGCAAAGCCAATAGAAAAAGAATCAACGGACTGATTAATAATTGTTTATGTTCTTTCATTTGTTCAATCAGATGTTCTTTCAAAGGTTGTTTCTTTCGTGCTGCTGATCGTTGTCGAGCTGTACCAACAATGATCAACACAGCAGAACAAACATTTACAATAAATGGAACCAGAAGATGAGCAAATAAACTGATTGTATTGTAAATTTGAACCGAATTTGAATAATGAGTAACACACATTACATTATGTTCAATTTCATATTCAGCATCTTCAGTTAAAGTTAAATTCCGATCTTCAAACTTGTATTTTTGATGTGTATATTCGATTAATTGATGATGTAAAGGTTCATGAATAAGATTCAGTACAATTAAAATTGGTAAGATGAAAATGATCCATCGAGCGATACGCTTACTTAATTTCTTATCAAAAGTAACTCCTTTGAAAACATTAACAGTTCGTTCAATGGCAACACAAACATTTAACCAACCATCGATATACAAACATAATTTTAAAACAGGACTAATGAAAACACAATCTGTTCGAAGAAGTGATAAATTAACTGTTGAATTCATTCCAAGTAAAATCACGAACCAAAATTTAATTGTAAATATACTGATGGTTAGTAGAGACGTTATCGAAGATGCGAATAAATATAAAACACAACCAACTTTTCTTAATTCTTTATTTTGAAATGTTGTTAAAGAACAAATTCCATTGACAAGACCAATGATAAACATCATCATTGTGATACCAGCTGTTGATTTTATTAACGAAGATTGTTTAAGAAATGAAATATTTCGTTTTATTTGATCACGTAACAAATCATTCATTGTCAAACCAATACTTTTCCTATATGGATTACATTGATCACCAACTACACAACTACTAATTGTCGAATCTACAAACAAATTCATTCATTTCTTACATTCTTTGTCTGTAAAAAACACCTTTACTTACCAATTCGTTTGAAAGTAACATTACTTGGACCTGTTACAAGTAATTGATAAGATCCTCTCACAGTTGGATATAATGTTGTTACAACCAAAATATAGATTCGATTCTTTTCAAGAACATTTCCCAAATAAAAACGATGTTTATTACATGCGAAACTACTTTGTGTAAGTAAATTTTCATGTGGATAAGATGGATCAAATTGATCTCGATAAATATATCCATACAATCGAATAATACTGCTACTATTCAATGAATAGAAACCATTCTCTTCAACAGTCAATTCAATACTTTCATAATGAAAACTTTCTTTTGAACATTCTCGTGAATAAATTGGACTCTTTTCGGTTAATTCAGATTTATATGTTCGTTGAAGATCTAATCGACAAATCGTTTTTTACAGATTTATTCACAACATACTAAAATATCACACTTACGAATTTTATTCAAAATAATACGATTGGGACCGAATGATAATACGGAAAACTTGCTTATGTCTGGGGAAAGATGTAATACTACGACTAATATGTATGTCACATTAGGTTGCAATTCAATAATTAATTTACTAGATATGCCAGGACAAGTTACCATTGTTCTTAATATCTTAGATAGGCTAAGTTCGATGTATGGATTAAAGTATTGTTCATACCAATCAATCCCTATGAGGGATGATTGACGTATGACTGAAAATGTATAATTGCCTGATTGAATGACATTGATTTGTATAGATTCATAATAATACCACCCGCCTCGATTGAACTCGCAATCTGTTAGGTGAAATGTGGGATTATTTGTGGTCAATGCTGATGAATATTCATATTGAAGAATTGTTGTGTTCTTTTTTGTTGTTGAAAGTTGACCTTCAAATATCAGAAATAATGAAAACAACAAATGTATATGATTATATAAATGAAAAACATCTACGTACTCATTCGCTTGATATCAATTCGATCAAATCCATTGACAATGACAGAGAATGGACCTTGTCTGCACACGTTCAGATAGTTTGCTGTTATCATCAAAACATATGTCATATTCAATTGTAAATAACTAGTTATTTTAAATTTTCCCAAGAAACTGGGTGCACTCTTAGCGAATGATGTATCATGAGAACTGTAGGGATCAAAAGATGAATATTCGTATAAAGAACCATATGTACCGAATTGACTATCGGTTAGAAACATGTAATAACCTGATGTGTTCACAGTTATCTCTAACGCTTCGAAATAGTATTGTTCTGGTAGACAGTTATGAAATCCATGTTTCCAACTTTGACTGTTTAATTTCGATGAATAATTTGTTTGAATTATTGATTTCCTTTCATCTAAAATAGTTTGTTGAACATTTCAATAAGAAAATAAAAACAAACAATGAAATATACTTATGTGTTCCATAGACACGTTACTTGGACCGTCAACAATTATTAAGAATGCACCTGGTTTAACTTGTTTTTTTGCCCATACAATCAATGTCATCGAAGTGTTCGTCTTGCGGTACAATAACATTTTGAAATGATTATTGCAATAACTTGAACTTCCAGCGGCGCCAATTGACGCTGCATTTATTGAAAGATCAAATAAAGTGAAATTATTTCCATAAACCCTTCCTACTATATTTGTACTACTATTAACTCTAATGGTATAATATCCTTCTTTTGTCGTATGAATCTTTATACATTCACAATAGGAATCGAATGATATTTCTGTCTGCTGATAATTACATTCAGAACTGTTTATTGTGAATTCTGATGAATATTTTGTTTGTATCGAATTCGAAATACCTGTAGAACAAAGAAAAGAAGAAATAGGAGATATATAAAAAGAAACAAGACTCACTTGATTGACTGAAATTAACATGAGATGGTCCTATTAAAGTCATTGAATATGAAGATATTATGTTAGGAGTCATTGTTGCTGCTACTAAATCATAGATTTGATCATTCTTAAGATTGATAGTCGATTTCATTTGACCAACAGTACATTGCTCATGAAAATTGAAAATTAAATTTATTTGTGGATTGAAAGGATTAAAAGAGTTGTTGTAAATTCTGATATTTATTCCCATAGTACGATTGATGATAAATTCATAATAACCTTGTTTAGAAACATTCATTTGTATGCTTTCGTAATAAAAAACAGGTCCGTCACATTTTTCCACGTATGTTGGACTCTTTTTTGTTAAGATTGACGAATAAACTGATTGAATTGATGCTGGATTATCTATTCATCAAAACAAAACAAAGAAAAAGAATATCGAATTGAAATTTATTTGTGAAAGATTGTAAACAAACCTATGATTGATGGTGATATCGATGTTATACTCAACGCGTTATCATTTAAAGAATCTAAAAACAAACGATGAATGCTTGAGAACTTACGTTATCTTCGTTGGATTATCTCAAACTTACCACATTTGTCTTTCGATAATAGAAATTTTCTAACACGACGATTTACATGATCAGCGTAATATATATTGCCAAAACTATCGAAGGCCATAGTCGGAAAAGTAACGCTCCATGAAGTGCCCTCTTCACGACATCCAATGATACATTTAAAGTTATTCAATGTTCCTGAAAAGATACGATTTTCACCCGAATCAACGATATAAATGTTCTGATTTGCATCCAATACGACATCGGTTGGATAAAAATTCTTCAAAGTATTTGATGTTGTAAGAATAGTTATTCCATTGATGATACCTGAACGGAAAAGTTGAACTCGATGGTTCCGACAATCTGCTACATATAAATCAAGATTAATATCAACGAATATTCCTCGCGCCATATTAAGCATGTGTGCTTCAGATCCTGAAACACCAGTACCAGCAATAACTGTTTGTGTACTCGAATTACTATGTAATGATTTTGTGACAATGCTAAGTGCCATCGAACAATAGATCATATCATTCACAGAAATAAAAATAGCCCAACAAGTCCAACAAAATTGTGCCACAGTTTCGTAGGTATCAACTTTGGATTTCCACTTGTCTACTCGACCAGCACCATAGTTAACATAGATTTCACCTGTTGATACGACAAACATACCAAATGGTTCATACAAATCAGGAGAAATGATTCGACTTGGACGAGTCGTATCATTACGCCATTCATATAGACGATAATCGAAAGTATTCTCGAATGGCTCTAGAAGAAAACAATTAAACATTTGAACGTATGATTATTCAATAATATCAAGTTTTTGTTTATATTGTTAGTTCTCTACATACCATTATATGGATACGGATACGTGACGTATACAGTGTTATTTTTATCAACAAACACAGTCAATGGTTGGTAATTCTCCGATGGTTCTGTTGGTAATATAATACCTTCGGGTTTCCACTCCACACATAATGATAAATTGGGTTGATTGTAAGATATTTCTAGAAGAAAATGAATTATATCAACATCAAATTTCAAATCTATTGAAACATACCTCCACCAAATGATAAACCAAAAACAATCAGCAAAATGAGAATATTTCTCACGATCATCTTACCAAATTAAAATCAAAATGATCGTTTGACAACAATAACTACTAAAAAAGTATATTTGCAGAAGAATCTATTAGTTTGATTCATGGTCATGGTTTTTTATATGCTCAAGATTGGACGTGATTTTCTTTAAATAAA
>Ga0209935_1004484_pt1 | contig 12838 bp, 23 predicted proteins | sample ThiBio_1000_plan_2_FD_183958 | JGI IMG/M metagenome (GOLD analysis project Ga0209935, IMG submission 183958) | Wastewater bioreactor microbial communities from Cape Town, South Africa - Thiocy_cont_1000_plan (SPAdes) | ecosystem: Engineered > Bioreactor > Thiocyanate-remediating >... | reverse complement strand
CAGCCCTGACGCGTGAGCTCGCCGTCATCCATGCCCGCCAAGGAATCCGTGTCAATGCCCTCTGCCCCGGCCCGCTCAACACGGAGCTGCTACAAAAGTATTTGAACGTACGTCGCTCGCTCTAGCACCTGGCGCCCATCGTACTCGCGGTACCAACACTACCCGCGTTTGCTCGCTCGAGCAGACCGAAGAGAAGCGCCAGCGCCGCTTGGTCCACGTGCCGATGGGTCGCTTCGGAGAGGCCGACGAGATCGCCAACGCGGCGCTCTTCCTCGCCTCGGACGAAGCCTCGTTCGTCACCGGCTCGTCGTTCTTGGTCGATGGCGGCATCACGGCTGCCTACGTCACGCCCATCTAAAGCCACTTGGCGCGTTCATTCGCTCCGGAGAAGAAGAGAAGCCAAATACATTCGAGCCTCGAAGCCCACCTCATGTGCGAGCAAGCCTTGTAATCGTCGTTGTTTGGGGTCGTGGTGGTCGTGCCGTGGTCGTTGCAGGCCGTAAGAACAGCGGCGGCGTCGTTGTTGCTTCGTTGCGCCGCCGCTGCCGCTGCTGCTGCTGCCGTCGCTGTTCTTTGCCGCTCGCCGAGGCCCCGAGCCAGGGCGACAAAGCGCCGGCGCATCCGCATCCCTGCCACGCCCACGCGCCGATGGATAAGCCCACGATCTGCACGCCTCCAGAGAGCAGCTCGCCAGTCGTTGTCGAGTTCGCGACCCCAGTGCTCGAGCGTACGCGAGCGCCGTCGTCGTCGTCGTCGTCATGCTCCGACGACGACCACGCGCGACTGTCGCCAGCATCCACGCTGCAGTTCTGGGACGAGAACGGCCTCGATGGTGCTTGGCGTCGCCGCGGGGACTCGGATCTACAGGCAGCCACGCCACCGAGGGTGCCTTGGGCTCGGCTGATGTCGCTCAACCCGCGCCACCCCAACGTCGAGCTCTTCGACCACGCCATCGTCATCGGCCGCTGTACGCCAAGCGCACCCGTCCCTCGCTCGCAGCATCTCACCCACGTGCCGCAATATGTAGCCCGCCAGGTATGCCACGAGCACTGCTGCTTCGTCGACCCCAAGATCTCCAAGGAGCACTGTTCGCTCGAGCTCGTCGATGCCGCTGCCGTCGATGGCGTCGTCGTGCGAGACACCAGCGCCAATGGTACGGCGCGCCCGACCTCGACCCCGTCACCCACGCTCACACATACACACACACACACTCTCTCTCTCTCTCTCTCTCACAGGCACATTCATCAACGGTCGTAAGATTGGGCGCGGGAACTCGACGAGCATCCGCACGGGCGATGAGTTGTCGCTGGTGCTGCCGTCGTGCGCCGTCTCGCTGCAGAGCGCCAATCATGCCAAAGGTCCGCGCCGCGACCTCGCGCCGGCCTTGGCCCATCGACTCTCGTGCGGGCCTACTCACCCTCGTGTGGCGAAGCAGACTTTGTAGCGTACACCTTCCAGGATCTTCGACGCGGCGTCGTGACTGCCACGCAGGCTCGCGAGCAGGCCCAACTTGAAGGCGTACGCAATGTCGCGCACCAACAGCCACAGACATGCAGCTTGTGTGTGTGTGTGTGTGTGTGTGTGTGTGTGTGTGTGTGTGTGTGTGTGTGTGTGTGTGTGTGTGTGTGTGTGTGTGTGTCCACCTGCCGCTGTGATACGATTGCCCTCTTGACTCACGTACTCTACGCACTAGCTTCCGAGCAGCACGCAACAGGTCGCATTCGCCTGCACGAGAGCCTCATTCAGACGCTGCTGCCACGGCCTCATCGGCAGCCTCCTGCTCACCTTCGATCTCGCGTACCTCCGTTGGATCCGATGACAAGTCGCGAGTGACTCTATCGCCACCAATACGGCGTCGAAACCTGAAACGATCTCGAACGATGCCTCCCGAGAGCGAGGAGAGCAGCAAGCGCCAGAAGGTACTGCACCGCGAGCGCGCTCGCAGCCTACGAGAGGCCCACCCGTCTCGTGCCGTGGCCACGGCGCCACTGACACTGAATGAACCAGACACTCGGCGGAATGCAAAACGAGCGACCTCTAATGTACTACGAGTTCGACGAGCGAGCATTGATAGCGCCTGATTGTCGCCAGGTCATCTCCAACGTCGAGCGGTTCGTACATTCCAAGTTGGTCAAGCTACTACCTCCACATGTGGCCGACATGTCGTACGCGGGTATGTGCGATACGAGTTTGAGTAAGCTGCAGCTCGGCTCCGCTGGACTCATCAAGCATCGATCGTAGCTCAAGAGTTCAAGAAGGCAGAGCTGGCATTCCGACGCTTCGTGAACAAGGACCTTCGATATCGCGTCACCGAGGTCGACTTGGTCATCAATCCGGTGCTCGAGCGCAACTATGTCGAAAAGTCTCAGAAGCTCCACATGAAGGGAGACGTCGATTTGTTGACGCCATGGCTCGAAGATGCACGGGCGCTTCGAACAATGCAAGAACTGCACAAGGACCTGTATGGGTACGCCAAGGCTTTCCACGCTCACGCATACACGCATATGTGTGTGTATATATATATGCCAGGACAGCAAAGAACCTGATATCAGTTTGCGGCGGAATGAAGATGTCACGAAGGCTCGATTGCAGACATTCGGTGTGTGAATTGTGGTTCGATCTCGATTCTCGCTTGGCATGGGTACGTACCGTGTGGCCCAACTCCTCGCCAACGAGCCTGCCAGCCTGTGACCTTGTTGATCTTACTCGCGTGGCGCTCGTGACTCAGCACCAAGGAAGAAAACATTCCATCGATCTGCGAGAAGGGCTTCGAGAATCGCAGTTCGAACGATGAGGGCTGGTTTGGCCAAGGCATCTACTTGACACAACTCCCTTGGTACGCGCCAAGACTATGCTCTCTTTCCCCCCATCCCGCCACATGTATACTAACTCGACGATCTGTCTCTTGTCGACAACATACTTGTGTTTGAGTAGCTACGGAGAGTTCTATATCGACCAATTGCAAGAGCGAGTCGAGAAGGCGCGCCTCATTCTATCGTGGGTATTGATCGGCGAGCCATACCCCGTCACGAGCTTGGAGCAATCTGGCGCGGGCCTCAAGCCTGGATTCGACTCGCACTACGTGTTGGTCAAGGACTTCCATCCCATCCAAGAGGGAGACGAACCAACGGGCGACGAGATCGTCGTATTCGACCCGCATCAGGTGCGTCCTCGGTAGCCTCGCCCATTTTGTCGTTCGTACGAATGTAGATCATGTGTGGTTCGATGGCTTATACGACCGGTGTTCCAGATATTACCACGATATGTCGTTCACTACGAGTGCATCCAGCGAGAGGAGTTTGGCAATCCAGCGTTCGAGCAAGGCCAAGATCTTTCGCGAAACCCATTGAGTGGGTGGTGTACGATCAGTTAGTTAGTTTGGCACGACGCACTGAGAGACGTTCGCGCTATCTATCAAATATTTGGAATGATATGATATTTACTTTCTGTAACTGAAACTGGTAGCTGAATTATTGGGCGTGGCGGTGACAATAGAATGAATGGCGATGAGATAACAATACATAGGTTGGCGTGTTGAGAGAAAGAAACCATGCACGTCCGACATTGGGGATGACGACGACAGCGCAACAAACAACCATGACATGGGGAGGGAGGGGAGGAGAGGGGAGCGAGTATTCGAGAGATGGGCGCGAAGAGCCCAAGATCTTCTTCTTCTATTCGACCTCGGTGAACTCGCGAATCTTGACCTTGAGCACCTTGTACTGCTCTTCGACCATCTGCTGGAACTGCAAGTGCTGCGGGCCGATGACCGACTTGTTCAAGGCGATGGCGAAACCGCAGAGCTTGCTGAATCGTGCCATGTTTTGGCGAAGAAGAGCAATGTGGTGCGGTGGATACTTGGGCACGTTCTCAGGAGACAAGAAGGTCTTGCAAATCTTGAGCGGGCCGTCGTTCACCACTAGTAATAACAACGACAAGGTATTGTCACGTTAGCAGGGTGTCTCAACTTGACACTCGATACTGTCGCCGGTGACATACTTGGTGCTACGCTTCCTTGGAGCAGCTGCTGCAACGAGTTCAAGCGCGGGGTCGGTGCATTCAATTCGGCATTGAGCTTCGAGATGCGATCTTCCAGCAACTCAATCGCGTGCTCGATAGGCGACAAGATGATCTGACGCGAGCACACGGCAACGAGTATCAGCGCCGTGGTACTTACTACTCACTTGCTGCAACTCCCACCCGGTAGTCAGAAACCAAACTTACCTCCTCGGTCTTGACGACCTCCAGTCGCGTATTCACATATGGAAACTCCAGCTCTGTGAAGAAGATGGTCTTCTTCTTACTGTCGGCGTCCGAGTCGCCTTTCGCTCGAATAGCGGATTCGAAGATGAATTTGTCTACGTTGGCCCACAAGCGCGCGTTAGAAGCAACGAACGGCACAGCGCACATAGCCATGTGAGGCAACGACGACGACGACGTACGAATGCCAAAGTTGCGCTCGTACGGAGTGACTCGATGAGTCTCCGTCGGATCGAGATATGCCGTGACGGCCGCGACTTGAATGTAGATCTTGTCGGGCTCGAGCTTTTCGAGAATGACCGGCTTATTGGGCAGGATCACAACCTTCTCTTCGTTCTTGCCGACTTTGTCCTTGTAAACATCCTTTCGGTCCATACCACACCAGCGACCGCACCCACGCACGCGCTCAGGAGTCAGTGCAAGCAATCAAAGATCGAAACAGAAGCGTCGAGGCACACATACGCGTAAACGCTGTTGGAAGGTCATTAGGTTCTCCTTGGCTTCGCATCGGTATACATACGCTCGGCCATTGTGCTCCTCCATGAGAGCACCGTAGAAGCACACTCGAAAGTACGACGACAAGAGGCGCGTGTCCTTGTTCTATAGAGCCGCAGACAAACAGTCGAGGATCCAGTATGTTGGCAAGCCGTCGGCCACATCAAAGAGATGGCGCCGATCACTTGCGTACCGTCTCGATGAGTACTTCGGTCAACAGCTTGAACTCGGTCAAGCAGTCCATCAGCTTGCTGTAGTTCTTGACGCTCTTGTAGGCCTGTACAAGCAACGAGTAGATTTCGATACATGTCTCGTATTGCTTGGCCTGACAGCAGTCACGAGCAATAAAGCAGTTAGCATTCATTCATTCATCCATACATCCATCCATCTATTCACTGACACACGATAGAAAGAACACCACGCAGCAACAAACCTGCTTCATAAGCAAGATGGCTTCTTGCAAGAATCGAATCAATCCTTCGATCGACCAAATGTTGGAAGACTGTGCCTCGCTCTATAATGTGTCGCAAATCATGCGATATATATGAGACGTATGAACGCGGCAATACGCTGGTTGGAGGGTTGCGCCTATCTATCGTACCATGTCGACCTTTGGCATAGGAACCTCACGCAAAATGTTCGGCGATGCTAATTGGAAGCTCTTGTAGTCGAGCGGCAAGGTTGAAGTATGCTCGAGATGCTGTGCAATTAGCGATGCAATCAGGATCTTGGTGTGCGCAGCTTCTTCCCAGTTTCGTTTCTGAAGCCACACACGCACACACGACAAATGAGAGAGAGAGAGAGAGAGAGAGAAGGGTATGAATATCGACCTTGTCGGCTGGTAAGAGTTGCTCAGCAGAGGAGGGAAGCACAACGTACGCTGCTATGCAACGATGAAATGTTCTCAAGCCACGTTACACGCATGGCAGGAGAGTGCGCATAGCTATTGGAGAACTTGAGATAAAGCTCTGCGAGGAGTTCGGTGTCGTTGCGGTTGTTTGCGAGCTGCTCGTTGTAGCGTATCAGACTGGTGATTTGCTGTACGACGCTGTCGACTGTCGCAACGGGAAGTTGGTTCGGACAGCCTTGCTGGCGAGCGCAGTACGCGACAATCGCTTCGAGCGACTCACGCATGAACTGGCTGTCTTTAAGCTTCTCTTCGCCCACCATGCGTGATACGGCGACAGTTGCTTGCAGTTTGGTGCGAGACACGTCTCCCGCCACGCGAGCATTGGCCTGATGGTAGAGCGCCAAACCAATGGGAGTTAGTGTATGAACGAGTGAACCAACGGCTCTTCTAGGCACTTGAACAACGTACTTGCAACAAATAGTAGAACATAGAGCTTGCTTTGCTGCGAATCAATGCGTCTCTTGCGTTACAGTGCTGCAAGATACCATGGCAAAGTTGCTCACAGTAGTTGAGGTTGCTTTGCCTTTACGTTACGAAGCATACAGCGAGTGAGTAGATGGCAACAACGCTGATAGTTATGTGCAAGAGAGAGAGAGAGAGAGAGAGAGAGAGAGAGAGAGAGAGAGCGCGCGCGCGCAATCGTACATAAAGATAACACTGGATAGCTTGGTGATCAGGTACGGCAATGAGTTGTAGAAAGCCTGCAAGAAGACTCGGCTACAATTGGCAAACAGCTGCCTAAAGATCGCCAACACAGCGGCGACGAGCGCGGAGGCGCTGGGTTCTTGCAAATCTCGCTCAAAGGTTCGAATGAAATCGATGGCCAAGCCTTGTACAGCGATGCAAATAGATTCATGCAGCGGGGGCACCGACTAGCAACATGGAAATAGTCGCGGGTGAGAGAGAGAGAGAGAGAGTGCGCGCGCGCAACGGCTGAGTGACTGAGTTACTGCTTGGTGACGTACGAGAAAGACCTCGCAGGTCAGAGCCAACAGATCCAAGAAGCTAATCTGGCATATTTGCGTCTCGGATTGCCACCAGTTAACGATCGCTGTTCGAGATGAGTTTCTCAGTACCCACACGAAGCAAAGCAACCAGTCCATCTTGGCGTCCTCGGCGAGGTCGCGCTTGATGAAATCCGCGCCTTCGACAGCGATAACAACGAACGGAAGATACAAGCCGGCGATTCGTTGTCGTCGAATGGGATCTTGGAAGCGAGGATCGGCTTCGTGCGATTGGAATAGATTTCGCAACGTAGTGATGGCCTATACCAATCGCAGTAGCAACAAGACATCGTCGTCGTCGCCGTCGTCGTCATCATCAGCAGCAGCAGAATCAGCAGCATCAGCAGCATCAGCAGCATGATCATCACGAGAGCAGATCGTGGTTGGTGTGGAATATTTGGGCAGTCGTGGCGCGTACCTGCTCGCGAATACGACGCTTTTGGCGGAGGCTTGTGCGAATCTCGCGAAGCAACAAGCCGGCAAAGAAGTGCTTCCTCCAGAAGGAAGAGACGAGGTCGCTCGAGTTATCGTTGATCGCGACTTCGGTCGGAATGTTCAACGCAACATAATCACGGTAATCCGAGATGTGCTTGAGGAAAGTAAACTTCATGGTGACCGTGATGAGACTGTCGTTGCTCGGGTTCAGGCCGGTGAGGATGTGGTGAATGATCTGGAACACCAACCCCGGCTCCATCAAAGCCAAGAGGTCCTTCATGAAGATGGGGAAGATCACCATCGTGTCCAGGTTTTGCGCAGCCTCGCAGAACAAGATGTAGAGGAACTTGCGCAAGGTGACGGTGAACGAAAGCGGGAAGAGCTCGGCCGGAGGTCGGCCTGCTGCTCCTGTGTAGCGACAAGGAGAAGAGAGGCGCATGAGATGGAAGAGCATAACGCGGTGCCTCACCGTCGATTGTACACATAATAACTCGTTGGGATTGCTTGTGGCAGTGGTGTGATGTGGTGTTATGGTGAGATGGTTGCGGTTGTGGCAGAGGTTCGTACGTTGCTGTTGGGCGTAGCTGGTCATTGATTTGATCATAATCATGAGCGGGAACCAGTGAAGTCGGCTGTCGGTAAATCGAGTATCCTACAAGGAGAGTAACAGAGTGAGGTTGAGTTGTTTGAGTCGGGAATTCGTTGCGTAGGTGGACAGCATCAAGGCAAACGAAGCACACAAGCGATGCCCTCATAGTTGCACATACCTTTTGCTCCAAAAAGTATACCAAATGCTCGCAGAGCTCCTCAAAGACCAATCGTGGAGCACGCTCGGGATTGTCAAAGATATATCGCACGTACGCAACCAACAGGGGATTGTGGTTGGTCTTTTGGTCCGAGAAAGCATTGACGCTGTTGTAGATGGTAAGGAGCTTTTCGTGAGCGGGAAAGAGGTCCTCCATTCTGAATGGGAGTTGGAGTGTCAATGCATACCTCTTGAGAATGGAGAAGATGGCAGCCGTGACTCCGCGCGACACAGTCTTGTCGTCGTCGAAGCTCATGATGCGGAAGAGGCTATTGAGGAGTGCTGGGAAGTAGAGCATGGCGATATTGGGTGGAAGCTCTTGAATGGCTTTGAGTGCAGCCTGCCGGTAGATGCGTACTTCATAAGTAAGGTGCAAGGCGCGTAGGTTGCAACGAAGAGAGCGGCGGCGGTGGCAAGCTCGAATCGTACAGCTTTGTCGACCTCCGGGCGAGGTTCGATGGTGCAACCAGGAACAAGCGGCAAAAAGGCATTCAAGGCATCGTCACAGTTATAGATCGATGATTCCAAGCGTACGCCGAACGAGAAGAGCGGCTTCTTGTTATCGATCCAGCGAAAATGCGTCTGCACCGATGGCTCGAGATAGTTGGGCAGTATCGCGTAGGCGACCGGGATGGTGTGAACTCCGTTCGGGATCACGCTGCTCGTCAATCATCATCATCATCATCATCAGCATAATAATCGATCAGCAATCAGCAATCAATGATCGACGATTGAGCGATGGTTGGATGGATGGAGCTCGCAAATATGAAGGCCCATCTGCGTACCGGTCGTTCTCGTAGATTAGCATCGATGTTCGTCCAACAAGCGTACGAGGCTGCTTCTTGGTGAGATTAATGTTGTAGAACGAAAATACCAAGTGATGGCGACCGGTCAATCGAACCGGTAGCTTAATCTTGATCTCGTCGCAAAATTGCGGCCTACAAACGAGAGCGGAAGGTTACGGTTGAGCGACCGACAATCAGCACGGTGACTACGGTGAATACGTACTTTTTCTCTCGGAACGTGACACTGGTAGCAGCTCGGCGGCTGAATTGTGTCGGGCCCCATGCCGAGTACACAATCTACGCAAGTAGATGGGAAGCGTTAGCACAAAATGCATCCGAGTACGGCGAGCAAAGTAGTAGATACCTCGGGTCCAAGTTCATCAGGATCGGTATCGTCGTCCTTCAACGTCACCTCCACTTGGAGGTTGGGGTGATGCATCTTGACGAGAAGCGGGTAGATATAGAGGTTGTTCACATATTCGACCATCGGAAGTCGCTGAATACCAAATCGTTGGATGACTTTGACCGCCTGTTATCGCGCCATACGTTAGTTGGTTTGTTGAGTAAATACGAAAGCAAAGCAAAGCACACGAGAGAGAGAGAGAGAGAGAGAGAGAGAAGGATGCGCCATACTTGATTTGAGCTTGGTGGCACCAGAGCACTCAAGGAAGGTGACAATCGACCAGGGATCACATCCTCAGGGGCGAGCTTGCGGACACTGATCGTAAGTGAGCCGGGGACGCTATTCTTTTGTTTCTGGTCCTTGGCCAGTTGCTCAAAGATGTACTCATCGCTACAGGAGCGGAAGAGCTTAAAGTCGTCGAGTTGCGTGAGATGGCTACAGCCACCGTTCTCGTCGAATAACGGCGCCGAAGTCCAGACGAATGGCTGGAAGATGATGCCTTCACGTTGCAGCAACTCGCTCGTCTCCTTGGCGAATCGGTCAATGTCACGTTGTTTGAGCTAAGGATTCCAAGTTGGCACACATCGATGTGAGTGGTACCCATCAACCAACCAACCAACCAATCAATCAATCAACTCCCCAACCAATAATACACTCTCAAGTGTTGGCGCAATAATCGTACCGTCTTTGCCTTCAAGTACGGCAGCACGTCCTTGTCGAGCTCTCCTCGTAGGACTTTGTGGATGCGGAGCACGAGGTGAATGTCGGGTGACGGCTTGAGCAGCTGAAAGATGCAAGAGTTGCACTCGACGAGCGAGCCAGCTTTGCATTGCGCATTGAGCTCGGGGCTGTTGAGATCAAACGTGAAACTCTCGGAGATTCGTTCCTGGTTCACGAGATCGTACAATGCCATCGTACAAAAGAAAGGCTCGGCAAAGTCGAGCTCAAAGTTCAGCGCTTGGCATTCGATCAAGATTTGTATACCGCTGCAACAATAACAACAACGACAACGACGACAACAACAAGAAGCAGCAGAACACTTGAGTTCTGGAGGTCATTGAAGCTGTACTGCCGGGATGGAGCACAAACGTACGACTGAGATGAACGAAATATGGTTGGTTCGGTGTGGGTCTTGCGCGGTGTGATGCTGTTGGCCTCAGAGGCAGTGGAGGTGGGAAAGAAGGGTTTGGGATGTATCTGTTCATCATACGTGAGTGAGTGACCGGACGGAGAGAGAGAGAGAGAGAGAGAGAGAGAGAGAGAGAGAATGATGTCGTACCTCGACCTGAACTCGTTCGCACTCAGAAATCGATTCAAGCTCAGTAGGACCCTCAATCTCCTCGGACAAAGATCCAATAGGCTTCTCGGTGAAAGGAGTATGCTTGAACTCTTGGGTCTCGCGGGCGGTATTCAACTACATAACGCGAATGCAACAATGAGTAGTCGATAGAGAAAGGAGATGAGAGGCAGAGGATAATCATACGCGATCACCATCCCCAACTGCGATCGAACCGGCGTTGATTGTAAAGCCTCGTCCACGAGAAGGAGCCTTCTTGTCAAGACCAACGTCCAAGGCAGAGTTGCGAAGGACGCGCCATTGAGGAGAGTAGACGCCGAGGCACTCCTGGATAAAGCCGCTCAATTCGGATGGGTTCGAGATGGCCTATGGAGTGATACCAACCAACCAGCCAGCCAGCCAGGCAGCGAGCCAATAGAAGCAGCAACAGCGATAGTTTAGGTGAGCAAGTGGTTCGGATGAGGATGAATGGTTGTCGAGAACGAGAGCGAGAGTAAGACGCAATATTCCGTACTGGAACGATGGGCTTGACGGTCTCGAGGGTGCGGTCTTGCACGTCGATGTACAACTCACGCTGTCGAAACTCGAAGAGGTCGCGTACGACCGTCTCTTGTTCGCGGGCCTCATTGAGCTGCGTGCGGAAAGAGGTCCAATCGATATCTACCTCAGGCTGGAGCTGCTCGTAGGCCGGTGCCGTATCGGGGGTGCCTTCGGCGTTGAGTAGTGAGCCCGAAGAGGCAGCAGCAGCAGGCATGAGTGAGAGGCCCGAGGACGAGCCGTGTGGCGTGGCGATCGGAATGGGAGGCGAGGAGGTGCTCGTGGTGATGGGCGATGAGGGTGGCAGCACGAGGGCACCAACGGGCGGCTGGCTGAGCGCGCGCGAAGGTGTGGAATCGAGCGAGCGAGCATGGCCAAGCACGAGCCCCGTGGGTAGGGCGGGAAGGGGAGATGCATGGGCGTGGGCGTGGGAGCCGCCACTTGCTCCACTGTTGATGTTGTTGTTGTTGTTCTCGAGGGCGTGGCTTTGTGAGCGCACCAGACCCGGAGGCGCGCCGGCGCTGAACGACTGAACCAACGTGGCGACAGGCGAGGCCGGAGGCGGAGGCGAGGTCGAGGCCAGCGGAGGTAGTGGGGAAGGGAGTGGCGCAGGGAGCGCAGCGTGTTCGGCGACGCGCTTGTTCGAGAGCTCCCGAGCGAGCTCAGGTTTGAGCGGCGGTGGGATAGGCGCCGACCTGGTGTCGACAGCGAGAGCGCGGGGCGTCTGCGCGTCAGCCATTGCGGCCACTCGCACAACAGGCTTCACACGGACGAGCGCGCCGCTTCCTCGAGCCTACGAGAGACGAGGAGATGTGACAAGGAGCGAGTTCAAGGAAGACCGCTTGACCAGCCCACACGAGCACTGACTACACGCGCGCGCACGGCACGGACGGATGCTACCAACGACGACGATGACGACGCTGCTGGTGAACAACGGAACACGCGCGCGTCACCAACGCCCACTGGCTCGCCAAACCGAACCAGGAAGCGAGATCGCCGTCGGGCTCAATCGAACACCAACGACACTACAAGAACGCGCGAGCGCACTCTTGTTGTGTAAGGGGGAGCGGGGAGACGCAAACGAGCGAGCGAGCGAGCGAGCGAGCAAGCAAGGTACAACAGCCACCGCCACAACAGCACACACAGAGCAAAGAGACGCGCCAGGAAGAAGGCGCTCGCTGCTTGTGTTGTTGCTGAGAGAGAGGAGAGGAGGGGTAGAGCGAAGAAGCGAAAATACAGACGCGCCACTCGCTGTTTCGCTGTTTCGCTATTTTGCTCCCGCCAATCGATCGATGCTTGCGCGCAAACAACCCAGTCTTTCGGGAAGGATGATCTTCTTCTTTTGAGTTGAGGACACTTAAATAGAGAGACACACGAGCAAGGATGGAGTGGTGGAGTGGAGTGCATGAACAAAACGATCGACACACAACGAAATGTCTTCGCGGTTGGCGGGAGAGGTCGATCGATAGCAGGAGTGGTGATGCTCGGCACTCTGGAGCTCCTTGCGGTTGGTTGTTGAGACATTGTGCGTCGATAGGAAAACAGTGGTGGGAGAGTGATATAGATATCAACAGCTTGGAGAAGGCAGAGGTGGAGGTGGAGGTGGATTCATGGACAGAAGGAGCTGATTGGGTATGGGATGGCAAGCCACGCTTTCGCGAGTCGAGTCTGGTCGATTCGACTTGGACATGGTAGCGGTGCGCTGGCAACGAGTGGCAACTACACGCTCGAGCGCTCTAGCCGACCGGGATCTTGACTCGCAGGTTGCGAATGTCATCTTGAATGTCGTACTCCTTGACGATGGTGGCGATCATGATGCCAAGGGCGGCGAACATCAACGCCATGGCGAAGAGGGCGCTGAGGGTCCAGCAAACCTTCCAAAGTGGATGCGTCCGAGAGAAGTCCGA
>Ga0209935_1004483_pt1 | contig 12841 bp, 15 predicted proteins | sample ThiBio_1000_plan_2_FD_183958 | JGI IMG/M metagenome (GOLD analysis project Ga0209935, IMG submission 183958) | Wastewater bioreactor microbial communities from Cape Town, South Africa - Thiocy_cont_1000_plan (SPAdes) | ecosystem: Engineered > Bioreactor > Thiocyanate-remediating >... | reverse complement strand
CGTTCTTTGCGGCCGGCCACGAGGGCCAGCTCGTGATGGTGATTCCGTCACGCGAGCTCGTGGTCGTACGCTTGGGCTTCAACACAGACGAGACTGCATGGGATCGAGTACGATTCTTCACGGATCTGTTGCGAGAGATTCCCGCCGCACCAGCATAGCCGACTGGCGACTGCCGTTTCAATCAGTTCGCCAATTTATCGTCATCATGTAAAAGTAAAACGAGCCTCCCACTGCCACCCGCTCTCACGAGCCACATCGGAATAGGAGCAATGCGAAGCACAACGATAGCAACCACCAAGCTACAATCATCACTGACATCAAGCTGCAAGCAACTCTCAACGAAACAACGAAGGAACCACCAGGAGGATTGAACCGAAAGAGCGGGAACGAGCGAAACTCTCGAATTATTCGCTTGTTCGCTCGCCGCCTCTCGCTGCTTCTGCTGGCTGCTCGGTCGGGCTCGTGGCTCGCGGTACTCCTCACACTTGGCGCCGTTCTGCTGACTCATCACACGGGCTGTTGTAGCTCGCTACCACCACCACCATGTCACGCTCAGGCCAGAAGCTGTACTCGAACGGCTACCGCCCCAACCATCCGATCCTCGTGATCCCTGGTGCGCCAGCGCCGCTACACCATCCCAACCGCTGCGCTCGCTACCTCCTGCTCCCGCGCTCTCTCGCTCGACACGAACTCCCTCACTCACCACGCCCACCCGCCTGACCACACTCGATGATTGCGTCGCTCCAGGTCTGTGCTGCTCGGTACTCAAGGTCGAGGATTCGCCGTACGAGCCATGGGTCGGGCGCAACATTTGGCTCGATATCTCGATGGTGGGCCTCGACAAGTTCACCGACGGCCTGCCGCTGTTCGGCGGGCGCAAGAAGAAGAAGATTGCGCGCGACATCAAGTCCGACAAGCTCAAGATCTCGGGGCCCGCGAACTTTCGAGCCAACACGCTGGGCTCCAAGGACGTGTTGCTCATTCGCGACATGGAGACCAACGAGGAGATCGAGATGGCCGAGGTCGACAGCGAGTCCAAGGTACCACCACTCGAGCGAGTGATCGAGCGAGTGATCGAGCCACGCACGCACTGACCTCGTTGACTCTCGATCTCGACGAACCAAATAGCGACGTTGGATCGCGCACATGGTGATGGCCGCAGATCACGTGTCCGATCCGCAGGGCATTCGCGTGCGGCCGGTACGCGGGCTCGACGGCTGCGCCTACCTCGATCCCAAGATGAAGGCCTTCTCGTACGTGTGGGGCCCGTTCTTCGAGGTGCTGCAGGGCATCGGCTACAACGACACCAACCTCCAGGCCGCCACGGTACGCGACACATATGCGTATGATGAGGAGGAGAAGAGTGTGGCTCATATATGTGTGTGAGTGTAGTATGACTGGCGCGTTCCGCCCAACGTGCTCGAGAAGCGCGACGGCTACTTCACCGAGGTCGCGCTCATGGTTCGCAAGATGGTGCGCGCCAATCAGAAGCCGGTCGTCATCATCGGTCACTCGCTCGGTACGCCTACTGCCTCTCTCTCTCGTTGCCTCTCTCGCTGCCTCACGCTCGTGAATCTCACTGCGCGCAGGAACCCGATGCGCCGACTACTTTCTTCGCTGGGCCGAGCTGCACAAGGGTCGCGAGTGGATCAGCAAGAACATCCACAGCTTCATCGCCGTCGGCCCGCTGTTCCTCGGCGCGCCCAAGTCCGTACGAGCCACGGTGTCGGGCGAGCGCATGGGCCTCGACGCCTTCTTGTTCCCGCAGGAGGGCGTGGCGTTGTCGCGCCAGGTCGGCTCGAGCCCTTGGATGTATCCGTCGTTCCCGCTCGACTTCAATCTCAAGTCCTTTGCACAAGTGCGCAACGAGTACGGTGGCTACAAGGCCTGCACCATGACGCAGCTCTTTGCCAAGGGCGGTTGTCAAGAGCTCTACCAGCTGTGGGAGGAGCACTACAAGGTACGAGAGAGAGAGAGCGCGCCAGCTCACTCTCTCCCCAAGCTCACTCACTCGCTCCCTCTCTCAAGAACGATCCGCTGTTCGGCGATGACAAAGTACGCCGCACTCCTCCACCGGTCGATCGACTCTGGGCCATCTACGGCATCAATCTCCCGACCGAGACCATGTACTTTTATCGGCCGACCGAAGGAGGCATCACCGACCTCGCTCTCGATCCCGACGGCACGATTCCTGGCTACAAGTGTCAGAACGGCATCGCGTACGAGACGCGCAACACGCCGCAGGTCGATGGCCGCTCGGCCTCAGGCGACGGCACCGTCCCGTACGCCTCGATGGCGTACTGCAAGAAGTGGAAGAACTCGGATTCGATCGAGGTCACGGTCACCGAGCTCGACAAGTGCGACCATCGCGACATTCTCAAGGACTCACGCTTCGTCGATTACGTACGACCTTCCAGCGATCGTTCGATCGATAGATTGGCGCGATGGCTGGAAGTGAACCTGACCTCGCTGTCGCCTGCTGTAGATGGTCGAATTCCTATGCACACAAATCACGTCGTTGAATATTCCTGAGAGCTTGCCTGACATTCGTATCGATGTATATCTCGGATCCGGCAACATTGGCCGCAAATCCAAGCTCCGCAAGCGTACGACATGAGCAGCCAATCAACTGCAGTCAATCAGTGACCCTTACTCAACTTCATTCCTGGTGCTCGCTCGCGCTTCAGTGATCGTTGGCCAACAGAACGTCGAACTGCAGCACTCGGGGGACACCGAGAGCTCATTCATGTATCCCGACATCATCTCGGCACGAAGTGTCGGAAATACGCTCAATATTGGTACGCACCGCCGCCGCCGCCGCCGCCGCACTCACCTAGGCGATATGGGCCGCACTCACTCGCTGGACAGCGGTGCAAGGAAAGAAGCGACCACTCGAGCTCTCGACCGAGTCGGCCTTCACGTTGGCGCTCGAGATCCAATCTCGCGTATCGTACTTGATGGCTCTTCGCGCCAGTGTCTCGGCCGGCTTCCACGACACACGCGACGAGCTCGGTCAAACGGCGCTGCATCGCGCGGTGCAATCCAAAGACGAGGCCAAAGGTACGACGTTGTGACTCTTTGATTGAGCGAGAGAGAGGGACAAGGTGACTGATTCTGGTGGCGCAAACCCTCCACAGTGACGGAGCTCCTATCATCCACTGCACAACTGGTCGATGTGAATGCCGTCGATGTGTACGTACCAACGATAGACTCTCTCATTCATTCACGTACTCATCGACGATGATTCGATGGCTGCAGCAAAGGATTCTCTCCGCTGCACCAATCGATGGCTGACGCTTCGTACAAGATCTGTCAAGTCCTCCTCAACCACAAGGACATCAAGGTACGACGAACGAACTCAACACGCCGCTGTTCTCGCTCGCTGATGTGCCGCTAAACGATGGCTTGCTGGCCGCCGGCGGCGGCGGCTCATCACAGGTCAACGTACCATCGAAAGACGGCGCCTCGCCGCTGCTTGTCGCCATGCGACACAAGCTCGACGATCAATGGCACATCACGGAGCCGATCTTGAAGCTGTTGATCGACAAGGGCTGCGACGTCAACTTGCCCAACGTATCGGGCATCACGCCGCTGCACCAGGCCGTGACTCGACAGCAGATCTTGACCGTCGAGTGGCTTCTGCAGCACCGCGCCGATCCGAACCTCGCCAACGATGCCGGCGACACGGCGATGCACGCCGTCGTGCGCACCGACAACGAGATCATCGCCAAGCTGCTGATTGCGAACAACGCCGACCCGCTCGTGCGCAACACCGAGGGCAAGACGCCGTTGGCGCTGGCGCGTTCCATGTCGCAGAGCCTCTTCGAGATGATCCAGGAGTCGGACGGCCAGGGCGCCGCAGCGCACTACGGGCCCGAGGCCGACGAGATCGGTCAGACGGCGCTCCACAGGGCCGTCATGGAGAACCAGGCCGAGCAGGCGTACCAGCTGCTCCAGGAGGGCAGCAGCGTCAACTTTGCCGACCGCTACGGCTTCACGCCGCTGCTGATGGCGGCGCAACGAGGCTACATCGACCTTGTGCTGCTGTTCCTCACCATTCCGGCCACCAAGCTCACAGTGTACGTAGTAGTGTCACCGCAGCCTGAAGCGAAGCGAAACTCACGGCCGAATGCCGCTTCGCTGGTGCCATCTGCAGTACCAACACTGGCAGCACGTTGTTGCATCTGTTGGCACAAGCCAACATTCCGCGTTCGGAAGCCAAGCGGCTGTCGCTCGTACTGCAACAGACCAGCGAGCGTGGTGCGCAGCTCGATGCCACGGATGGCGACGGCTTGACTCCGTTGCACCTTGTACGAAGCCGCTCTTCAGTCTCCTTCGTGTCTCTCTCGTTGTCTGACATGTCGGTGCGCAACAACAGGCCGCTTCCAAGTCGAACCACATGGTGCTGCAGTGGCTGCTCAAGCAAAAAGCCAACGTCAACCAACTCTCGCCCAAGGGCCTCTCGCCCTTGTACATGGCGCTGCAGCCTTCGACGCGCGACATCAACGTCATCCGCAGCCTGGTGCGCGCCAAGGCCGACATCAATCTCTCCGACAAGGGCTCGGCGACGCCGCTGGCGCTTGCGCGGCAGCTCGACGATGCCGTGCCGTGGCGCACCGTGTCGCTCGCCACCGTGATCCAGGAGGACCAAGGCCCGGAGGAGTTCGACTTTCCGCTCGACTACAGCGATTCGCCGCGGGTCGAAGTAACTGGCACGGCAGCCGGCGGCTCGGGCACCATCACCAAGGCGTCGTCGGGGCCGGTCAAGTCGCCGCGCGGCGGTAGTGACAAGCGCGCGTCGACACGCTCGCCCTCGGTGCCGTTCGTGACCGCGGTGCCGAGCGTTCAGGTGAGCGGCTCGCCTTCGCCCACTCCCACGCCGTCGTCGTCCTCGTCGTCGTCGTCGTCCTCGTGGCTGCGGCGCAAGTTTGCCACCGGCTCCATGTCGCTCGGCAACCAGTCGATCGAGAGGAGCGGTGGCTCATCGGTGGGCGACAGCGGCGGCGCGTCGTCTTCGGTGCTGATCGATCCGTCGCTCGAGAGTATCGTGGCGGCCATTCGGGCCTTGCCGCCGCTGGTAGCCAGCGCAACACATCCGAAGGGCCGGCTGAGAATCTCGCTCGCGTCCGACAGTGGTACGCCGTCATGACGGGTAGGCCCATGTTCTGGTTGACGTTGCTCACACACACTCTTGCTCTCTCTCTCTCTCTCACAGCTGGCACATCAGTCGAGTACCTCGCTGGCGCATCGGCAGTTACGCCCGAGGAGTTCGCCGAGACGCTGCAGAAGGCACAACAGGAATTGCAGCGCCTGTCGCAAGAGCGCAAGCAGCAGTTGCTGTCAGTCGTCATGGAGTTGTAGGCTGCCCACCAGCTCTCCAGCAGCAGCAGCAACACCCTCGGCTCTCGCTCGCCACATTCGTGTTGCGCATTTCGTTTCATTTCGTTTCGTTTCGTTCGTTTCGTTCGTTTCGTTCGTTTTCATCAGTACATAGACACGGACACCCTCCAAACCCCACACCACACCACTAGTACTATACGTTCCTGCCATAACTTGACCGCCCCGAACCACCCAATAAACGCGACCTCAATGACTTGACTTCTTTCTTTCCTTGACGAGCACGAGATGAGCGACCTACGCGGTAGAGCAAAGAGGAGCTCGGGAACAACCCTAGCGGTGCTGCTCTTTCCTCTGGTTCTTCTCCTCCTCTTCATCTTCATTATCCTCGTCGCTCTGCTGCTGCTGCTGCTCGGCTCTCGTTGCTGCTGCTGCTCACCGCGCGCGACTTGTCTCCGGCGGCGCGGGCGTTCGAGGGGCTGTCGGTGGTCCCTCGCTCGATCGTGAGATTGGAAGAGTGAGAGCGTACGCCAGAGAGAGAGAGGCGTCCTTCGCGATGGCGAGCTCGTCGCTGGGGACGCTCCATGTCAAAGGTGCGTGCGAGCAGGCGGTTGGCGATTGTTGCGCGTATCGGCGAGCGGCCAGTGTCACTATGCGGCGAACGCACGCACTCGTACTCATCGGATATCGTTGCAATGTGTCTTGTAGTGTGTTCGATCACGGTATCCGGTCAGAGTCTCAAGAAGCGAAAGGCCGAGATTGCAGACAGTACGTCGCAGTGTTCGGCGCTCACTCGCTCTCGCTCGCCAGCGATGTTGGACCGCTGTCGCTGACCCACCATGGTGTAGATGAGACTTCGCTCTACTGCTTGTTGTTCGTGGCCGGAGGCTTCGCCAAGGTGCCTTCGCGACCAATGGAGCTGGCGACCTGGGATCAGGACATGACCTTCTACTTGCAGCAGAGCTTCGAGTTGTACGCATTGATGCTCACGATCGCGATGACGACCAGTACGACAATGACAATGACAATGAGTGTATCTGATGAAATCTCGTCCTTGTGCGTGTGTGCTTGTGTGCGCAGTCCATTGGGAGCGACGCGTAGCACACTGACGCTCTCGATCTTTTACGAGAGCTGCTGCGAGGACAACAAGTGGGCGCAGATCGTCGCCAACATCGGCCACCTGCCGCACAACAAGACCGAGGAAGCGTGCTTCAACGTCGAGGAGGGCGTCAACAACTCCAAGATCACGGCGTCGTTCTCGCTCGAGCTGCGCTTCGTGTCGGCCGACGCCGCCAAGAACGCCACGCCAACCAACGCCGTGCGCCTCAAGGCCTCGGGCGACTTCACCAAGCGCGACAAGGGCGACCTCGAGCGCCTGCACGCCGACGGCAAGGTCAGCAGCAGCAAGAAGAAGGCGAAGAAGAAAGCCTCGGGCTTTGGACAGATCTTCCACAAGAAGCGCAACCGCAGCCGTGCGTTCGGGCAGCAGTTCCCGCCCGACGAGCCGGTCGTTCCCGAGATCATCACGAGCACGGTCGAGTGGCTGCGACAGTCGGCCTCCAAGACGCACGGTCTCTTTCGCGAGTCGGCCAGTACGGCTGACATGGATATGCTGCGCAAGCAATGGGAGTCGGGTACGTCATCATTCATTCGTTCATTCGTTCATTCGTTCATTCGTGCGGTGCATCACATCATATGCAGGCAAGGACGTGAGCTGGGACGAAGTACCAAGCCCACACGTTGTGGCTGGCTTGTTGATGACATGGCTTCTCCAACTACCCGAGCCTCTCATTACCTTTGATCTATACGAGAGCTTGATAGCTGCTGAAGAGACCGTGGCGAGTCGTGACTCGCGCGTGCAGTTCCTCGCGCGAGTCCTTGCCAGCCTACCGGTGGCGCACCGCATGTCGCTCGCGTGCATCATCGAATTTGTGCACTTTCTGTCGCTCAACTCCGAGTTCAACAAGATGACCTCCAAGAACCTCGCCATCGTGTTTGGCCCGGCGCTCATGCGTCGCCGAGTCGAGAACGTCAAGCAAATCGTACAAGACTCTCCCATCATTGTGAATATCGTGCAGTGTATGATCGAGGAGTACGAGCCGATCTTCAAGGTTCGTGTTGCGCCCATTGCTCTCGCTCCGTCTCACTCACTCACTCACTCTCTCACTCACTCACTCACTCGTGAAAGCAGGGTGCTGCACGCCCCGCTGCCGGCGGCACTGCAGGCGGTCCGACGCCGCTGTCGGCCAAGGTGCCGTTGGAGGCCTTCCTGAGCCGCAAGCACACATGGCGCAAGAGCCTCGCCGGCAACATCCGACCCAACGAGGGCATGGTGACCTCGATCCTCCACAACCGCGACAAGCTCGTGGCCTTCCAGGCCATGGTACGCTCGTCGCTCAGCAACGTGCAGGACAGCATCCAGTACCTCGGCAAGGAGCTCGAGGACTCGTCGCGCTGGTCGCAACCTGACGTCGAATTCTGTGGTTCGCTGTGGGCCAACCTGAACACAGTATGCTGTCTCCCTTTCTCTCTCTCTCTCTCTCTCTCTCACTCATTCACTCACGAATCGATCCCATCGCGTGACAGCTTGTCAACTCGCCGTTCGAGCGCCCTGATGGCTGGCTGACCTCGACTCCGCCCGATGAGTTTCGTACTGGCGAATCGGATGAGGCGCGAGCGACAACGTGCAAAGCGCTTCGGTCAGCGTTCCTGGAGCTGGAAAACTCGTTCACAGAGATCTATGAGCGCATCTCGGTCTCGATGGAGTCGCAAGACGCTCCCGACCAAACAGCGGTCGAGTTTGCTGTCGCCGCGAGCAACATTGCGCGTATCGCCAAACGGGTACAGTAGTCGCTACGCAGCCTCTCTGTCTCTCTCTCTCTCTCTCTCTCGTGTGCTGATACACTTCGCCGCTTGTACAACAGCTGCTCGAGCAATTCCAGGACATTGTGCTGAACGACATGCAGTTCTCCCTGCCAGTGCAAAGCGCCACCTCGACGCACGAGACGCAACTGACACTCGAGCAGATGCAGCACTCGGTCAACAGCACTATCGACGAGATCCAAGCCATCAAGCTCCCGGGTCTGCGCAAGGCGCTCGCGAGCGTCACGTCGCTGCAGGACGCCGTCGCCATCACGCGCGTGCTGCGCGCCACCAAGAACGCACTCGAGCAACGATCGCGCGAGCCGCTCTCCGAGTTCGTCGCCAAGGTGCGCTCGCCGGTGCCGATGACCGACCTCGAGCGCGAGAAGCTCGCGAGCATCATCGAGCTGCTCGAGGAGCCGTTCGACGAGGTTGGGCAGCTGCTCGAGCAGCTGCGCAGTGACGTCAGCGCGCTGCAGGACGTGTACGACACGGTCGAGCCCGAGCAGTTGCTGGTTGACACCCGTCGTGTACGTCTACTACGTCGTCGTCGTCGTCGTCGTCATCTGCGCAATTCCCACCACTCACTCTAACGATCTGATCCTTGGTTGGCGTGTGCAGTTCCTCGATGAATACCTGACACAATGCCAAAGCAAACCGGTGGCGGCGACGCCCGAGGCTGAGCGACCCGGCTGGCGCGCTCCACGACCCATGGGCGGCAACCGCGCCTTTGGCGGCTTCCTCCGCCCGACAGCGTCCGCCGGCGCGCGTCCTACCTCGCCGCTACTCGGCTCGCATCACCTCCCGGCTGCCTCGGCTGCTGCCTCCTCGGAGGACGCCGAGGTGGCAGCAGCGACGGCCGTGGCCTCGAACGCACCGCCGCCGGTAACCCCGCTGCCGCCCGTTGCTACGAGCCCGCCGCCACTCAGCGCCGTCTCCCCTCCGCCAGACGCCACACCCGAGCAGCCGGACAACGACGAGGACGACGAGGACGACGACGAAGAGTACGACGATAGCGACGAGTTCGACGATGACGACGATGACGACGACGAGGAGGAGGAAGAGCCCGCTGTACAAACGACGCTGCAAAAGGCCGTTCAGACGGCTCTCGCTGCCGTGCAGCAGATCCGCGATCGCGCCAACTCACTACGTATGGACATTGAGACCATCAAGACGCTCGAGGGTGCGCTGGCCATCTCGAAGCTCGCAAGCGCCATCAAGCGGGTATGTGCTCGCTCGCTCTCTCTCCCTCGCGTCGGCGATGAGTTCCTTTCGGCCTCGCACTGGTGCTGATGCTGTGACCTCGTGGATGGTAGGCTGCTGCGGGTGATATGGACAACATCTCGAACGTCACCAAGCGCCCGAACGAAGCCGATTGCTCGCCTGCGACACAAACCGACCAGCTCAAGGTCAACACGATCCTGCGCCTGGCCACGAGCGGCTTCGACGAGGTGCGCGGCATGACGTTCATCTGGCAGACACAGCTCAAGGAAGCCGTATCGCGAGAGGACATCATTCCGATCGCGCAGAAGCTGAAACGAATCTACGAATTGATGTCGATCTACCTGGCGGCATGAGTGAGTGCCACTCCTGACTCCTCACTCATTCATTCATTCACTCATTCATTCATGGTTCACATCGATTGAGTGAGTGAATGAATGTGCCGTTGTTATTTGTGTTCTTCTACTTGCTTGTTGTTCTCTCCTTCGTGCTGCTGCTCACTCCTCTCGCTCTCCTCCTCCTCCCTCGCATCCGTTGCCATCGCTGTTTCAGTAGTGATTTCATCACACATCATAAAACACTCGCTAGTGTTTGTAGTACTTTGCAATGCAGGCATCATTGATATTGATATTGTTTAACGTGACAAACGATGAAAGAGAGAGAGAGAGTTCTGTACAAACACAAGAGCAGCAACAACAGCAGCAACGACTCAACGAGGTGCGTCGGGATTGGGACTCCACGACAACAAGTAGCCACGCGCATCGCCCGAGATCAGCTGCGTGCTGTCCTTGCTGAGACACAGCGCCGTGATGGGCGCCGTGTGCTTGCGCAGCTTGTCGACCTTTTCAGGCTCGATCGGCGCAAGGTCCCACAGGTCCCAGATGAAGAGCGTACCGCTCGCACCGCCGCCAAACACCACGTTGCGGCTCACACCCTCCATGCCGTTCGTGATGACCAAGCAGTTGATCCTACGCATGCAACCAACAACAACAACAACAACGCAACGCTCATATGAGCGAATGAATGTCAAGAGAGCTACTTTCTGTCGTGATCGCAAGCGTACATATCGAAGCATTGTATCGATGAGAGCAGCTCACCATTGATACTCCACAAGCGAATGGTGCTTCCTTGCTTGGTTTGATCAGCAGTCACGATATCACCCTGATGCAAGTGAAGGTTGTTGTTGATGATGTTGTGGTTAGTCGTATCATCTCTCTCTCTCATTATCACGCAACTCCAACATACTCGTGTAGAACTGATAGCAACCGCCACTACTGGACCATCGTGACCGAGCAATGAACGCACGTAACATTGTCGTTGCAGATCCCAGATGATGGCCGTGGTATCATGCGAGCCCGTGACGGCGATGCCAAAGTTCTCGCACAAGGCGATCGAGATCACGGCGCCACTGTGGCCCTGCATGACGGCCGAGAGGCGCATCTGTGGCACCTGCTTGCGCTTCTCGAGCCACGTTCGCGTCCACAGGCGCACGAGGCTCGAGGCACCTCCGGTCATGAGCACGCGACCGTTCTTGGCCGCGGCGGCGCACAGCGTGTCGTCGCGGTTCGGCGTCTCGATCACGGCCACGACCTTGCCGGTGTCGATGGCGCAGATGCGCAGGTGGTAGTCCCAGTGGCCCCACGAGATCATGCGGTTCTCGGGGAAGAAGAGAATGCGCTTGGCCGGCAGCGCCACCGGCTGGTCGTCGACAATGTCGAGGTAGCCAATGTCGGTCGGCACGTTGCCGAGCACCGAGAGGCGGAAGCGCGGCGCGTGCGAGAAGACGGTCGGCGCTCGCGAGCGCGGGCTCTTTTGCGGGTGCGGCTTGGTGAAGAGCTGCTTGGGCGTCTGGCCGAACTGGTCGATAATGTCGAGCTTGGCCTGGCGCTCGAGCTCGTCGGTGATCGAGTCAATGTCGACCGCGCCCTCGTACGTCAGCGGATAAAAGAGGTTGCAGGCGGCGAGCGCCGCGTCGCCCTTTTGCTTGAAGCCAAAGATGAGGTCGATCCAGTGGTGCAGGCGCTCCGACACGTAGTCGCTCTCGAGCGCCTGCCGGTGCTGCTGGATGAAGCTGCGCGCCTCGTTGGCCCACGGCGGCAGGAAGACGTCGTCGACGCGCTCGTGGTTCTGCTTGACGCCCATGTCAAAGTGGTTCTGGTTGACGAACAGCTGCGGCAGGCAGAACATCTCGGGTATCAGCTCCTTGACGTCGGTCGACGACTCCTTGGACGACAGCCGCCACGTCTGCTGTATCGAGTGGAACGAGCGGTCGGGAATGTCGAAGCCGCCGTCCTGGAACTCGATGAAGAAGCGCGCGAACGGCTCGACGCGCACCAGAAAGTGCAACACGACGCCCGTGTTCGAGTAGTGCGAGCCGTAGTGGTACGGGCCCGGGTCGTCCATCTCCTTGGTCTGCTCGTACATGTTGAGGAACTTTTGCAGCCGATCGGGGTCCTGTGCGCCCATCGGCTTGCTCAGCTCGCGGAACGTCGTCGCCGCCGCGAGATCCAGGCTCTCGCTCGTGTAGTCGGCCAGCAGAAACGGAAACACCGGATACTGCGTGAGGTCGTTGAACGAGCGGCCCGACAACGTGTTGAGGTGCATCAGGTACTCAAAGTTGCTCACCAAGCCGCGCCGCCACTTGTCCGTGATCGACATGCGGAAGAACACCGTGCCACTCATCTCACGCTCATAATCCAATCGATTCGTAAGGTCCATTTCAAGCAACTATCACCCAGTCAATCAATCAGTCAATCGAGGGAGCGAGGGAGCGAGGGAGCGATTAGTTGGGTGAGTGCGAGACATACCTTGGTGTATACCAACTCTCGATCAGCCGGCGATTCGAATGCAAACAAGTAACGCTTTCCTGAGATGAGGAAGATCTCGAGTGCATTGTACTTGAGCATGTGGCGGCGCTTGTGCACCTCCTGAATCTCCTCGTACGGCAGTGCCAGCACGCGATTCTGCTGCAACCGACGCAGCTTGCGCTCGAGCTCGACCTCCTCGGGCTTGCGGCGTGACTTGCGCGTGCGACGGCGCTCCTCCTCCGGCTGGTGCTCGTCGGCCGTAAAGTAGCACGCCGACTTGTCGGCGATCAGGAACGTGCCCTCGCGCTTGTGGAACGGCGTGATGCTCGCGCACTTGGAGCTCAGCAGCACACGCTCGCCCGCTGGCAACGCGTCGCCCGGCGTCACGGCGATCTCGATCAACAGCTCGTCCTCGCCGTGGCGCGATGTCAGGCGCTCGAGCTCGGCCATCTGCTCGCGCAGAAAGTCGCTCATCAACGCCGGCGAGAGCAGCTCGCCCGAGCGCCGCGGCCGCATGCGCCACAGCTCGCGGCCGTTGTAGATCTGCAACGGCGTCAGGTGGTACACGAGCTCGTTGTCGACGAAGCGCTTGAAGCGAATGCGCATACGCTCGC
>Ga0209935_1004481_pt1 | contig 12852 bp, 9 predicted proteins | sample ThiBio_1000_plan_2_FD_183958 | JGI IMG/M metagenome (GOLD analysis project Ga0209935, IMG submission 183958) | Wastewater bioreactor microbial communities from Cape Town, South Africa - Thiocy_cont_1000_plan (SPAdes) | ecosystem: Engineered > Bioreactor > Thiocyanate-remediating >... | reverse complement strand
TGACGACGATTGGAGAGCTTGTTTCTTCGATTGAGGACGAACAAGGCGAGAGAATCGAGAAACAACGAATGATTTGGATCTTGAAGCAACTTCACTCGTTCGGAGAGATCGTGTTCATGCCTCCTCATCCACCTCGTCAACAACGAGGAGAACAACAACAAGAAGAACAAGAGATTGAAGATTCAGAACCAGTTGTGATGTCGTTCAACTGGTTGTTGGCTCGAATCGGCGATTTGTTCGATGAATACGTTCCAACACGTGATGACGATGATGAATCACGAGCATCATGGATTCAACATCGACAATCGATCATCAAGAACGCAGCAGGTCGAATGTCGATTGGAGTTGTTGGATCGATTTGGCGGATCAAGAATGTGTCACACATTGAATCGGTGTTGAAGATTCTCTCGAGGATGCTGTTGTGTTATCGATTGGATGTCGAGAAACCAATCGACAATCAATATCCATCGTTATCATCAAGAGCACCAGCAGAGTTTGTGTTTCCTCTTCTTCTTCGCAAGCTCGATGACGAAGAGAGACATCAACTCATGATTGAATCTCTTCCTCGTCGACATCGAGATCGAGTATTGGCTGAGCTATCATCATCATCATCAACATCATCATCAACAACGAGAGCCAGAGGAAGAAGAGGAGAGATATCGATATCAAGATGTCGATGGATTCGAGCAGAAGGAGAACAAGCACTTCCTCCAGGATCGTTTGGAATGCTCCAAGTCAAGTTGATCAACCTCGTTCGATCATGCACCAACATCACCAAGCGTCATCAACACTCCAATACTTCTTCCTCTTCATCCACGATGATCGGCATCGACGGGATTGGCGAGATTGATTGGTCGTTGTGGCGAGAAGTCAAGATCAGGAACTATCTGAATGAGACTCACATTCTCATCAATGGAGATCTCTCGATCGTGATCTCATTCCACAATCCTTCGCTATCGCTCGTTGGCGCTGACGATGACGACGAATTGATCGAATCAATCAATCGAGCAGGATCACTCGATTCGATGATGAGTGTTTGTTGGATCGACAACAACCTTGATCGTAATGACGCTTATCTGTCGTCAATGTCAATGATTGAACTCAAGCTTTGGCACTCATTGATGTCGACCATTCATCGATCGTGTGATGATTGTCGATCCATTTCATCATCCATTCGTTCTTCATCATCATCGTCATTGAGATCATCGAGCTCTGGATTAGAGGATAATGGGACTCAAGAAGAGATTCCATGCATCGAGTGTGTTCGATCTCAATGGTCATCCAAGAGTCGATTCTCAGTGTGCAGGATCGTCTCCTACGAGCAATGTCAATCATCGAATGACAAATCCAAGTATCGATGCTCTCTCACTCGCGAGTATGTGTTCTTTCGATCACTGTTGATTGATGATGATCGATCATCAACATCGAACACCATCATCCCAATCACTGCCACCAATCAACATCCATCATCGTCACATCAAGATCTTGATCAACGGCAACAAAGCAACACAACTCCCGCACCACCAGAGGCACCTGTTGTTATGGAACACACTGCAGCTCTTTGGACTCGCGCCCAAGACCTCCAAGCCCCAACGCGGCTCCTCTCCCACAAGTTCAAGACCTGTCTCCCTGATTTAGCCTCTACGATCCAGGAGAACCTCGGCTCGACCAATATTGCAGATCTCTCGATTGATTGGGATGGCGGTATCGTCAACAACGACACAGCCACGTGCGGGGCTGACCTCGATGTTTTTGTGATCTTCAAGCCTCGTGTCGCTGGATACTCTGTTCGTGTTGATCTCGACTCCTCCACGTGTTCCTTCTTGGCGATCTCGGAATCTTCATCGACAGCCGAGCCGATTCGAGTTGACATCGGTAATGACAGCCTCTCGAAGATCTGGCAAGCCTTCGTGGCATCGGTCAAGAACTTCACCGAGCAGTGTCATTCGATCCTCAACATTCCCGAGATACGACCACGCGAATGGGCCAAATTCGAAAGCGATCCTGCAGGACAAATGAGAGCCTCGTTCTCGTTGGGAATCACCCAAGTCGATGTTCTTCCTGCCTTCAAGACTGGGGCCAATGTTTTGTTGGTGTTGCTTCGAAGCTGCAAGCCCGACGGCTCGAACATCGTCAAGTCGTTCTCGAACCTTGGAGCGAGACTCATTGCATCTCTTCCCGACAAGGCCAAGCACTTGATCTGTGCACTGAAGCACGTTGTGAAGGTTGTTCATGGCCTCGAGGTTCCAGGATCGCTGTTCGAGAGTGTTGTGTTGGAAGTGTTCGAGCAACAAGGCTGGATCGGAGATCTTGATTACGTTCAACTGGCATCGATCTCGTTCATTGAAGCATGGCGTCTTTGTTGGCGTCGAATCTTGTCTTTGAGACCAATCTCGGCTCTGAACAAGTCGTTGGAGGAAGATGTGGATCTCTTGTCAGGCATCAACAAAACGGAACTCACTCGTATCGGCGAGACTCTCTCATCGATCGATGAGAAGTCGTTGCTCGATGAATGCTTGAATGGCACTCGCGAATCGTTTGCTCGACTGATTGCTTCCATGTCTGAATCATCAACCTCAACCTCATCTTCGTTGTTACTGCCTCCTCCAACCCGGTTCAGTACGGGTACAACCAACTTGCCAGCGACAAACGAGGAGACTTTTGGACACGAGAGCGTTTCACCTATTGATCGAGATGCAAGTACCGAGATCCACTTGCCATTGGCATCCACGCCGGCACAACCAATCTCCACCACGTTGGTCGCCTTTTCTTTGCGGCGCTGGCTGGACACACTCAACCTATCGGAGTATCAACAAACTTTCGAATCGAACGGCTTTTCTGATGACGGTCTTGATAACATCGCCGACCTGACCAGCGATGAGTTGAAGGAAATGGGCATTCCGCTGGGCCATCGCAAGACGATCCTGCGAGAGGCACAGAAGCTCAAGCGTGGTGACGCGTCATCGTGATAGATCCCTGCCATCAATCGCTGTGTCCTCTTTGCGTGTACCAGTATGCTGGTATTGTTATATTTGTACTTGCCACAGTAAAGTGGACTGAGTTACAACAGGGTGAGGTACTCGTTTGGTTGGAGAGAAGAAGGCATCGGGCGTTGTCGAGCAGCAGTGGTGTCGCATCGCTCTCCTGCTCGCAAGCATCGCCCGTTGGCGCTGTCTGTGGCTCTCGCAGCAACAGCAACACAACAACAAGATGTCTCGCTTCGAAGGAGTGATTCAAGTTCACAGGCTCATGAGGACCAGCAACTTCCTCGGAGCCGTGCGAGAGATCACTCGCCCGTGCTGCCGAACGTCAGCGACGTGAGACTCGCGGTGCAGCAGCTGCATCTTCGGTCGGGATGCTTCGACAGGCTCGATCGATATCACGAGGCGTTGGTCGATTGCAGGCGAGCGTCGTTGCTCGATCCCACTCACGCAGACGTGTACGCTCGACGAGGATACATCTGCAACAAGCTCGGCTGGCATCATCAAGCGATCGATGCGTTCACGAGCGCGTTGAACTGCGGCGTGCCCGAGGAGTCGTTCCTCAACAATCGGTACGACCCAGGATCAGGATAGGCTCACGACACATTGAACGCGAGGCATTCAATGCATGGATCGGCGAGAGCTGTTGGAGCTGATGTTGCTGTTGATTGGCGTTGGGCATTGGGCATGGTCAAGAGGGTTTGCACGACATCACATTGGACAGTACTGGGAGGCCATCAGCGACTTCACGGCGGTGAGCGAGCACAACCCGAGCCATGGGTTCGCGTATGGCAACCGAGGCATGAGCTTTTACAAGCTCGGCAGACGCGCAGCGGCCGAAGAGGACTTTGTGCGCTCGATCGAGGCCTTGACACACGATATCCAGGCTTACATCGACAACAGCTACTCGCTCGTCAAGAGGTACGATCGTTGGATTGGACGTTGAATGAATGATTGGATTGGATCGAGACATTGATGCAATCTCTGCGACTCTCATGCAGAGGAATGTGTTTCTTGATGGTTGGCAAGTATGCCGAAGGTACTCTCCAATCCAATCATCAATCCAATGCAATCCAATCGATGAGCCACAATGCGAGTCTTGTGACTGACGGGCTCTCGATGATGGATTCGATCATGCAACAGCTGAAGAAGACTTCCTTGCAGCCGTTCGAAAGCGACCGTCTCTTCCCGATGCAGCGGCGTCTCTCGGAGTGCTGTACCAGCGACAGGGCCGAGTCGCAGAGGCCGAACGAGAGATCGCCAAGGCCATCGCGCTCAATCCTCTCGGTACACCATTCGATCGGTGCACCTCACTCAATCGAACGACTGGTTCACTGACGCGTTGTTGTTGAGTGTGCTGCAGTGACGAATCGAATCACCAAGGAGCTCCTGGACGAGAGTACCATGCCATCATCGGCTCAAATTCGATTGTAGCCTCGCGATAGCTTGTTTGATTGAAAGCCTCCCGCAGAGGGATCCCCTGTACAAAGGATAGTTTTCGTTTTGTACTCGAGTACGGAATCGATGGTACCAAGCAAGAGCAGCATCAAGCTTAGAACTTCTCGCTAAGCCTACTACTTTTCTATCATCATCGCTCGTCCAACAAGGCGACGCGTAGCAACAGCTGCGCGCTCTTCTCGCTGCGCTGCTCGCCCTCGCCACTGCGCACCGCTTGCCATCGCTCGCTGGTCTCTCAACAACTCCGCGCGACATCGCGCGAGGAGTTGAGCAGCATGGAAGGACTCCCCAGCGAGGCCGCACCGGGCTCGCCAAGCGGACGAACAAGCCTGAGTTCGTCCGATTCTTCCCAGATGGCTACCATAGCGAGGATGCTGAACGCTACTCCATTGTCGCCCGCTGTATCAGATACATCGGAACCCGGGACCCCCGGGTACGCTCTTGGAGCATCGGAACTTGCCCTTGGGCTGGCGAGCCCTGCAGCGGACCGAGGCCCTGATGGACAAAGACAACCAACAACCTTGAAGAACCTGATCGAAAACCTACGCCGGTGGTATCGCCAGAAGACCGAGGTCTCCAGCTCTCCAACTTGTAGGATCCAAGTCACATCCATTGCAAGCGGAACAAAAGTGCTGAGCGACCTGCCAGTATCGCGAAACGAACAAGCTTTCTTTGTTACCTACGAGGAGACCGAGATCGCTTTGGATAAATGGCACGCAGACGTCTTTGCTCAGCATACGCATCCAAAAGCACGATGCCGAGGCCCAAACTGATCGCAAGAGTAAGAAGCGAGGTCGTGACGCTGTGGATGGCGAACTTGTCAAGGCCAAGCGAGCACGAGCACGGTCTGGCCTCGCCGGGAAAGACAGCGAAGCGCAGCTATCGACAGCTGCCTTGACGAGGAAGGCCAATCCTCTCCCTCTATCAGAGAAAACGTTCGTGATTTATGGCTGCAGCTTTCCTGGAGAATCCTTGGAGAGTGACCTTTGTGGGAGACTTGATAGCGCGCCAGTCGATTATATTGGGAACATTCTTGACAACGGGTGGCTCGATTGGAGTACTGCATCATTTGTGTCTTCCAACCCGTCTGCCAACGCTCTACTTCAGAGCCGATCGACAGGGGCCAAGCGCACAGCAGAGCTATATGCTTTTTACTATCTCGTGAGCAGCTTACTCGATGCAACCTCCTCAAACTTGGAGCAGTTTTGCCGTAATCTAGTTGCTGGCTCATACACGCGCTCCTACATTGAAAGCCTTGCTACTACTGCTGAACGAATTCCCTCGCCCTTGATTGACCTCCTCAACTCAGCTCGTAAAAGCTTCACCATTGACGAGTTGCGGGAAAAGCTCGAGTCGGACAATGCCTTCCAGGACACGTTCCTCAACAGTGCTGTGGTGTACTTTGCTCACGATGAGTCTTTGTTCGAGGATCAACTCGCGTTCGTGATTGTGGTTCATAATTCGGCACTGTATAAGGAGCTCTTTCCGAGCGTCGATGAGCCAGATCCAGCAACTACCGAGCCACCCAGAGAAGGCCTTGCTGAACAAGCCACTCTCGACGACATCAAAGCAGTGACCGCCGAAGCTCACGCCATCTCCCAGGCACTTCCATTTGCCTTCTTGAAACAACGAGAAGTCGCGACGCGATTGTTTCACTCGATCAAGAGCTCGTTGGCACGTTCACTTGATACGTTCTCCAATCTGCAGTTTATTGTCTGCCTTCCGGCCTTTTCCTCTTTGCAGACTCAAACTCAAGGCAGAATCAGGGCTGCCAAACTTTGTAACCAACCCGAGGAGCAGCTTGCGTACATGTGGACCTCCACCTCCACTAAAGCTCTTAATCTCTTCAAGGCTTCCATACAGACCAACCCAGACACGTTGCACGTTATCATTGTGGACGAGTGCCACTTCGCAGCGACCAACGGCGGCGAATATGACAAGTTTGTAAATGACCCCGCCATCCGCTTGCTACCCAACTTGGTCGTGTTGATGGTGTCGGCCACTCCGTACAACGCTCTCACTCGAAATGCGCGCATTCCTCGAGACGATCGGTTCCTTTACGATCCGGCACAGCCTGGATGCCTTTGGCGCAGATTGGACCATCCCAACCTAGACTCTAGCCCAGATTCCAACCGTGAGCCAGTCCGAGAAAACGATCGCCCTGTTGGCTCTTCTTTGTCCGGCACTTTGCAACCTGTACCGTTCACCATCAATTGGTTTGCGGATGGGGAGGCCAGTGCCGACGACCAATTGGATCCGGCCATCTATCCAAACTCTCCTGAAGACGCGATCTACATCAGGATCAAGGATTACGTCAGCACAGTGCGCCCAGGTGATGGCAAGGCTTTCAAGCAATGGCGTGTCGACGATATCAAGCAATGGCTTGAACGAGGTGGAGTACCATCCAGCGATTCTGCAGGCATTGCAAGTTTGTTTCAGGCAAACCTGTCCGCAAGATCGATCGATTTGGAAAGCCTGTTTTTGGACGGCTGCTGGCGCGGATTCGAGGCGTTCATGAAGCATCTACTAACCGAGCACTCTTTGATTCCACCTTTGTGGAGATCTCTCTCTCAAACATGGTGGTCTCAACTTTCGTCTCGAGTACGCCACGACTCGGAGCTTGAGAGTATGATGACTTCCTGCAAAGCAAGTCCTCGAGCTTCCGAAGACTCTCGAGTCAATGTAATGATTGTGGACTACGTGTTCCATCTCCTTCGATTGGGCCACTTTGGCTTTGCAAAACCAGCGTCGGAAGGCCCCGAGAGCGCTCGGTATCGAGTTCGCGAAGCCATCTTACACTCTAACCTCCTTCTCAACACGTACTCGACGACCGATGATCAACGAACGATTGTTGACAATTGCCTGAGCAATCCGTCTGGCTATTTGTTGGAACTATTCAATGAGCTCTTGACTGACGTCGGTGCGAATGCCGCTGAATCTTTGCAAGCCACCAAAGCTATCTATTACGCTTTGTTTCCTGCAGACAAGTGGAGTACGTTTCGAGGAGTATGCAATCAATTTTGGAGTAATCTTATCATGACGAATCGAGAGCTTGAACAGGGAGAGATGCAAGATCTTCAGCGGCTCTTTGCACAACTCTTTGATTCCTCAAGGCCAGACGGCTTTGCATACGCGAGAGAGAGGGCGTTTCTTAACAAACCAACGAAGCGTCATACTCTTGAGGAGTTACTCAAAGTATGGAAGTATAGTGGTACTGATTCACAGACCTTGGAGGATGCCTTTGTTGCCCTGGAAAAGAACTCCAACATAACAGTGGCCGAATTGTGGCTGGAAGAGACCCACTCCATCGTGTGGCAGATGATTCGCTCGGGAGTTGAGCGCTCGCGTTCTAGTGATGCACCAGGAACTATGGCTCTAATACGACTTCCGGACAATCAGCGAGCCACAAAATTCGTTATCGTAGTGCGAGCAGCTCGCGACAGGATCGATCACTCACGAACCTTTGCAGTGATTCCTGACTTTGGCAGTGAGGCTCGCTTTTCCTACAAGGCTGTTGGCCCTTACTTTTATGCGCTCCTCCAGCCTCACAAATGTCAGTCATGTGAGTGCACAACATGGAGAGCAACAACGGGCGAGGATTCGCTTTATCCTTGTGGAAACGCGACCTGTAAGCATATCCACTTGGAGGTCACAGAGTACACTCAACTACAGGGACTCTCATGTTTGCTTGTGCTCGTCAACAGGGTACGTGTGACTCCCACGTTCTTGGTATCTTCTAGTTATTCATTCTGATTTGTACGCTAGGGACGAATGGGCGACACCTTTCCTCGGTCGTTCTCGATCATGGACCTGCGAGTGAACCAAACTCCAGCACCGAGACTGGCAACGACAATCCAAGAGTTGGGGCGCTTGTGCCGCTACGTTAGTTGGCGAGAAAAGATGACTGAGAATGCCTTGCCTTCAGTTCTCGTTGGAAAGCCTCTGTACAATGCAATTGAAAGGGCGGCGGCCCGCGATGACTTTGAGTTGGTCCTTTCAGGAGTCCCAGCTGATGGGATGAAACCGATCCCTCGCTCAAAGAGCAACAAAGATCCTCGTGCATGGTATTGCGCCGATGAGAAGCACTGCGACTTTCAAAACGAGACCGAGTATCACAATCGATTCTTGTTGCAAGCTGAGCCTCAAGTCGGAAAGACGGGAGCGTACCTGTGCCTGTTGGGATTATTGAAGCAGGTTATTGAGCCACGATGGCTTGGAGATGAGGACTTGGAGCTGATTGGTACCTCTGATGATTATTCTCCTTCGAGCGATGAAGGCCTCGCTGAAAGCAATGACAATGAAGACGACTACCCGTCGCTACAGGCGATCCTTGCTCAACAACCGCTTGTCGAGCAACAAGTGCTGAGTTCCAAGTATGGCTCGTTTCAACTGGGAGCCAAACCGAGCCCGTTGTCCTCGCTATCATTAGGAAGCTCAACTCCGATGCCTACTTCCATCGAAGTTGCCTCAAAATTGGATGCCAGCAAAAAAGTCGCCCTCCCAGCGTGTTATCTGGATCTTACGGAACTGCGGGCATCTCGTGCATGTGCCATCAAGCTCACTTATGACGGACCTCTGGACAGGCTGGAGGCCCGTCTTCCCGAGCGATGGCTCCAGTCGGGAATGGTAGCGCTGGATCAAACAGGCGATCTTCAACTGCCACGTGCTCGATGCGCGGACTTGCAGTTCCCCATCTTTACTCCTTCATATCGACGAGCCATCCGAGCCCGATTAATGTTCTCTCAAGTGATGGAAGAAAAACAATATCTGCGATTTGTGTTCGTCCGTGCAGAGGAGTTTGCGGAATATCATAACACCTGGGGAGGTCACGTTGCTATCGTGAGCTTGCCCAGGAACGAGCCACAGGTCGCAACGGGAGGCATTGGATATTGTCGCTTCATCATGCACTTGGCTGCATACTCGTTGGGTTGTCCGTTCGTGTGGATGCTGGATGACAATGTCCGAGCGATGGGTCGAGCTGTCGGACGACCCCTGGACAATGGCCTCCGCAATTGGGAGCCAGTATCATTCTATCAGGTGTTGTCGCACATGGAGCGGCAAGTTGTGGATCCGGCCATCGTGGCAAGGAGCGGAGACCCGAACAACTGGGGAGTACTCGGCATGGCACGGTACAATGGCTTTTACCGGTGGAACACCCGATACACTCGACGGCATGTGTACAGTGCCATGTTGGTGAACGTACAAGCGACGTGGGCTCGAGGAATTCGTTATCGAGCCGACTGGGCGTACTGGGAGGACTTGAGGTTCAATTGTGATTGCGATAGCGCTACTCCACCGTTGTTAGTTGTCAAGTACATGAACTTTTTGCAGTTCAAGGACCAGATACGCGATTGGCGCGACGACATTTCGAGACATTCTTGGATTGAGTACCGCCATGAGGAGTGTTCTCTTGCTCAAGAGCAGGCAAAACATAGAGATTCTGCCCAGCCAGTAGCATCAACATCTCTTGAGCCACTCCGGGATAATGAGGCAATCGAGTTCGTTCGCGAGTTCATTCGTCAAAATCCTGATGAAATACTCTCAGCCGCTCTTCAGGATATTGAATCGGCGGTGACCAACCGGACGGAGTTCTCGCGTGAACGAGTCATCATTACAAAAGGGACGATACAAAATGTAGTGGCCTTTATTCAGCCGACTGAGCGAAGTCGCTTGGTTCTGACGACTGCCAGCACCGGATATGATGTTGTCAGGATTCTGCAGGTAGTTACCGCCTGGAAGTTTGAAGTCACTATCTTTGGCCCACCGTTGGATGTTCCCCCTCCTCCAACGTGGATCGCCATCAGGATTACTCCCTCAACTACGTAGGGAGGTCGTTCGCAACGAAACGATTGTTCTTTACCCAGTATTGGATGGTCGTTTCTCCGCATCCAGTACCAAACACGTCTTCCACAAGAAGCACTTCAATACAACATTACCTCAAGCCAATATGTCGCAATACTGTTGCTAGCGATAGAGAGAGAGAGAGAGCTAGCGAGCGGCAGAGGATGGTGATAGTTCCCGAGATTCAAACGTTGGCGCCGCACACACAAGCACATATTGGTGTGTGCGGCCCTTCGAGGATGCGCAAACCACCCCAACTATCTCTATCTCCCACACTCCACTGCAATCCTAGCACCGCAGCAACATACTCCAACACTGAGGGGTCCCCGGCACATAATACGGAGCCAGACGAGATCCTAAAACAGCAGAGATTATTACGAGAAGCAATCCAATAAACACCCACCCGCAGCCCGTCTCACACACAGAGGCGCACGTACCAGAGGGCGGAGCAGTAGCAACCTCCTAACGGCTCCTCGCCCTCCACCATCAACACCGCCCGACGGGCCATCTCGGTGCCACTCATCCAAGGTTCACCTTCACATATGGTGGCTGGACTCCTCCCAATAATAAACAACCCCACCCCACCCACGAGCCCGCTCCATACACCCAGGCATAAGGACAAGGGGCGGCGGCGAGGACAGGATGCTAGTGGCATCGACATCGCGTGTACCACCATCATCGTCGGCGTCGTTGTGTCAGTGTCTCGTCCGCCCTCTCCCTCCAACAACAACTGCCACCGCAGCTGCCACTCCATCTGCCTTCCTTCCAACACCAACCCAACACCAAGCCCAAGCCCAACCAACACTCCTATCCTCCTTTGCGCATCTACATACACTGATAGATTGTTGAGCTATCGGTGGCGGTGGCGGTGTTGGCGGCGCGTCCAAGTCGGAGGAGGTGTTGCTTCGTGTCGAGCGCCACAACCAACCAACCACCCAACCAAGAGCCCCGATCTATCTCGCTATCCATCCATCTATCCAGACCTCTCTATATCTGTCTATCTCCCTATCTCTCATAGTATCTTCTACTCCTAACTACTCCAAAGCCTCTATCTACCCGCGTCCTTCCATCGCTCTCCTCCCTCAATCCACAACACTCTCGATATCTGAAAGTATCTCCTCCCTCTCCCTCTCTCACTCGCACACACACACTCACTCACTCACTCGCTTCACGATGGGTGATCGCGAAGTACAAAAGTACTTTCTCCGCGAGGCGGCAGTCAAGCGATGGATCGAGCAAGTGCTCGAGCAGCCGCTCGAGGACGAGCTGCCGATCGCCATCCGCACGGGCGTCGTCATCTGTCGCGTGATCGAGCGCATCCGACACGAGCTCTTCCTCATGGGCGCGAATGCGCCCACCTCTCCAAGCTCGAACTCGCTCACGGTACCACCAGCAGCACCGTCGTTGTCGACCTTATCGTCATCGACGAGTGGAGTATCGAGTGGAGCGTCGTCGACCGTGTCGACGCCAACGTCGTCGGCGTCGTCGGCGTCGAATCTCGCGGACCTCGCCGATGCCTACACGCCGATCCCGATCTTCGACCAGCCGACCGACGAGCTCTTCAAGTACAACGCCAACTTCTTTTGCTTCGTCGACGCGTGCGAGGAGCTCGGAGTCGAGCGAGCCTTCACGCGACGTCTCGTGGCACGCGACATCCTCTCGGGCAACGAGAAGGCGATCGCGGCCGCGGTCTTTTGTCTCGAGCGTCTGGCGCTGCTGGCGCACGAGCGAGGCTGGAAGGGACCCGAGCCTCCGCTGTCGCGCTCGTCGCTCTCGGACGCCGATCTCACGCGAGCCGCCGACCCGTCGCCGAGACTCTTTGCGCCACCGCTCCTGTCGAGCTCGAGCTCGGGCTCCAACTCGTCGTCGTCCACGTCGCCGTCATCATCATCGCCGTTGGCATCAACGAGCCACAACTCTTCGCCCTTGATCACGACCTCACACTCGACTCCCATTACAAGCACCAACGATGCTGCTGCTGCTGGTGGTGGGTCGGCGTTGGCTGCCTCGTCCTCTGCCACGACACCATCAGCGGGACGTTCGATCTCATCCAATGCTCCGAGCACCAGCATCGCGCCGACACCGGCATTGGCGCCATTGCCGCCGCCGTTACACGCGATCGTCACGTCGCCGCCACCGCCGAGCTTGCTGCCACTGCCGCCTCGGACCGCCGTGCCGCCATCGGGCTCGAACCCGATCGTTCTACCGCCGCCACTGGCGCCGACACCGACCGCGCCACTGCCTGTGCCTCTCGCTGCGCCGCCACTGACCGCTCTGCCACACGTGGCGCCTCTACCGCCGCCGCCGGCACTCGCACCTCTACCGATCCCGCTCTCGTCGTCGGGCGGTTCGATCCCCATCACAGCACCGCTGCCACGTCCGTTGCCGCATATCGCAACGCCACAACATCTCGCAACACCACAACATCCCGCAACGCCACAGCACCCTCTCTCGTCGTCCTCGGGCGGCTCACGACTATCGCTCTCGTCGTCACAATCGTCGACGCTCTCGTCATCGAGCCTCGGAGATTCGAACAACGAAGAAGTAACGACACCGGCACAAGCCAAACGCG
>Ga0209935_1004478_pt1 | contig 12871 bp, 23 predicted proteins | sample ThiBio_1000_plan_2_FD_183958 | JGI IMG/M metagenome (GOLD analysis project Ga0209935, IMG submission 183958) | Wastewater bioreactor microbial communities from Cape Town, South Africa - Thiocy_cont_1000_plan (SPAdes) | ecosystem: Engineered > Bioreactor > Thiocyanate-remediating >... | reverse complement strand
AGAGGCTCGTGTGAGTGAGGGAGTGGTTGGTTGAGGGAGGGAGGTGCTGTTCTTTGTTCCTTCATCGATTGGTTCTTGTTGCTTCTTGTTGCTCGTTGCTTGCTTGCTTGCTTGGTGTCTCTCTCGCGTCTCGTCTCGTGTCTCGTGAGAGAGAGAGAGAGAGAGAGAGAGAGAGAGTGAGCTTCATATCTTCATCTCTTTGGTTTGAGAAGTTTGTAGTTTGGATCATCTCTTTGTCGTTGTGAGAGAGATTGAAGTGGAAGAGAGATGGGAGACGATGCTCTTGATCGTGATGCTCGAATCAAGCTCTCGCTCGGCGCCAAGCAAGAAGGCAAGGCTGATGGCCAGTTCCATTTCCCTCGAGGCTTGGTGTTCGACCATCATCGAGGTCTCTTGCTCGTCGCTGATACCCACAGTGATCGAGTGCAAGTATTCTCGTGTGATGATGATGGCTTCTCGTTCGTGTCCAAGCTCGGCAAGCACGGCGACCAACCAGGCCAGTTCTACAAGCCATGGGGCCTTGCGATCGATCACGATCATGATCGCATCCTCGTCGTTGATAGCTTCAATAATCGAGTACAATCATGGTCATTGAGCGAGCAATCGTTCTTGTCGTGCGTGGGCCAGTATGGATCAGGAGATCTCGAGTTCAACAAGCCTGTTGGCATTGCGATCGACAAGCATCATCGTCGCATCGTCATCGCCGATACCGGCAACCATCGATTGGTGTTCTTGTCGTCGATCGATCTCTCGTTCTTGTTCTCGGTCGGCAAGTATGGATCTCAACGTGGCGAGTTCTGTTCTCCATCAGGCATCGCGATCGATGATGATCGACATCGAATCATCGTCTCTGATACCTTCAACAATCGAGTGCAAGTATTGTCGTTGATCGATGGCTCGTTCTTGTTCGAGTTCGGCTCTCAAGGCAATCAACCATGCCAGTTCAGCTATCCTCAAGGATTGTGCATCGATAACCAAGGCCGAATCATCGTAGACACCAACAATCGATTGCAATCATTCACTCACGAAGGCCATCACATCTCATCGTTCGATTGTGGCTCCGAGAAGCCGCGGGCAGTTGCATTCGACGAGCACCGAGGCCTCATCGCCTTCACGGCAGGCAATCGAGTGCATGTGATTGGAGCCAATCAATGGCTTGCCGACACGTTCACATGGCGTCCAGATCGTCATCGATATGCTCCATCATGGATGAAGCAAGCCATCTTGACGATGACGATGATTCGATCGGTGGTCGATGATTCGAACGCGATGTCGATGATTCCGAACGAGCTCTTGTTCGAGATCTTCTCGTTTCTTTGATCGTCTCGAGGCTCCGGCGCGTGAGCCACGTGGGCAAGCAAGAGCGAGAGGCCTCGCGTGCACCGCGATGTGACGCCCGTCTCGTCGTTGACCACACGCACCAAGCCGCTCTTGATCTTGATCTTGATCTTGAGCATGCCTGATATCGAATATACACACACGTCTCTTGGCGACTCCAATGACATCCAACGTGACGAGGCTTTCCATTGCGGTGTTGTGTGGTACCTGTGCGCGCGCCGATGTATGCGCGTGTCGTCTCTCACGCTCTCCCGCTCGCTCAGTTGTTTGTTCCTCTCGTTGCGCGCGCACGTGCTCCACGCTCCACACGCACCATCACTACCTCCCCACCACATCTCTCAACTACCGACAACAACCTTCTCTCACCACCACCACCACCACCATGTTGACACATATCTCGCGTTCTCTGGGCCGCGTGGTCCTCGCTGCTAGTGTGCGATCGACTGCCGTTGCGTGTCGCCGCGGCTTCGCTGCCACGGCCGCCGGCTCCAAGCCTCCGCCGTACGACTACAAGGACCCGTTCAACCTCGATGGTCAGCTGACCGAGGAGGAGCTCATGGTGCAGCAACAGGTACACACCCTGCTCGGGCGGGCCCCCTATGTCTATCTCTCGCGCGGCCCATCCTGACGCGCACGCCTGTCACGCTAGGTTCGACAATACTGCACCGACAAGCTGATGCCGCGAGTGACGCTGGCCAATCGCAACGAGTTCTTCCATCGCGAGATCTTCAACGAGATGGGCGACCTGGGCATGCTGGGCGCTACGATCGAGGGCTACGATTGTCCCGGAGTGTCGTCGGTCGCGTACGGTCTCATTGCTCGCGAGGTGGAACGCGTCGACAGCGGCTACCGCAGCGCACTGAGCGTGCAGTCGTCGCTGGTCATGCACCCGATCCACGCGTACGGCTCCGAGGAGCATCGCGTCAAGTACCTGCCGCGTCTGGCCAAGGGCGAGATCGTCGGAGCGTTCGGCTTGACCGAGCCCAACCACGGCAGCGACCCGTCGAGCATGGAGACGCGTGCTCGCAAGCATAGCTCGGGCGACTTCCTGCTCTCGGGCACCAAGACCTGGTACGTGTGCGCGCGCTCTCGCTCTCCTGCAGCCTCGTCGCGTGTGCCTGCAACAACAACCAGCGCACGAGCCAGCTACCACTCACTCACGCTTTGTACATCTCAGGATCACCAACTCGCCCATCGCCGATGTGTTTGTCGTCTGGGCCAAGGATGACGCAGGCGTCATTCGCGGCTTCATCCTGGAGCGCGGCATGGGTGGCCTCACGACGCCCAAGATCGAGGGCAAGTTCTCGCTGCGGGCCTCGGCCACTGGCATGATCATGATGGACGACGTTCGCGTGCCGGCATCGAACATGCTGCCGAATGCTCCGCCTGGTCTCAAGGTGCGAGCGTGATGCTCGCTCTCGCTTGCCTACTTGCCTGCTCATTACTGACCGAGAAACGAGCTTCCTTTGCGTCTCGCTAGGCTCCGTTCGGTTGCTTGAACAATGCTCGATACGGCATCGCTTGGGGCGCACTTGGAGCTGCCGAGTTTTGCTTCCATACTGCTCGGTATGTACCGAGCCAACAATGTGTTCATGAATCGTGAATTGTAGCAGCTAGCGGCTCGCGTGCACTGCCGATTTGATTGCTGATGATGGATGGATGGATGGATGCTTGTGGTTCGACAGAGACTACACACTAGATCGCAAGCAATTTGGCAACCCGCTCGCAGCGACCCAGCTGATCCAGCGCAAGTTTGCCGACATGCAAACCGAGATCAGTCTCGCGCTGCAGGGATGCCTGCGCGTCGGTCGCTTGAAGGATGAGGGCAAGCTGCCGATCGAGTTGATCTCGCTCGTGAAGCGCAACTCGTGCATCAAGGCCATCGAGATTGCTCGTGCAGGTACTGTGTTGTATCCTCTGCTTGCGGGTCACGCCCAACAACAAGAAGGTGCAGGAGTACTGATGGTGTGCTGGGATCGATCGATGGATCGATGAATCGATGGATGGATGGATGTAGCTCGTGATATTCTGGGAGCCAACGGTGTGTCGGACGAGTACCACATCATTCGCCATGTGATGAACCTCGAGTCGGTCAACACCTACGAGGGCACGAACGACGTGCATGCGCTGATTCTCGGTCGTGCTACGACAGGCATCCAGGCCTTCACGCGCTCGCTCTGAAGCAACTTCTTTTAAGCCACACAATCACACAACGCTCAGCCAACACTAACGCGAAGGCTATCACGCTATCATGCATCCACCAACCAGCCAGCTTGCCAGCTGTCCATGGTTCACAGCCACAAATGTACAAGCGCTCATTGTTGTTGCGCAATGAATGGCTTTCTCTTTTATCGTGTTCACCGAGCTGCTCAGCGGGCACGCCGCTTGGCTGGATGGCTTGCGCCATTGCTACTGCTGCTGGTGGTGTTGGTGGATGTTGGGCTGGCATGCTCGGTCTTGGATCTTCTTCGCTTGGAGCCGAGGCGAAGGAACTCTTCGTCGGATTCATCACTGGATTCACTCGAGTACGCAAGAAGGATCTGCTCGGGCTCGGGAGACGGCGAGCGCGGCAGGCTCGAGGGTAGGATCCACTCGCCATCGTCATCGCCATTGCCATTGCCATCGTCTGAACTCGTGGCGGCTCTCGGTGAAGGACATGAATTCGTGGTCGTAGAAGTCGCAGTGTACGGAGGCGATGGAGGAGCGGAGGCAACCAATGGCGGGGCATCATCATAGATCGGCAAGTTGATGGCGTTGGCTCGTGTCCAGCACCAGATGGCGAGCTCGAGGTCGGCGATCGTCAAGGGCCCGAGTGGCTTGTCGAGCGGAGTGCCGTTCGTCTGTAGGAAGAGGTAGTAGTCGTAGGCATTGCTCAGGCGCATCGATTCAAGTTCAGGTTCAGGTGCGCTGGTTAATGTCGATGTTGATGTCGATGATGATGAGGTCGATGATGATGAGGTCGAGGATGTTGAGGTCGAGGATGTTGAGGTTGTAGATGGAGCGGAGGAGGTCGATGAGGTGAGCGTCAGCCACGGCGGTGTGACGATCACCGAGACACCGAGGCTCTGGAGTTGGAGGAGCTTACGACGCAGATAGGCGACGATCGTGTAGTAGACGCTGGCCTTGTAGGAGACGATGAGGCGACCGGTGACGAAGCGCGTGACCTCGTCGCTCATGAATGGCGCCACGTGTGGCGCATAGAACGACATGATGAAGGAGGCGGTGGCGGGGCCGACGCCAAAGAGCTTGGTGAGCTCGGTGAGCGCCGGCTCGAGCTCGTGGCGATCGAGGTGCGCGAAGGCCTTGCGCGAGAGGTCGATCACGAGCGCCTCGGAGTTGCTCATGAGCCGGTGGATGCCGTAGGTGGCTTGCGGCGCGCGACGGAGGCCCTTGAGGTTGGCGAGCGACACCAGCTCGTCGCGCGTCATGTAGCGGCGCGCGCGGATGGCGGGCGCAAAGACCGTCCAGGCCCACTCGTCGAGCTGCAGGAGGTTCAGTCGATGGCTCATGAGCTTGCTGCCGAGCTTGGCGTAGGTCGAGAGGATCGAGCGATGGTGGGAGCAGTACAGGAACCATGCTCGCGCGTCGCTCGAGCGCCAGAGCGCGTTCTGGCGCACGGTCGGATGGTTGAGCTCGGGCAACACCGACTGCACCGGTACGGCGTTCGAGACCGTGAGGTAGCGAGTCATCGTGTGGTCGTCTCTCCTCACAAGGAGCAAGGAGCCGTGGTGAGAGAGTGGATCGATCCACTCCTTGCGCTTGCGATTGCGAGATGCGTGTTACTGCGAGCCAGCGAACGAGCGAATGACCATGCCGAACAGCTGCCGCTGCAGCTCGAGGACAGCCAACTGCGCCAGCACCATGTGGCGCTGCTGCTCTTGTAGTTGTTGGAGCTCGAGCGCGGCGTCGTACTGCTGTCGAACGTTGGCGTCCGAGAGGATCTCGTAGGCGCGCGAGATGCGCTGGAAGGCGGCCGTGGCGCGAGGAACGTCGTCGACGTGGCTCACGCGATCGGGATGGTGCACGCGAGCCAACGCCCGGTACGCTCGCTTGATCTCGGCCAACGAGGCGTTCTGCTCGACGCCGAGGATCTCGTACGCGGTCTGAAGCACTACCGGTGCGGCCATATGGGCCACCATATGAGCGAGCGAGCGAGCGAGCACCAGAATGAAGTGAGAGCGAGCCACTCACTGTTCTACAACCAAGTGTGACTCTCGTTGAATCGACGATTGGATAGAGAGTGATAGTTGCTTTGAATGGATTGTATTGAAGATAGAATAACACACACTGATTGCTTGATTGATGAATGATGGGATAGATGACTGATTGCGTGGGATAGATGGATAAGAACAACAACAACAACTACTACATGAAATGGATGCAATGCGCAACGAACGCAACCTCCTCCTCTCGCCGGAGAGCAGGCTTGGGCTCCCACGTCCACGTCTAGGCACTATGTTATAAATATTGGTCATGCGACGTGGATACTGAGAGAGAGCGAAAGCGACTTAGGCGACCGGCTCGCACACCACGGCTCCCGGAGGCGCAGGCACCACGGCGTCGTCAGCAGCGGCCGAGGCGGCAGCGTCGTTGTGCTCGGCCGCCAGATGCACAGCAATGACCTCGCCGTTGACCTGCACCTCGCCCAGGTGCGTCAAGGTGGCTCGCGCCTCCTCGATGGTCGTAAACATGACGTAGCCCGAGCGGTCGCTGGTGAGCTGGAGCGTCTTGATCTTGCCGAAGCGCGAGTACACGTCCTGTAGGATCGTGCGGTCGAGCGGTGCATCGAGCGTAAAGTCCAGGCGCGACGAGTGGCACTCGGGCGCCGCAACCGCTGACGCAGCCGAGGGCGTGGCGGCGGCTGTAGCGGGCGCGACGGTCTTGGGTGGCGACGCCGGCACGACAGCGACCGGCGACAGCATTCCGACGGCGGGCGGCAGCACGCGAGGAGCGGCCGCAAGCTTGCCGTGCATCGCCGCTGGCGCCGCCGCCGCATAGGTAGCCGGCACCATGGCAGGCGCGGCCGAGGCGTACGGGTACGGCAACAGCGCCGCCGGTGGCGCGTGGTACGGCGCGCCGTACGGCACCTGGTGGTACGACATGTAGGGCGGCATGGCGGCGGCGGCGGCGGCGGCGTAAGGGTCGACCTGCGCCGCCATATCGAGCATCGGCATCGGCTCGGCCCACGAGAGCTTCATCAGCGAGCCGGGCGGGAACTCGGCGCCGTCGAGGTGGTTGATGGCACACGCGGCGGCCTGCGGCGTCATAAAGTTGACGAACGCGAAGCCGGTCGACTCGCCGGTCAGCTTGTCGTACTTGAGGTCGCAAAAGTCGAAGCCGACGAAGCGCATGAAGAGGTTCTCGAGCTCGGCCGCCGTCACGTGCTTGGCGCACGCGACGTAGAGGAGGTTGCGAGGCGGCGCAGGCGCGTACGCCGGCATGTAGTACGCAGCGCCGTCGCCGTGGTGGTACGGCGCGTACGCCGTCGGCGGCAGGTAGAGCGGATAGCTGAAGAGGCCGGCGGGCGCGGCCGAGCCGTCGTGCGCCGGCGACATGGGAAGCGCCACGGCCGCGGCGGCCGCCGCCAGCTCGTCCTCCTGGCTGCGCTTGGCCTTGGGATCGGCGATAAGCACCTTGACCTTGCGGCCATCTAAATGATCCTCAAGTGAGTAGGGCGGTCTCTCAGCGATCAGACGTCGTCTGAAAATGCAAAGACAGGCACAAGCACACAGGGCGACAAAGCACCACGGAGAGATTTGGCAAGATATTACAGAGAGAGAGAGAGAGAGAGATAGAGAGAGAGCAGGGGAGATGTGACGGCGCCGTAATATTTGCCTTCGCTCACCACCGCGTGATGCGCACACACCCGCAACACCGAACTCCCACGACGAACGGCAGCGCCGTTCAAATTCGCTTCTCGTGCTGCTCTTCTTCTGCGCTTCTTCTGCGCTGCTATCGCCGCCGCCACCGCCACCAGCCAAACGAACACGAACACGGACGAAAGAAATGAACGCGTACCAAGACGGCCGGTTTCGTTGATGGTCTCCATGGCAAGCGCTGCGGTCGAGGCACGCTTGAACTTGACGTACGAGTAGCCCTTGGACTCGGTCGAATGGCGGTCGGTCATCACCTTGCAGTACTCAAGGTCTCCGAAGCGCGAAAACTCCTTGGTCAGCTGCGCCTCAGTGAGATCCTAGCGAGAGCACACGCGCGCAAGAGCGAGCACCGTTAGCATTCGTGTTTGTGGTGATACTGCTCACTCACTCACTCACTGGCGCGCCCAGCGTACCCGTGGGCAGACGACGAAGAGGCGCGAGCGAGCGGGCGTGTCCTCGGGCTCGTCGCTGTACTGCTTGCGCGTCGACTTGCGCGAGCCCTTGGCCTCGGCGATTTGCACCTTGAGCGGCGGCAGGTGCTCGTGAAGGTGCTTGCCGTTGAGCTCCTCGATGGCGCGTGCGGCCGCCGAGGCGCGCGGGTACTTGATGTAGCAGAGGCCCTTCGAGACGCCGGTGTCGCGGTCGCGGAGCAGACGGCAATGCCTGTGTTGCAGCGAGCGAGTGAGTGAGTGAGTGAGACAGCAGGTGCGTCACGGTCTGAAGCGGCACTCAACGGCGACTTGGCGGTTTCTCGCTATACTCGCTTGCGTGCTGCTACGGAGATGCAACGGCAGGTGGCAACGACGGTGGCAGCACACGTACTCGATGGTGCCATAGGGCGAGAAGAGCTGGTGCAGCTCGGCCTCGGTGGTGCTCTTGTTGCACACGACGAAGATGCGCGAGAATTGGGGCAGGTTGTCAGCGGCGTCCTTGGCAGCCTGCTGCTGCGGCTGCGCTGCCTTGCGCGCCGTCATGACGGGCTTGGGCATCGGAGCGAGCAGAGAGTCGTCGGTTACGACCGAAGCGGTGGTGTCGTCGTTAGCCATCGGGGCGACGGGTGATGATGATGGTTGTTTGTGAGAGTGATTGAGGAGAGAGCGAGATGAGAAGGAGCGATTAATCCGCTACCGCCTCAGTCAGACACGCGAACGCCAGAGATTGACACAAGGAATGGAGCCCAACCACACGCGCACGTCACAAGAAACGGAGGGAGAGGAGGAGGAGCTGGTCCAGCAAGCCAACCAACGAGCGAGCGGGACACGAAGAGAAACACAGAGAGCGAGAGAGAGCGCGAGAGAGAGAGGCGAAGAGCAGCGGAGCGAGAGAGAAGGAACGGAGCAAGGGCCTCATAAAGGCACATGCGATGTTCGCCGAACCAGGAGCGCCGAATCGCGCAAAGCCCGCATCGCTTTTCTAGCGTACGCCGTGCCGGGGTATGAGCCGCGATGGAGAACCGCTCTCAGTGCTCGCTCACTCACTCGCCGCGGCTTGTTGTGCGCTCAAGTGCCCCAGGCTCTGGCGGCTGGTCTCGAGGTGCTGCAGCCCGCCCTCGGCGGGTCTCTCTCTCTCGCGGATCGCTGTGGAGCGCTGTGTGGGCCTACATCGCGCCTTCGAACTTCCGAGATCGGCTGAAAATGCCACGAGGCTTCGTGTGGCGTCGGCCAGCTGCAGGCCCACAGCAACCACGGGCCAACTGGGAAATCCAAAGTAGCCTGCCTGCATACATCGGGGCATCGATGAGCGAATCACGTCTGGTGTTCGCGGTGGCTCGCTCGCCCGCGTTTGGTTCCGTCGATCGATCGATCGATCGCCACTCGAGTGAGCGAAGCGCCGCCGCACCGATCGATAAATCGGACGCACTTTCGTATCGCTTCTTTCATCTTACTCTCTCTCTCTCTCGCTCTCTCGTCGCGTGCTCCCTTCGCTTGTTGCTGCAATGTCCTCTCCGCTCCCGATGGAGCTCGATCCGTACCTCTCGAGCGAGTTCTGCGTCGCGTGTGGTCTCGGCGACCTCGACAAGGTCAAGGACATGGCGCGCCAGCAGCCGGCGCTCGTGTCGACGTGCGACTACGACGCTCGCTCGCCGCTCCACGTCGCCGTCGCCGAGCAGCACGCGGCCGTCGTCGAGTTCTTGCTGCGCTCGCACGCCGACGTCAACGTGCTCGATCGCTGGTATGCGTCGCCGCTGCAGGACGCCATCCGCGTGCACAACGACCACCTGATCCAGCTGCTCAAGAGCCACGGCGCCAAGCCGCCCAACAAGTACGCCGCCCTCGCTCCATCGCGGCGCCTATGCCACTCGCTCACTCTGGCTCGCTCTCGCAGAGATATCGCCTTCGAGCTGCTGTGCAAGGCAGCCGCTCGCGGTGATGTGCCTCTGATCCGTCGATGCGCCGAGAACGGCGCCGACATCGCTGCCGCCGACTACGACCAACGCACTGTGCTGGTACCCGAACCATACCAAACCAAACCAACCTCCCTCGCTCGCTCGCTCGCCTCGCGGGCACCGACTCACATCCCTTTGCTTGTGTAGCATATCGCTGCCTCCAACGGCCACCTCGGAGCCGTCGAGTATTTGATCCAGCACAAGGCGCCCGTGTGTCCGCGGGATCGTTGGGGCCGCACGCCGCTCCTCGACGCCGTCACCAACGAGCACGACGCCATCGTCGAGGTGCTGCGTGCCGCCGGTGGAGTACGTCCTTCGCGTATCTGTGCCTCTCGCTCTCTCTCTCTCTCTCGTGAGAGACCGCTGCTAAGCCCCCGCCGCCTCTCGCACACAGGACATTGGCGACGCCGGTGAGATCGCCACGGCCCTGGGCAATGCGGCAGCGCGCGGCGACATCCACACGATCCGCCGCCTCGCGGGCGCCGGCGCCAAGCTCGACTCGGTCGACTACGACAAGCGCTCGGCTCTGCACATTGCCGCCGCCAACGGCGAGCTCGAGATCGTCAAGTTCCTCGTCGAAGCCGGCGCCAACTTTGAGCTCGGCGATCGCTGGGGCAGCACCCCGTTGTCCGAGGCCGCGCACCACGACAAGGACGCCGTGGTCGAGTTTCTCAAGCAGAAGGGCGCCACGATGGGTGACTCCGACCTGCGCGATCGCCGCAAGAAGTTCATTGGCGTCGACGCGGCCGAGAACCACGGTACGCGCTCGCTCTCTCGCCACTACTGCCGTCGCGGCTGCTGCTGCAGCATTCTTCATTTGCGTTCGCTCCTTCAATCGATCGATCGATCGATCGATCGATTGCACATCCAACTGATTCGATCACGATCGGTCGCGCATTTCATCCCACTCATCGCCTTCGCGCTCGTTGGTTGGGCCTGGCTTGCGTGTGTGTAGAGTCCCTCGACTCCTGCTCGATCGGAGCTCTGCTCAAGCTCATGCAAGACCAATGGCAGTTCCCGGCATTCCACGTCCGAGCCTTGGTCGCACTCGAGGCGCTGCTGAACCAAGACAAGCAGCTCACCAAGCGCTCCGAGTTCCTCGAGAACGACGGCGTCGATACGGTCACCGGCCTCATGGTCGAGTTCAGCTTCAGCCCCGAGATCCAGCGCCTCGGTGCCTCCATCTTGCGCATCCTGGGAGAACAAGGTACACCGCATGGCAGCACAGCAGCATCGAGAGCGAAAGATACTCGATGATACTCACTGCCAGAACCGACCCCTGCAACACTGACAGACGATCTGGCTGCCCCGATCGTCAACGCCGGCGGTATTCGCATCTGCATCGACACCATGCGCAACCGCGATGTCGAGACCATCCAGCTCGTGATCGGCGCCTTGTCGAACATCACCTTCCCGACCTGCGCAGGCGCCGGTACGTCTTGCCGTCGAGAGATTCTCTCGATCGTCGCGACACGGTAATAGCAATCTGCTCACTCGTACTCGGTGCGAAATACCCCCGGAACGCCTCACAGAGACCGCGTGGAAGCTGTTCGCTCGCGAGGGAGGCATCAAGGTCGTGACGCAGGTGCTGTCACAATACGCCAACAGCACGCGCACCGTGCTGCTCTCCAAGGCCGCCGCCCTGGTGTGGAACATCTGCGGCATTCCGAGCAACGTCGTGCGTGTCGAGAAGGAGCGCACCATGGAGGAGCTGCTGCGAGTCTGGAAGTTCCATGCCAACAACGCCGAGCTCGTCGGTAACTGCGCCGGAGCCTGCTCGGTGCTCATTCGCAAGCGTACGAGCAAGCCTCTAACTACTCTCGCTCTCACACACTCAATTTCGTGCCGTTGCTGGTGTTGACTCTGTGTGTGCGCGTGTACCTGCGCCTCAATAGCCTCGCTGCGCTACCAGTTCATCGAGTCATTGCGTGGAGGAGACCTCACCATCTCGATGATCGAACACTTTCCGGGTGACCCGTACGTCGTCAGTCCGTGCGTGTGTATCTTGGCCGGTCTCTGCTTCGAGCCCGAAGGATTCCCGCCATTGAGAAGTACGCTCTCTCTCTCGCGCTCTCGCGATGCCTCTGCTGTCCTCCTACTCACCAATCGCTTCATCGATCCTCCTACAGAGACTGTCGGTTCGATCCTGAACCGCAAGAGCAGCTACAAGCACCTGTGCTTCGCTCTTCGAGCGCACGCCGATGCACAGGCGATCCAAGAGAACATTGCCACCATCTTCCTGCTAGTCACCTCGAAGGCCGAGAACGCCGCCGCCGTCTATCGCAAGATCAAGCAGAACGGCGGCAAGAAGAGTCTACTCGAGGCACACAACCGCTTCCCACAGAGCGCCATCCTGGCCGATTGCGTCAAGCAGCTACAGCAACTGGATTCGACCTGCATCAACATGTAGTACCAACCGAAGCGACTCTGAGCGACCACCACCACCGACGTCGTCAGCTGCCCTTGCGATCCCAAGCGATCAATCTGTCCATCTCTATCTATCTACCTATCAGTGAGCGAGAAGAGTCCATCTCGCCCGCTCTTTTGATTCATTAACCTCCGTTACCATTACAATACAGTATCAAGTGGGTTGTTCTAATCGATTACTCTCATGTACTTCAGCCTCGCACAAAGATAGAGTTTGGTGTTGGTGGTGGTGGTGCGGACCACATTCCGACCTTGGAATCGAAAGTTCTGGTGCAGCAGCTCGCGCTCCACGTCATATCTCTCTCGTTCGCTCGCTCCGCATAGCACAACCTCACCATCCACCTCACCATCGATCCATTCATACCATATGTTGTTCCCATTGATCGTCGGCTTCTTGGCCCTCACGTTCTTCTTTGAGCGGCTGCTCGATCTGCGACAACATTGGCGCTTCTCCGACACCGAGGTGCCTGCGCTTCTGCGTCCCTACATCGATCCAGCCGACTTTGTCAAGGCACAAAACTATGGCCTCGCTCGCAGGTACTACAGCAGCATCATACATTCATATGCTGTAACGATAGCCGCTCGTGGAAGCGATCCACACGCACACGTCTCATATATATATATATATATATGCTCGTGTCGATATCTCGAAGCTCGTTCTCGTTCGTGCACACGAGCTTCATGTTCATGCACATGCTCTTGATCTTGTACCTCGACGCCATGCCGAGTCTGTGGCTCTCGTGCGAGTCGTTCGTGCTGATGCTCAGCCAACGATCCAACGGCTGGATCTCCGAGTACTCGAGTGACTCGCAGGGTCTCACGTCGATCATGTTCTTCACGGCCT
>Ga0209935_1004477_pt1 | contig 12871 bp, 19 predicted proteins | sample ThiBio_1000_plan_2_FD_183958 | JGI IMG/M metagenome (GOLD analysis project Ga0209935, IMG submission 183958) | Wastewater bioreactor microbial communities from Cape Town, South Africa - Thiocy_cont_1000_plan (SPAdes) | ecosystem: Engineered > Bioreactor > Thiocyanate-remediating >... | reverse complement strand
CGATTCAGCGCCAGCTGCAGCGAGTTGGTGCCGGTGCGACCGAAGCCGGCGCCAATCACCTGGTCGACGACAACGAGCGACAACGGATAGGTTGGCTCACACACGAACACACGAACACACGAACACAGGCATCGCTGCGAGTGAATGCGAGGAGGGCCGCCGTACCGCAAGGCCAGTAGTGCGGAGAGCAGTGGTGGATGGTGGTGAGGTGGCGGTGTTGTCGTCAGCCATGGCGTGTGAGTGGTCGAGCTAGGCGGGCAGGCAGGCAGGGGAAGATGCGCGCAGCAGCAGCGAGCGACGGAGACATTGCTCGCGACAGCCGCTGCCGCCACGGAACTAACGCACCACCAGTGCCGGATAACGTGACGCTTATTTGCTCTGGAGAGTGAGACCCAACCAACCAACCAACTAACCACTCACCAATGAGCAGTCTGCTTGTATCGATCCCTCCTCACGTTACCCGAGCCCTTCAAGTGATTCAGCAATTGGATATCTTACTTGCGGATCAGGTACTGAGCTTGAGGCTCTTGTTGGCTTCAGGCTCTCTCTCTCTCTCGCTCTCTCGTTCGTTGTCGCAGTCGCTTCTCCACCTCGTCGCACGCGCACCTTCCTGCCCTCGCTCGCTCGCTCGTGCTTGCATTGTTCATCATCACCGTCGTCATCGTAGTGGAAAGACGCAAGTCCACAGCCAAGCCCACCTTGTCAAGATGTTGCGTCTCCAACGTGCTGCTGCTGCCTCGTCGCTGCTGCTGCGAGGCAGAGCCGTCGCGACATTGGCTCGCGCCTGGTCGAGCTGCTCCACCAACGCCACCAACGCCACTGTTGGTATGTAGCTCGCTCCACTCCACGCACAGCGCTGCGTGGGTGCTCTCTCTCTCTCTCTCTCTCTCTGCATGTGCAACAAACCCTGACGCGCAGGCGTTCTCTTTCTCTCTCTTGCGCGATGCAGTATCAATGCCCAACGTACACATTGAACGCAGCCGCAAGGGCAAGAGCGTGTACTTGGACTTTCAAGCCACGACGCCCGTCGACCCGCGTGTTCTCGACGCTATGCTGCCGTACGAGATCAACAAGTTTGGCAACGCTCACTCGCGCACGCACATGTACGGCTGGGAGGGCGAGGAAGCCGTCGACGAAGCTCGCGAGGTACGAGAGCGCCGCACGCATTCGATGGTCGAGAGATCGATACAATAGATGGTGATCTGGTCTGACTCGGTGACTCTCGTTGTGTGTGTACGCGTGAGTAGCACGTAGCCGAGCTGATTGGCGCCAACTCGAAGGAGATCGTGTTCACAAGCGGCGCCACCGAATCCAACAACATCGCCGTCAAGGGCGTCGCTCGCTTCTACAAGGGCCAGAACAAGAACCACATCATCACCACTGCCACCGTACGCTCATCCGTCTCTCGTCTATCATCTCTCGTCTATCGTCTCGAATCGAATCGAATCGAGTGTCGTGTGAGTGACTCTGCTATGTGAGCGAGCACTCCAGGAGCACAAGTGCGTGCTGGACAGCTGCCGTGCGCTACAGACCGAGGGCTTCGACGTCACGTACCTGCCCGTGAAACAGAACGGCCTGCTCGACCTCACGGCGCTGCGTGACGCCATCCGACCAACGACGATCTTGACCTCGGTGATGGCGGTCAACAACGAGATTGGCGTCATACAACCGCTCGCAGAGATTGGCAAGCTGTGCCGCGAGAAGGGCGTCTTCTTCCACACGGACGCGGCGCAAGCCGTCGGCAAGATACCTCTCAACGTCGATCAGATGAACATTGACGTTATGTCGATCTCGGGCCACAAGATCTATGGACCAAAGGGTGTCGGAGGTTCGTGAGCGAGCCATTCACTCACTCACTCACTCGCTCGAGAGAGCTCTCTGACATGCGCGCACTCGTTGCTTGCACCACAGCCTTGTACGTTCGCAGGAAGCCTCGCGTACGCATCGAGGCGTTGCAGAGCGGTGGCGGTCAAGAGCGTGGCATCCGCAGCGGCACGCTGCCGACGCAGCTTGTGGTCGGCTTGGGTGCTGCGTGCCGCATTGCCAAGGAGGAGATGCAGGCCGACTCCGAGTGGGTCAGGTATCTCTGGAACCGCCTGTACTCGAAGCTCCAGCAGGTACGACGCTGTTCCGTCGCGCGCGAGCGAGTGCACGTACATCTCTGTGCTCTCCTCGACTGACGACGATCGCAGGGGCTGTCGCATATTCAACTGAATGGCGATGCCGAGGCGCGCTACTTTGGCAACTTGAACATCTCGTTTGCGTTCGTCGAGGGCGAAAGCCTGCTGATGGCGCTCAAGGAGATTGCGCTCTCGTCGGGATCGGCCTGCACCTCTGCGTCGCTCGAGCCGTCGTACGTGCTGCGTGCGCTCGGCGTCGAGGAGGACATGGCGCACACGAGCATCCGCTTCGGCATCGGACGCTTCACGACCGAGGCCGAGGTCGACTACGCGGCCGACATGTGCATACAGCAGGTGGCGCGCTTGCGCGATATGAGCCCCTTGTGGGAGATGGTGCAGGAGGGCATAGACCTCAAGACCATTCAGTGGACGCAGGATCATTGATCATCGTTCGTTCGTTCGATCGATCGATCGATACTATGACTGCACAGTGCGAACCGACTTGCCGCTGACGTTCTCTTCCTTGCTCTGCTCTTCTCAATGCTCTGCTCGCTCGCTCTAGCAATACATTCATTCGGCCACAAACCAGAGTGAGTGAGTGAGAGAGGCGGTGCGGCACTCTCGTGAGATACTGAACAAAAATACGACGGCCATACGAGCGCCGCATTGCAAGGGCGCCCTTGTTGCATTGGTTCATTTGTGCTGCTGTTGCGCTGATGCCGGAAACAAGTTCTTGACGCACGCCGTGTAGTCGTCGACCGAGATGTAGCAACCCATCAGGCGGCGGCGACCCGAGAAGGCCGAGCGACCATGCAGCACGCGCCAGTTGTTGGTGCACAACAGCTCGTCGGGCGAGAGGTGCATCCAGACCTCGTTCTCGGGTGCGCGCATGATGCGCAGGAGCGCCTGCAGCGCCTCGTAGTGCACGCTCGCGTGCTCGGGCGATAGGAACACCGGCGTTCGGTCGTCGTTGTTGAAGCGGAACTGCACCAGTGACTCGTGGCTCGGTGGCGTCGTGCCTGCGGCCGACGAATGCCTGTGCGTAAAGGTTGGCGTCGTCGATCGGAGAACGACGTCGTCCTCAATGTAGTGGAATGCCTGAGGTCATCATCGCGAGTCAATGATTGATTGATTGATTGGTCCGAGTGAGTGACCTCGACGAGAGCAGCACCGAAAACACTGACGCCCTCCGTCGTCATACCATTGGGTGATTGCTGAGGTAATAATACAGTGCCGGGTGCTTGGCTTGGAGTTGCTTGGCGACGTGGAAGCCGTCGACCAGCAGCGTCTCGCCTCCCTTCCCGCCACGGAGCGGGATCTGGAAGAATTGCAAACTGCAACACAATGAGCGTGAGTGATAGTGAGCGCTGGTGATGACGGCGCCACCACGACGTACAATGGAGTGTTGTACATGTAGGTGCAGTCAGTGTGAGCCTTCAAGGCCACGTTGGTGTAGGCCGTGTCACAGTGCTCCCACAGATCCGAGTTCGTTTGTTGCTCAATGTCCCAAAACTCGCCAAAGATCGTCTTCATCGGCGGTGCGACGCGACGCGTCACGACCTCGGCCGCCTGGTAGCGTCACCGCGATGCTCGATAGTGTGAGTCTCTCTCTCGCTCGCTCTCCCCCAGCGTGTCACAAGACGTACGGCAGCGTTTGGCGGAACGTCAGTGATGATCGCGGCACCATACTCCTCCATCCAACGGATCCATTGTCGAAGGCCACTGTCTTGCATCACCTCGGCCGCTCGGATTCGAGGCACCTGGAAGCCGGCCTTCCACAGCGTGCGAGGCACTCCGATGGCAGGAACGCGGTACGCCGGAGGAGCACCAGGCACCAGGTTCGAGCTCGAGGCCATCAAGGTGCGCAACCACGTGAGCGGATACTCGCTCTCGTGGTACGGGTCCGAGTCCGACGAGCTGGCCGTGTTGTTCCAGCGCACCAGGAGGCTATCACCGTCGTCCGACACCGCCGCGCTCTCGAGCGTGATCGACGGTGCAATCTAATGATGCCATGCCAAGCGAGCAACCAAGCGAGTTCGCAGGTTGGTTGGCACACACACGCTGCTTGAGAGAGCCACGCAGAGCGTACCGACAAGGTGTCGACCGAGCGCTGCTTGGTGATGGCGTGCAGACACTTGGCACACGTGCAGTTATCACGCAGCCACATGAGATTGACCTCGACTGCCGGCTGTGTGAGGTCGTGGAAGTGCAGCCGGAGCGACTGCACGCTGCCGGCGTCGTTGCGATCGAGCGCCAACGACACGGACGACTCGCTGCGCTGCGTGGCCGTATCGCACTCGCGCGACGCGAACAGCTGTCGCATCGCAACGGGCGCCGCCACACTGCGGCGCGAGATCGTGCTCGAACGAGAGCTCGGAGACGCCACGCCACGGCGATGACGCCACACGAGAGACGACGAGGCACTGGTGGCGCAGCGACGGCGCACCTCGGTAGCCGTGGCTGCTCGACGCACCAGCGCCACGACGCTCCAGTATCGCGTAGACGACAACATATCTTCACCGACAAGCACACACACACACACCCCTGACTCCACGAGGAGGTCCGCGGTAGGGAGGTAGCGAGCGAGGTGTGAGCAGCGGGCGGCAGCGAGCAGAAGAGGAAGCAACGCGGCACCAAAGCCGAACCAAACGAGAAGCAACTCCAACAGCAACAGCTGGAAGGAGGGAGAAATGCTCGTCCCACTCGCTCAACTCACTCGCCCTTCCTGCAATCCCATCCATCCAGTAGTTTATCCATTCAGTAGTTGATCAATCCATCCAGTAATTGATCAATCCATTCAGTAATTGATCAATCCATCCAGTAATTGATCAATCCATCCAGTAATTGATCAATCCATCCAGTAATTGATCAATCCATTCAGTAATTGACCAATCCATCCAGTAATTGATCAATCCATTCAGTAATCGATCAATCCATCCAGTAGTTGATCAATCCATTCAGTAATTGATCAATCCATTCAGTAACTGATCAATCCATCCAGTAATCGATCAATCCAGTAGTTGATCAATCCATTCAGTAATTGATCAATCCAATCAGTAGTTGATCAATCCATTCAGTAGTTGATCAATCCATCCAGTAATCGATCAATCCATTCAGTAGTTGATCCATCCATTCAGTAATTGATCAATCCATTCAGTAGTTGATCAATCCATTCAGTAATCGATCAATCCATTCAGTAGTTGATCAATCCATTCAGTAGTTGATCCATCCAACAAGTGTGAGGATACATCCGGCGCTCTGCCGTGTTTATGTATCGGACTCATCGCGCAGTTGCTCAATATCGATGCCATCCTCATCCTTGAGGCGTTGTGATAGTTCGTCGAGATGCGCCAGCGTCCGTGCGCCTTCGGCGATGATCTCGGCCTCGTCGAGCGGCTTGGCGTCCTCCTCGTCATCGATCTCATCCTCGCCTTGGTCGCCGTGATGGGTGTCGTCTTGGTCTTCTTGGTCGTCGTCTTGGTCGTCGCACGCAGCGAAGCTGTGCAGGAGCGCGTCATCAGCGAGCACCGGCTTCAGGTACGCATCGTCGCTCAGGAACGGGAGCTCGAGGAACCGAGTGAACTGTTGCGTGTCAGCCATGTGTCGGAGGCACTCCTCGCGCGTCGCAAAGAGCTTGTCGTCCACCAAGGCGCGGTTCTCTTGCATCTGCAACCACAGAAACGCAGCACTCACGAGCTGGTGAGAGCTCGTTCGGTGCACGATAGCAGCGCCCACGGACTCCCCTCGATTCCAGCGACTGGCCAGTGATGGCGCAGCAGCGCACCTTGGCGCGAACAAAGTTGATGAGCCGTATGGTCTTGTAGATACCGAGCTTGTGCGCGTGTCGCACGGCACCGAGGTCGAAGCCGGTCGCTGCCTTGTCTCTCGCCAACGCGGCCGCCACCGATTGTTCGATCGCATCGACGAACATACATCGCACGGGAGTCTGCTCGGCTTCCCAGCCCTCCCAGTCATCCTCCTCGACGGCGATCGTGTTTGCCATGTTATGTTGTGTTTGTGTGCTGTTGCGTGTGTGTGTGTGAGCGAGAAATGAGAAGAATGGCAAAGTCGGCGACGGACATGGAGAAAAATCGATCTCGCGCAGCATAGGGCGGCGCCTGAGGAAAAGGCTCGTCATTCGCTTCGTCGCCTTCTCCCGCTCTCATCGATCGATACACTTATCTCGCGCCCAGTGACCCTCTTCGCTCCACAATGGTATATCACAAGCCAGCCAGCCAGCACCCACACTCGCCCCCACCCACACACTATCACACCCACCCACTCGCTGGTTCTATCTATTATCTTTCATGGGGCTTCGAATAGCAACTAATATCGCGCTCGCCGCTCGTCCAGATCCACTTTGTGCTCCTCCTGAACCGCCAAGGCAAGGTTCGCTTGACCAAGTGGTACTCGGCCTTTGCGCAGAAGGACCGCAAGAAGGCCATCCGCGAGATCACCAACAAGTACGCTCGCGGCGCTCCTGCACTCGAACTGGCACGCACTCACTCTCTCTCGACATCGATATCGATGCAGAATCCTCGGTCGTCCCGATCGCTTGTGTAACTTTGTCGACTGGAAGGATCTCACGGTCGTGTACAAACGGTACCAACGCCGCCGCTGTGTGGCTGTGATCCACCATGCGTCATCTCGCTGACCTCCGCCTCCTTCTCTCGGTGCGCAGCTACGCGAGCTTGTACTTTGTGTTTGGCTGCGACAAGAGCGACAACGAGTTGATCATCCTCGAGACCATCCACAAATACGTGCTGACGCTCGATCGATACTTTGAGAACGTGTGCGAGCTCGACATCATCTATGGCTTCGATCAGGCCTACTTCATCTTGGACGAGTTCGTCATGGCCGGCGAGGTGCAGGAGACGAGTATCAAGGCCATTCTGAAGCATATCTACGAGCAAAACATGCTGGAGAAGGGCGAGGTACGCGCACTCGATCGCTCGCTCGCTGGCGCGCGCTCTCTTGGGCATTCGTCGCTGACCCTTGCCGCCCACAGACACAACGAGGCATCCTTGCCGAAGCATTCTTGTCGTAAGGCGAGTGTGATGATGATGTCGAAGCGCGCGCTTATGACGTCGTCGTACTCGTCGGTCTCGAGACAACACTGCCCGAATGGCTCTCTCCCTTCTCCCCTCTCTATCTATCTCTCTCGAGTGTGCAATGAAGCAAAACTCGTAACATGGCAAGCTTGGATGCATGGTACAAACGAGAGGGCTCTTTTTACAAGGAGGCAGACGAGACGATGCGATGCGAGAGGAAGAGAGCGTGGGAGAGTGAGTGAGCCAGAGTGCGGGCACATATATCGACAGATGCAAGAGTAGCATGCCCGATAGTAAGGCAGGTGCATAGCGAACGAGCGAGTGAGCAAGCGTCGTCGCTCACGCCTTGCTCGCTTTGATGAACTCGATCTTGGAGACGATCTCACCTGCGCCATGCCACACACGCACACGCACACACGTACGCCGTATCGTATGATCAACATCAAATGCCACGCGTGTCGAGCGAGTGAGCGGCACGTACGCGCAAGCTTGTCGTTATCGGCCTCGAAGCGATCCTGCTTGCCGTCGCTCCATTCGATGGTGAACTGCGCCACCCTGGTGCTGAGCGAGATCTTGCTGACCTCGGTGATGCTACGTTGGTTGCGCAGCACGACCGACGCGCCGCCCTTCTTGGCTGTCTTGGAGAGTGTAATGTTCTCCGAGTCGAGACCAAGCACTCGCTCCTCCTTGCCGCCAAAGGTCTTGATCAGGCGCACATTGAAGCACTGTGGCCACGAGCACAAGTGCGGTGCGTCAGTGTGCCTCATTCGTTGGGTCGCTCGTTGGGTCGCTCGCTCGCTCTCCCTTCCCACCGCCGCCATACCGTAAACTGGATCGAACCGTAACTGTACTCGTACAACGACGAGTCTGGCGCATCCTCGACCGAGCCCGAGGCCACTGTTGTATGAGAGAGCGAGAGAGAGAGAGAGAGAGAGAGCACAGATGAGTCGGCCGCAGCACACGAGCAATCTTGATGTCGCTGTGGTCGTACGCGTGGTGTTGGGGCAAAAGTACAGCTCCTCGACGTTGAGATCGCCGAGCGTCGTGGTGGAGCTGAGCGGCCCGGCGTCAGGCGCAATGCGGCAGTGATAGTCGGCGGCATTCCAGCCTCGCTTGACGCAGAGCTTCTGCACAATGTCGCTGATCTTGTTGTCGGGTATGTTGGGAATCGTGGTCTTCTGGTCGTTGGGCAGATTGATACGTATCGCGGCGCGCCGCTTCGGTGCTCCGTCGCCAGTCGGCTCGACGATCCCGAGCGCAAAGCAGGCGCCCAGGCGTCTGTTGATCGACATCTATACATTGAGCAACCAACCAACCAAGCGTATCCGTGTGAGCGGCAGCGATTCGATTCGATTCGATTCGATTCGATGCGTACATTGTGGCCGAGCTTCGGGAGGTCCTCGTCGGGCGAGCCGTCGGCCTCTGCCATGCGCAGCTCGTAGCACGTGATGTCGCTGTTCAATGGCGGAGTGCGCTCGAGATCGTTGTACTTTTGTACGACGGCCTTGATCGCGGCAGCGACGGTCGCGTTGTCTTGCACACGAACCTTGGGTCACGCACACACACGAGACGACGATGATGGCGTGAGAGATCGCGGCCTTCCTCTGTCATCGCGATCACGCACGATCACGTACCACAACGGGCTCACCATACTCGGACGGCAGGAAGAACTTGAGTTGCATGAGATTCGACGGCAGGTCCTTCATGGTGGCCGAGAGAGCCGACACGGCCGGCGCCGGCTTGCCGTACCGACCCGACGCCAAGAGATCGATCTTGTTGTGCTTGTAGCTCGCGCTCGAAGCGCCATCGCGCTTGTCCTTGAACGAGATCACGTTGACCTTGGGCGTGTCGGCACTCGCAGCAGCGCCAGAGGCAGGCTTGGCACCCGAGGCCGCCGCCGCCGCCGACCCCGCTGTGGTGTTGCTCGACGACGCCGCTGCAGCCGCGGCAGCCGCAGCCTTCTGGCGAGCCTCCTGCTCCTTCTGCTGCATGATCTGTGCTGCGACTAGCAGCTTCTGGTGCTTCTCGAGGCTTGCGCTCATGGGAAAGAAGTCCTCCGAGTCGTCTGCGTGTTCTCGGCCGGTCAGAGAGCGAACGAGAGAACGAACGAGCGAACGAACGAGCGAACGAGCGACCAAGCACGTACCAGCGTACATCTGGTCCGCCACCACATCGCGTACGGCATCGTAAAAGATCTCAGTCTTGTACGAGATGAGTGCAAGTACGTCTTGAATCTCGCAGTAGACAGCCATCTCACGAGAGCGGAAGCGAGAGAGAGAGAGAGAGAGAGAGAGATGGATTGATGAGAGAGATGTGCGCGAGCGCGAGCAACAACACAACAACAACGAATGGACTCTCTACACTCACTCTTGAATAACAACAACTGCTGGAATGTAACGAACAAACGGAACTACATAAAGGTTATATTGGCCTGCGAGGTTCTAGAACAACTACTACTACTACTACTATTCTAAATCCTATATCATGGCTTGGATAAATAGGCAGACCCGTGTGCGTGTGTAACTAACCATGTCGAGGCGGAACAACGCGGATCTTGATCGGCGTGTTGGCCCAGACCTTGTTGTTGGCCTGCGTGATGACCGAGTTCTTGGTGGTCCACTGGAGCAGGTAGTTCACCGGCAGCAACAAATGCTTCGATCGATGCGCGGCGGCAGGCCACTCACATAGTCAGTCGAGGCTGGAGCGAGTGGAGCGAGTGACGACGGATTCAGCAGTGTACACCGAGAGCTACGTACCGGTGCATACTTAGGCAACTTGTTGGGATAGATGGCGGCAGTGCTCCAGTAGGTTCGAGTGTGCATCACATCATAGAGATCCAAGTAGATATCGAATCCCGGCGGCAGATTCGTGACGTACTCAAATCGCTGCATCCAAGAACGAGAATGACGTTACTCGCGGTATTCGGTCACTCACTCACTCGACGAGTTCTTGACACCCGTACCTGATCAAAGTACATGTACCACACTTGCTCTGGCGCCGGGTTGGTGGGCACAAAGTAGTACAACTGCACCGATACGGTTGCCGAACCGCACGGCATTCCTCCCAGGCCACAGAACGACACCTCGAAGGTCGAGACACCACCATAGTTCGATTGAGGTCCCGTAAAGTCCACCTGGCGTTCATCGAGCGAGCAAGCAAACACACGTCAATGCAATGTTCGTATGGCGCGAAGCTGTGCCTCGCTCTCGCGGCAGTTGTTAGTACCTTGCAGTTTGCTGGCATCTCGAGCGCCGCTGATCCAACCGTAGCCGGCGAAGTGATGATCACCGAGCCACAATTGACCGCCGTTCCGAGAGCTGCCGTCAGGGCCGACGTAAGATCCAGCACGTCGGTCTCGTAATCGAATGCCAGCTCGGAAATCACCGTATGGCCGACTCCCTGGATGTTGAACGAGTACGTCATCGAGGTCTGGTCGTTCGAGGAGACGGTGACGGTGGAAGAGCGCGTTCCGACCACCGTCGGATGGAAGGCGATCTGGAACGTGGTGCAGGCTTTACCAGCCACTGTGGCCGGTGCACCAACGACGCTAAAGTCGGCCGTGTTGCCGAGCACCACCGAGCTGATGCTCAACGTCTGCGAGTCCGGGTTGCAGAACTCGTAGTTTTGCTGCACCGTATTGCCCATGTCAGTCTGCGGGAACGTGGTGCCGAACGTCGATGAGGGCGCCGTGGCTCCGTTGTTGGGGATCGTCACCCACGAGCCTCCGGCGAAGCCCATGACCAGCAGCTTGCGCGTCTGGTACACGCCTTCGACCTCAAAGTTCTTGGACGAACCATCGCTCAGTGCCACGGTCACGGTGGCGGTCGCCGTTCCTTCGAGTGTGTTGCCCGTGAACTGTATCGTAAAGTCCGAGTTAGGGTTCAGCGAGGCAGGAGTCGGTCCAGCCGACACGGCGAAGCTGCCGACCTGCGCGTTGGAGGTCGCCGACACACTCACCGAAGTGACCATGAGCGTCGACGATGGATAGCCCACGAGCTGGATCTCAAAGTTCGACGTCGTGATCGACGACGAGACCGTGGCGGTCGGGAGCAGCGTGCCATCCGAGCCCTGCGGCGTCATGTCGTTGTTGGGAATCACTTGCATCGGCATGCCTCCGACGATCTGCCACGTAACGAGCGCGCCGCCGCCAGTCACCTGGTATTGCCAAGGACTATTGGCTGGGTCGGACGACATGACAGTGATGACAGCCGAGGTCGAGGCGAGAGACGACGGTGAGAAGGTAACCGTGTACGGCGAGCAACTCATGGCAGCGACGGAGCTCGGCACTCCGGACACTGCAAAGGTGCCGGGCACGCTCGAGGTGATGCTCGAGATGGTGAGCGTGCCACTGCCCGAGTTGCACAGCTTGAACGTTGAGCTCGAGCTTTCGCCGATCGGTGTCGAGGGATAGAGCGTGCCGTGCGGTGTGTCGGCCGCCGTTGCGGGATTGTTCGGCAGCACCAGGTTTGTTGCGCCTCCAGTGATTGTGAGATGCACTGTCGGCGCGGTGATGGTCGCTACGGTCGAATCGAGGCCGCCATCCACGTCGGTGATGAAGTACGGGAACGAGTCGGTTCCGCTCATGTACTGGAGCGAGAATGGCTGCGTACTCTCGGTCACCGTGCTTCCGGCCATGGGACCGGAGGCGATACTCGGCGAGGGAGTGAGCTGGAAGAGTTTGGCGCTGTAGGTCGGCACGTAGAGCAGTTCGATTGGATCGGTTCCACCAGGTGTATCGTTGTTCAAGATGTTCATCGTCGAAGAGAATGCCAGCGAATCCATTACAGCGGTGGGAGCAATCAAGTTGTTCTGGAGCGAACGAGCAGAGAGAGAGAGAGAGATAGATAGGGAGATAGCGCGCGCGCGAGTCAGAATAACTTTGATGAGACAACGAAGGCCGCTTAGCAACGACAACATACGTCGAATTGGCCGTTGCACGGATCAGTAGCGGCGCTGTTGGTGGTAGTCGAGGTGGGACTAACATAGACGGCACACGTCGGGCAGTTGGTTCCAACCACACCTACACCCATTAGAACCACGACAAGACACGGGCCACCCGAGAGAGCGAGTGAGGAATTGCTACAATTGATGAGCTGCCTTATCAAGGGCATCGGTACGCACCTCCTGGTGATGAAGAGTAGGTCACGTTCACGTTCAAGGCACAGAGAGCTACATAGAGTGTCGGGGAACCGAACGGACCGGTCATTGGCGGAAAGTTCGGTGGGCTGTTTTCATAGACAGTGACGCCGTCGAGTTCAATAGACGACTCGGGCTTTCCTGTGAGTGAGTGAGATATCGTGAGTGAGTGAGATGCAAGCAACACCATCACGGTCACCATCACGATCAGCATACCAGAACTTGCGGAGGTGGTGCAGTGCGGATGGTTGAGGATCGTGTTTCCTGCCACGTAGACGTTTCCCAATGGCGGCGTTCCAGCAGTGCCAAAGTAGATGTCGTCGTCGTCACCAGGAGAGCGCGTGGCCATGTTTCCGGTGAAGGTGGCACAGTATGAAGCGACGGGCTTGATGTTGACGTGCTCAGGGTGGTGGGTTTTCTTCGTGTTCAGCCAAATGTTGTTGATGATCGAGTACTTGATTTGCGACGTGGATCCGGCGTCGTAGATCGGCGCCCAGGCGTCGTTGTTGGTCATGTCGAACGTGTTGGTGTCGAAGATGAACATGCTCGTGGTGCCGGTCTCGA
>Ga0209935_1004476_pt1 | contig 12871 bp, 13 predicted proteins | sample ThiBio_1000_plan_2_FD_183958 | JGI IMG/M metagenome (GOLD analysis project Ga0209935, IMG submission 183958) | Wastewater bioreactor microbial communities from Cape Town, South Africa - Thiocy_cont_1000_plan (SPAdes) | ecosystem: Engineered > Bioreactor > Thiocyanate-remediating >... | reverse complement strand
CGACGGGCGCTGCCGCCACCAAGGCACAATCGCGGCACGAGCACCGCGAGCTGCCCAACACTCTGGCCGGCTTCACGGTCGGCTTGCTCGGCATGGCCTTCAAGCCCAACAGCGACGACTTTCGACAGAGTCTCTCGTTCAAGCTGCGCAAGTTGGCGCTGCGTCGTGGCGCTCGAGTGCTGGTTCACGATCCGTCGCTCACGAGCGGCTCGTCGAGTGCCGCCAAGCTCGACGTGTGCGACTCGGTGCAGGATTTGATCCACCGGAGCGACGGCTTGATTCTGTGCGTGCCTCACGACGAGTACCGCTCGCTCGACGTGCTCGGAAAGCCGGTGGTCGACGTGTGGGGCGCACTCGCGAGCCCGCGCTCGAAGCTCGAGCTGCTGCCTGGCACGCAAGCGCTCGCCGACACGGTGCCGACGGCTGCCGCACCCGCAACCGAGAAGCGACTGCCGACGATTCTCGTCACGGGTTCGGCAGGCTTCATTGGTGGCTACGTGGTGCAAGAGCTGTTGACGCACGGCTACCACGTGATTGGCATCGATAACTACTCCAAGTACGGTCCTGTCGAGAAGGAGTACGATCACCATCCAGAGTATGAGTTCTATCAGGTATTTTCGATCAGCGTCGATCAGTTATCAGTTTGATAACCACGAACTCACTCTCTCGGACATAACTCGATCATATAGGGTGATGTCAAGAATGTCGAGTTGATGAAGCAATTGAGTGTCAAGTGTGATTACATCCTGGCGTGCGCCGCCATGATTGGTGGCATCTCGTACTTTCATACGCTGGCGTACGACCTGTTGGCCGAGAACGACCGCATCATGGCGGCCACGTTCGACGCCGCGATCCATGCGTTCCAGCACGGCCACCTCAAGAAGATCATTGTGCTCTCGTCGTCGATGGTGTTTGAGAGCGCCTCGGTGTTCCCGACGCCGGAGGGCGAGCAGGAGCGCTGTCCGCCGCCGCTCAGCACGTACGGCTTTCAGAAGCTCGCGTGTGAGTACTACGCCAAGGGCGCGTGGGAGCAGTATCGCCTGCCGTACACCATCATCCGGCCGTTCAACTGCGTCGGCGTCGGCGAGCGGCGCGCCAAGTGCGACCACGAGGTCATGTCGGGCAACGTCAAGCTCGCCATGAGCCACGTCGTGCCCGACCTCGCGCAAAAGATCCTCAAGGGCCAAGACCCGCTGCACATCCTCGGCTCCGGCGCGCAGGTGCGCCACTACACGTACGGCGGCGACCTGGCGCGCGGCATACGCCTCTGCATCGAGAGCGAGCACGCGCTCAACAACGACTTTAACATCTCGACCGAGGCCTCGACCACGGTGCTCCAGCTCGCCGAGCTGCTCTGGACCAAGATCCACGGCACGAGCAAGCCCTTCCGCTACACGAGCGACGAGCCCTTCAAGTACGACGTGCAGTGTCGCGTGCCCGACTGCTCCAAGGCCAAGCGACTCCTCGACTTTGAGGCCAATACCACTCTCGAGCAGATTCTCGACGAGCTCTTGCCATGGATTCGGCAGCAGCTGGCGTTTGGGAACTTGTAGTCGGACGCAGTTGCAAGTGGTCAATCCAAGCAGGCAGGCAAGCAACAGAATGAAGCTTCCAATAACAAGGACCTTGGTTTAATGTCGCATCAATCAGGATGGTAGGACACGCGCACGTATGTCCGAGGATACCAACAGTGCGGGTTTCAGTCTGTAAATCTGGATGGCTGGACGCTCAACTCCAGTGGAAATCCTGACAACGGATACGCGCCATAATCTGTGCGCAACATAAACGCAATCAAATACTTGCCTGGCTCCAAGTCGATGGTCGATGAGTGCGCTGCTCCAAGCTCAGAGGTTTGTACCGGATCGACATTGCGCTGGAAGATGTAGTAGACACCGCCATCCCGACAAAGGGATTCAACAGATTTCTCGTGCGGCAAACGAGACACAACTGCGATTCTGAACTGTGTGTGTGTGTGTGTGTTTGCTTGCATGCTTGTCGGCTTCAGTCACATCTGCAGCATCTCGGCGAGCCCACACTTTCTGCGTTGGGACCAGTAAGGCGCAGGGTTTACCGATTTCGCTCTCTGGTGCGACCCATTTATCAATCTGCAAACAATGTCATGATCTTCTACGTGTGAAACTCGACTCTCGCAGTTTGAGACAGACATACAGAAAGCAATGTAGAGGAGAAAGAGAGTTTGGGGCTGTTGCGTTGGGCGTTGGATAACATCATTCGTCCCGAACGAGAGTCCCGACCAGAGATTTCGCGGGTTGCCTTCCGGTGAGTGGAGAAGTAGAGGAACGAAACAGTAGAATATCCCGTTGCCAAGCAAGGCAGGCGGTTCAACAGCAGTAGGTAATGTAAATACATAGAGAGAGATAAAGGAGCACGAATGTCCAAAGGTACCAACAGTGCGGTTTCAGTCGGTGTATGTGGATGGGTTGACATTCAACGTCATTGGAAATCCTGACAACGGAAACGCGCCATACTTGGTACGCAACATAAACGCAATCGAATATGTGCCATGGTCCAAGTCGATGGTCGATGAGCGCTCCGATCCAAGCTCAGCTGTTTGTTCCGGGTCGTCGTTGCGCTGCAAGGTGTAGTAGAGATCGCCATCCTCACAAACGGATTCAACAGGCCTTTCGAGCGGCAAACGAGAGACAACTGCGAACTTGAACTGTTTGGCGATGTTTGGCCCGTTTGAGTTGACAAACAGCAACTGAGCAATCAACCGACCCGCAATCTCATCACATATTCCGCGTCGCTCACAAACGTATTGAGAAGCAACAATCATCGCTTCGATTGCAGCTGCATCACAAACGTCGAGATCATAGGGCCGGTCAATATCAACATTGACGCGAATGTAGGGACGAGACGGCAGCTCTCGCTGCATCCTCTCTTCGGCCTTCCGTGATTGATCTTCCGAGTCGGTCAACCAGTTGACGATGAGGCCGATGGCCTCGAGGATCGATCCGCCGCTCTCGGACTGAGCATTGCAAAGTCCAGTGCCAATCGAAACAACCATGTCAGTGGTCTGCTCGGGCCACAGAGACTGTGCAATGTCGATGGCCTTGTTCGCAGGACAATTCGCTCGCATTCCGCCATCCACATAGACCTTGTCGTTGATCGTCACATGCGGAAAGTATGTCGGAGCTGCTGAGGTCCCCATGCAGGCTTGACCAACTGTCGTGAAGCATCCGATATCTCCTTCGATCATGGCGCCAGAAGCAGACGAAGCAACCACCAATGACGAGGATGCCACTTTAACCATCGTCACAGCGACAACAGGAGCCGGTGAGGCGTATCCGCGAAGGGGCTTGTTGTAGCTCTCTTTCATGTTCCGAGAGAGCACTTCAGACAGTTTCTCGCCGGAGTACTTGCTGTACGCGGAGCCAAACAACAAGGACAAAAACTTCCAGACGCTGCTTGTTGGCTCGCCAAACACCGTCTTGGCGATCGTTTTGATGAGGTCGATTCCACTCTGCGGAGAGTTTAACTTGGCGGTCCCAACTGTAGAAGCCTTGGAGGTGAGATAAAGTGCCAAGATACCTCCAGCACTGGTTCCAACGATGAGATCGAACAGCTTGGCGATCGGAAGGCCAATCAATCTCTCGATCTGCGCGAGAATCACCAACTGAATCACACCTCGAACACCTCCTCCATCAAGAGACAGCACTCGAATGCCCGCTGATTTCGGTACTTCTTGCAACGCCCGCACGGTTTGCTCCTTGCACAACGGACAGCGGCTTGGATGTACGTTGGTGTACTTTCCGAAGCATCCGGGACACAGGCAATGTCCACACACAAGCGGGACCGTGGGAGAGTTCCACACACAAACGAGACATATCTTGTCAGCGACCTCGGGTTGCTGTTTTGCAATCTTCAGAAGGAGTGCCAAATCGAGGGCTCTTAGGTACTCGCTTGGCGAAGGGGGCTCCTGGTTTCGATCGTAAGCTTCCGAGATTGGTTGAGCCAACTCAGGCGCGGTGAAAGAGGTTTCGAACGCTCCGTCCCAAACACAGGGGCCTGAAACGTAGTCTTGCCCGTTGTACAACTTCGTGTACCATGCCGAGCTTGGTTTTGTCGTAAAGTAGGTTTGAGTGCTCTTGTGAGGTTGTCCCAAGTGACTGCGATGATAGAGTTCACAACGGACAGAGATCACTCCTCTTTGAGCGCAATGAAATTCCTGCGTCGCCGTGCACCTCAAATCGAGTTTCACTTCCTCCTCGAGCGCTGCAAGCTCCCGCTCCCAAACGTCGCGATATCCTCGGGCAACATCGCTTGTTCCCCAACGGTTTCGAAGAAGCAGCGGAACAGCGTCTCGGAGCTTGGCAGATGCAGCGTCGACATTCCCATAATAGTGCCGCATCAACGCACGCCAATAAGTGAGTAGGTGGCCCCACTTCTCCGCACCAGCTGCGGCAATCTCGGGATCGTTGAGAAACAGAGAAAATAGATTGATGTTGTCCTCCGGATGAGTGCTGAGACGGTTGGCCATCGACCACATATTCGAAAATAGCTCCGGTTGGCGTTGAATCTTGTTGGCTGCTTCTCGTGCCGCAACACATTCAGAGACCAGCCGTTGCGTGAGACGCTTCAGTTGCGTAAGAGCCGTGAGTGCCTCTCTCGGATACTCGACGCAGTTGGGAATGTGGATCACCTTGACCTCACGAAAAACGAGCTTCAGTTGATCGTAAAGATCGCCATGTTGCTCGATCCAAGCATTCGTGGCGCGAGTGATCGATGCTTCCTCCTTCTCTCCTTCTTTTTGGAGGTAATCATGACAATCTTGCATCGCTCGCTTGTTGAAGATGATGCAAAGAGAGGGCAACACTGCCGAGTTCACTGTTCGGGCCGAGGCAATCGCACTGAACTCCAACAAGTCCTGTCCGTACGACTGAATCTCGGCAGGCGATCCGATGAATGGGTAGAGCATCACATCGCTGAACATGTAAAGCAATCGAGGATACACCATTTCGACCATTCGAGCTCGAAACTTGGTCAAGCGGTCCTTGCTACTTTCGCTCTTAAATGGCCACAGTTTGCCAAGGAAGCCAGCTTGCTTTGGAATGTCGGTGCCTCGAAGACCTTCAGAGTCGATGCAAATGATTGGAAATACTCGTTTGCCCTTTTGAGGAGGAGCGAGAGCGATTTTCCAGTGAGTAAAGTAAGCATGGAGATCGGCACTGCATGAGACCAGGTCGCCGTGATTCGCAGCAAGGGGCAACGAGGAGTCTGAATCCGATCCAGAGTGAACAAACCATCGCAACAACAACGACTTGCCGCTTCCAGTCGGGGCAATGAACGAAATCATGCCCACTTCCACCTTGGTTTTGCTTGCTTGAAAGCGCACACTAAGTGCGTGATACTTGTTGCCAAGCTCCAATGTTGGGTCCTTGTGCTCGGCTGAGAGGGCAGCACCAAAGAACAAGTTCTCCTGTTGGTCCCTCTCGAATTCATCAGGTTGTGCTTGGTGATTCACCAGCCTGATGAACTGATCCTCTTGTTGATATTGCTGCCATGTCATACGATAGTGGTTTTGAGTGTTCCGAGATTTGTGGTACTTTCTGTTGTGGCGTTCGCAAAGGAACCAAGGTTGAGTATCATCGGAGCACTTGGCGCACACCCACTCAGCCGTGTCGTTACATCCTTCTTCCACACATTTGGGCCCAGAACCAACGCTGGTGGACGAGGAACTCATTGACGAGGACGACGACGCGGTACAAGTCGCCTCGTCGGTTGCCGAGCCATCCATTCAACACAATGAACAGCAACTCCGATCGATGACGCCCGATGATACTCGATGATCGCGATACACGATGATCGATGATGCTCGGCTGCACGAGCAGGGAGGAGAAAGCTAGGCGAGGAGGTCACGGTGCGACGTCGCTAGTCTGGAAGGCCGCCGCGAGAGCCAATCAGAATTTAGCACGAGTTTTCCATTTTTCCTACCGCGTACTCCGGAGGACGTTGGTTCGACTCCAGCCGGCTGCTTCTTTCTTCGGTCTTCGTCTTGGTTGTTGGATCGAACATCGCAGCATCTCCTCCCAACGCACCTGAGATGCGTACCGCAGCGGTCCTCGTGGGCCTTCTGGGTCTGTTGGTCGTGATGGCCGACGCACAGTACCCAGCTGGTCGTATCCGACCATACGACTGTCCCTCTCGAGGCCAGTACTACGACTTCCGTACGTTGTTGCTCCTCCCCCTCTTCTGCGGTTGTAACTCACTCGTCGATGGCCATAGCTCAACGTCGATGCTTGTTCTGTCCGGCTGGAAGCGCGTGTACCAACTCGACGAGGACCTGGTGTGAGCCTGGAACCTTCACCGAGACTCACGGCCAAGTGTTGTGTCGCCAGTGTCTGCCGGGCACCTACGCCAAGCATGGTACTCTCGCGCAAATGGCGACCCTGCTCGACCTTGCCCGACACTCACGACGCCGCATGTGTTTGTTCGCATGGCTCGCAGTCGAGGCCACTCATTGCGAGTACTGCCCGGCCGGCACCTTCAACGACGCCTTCGGAGCCAAGGAGTGTATTCCGTGCGATCGTGGCTTCTACTCGGCCGCAGGCGCCACCTCGTGCTCCCTGTGTCCGGCCGGCACCCACAGCTCGCCTGCAGGACGCACGACCGCGTGCACCAAGTGCCTGTACGTCGGTCTCGCTATCTAGTGACCACGTGGCCGAGACTGATGTACTCGTTGTGTTACGAGCAGAGCCGGCTATGCCTCGCAGCCTGGCTCGTATCAGTGCGAAGCGTGTCCGGCGGGCACCTATGCCCCCAGAGTCGGAACGCCCGAGTGCCTTCCATGTCCGGCGGGCACCTACATGTACGAAGAGCCCTCTCTACGAAGCTCTCGCACTCAATGACTGACCCACACCGGCTTTCGTGACCACAGCGGCGCACGAGCGTCCTCGCGATGCGTTCCATGCGAGTGCGGCTTCATCTCGAGCGAAGGCAGCACGCAATGTGTCGTGTGTCCGCGCAACTCGTACTCCAACCTCCAAGGCACGGCGTGTCTCGCGTGTCCGTTCGGTACCGGCACCGAGAACAGGGGCTCGTGTCACTCGAGCGACTGCAAGGTCACGGTCTCGGAGGACGCCGCGCCCGAGGCCTCGTCGCCCTTCTCGCGTTACAACAGCATGCCCGACGAGCCGCCGTCGCCGAGCGATTCCAACCGCTACGAGATCGATGAGGGCTCCTCCTCGTCAGACTCACAGCACTACAACGAGCTGCCGAGCTCGACGCGTCTCCGCTACGACAAGTACTACGGTGACCAAAACGCGCCCAACAAGCCCAACAAGCCCAACAAGCCCAACAAGCACCACTAACGCGAGTGAGTGGGCTGCATTCCGGCATCGTCCACTCATTCGTTCGGAGCTTGAGTTGCCGCATCATTATCTATCAATCTATCTATCTTCTTGAACTACTCAGTCACTCAACTAGCTTAGCCAGCCAGTCAATCAGTCAATGGATCTCTCAAGGAGGTCCAGTCCCAACCAGTGTTGAATAAAGTCCACCAACGTCCACCACCAACGCCAGTTGCTCGCTCGCTCTCGCGCCCACTCGAACGATCGTCCCATCGCCATCGCCACCATGCACACGGCCAAGAAGCAACGCCTCTCCGAGAACGGACAGCATAGTATCACTCTCCTCGACGACGCACTCCCTGAATCTGATGAAGCAGCACTGGCAGCGCCAAGCACCAGCGCCATTTCGACCATGCAACTCAAGCGCGTCATCAAGGAGAACCACCGCCAACCGATCGAACATGTCGAGTTCTGCTTCACTGCCACCGATGTGCGATACAAGAACCTCGTGGCGACCGTCGCCGATACACAGGTCAACATCTACGACAACGAGCATCACGGCAACAACCTCGATCCACTGCTGCACTTTGTGAACGCGCCCACGATACATCATCAGCAGCAGCAGCATCAACGTAACAAAGGACACGAGACTGACACCGTCAGCCTCAAACTACATACTTGCTGTTGGATCATACCGAACCTCGAATCACGAGTGCTTGGCGAGACGCTGCTCGCACCAACGTCGGCTCAACTCAGTGCTCCCGATCGACGTCTCGATGAATCTACCGCTCGACCTCGGCAACAACATGGCGCCCAACCACCTTCGATCAGTCGCACGTTTCGAGAAGACGGCAGACCGACCGTCATTCTCCATGACGATGTGTTCCTGGCATGCGGTGGTGATGACTGCATGGTGCACGTGTTGAGCGTGTGCGAGGCGCAAGTCGTGTCGTTGCTCCGAGGCCACACGGACTCGATCGTGGCACTGGCATCACACCCCACTCGACCTCACTCGATCTTGTTGTCGGCGGCTCGAGACAAGACGATCCGCATCTGGGATTGGGTGAATGAGCAGTGCCTCAATGTTGTCGAGGCCACTGTCAGCTTCATGGTACCGACCAACACAGCGTGGCCTTGAGAATCCGCCATCCTCACACGTCACGCATCACTCTCTGCCGCCACAGTGCTTCGGTTTGGATCATTCTTCGCTGTGGATTGGAGATCACGTTGGTGCGATTCATCAATGGAGACTGGAAGACGATGGTGACGATCGAGATGCTCAAACGACGACGACGACGTTGATTCGCATGAGCACCAGCGAGCCAGTGCATGCATTGCATTCGACACCAATCGGTACCGATGGAGCATCTCGTGTGCGTGCTCTCATCGTCTCGGCTCACACACTCTCTCTCTCTCTCTTCTCCCACTCCTCATGTGCAGATTGCATCCGCGTTGCAGGCAAGGACTTGATTGCATCCAAGGCTCTTGGCAGCGAGACCATCATCGTCTGGAACACGAGCACCTCGAGCGTCGAGAGAAGGATCGAGTTCCGCGACCCACCACAACGACGAAGCACCTTCGACATCAATCTCGATCGAACGAGGCTGTGTGTTGGCTCAGCCTCGGGAGCCATCATGATTTTCGACCTCGTTGCGCCTGACGCACCCGCAGTGTCGTTCGAGCACAGGCGCGCCAAGGATGCCGTCACTGGATGCGCATTCTCTGCTGATTCAAGGTGCGCCAATGTTCGTGCGCGATTGAGACGCACCTCGCTGAGTCGCTCAATCAACCTCCATCATTGCGTGTGTGCTTGCTTGTCGGCTTCAGTCACATCTGCAGCATCTCGGCGAGCCCACACTTTCTGCGTTGGGACCAGTAAGCCCGATTTCGCTCTCTGGTGATTGTATGCGACCATTTATCAATCTGCAAACAATGTCATGATCTTTTACGTGTGAAACTCGACTCTCGCAGTTTGAGACAGAGACACGCTGATGCGTGGGGCGTCAGATACAATCAAGACGCATCAAAGGAACGAGAAGATCTCGAACAAGAGCTCGTTCGGAATCATCGACATCGCCGGACACTCATCGGCCACCGATCGAATCATCGTCATCGTCGAGATGGCTTGCTTCATCCATGATGGTGCATATCGATGACGATCTGGCCGCCATGTGAACGTGTCGGCAAGCCATTGATTGGCTCCAATCACATGCACTCGATTGTTTGCTGAGAAGGCGATGAGACCTCGATGCTCGTCGAACGAAACTCCAAATGGATATTCGGAGCCACAATCGAAGGTCGAGACGGGATGGCCTTCGTGAGTGAATGATTGCAATCGGCTGTTGTTCTGGTCGGCGACGATGATTCGGCCTTGGTTGGCGATGCACACTCCTTGAGGACCGCTGAACTGGCATGGTTGATTGCCTTGAGAGCCGAACTCGAACAAGAACGAGCCATCGATCAACGACAATACTTGCACTCGATGGTTGAGGGTATCAGCGACGATGATTCGATGTCGATCATCATCGATTGCAATGCCTGATGGAGACCAGAACGCGCCAGGCCGAGATCCTTGCTTGCCGACCGAGAACGAGAACGAGAGATCGATCGACGACAAGAACACCAATCGATTGTTCAAGGTATCGACGATGATGATGCGATGATGATGCTTGTCGATCGCAATGCCTCGAGGATACTGGAACTCGAGATCTCCTGATCCGTACTGGCCGATGCACGACAAGAACGATTGCTCGCTCAATGACCATGATTGTACTCGATGATTGCCGTTATCAACGATGAGGATGCGATCATGATCGTGATCGATCGCAAGGCTCCATGGATACTTGAACTGGCCTGGTTGTGCCATGCTCGCCGAACTTGGACACGAACAAGCCACCATCATCTTCGTCATCACACGAGAATACTTGTACTCGATGATTATCGCTATCAGAGACGAGCAAGAGACCTCGATGATGGTCGAACGCCAAGGCCACAGGCAAAGAGAAGCGGCCATCAGCATTGCCTGATTCCTATGGTGCCGATCGAGAGCTTGATTCGAGGATCATGATCAAGAGGATAGAGGTCCATCTCGCCCAACTGAATCTCTCGCTATCTCTGTCTCAACGACAAAGAGATCTTGTTCCAAACTGCTCAAACCCAATAGATGAAGGAGCAAGCACACACGAAAGACACGAGGCACAAGAGACACCAAGCAAGCAACGAGCAACAAGCAACAAGCAACAAGAACCAATCGATGAAGAAACAAAGAACAGCACCTCCTCTCGCGCTGAGTCGAGTGAGTCTGTCCAGGCAAGGCCTTGCCTTTACTGTACCGAGGCATGTGGCGACACTACAAAGGCCTCCCAGCCTCCTGACGGGTTCGCGGGCGGCGGTACCAGGTGCTGCGGGATGCGCGATCCGCCACTAGTGCCGGGAGCCACGAGATAGGCGTCCCACAATCGCCTGTTTGCAACGAGTTAGCGCACCTTGCGAATAGCACCAGCGCCATGCTCTTCTGCGTACCGAACGGCAATCAGTCCCTCGAGCGAACGAGTGCCACTCTGATAGTAACTCTGAACGAGCAGTCGGTTATGCTCTTTGAAGCCCTGGATATGCAGTAGCATGGTTTGATTGGCCAACTCTCGCTCGCTCGGCGCTATCGATTCTCCTGCCTCTGTTGATGTCGCCGCCGTTGCTGCTGTTGCTGCTGTTGTTGTTGTTGTGGTTGTAGGTGCAGCTACGAGAGCAGTACTGTGCTCTCGAGAGGGCTCACCACTTCCTCCTCCTCGCATCAAGCGTAAGAACTCATCGATGGTCTCGGTTTCTGCACAAGGCGGCCGTATCAGTCACATTGGCGAGAGCTTGCACTTTCGACGGGCGACGTACGTTGTCCGTGGATGCTGCTTTGTTGCGCACGCAAGTTACGCAACTCGAGTATCTTGTTGAGTAGGATCACGTACTTGCGCTTGCGTGCATTGCAGCGCCGTTGCTCCTCCATTGTGCGGTGGCGTTCTTGCTCCTGAAGCAGCAGTCCGAGCACGTTTGGATTGAGTACATGATCGACATCTGGTGAGCGACGATGGTACGCACCTTCTCAAATACACTACGCTCGAGAGCCGTTCGTCGTTCAAACCATTGATCGATCAGCTGCACTCGCTTCTGCTCCTGTTGGTATCGCTGCTTGATTCGCTCCTTGATGACCGGCTTCTGTCGACGTTTCCATCGCTGTCGTGCGCCATCCGATCGATTAGTTCATCGTATGGTGACTACGAGATGCAGGATTCGATGGTGTACTTACTTGTTTGCGATTGTGCTTGTGTGCGAGCACTTGAAAGGCAGCAAAGCCATCCGCATCGCTATCGAACACTGCCTTTGCCGTGCGTATCTCGGCTTCAAGCTCACGAGACCTCGCAATCAATCGTGCAGCTTCGCTTTCGAGATCACCTTGGTTCGATGTTGTGGTGGTCGATGATGCTTGTTCAGCTTGAAGTCGCTCGAGTGCCAACGTGACTGATTCGAGTTCACTTGAGAGCGCGAGTAACGATCGAAGGCGGCTCTTGGTCTGCGCGATCGTCCATTGCCAACTAGACTCTGCCACCAAGTTCGATTCACTGATTGCTGCAGGACGACCATGTCGATCGATAAAGTCACGCATCCACTGACGTTCTCGAGCCTCTTCAGCTTCAGCAGCCTCTCGTTGTTGCTGTTGTTGTTGAAGCTGAAGTTGTTGTAGTAGTAAGGCTTGTTGTTGTTGCTGCTGTAATGCCATCCAGTGCAGCTGCTGCGTGTGCATCACGCCATACATTTGAGGACCTGGTTGTCGATGACCATAGCGTTGTGGTTGTTGCCACTGTTGCTGATGTAGTCCTTGCAGTTGTTGTTGTTGAGATGTTGGTAATGTGCTGCTCGATGTCGTTGTTGTGGCCATCCCGAATGGGTCGTACTCCTCACTCGACTGGTTGGTACTCGCCATCTCGTTAATCTTCTCCAACACTAGTCCAATCCAATCAGCAATCCAATCATCAATCCAATCAGCAATCCAATCATCAATTCAATCATCAATTCAATCATCAATTCAATCATCAATTCAATCATCAATTCAATCATCAATCCAATCATCAATCCAATCATCAATCCAATCATCAATCCAATCATCAATCCAATCATCAATCCAATCCAATCATCAATCCAATCATCAATCCAATCAGCAATCCAATCATCAATCCAACTCAATCATCAGCCAACCACACCCACCTCAACATCATAATGTGACGAAGCGACCACATACCACCAAGCAGCTCCAGCAGCGAGATGCACCAACGACACGGCAGCGAAGCAACGACACTGCGACACCTCGACACAGCAGCATCACTCGCTGCTGCCCGCGCCCTCGTCGCACCTCCCAGACCCCGACCCCGACCCCCGAGCGCTCACCTCGATCTCAATGGCCGATACTGCTGCCCCCGCTTACAAGCTCGTGATCATCCGTCACGGTGAGAGTGTTTGGAACCAATCCAACCGCTTCTGTGGTTGGTACGATGCCGATCTCTCGGAGCTCGGCG
>Ga0209935_1004473_pt1 | contig 12880 bp, 14 predicted proteins | sample ThiBio_1000_plan_2_FD_183958 | JGI IMG/M metagenome (GOLD analysis project Ga0209935, IMG submission 183958) | Wastewater bioreactor microbial communities from Cape Town, South Africa - Thiocy_cont_1000_plan (SPAdes) | ecosystem: Engineered > Bioreactor > Thiocyanate-remediating >... | reverse complement strand
TATATTATTCACAATATTTACTTTATTATCTCAATTATCCTTTATCTTTACATTTTCATTTAATTCACTATTATAATTCCCTATTTCATTACTTTTTTATTACTATTATTGATACTTAGTGTATTCATTACTTGGGCATTAGTTAAGTATTAAGTAACAAACTATGTAAGCAATAGAAAAACATCATTTAGTTATAATTACACTATGTACTTTTCTTTATTTTTATATTCTATTTTATTTACTTTTTTTAATGAAAAGATTTGTAACTAACTTTTTATTTAACAACTCCAAAAAAAAAGCTAAATAAGTGTTAAGACAACCTTGCGCAAGCAATAATAATCCAGCTAATAATATTTGTAATTTGTCAAACTCTTCCAAGAAGGGTGTAATGTTGCTAGGGCTGTTAGCTTCTGCCTGTGACTCATGACACGACGAAGCACGGAAAACCATTATTCCCACGGCCACAACAAGCGATGGAAACGAGATCGTCCGATCTCCCACCGAGCAGCTGCGAGAGTCGCAGCAGCGACACGCTTAGGTCATCAAGCAACGGTTATTCGATAGACATGTGGTATCTTACCGAGGCCGAACCTGAAATACTCCCGCCTGAGGATCTCGAGGAAAGTGAAGTCACAGCAGAAATCCTCCACGCACATCAACGCAAAGATGAAGCTGATGCAGTTCAACAAGCATCAAGCAGAAAGATTAAACGATATTTTGGCACTGTGCCTCCTAGAACCAACCTAGCACTTGATAAAGTCGAATCTTTTGCAGATAAGCTCGCTAGGTCACTTAATGCCTTTACATCACTTGATGGCCTTCTCGTCTATCACATTCAAGAAGAGGTACAGTCCTTATCAACAAAAAAATTTTTGCCTGAGTATATTAACCTGACCTTTATCTCATTTTTCACATAGGAAGGGAGAGTGGAAGGAGAGCGGCCATTTGCCTTCTCTCCAACCCATGAGCCTCGCATATTTGCTAAGATGCTTCTCGACCGAACGAGGAAAGAACCAATATTGTATCGGACATTGGCCTATCATTCGACAGGAGAGGAATTTCTTGGTTGGCTGAAAGAAACTCGCGATGATTATCACGTAAATTCAATGGTGCTTGTTGGTGGAAGGTACTCAATCTCCTGTTTATAATTCTTTAGAGTCTCCCTCATTAATTGCTTGCAGTACTTCCAAGGTGCAGTACCCAGGGTACACTGTGACCGAGGCAGCGAAGGAGATTAAAAAGTACGACGACCGCCTCGCACTGGGCGGCATCGTGTTGCCTGAGAGGCACCGTGATAAGGGTATCGAACATAAAATCCTTCTACACAAGCAAGAATCAGGGATGACCTTCTTTACTTCTCAAGTGGTAAAATACAACCTTTCTATCTTCATCAATTCCTTTTGTCCTATCTAACAGTTTCATCATAGGTATACAACGCAGATCTTGTGATCTGGTTGTTGCGAGACTATGACGAAGCCTGCAAAGCAGGCAACATACAACCCGCAAGACTCATATTCACGTTTGCGCCGTTCGGCAGGAAGGATACCGCCCACTTTTTGAAATGGCTGGGTGTGGAGATACCTGAAGGTACCGAAAAGCGCGTGTTGTCCCGCTCCTCTGTTAAGGTAACCGTTTGTCTTGTTACATTACATTTTCATGAAGATTTTACTTACCTATTTTTTTTACTAGGAGTGCGTAAGGGAATCAGTGGATATCTGTCGAGAGAACTTCTGTAGGATTCTGAATGCGATAAGATATTATCACCTTACGGTTCCCATCGGGTTTGCCGTCGAGAGCGTCTCCAAATATCAAGACGAGTTTCAAGGGTCTCTGCGCTTGTATTCTCTGCTGAACAAGGAGGCATTAGCGTTCGAAGAACCCGCTGTCACATCTACAGTGGCATTGGAATAGCACTAGAATTCACCTTCTTTGGGTGAAGTTTTGAAAAAGGGCAACAAGATACATATAAATAGATAAAATATATTCACACACAAGAAAGCTAACATTCCTTGCTTTTATTAGAAAACACATAAATTGCCGTTTGTCTTAATTGAAAAAGAAGAAATTAGTTCGTTTGCATGTTTGGGCGGTTCACCGAGTTGCTCGTGCGGAAAGGTTGAATGGAAAGAACGAAAGAGGAACAGCAGCAAGAACGCGAGTTCCTCGTGAGCGAGACTGCTCGCCTTTTGGAGGTTGAGAAAGGGAGTAAGTTAGCCGGCCGCCCCGATATCGATGAACTGCAACTCAAAAAACTCCTCGCCGAGCGCAAGGCCCGCAGAATTGCTCGAATCATCCAAGCTGTGGAACGGATAGAAAAGGCCGAGGTTGCAAAACATAACCTCAAGCAGCTTGATGAGATGTTTCCGGGGATGTCGAGTAATTCAACATCGAAGAGCCCTACTTCGCCAAAATCGAAACGAAAGGGAGGCAGTTCAATTACGGGTTTAGCAAAGATAAAATCGAGGGAGAAGAGGAGTTCTACCTTGGATATTAATGCTCCCAATCCTAGAAAATTGAACGTGGTCAAGTCTGAAAACATCGCGATACCCGCGCGACCTACACGGGATGAATCCCATCTGCTTGAACATGACGGAGCCGATCATGATCGAACCGATTACACGTTCACTCTTGACCGTCTGTGCACGAGCTTGGATGATTTGGACGTTATAAAAGGTCCTCGATTCCAACGGCATCCCCCTAACAAGAGCCCTACGACTTCTCCTCAGAAGCCGAAACGACCTATCGAAAGCACAGATTATTCGCAGGCTGATACAGCAAGTCGCAATGAAGATTCTACGTCCGACTCATCTTTCACGGGGCTAACAGATATCCCTCCTGTCTGGCAGAAGGACTGTACGTTAACTTTAAACCGCGGTGTGCGGGATTCGCAACATTGTTTATTTACATCATTTGAATAACAGTTGACGATGAGGAGGCACAACTTCAAAGACAAGACCATAAGATTGTTAAACGGTTATTGAAGAGACGAAAACTTGCGCGCGAAGGAAAGCTTGATCGCAAAGCAGCCTATGAAGTTGGGATTATGTATGGCTTCTTAATCATTTTTAAATCTGATTCTAATCTTTTTCTTTGTAGCCAACCTGTGCAACCTTTGAGCCTGTTACGCTCTACAAGCGTAAGGATGTTGAATAGGGAGAAGAAGCCCAGCAATGAAAAGGAACCGTTAGACGTGCCATTCCCTGGAATACCTTTTCACACAGTACATATATCTGCTTATTCTCTTTAAGTAGTAGTACACCAATAGCTTACTATTCCCCCCCCCTCCTCTCAATCAAGCAAATTAAACACGAACAACCATTTCCCGGAATACCCTTTCACGTGCGCATGGATGATGGCGGGATCGAATGGATGCAACCGGTATTCGAGGTATCGGAGGAACGAGAGTATTGTCCTCACAGTTCAAAGTGTACTAGTCAGGACCCGCATCACTACTTGCAGTTCAATCACACCCAAAGATTCGAATCGGCAGAACAGATGGAAGAAGAAGGTTGGATCCTCCCTGACAACGACCTCGAGGCATGGAATCCATGGCAACCCGAACCCACTCTTCGAGGGGACAAACTTCGTCAAGCCCAAGCCATGGTTATGAACGAAGAACGAAAAGCGAACGGGAACGAAAAGGAAGCAGGAAAAGACAAAGGAAAGGAAAAACAACCTGAAGAAAAGGAACGGGAAGAGGAAACGAAAGTCGATCCGAGAAAAGTAAGCAATGAAGAAGAAAGGCAAGAAGGTTCTCCGGAGAGGAAGCCCTTCTTGAGGGTGCGGGCTTCGACCGAGCGCCGCTCATCCTCTCCACCTCTACCGGGTCACGCACGCCCTGCAGTCAACAGGCCACCCTCTCTCATGCTCTCCCCCGACGCACTCATCCCCACTCAACCCGAAACAACAACAACACCAACAACGACAAACACGTTCTCGGTTATTCCGGGCCTCTCGCCACAACCTGCCTCTCCACCTTATTCATCCCTCCCCTCTCCAACCTCCCCTCCACCCTCTCCCACAACATCCACACCACCACCCGTCCCAACAGGCCCCAAGCCGCCCATCCCATCACCGCGCTCACGTGCCTCGACTACAGGTCCGCGTAGTTTTCTCTCGCAATCTTCTCCAGGAGTACCCGTTCGCGGAGTCATAGGAAGCAGAAACATGGTGGCTCCTGGACAACAACAATCGTTGGTCAACGCAAGAGCCAATTGGAAAGAAGGGGATAAGATTGTTTAGTCTTCTGTAGCTTTCTTCTGTAAAAGTAAAAGGAAATTTTGATTTCATGCAGAGAGCGTTAGCAGCCATTCTTTTCTTCCTTTTAAACGGCTGATGTAGATGAAGAGGATGAAGAGGTCAAGGATAGCTTTGATCTGTTCATCCAAATGATGGATAATAATGACGCCTGATGTTTCAGCTACCACCGCGTACAAGAGGATTGGAAAGCCCTTGACTACTATCCTCAATCCTCTAAACCAGCATGGCCCTGAATAACCAAAATATCAGGTCAGTCGGTAGGAGAGACTTCTCCCCTGTTTTGAGGGAATGCCAGTTCATTTGGAATATTTGATGCCCCTTTAGCGAAAGTCACTTCACGAGGATGTTACTCGATTGGGAGAGCACGGTTTAAATTCGCAGCCCCTGCTTCCTGAGTTCCTTCAGGCGCTCTCAGAGCATCGTGGACGACAGCACCCTAACACGCGATGGGAACAAGATTCTTGCCTATGGCGGAAAGTTCTGGGCCCACCTCTAACTCATACCTGACCAAGGGCCCAGCACAACGCTCTTCCGGTCAGGTGCGACACAAAACTCCGTGGTCTAATTTTTTTAATTTGATTGTTTAGAAACCTTATATAGTACTTTTTAAGTTTCTCTACATTTACGCCTAACAATTTGAGCAAATGCGGACTTTCTAAAATACTAATAGTAATTATTGCAGGCATGGAAGTGCGGGGTACCCCTGTTGTCCTCGTTCTTGTGCTTGTTGCTGCCCTCGCTCTGCCTTGCTGTTACTCTCAGGGGGCCAGCCAATTCGCAGACTTTGAAATGGGTGCTACCATCCTCAGCAATCCGAGTGGCGTCGCAATAGATCCGACGAACAGTCATCTTTGGGTAGCCGACACACTCAACAGCCGGGTGTTTCAATACGGTTCCATAGCCACCCTCGACACAAACTCGCAGCCCATCAGTGTCTTGGGGCAAACCGACTTTGTTGGCACTAGCGGTGGCCGCGGTCGCTCGTCTATGTATTGGCCGCGAGATGTCTGGGTGGACGACAGAGGGACTTTATGGGTGGCAGACGAATTCAACAGCAGGATCCTGTGGTTTCACAATGCTTCCTCCTTACCCAACGGAAGCAACGCCGATGGGGTGATTGGACAAGCGAGTTTCTCGAGTTTCACTACTGCGACCTCGAGGTGGGGCCTAGAATACCCTGTTGGGGTCTGGGGCAACTCGCAGACTCAAACGCTGTGGGTTTCCGACACCGCCAACAACCGCGTCCTCAAGTACAACAACTTCTATAACCTGTCACAGCTCAACACATCAGCGGACGCCGTCATCGGGCAGCCCTCTTTCTCTTCCAAAGCTTCTCCTTGCACTGCGACCGGCTTGAGTACCCCCGCAAAAATGGCCGGAATGCCAAACGGAGACCTGTACATCGCCGACACCTTTAACTATCGTGTGGTACGTAGGTTATTTTTTTTTTCCCTCCCTATGATTGCTTGGCGCTAATTTTTATTTATTTCCTCCCTCTTTATTCTTGTTTGATCAGCTCTATTTCCCTGCTTCGGAGACGGCAAAGCAGTTCGGAGCGACTGCGGCTTTCGTCTTCGGCCAACCGAACCTGACTACCTGCTCATTTACCAGACCTTCCTCGGAATACACAATATATGAGCCTTGGGGTATTTCCATCGCCGCTGGAGCTATCTTCGTCACTTCGCAAATTGAAAACAGGATCCTCATCTACTCGGCTAAAAATAATCCTCCAACGGCCAATGAGATCCCTGCTGTGTCAGTGCTAGGACAACCGAACTTCACCGCAACAGGTGGAGGCGGAGTTGGAATCCTCGATGGGATCGCAAATCCTTTCAACTCGGTCTACGATCCTACCACATTGATGCTATTTACCACCGATTGCGGAGGCGCCAATACGGGTAGAGTTCTTCGCTTCACCAACTTGATGATGCAACCCGATGCCTCCCTCGCCAACGTACTCAATGTGTCTTTTGCCTTTCAAGACCGCTCTCCCCACATTATGCTTTCTCCAAAAGGTAAACGTCGTTTGCGGGTGTCAGCTGTTGGCGTTGTTTTTAATTCCTTTTTTCCTTACAAAATGTAGAGGATGGAAATGTGAGCCAAACAGCGAGCACTGATAAATTCCTTCTCCTGGTGCCCCAGTCGGTTGATGAGATTGAACCCAACGGCACGCTGGTAGCAACCACAGACCTACCCTACTATGGATATTCGACCAATTCGAGCTTCAACGGCCTCAACCAGATCTACACTTTCCTCTACCATCCCGTTAACGAACCAAACGCTGTTTTCCGATTGGTTTATTCGGTGCTAGGAGCTGGCCAGACACTGAACAGCGCTGGGATAGACTTCAGCCTCTTTCCGAGCTCCCTCAAACTCGAAATCGCGGTCGCCAATTGGACCTTCAACTCCTCTTCTGATAGCCTCCGCATCAATCTCCAGCTCAATATCTCTCCCAACGTCACCAACATCACTCAAAGCGACAATGGCAACATCACAACCTTCGTTCTCTCCTCCGCAAATCTGACCATCACCATGAACCTGTTGAACCGCTGTGTAATTAACGGGGTCACCAACTCTCCCGTCAACCTCACCTTCGACACTTCAACTCTGTTGCTCTACATGACATTCCCACCCTTCGAGAGTTTGCTGTACGACCCTGACTTCTCTGTTGTGCTGAACGGGGGCTCTGGATCATCTACCTCGGGATCATCACAGGGAACCATAGCAGGTGATGGAGGCACGGGCACAGACCTGCTCCCTCTGATATCGCTCGCGGTATTGGTCGTTGTTCCTTTGGCTGCGGTAGTGGGAGGTGTAGCAGCTGTAACATATTGTTCGGTCCGTCATATGCGCGCACGTGCGATGGCTTCGCGAGCCTCCAGCCACGGCGTAAACTTCTAATACACGTTTGTGTGTGTTCTAAACCACTTAACGGGCATGCGTCAGAGCTGCCGGATTGACTGCACTTGTACTACTGGTAAACGTCTGATTTCTAATCCATGCACTTTTTCTTGCTGCGCAGTAGCGTGTGGTTGGGGCGGTTATAACCACTTCTTCGGCGAGTGACAGACAGCAAAGTGGTATTTGGTATGAATAAAAATATCAATAAGCATAAAAATTTAGCCCTTCCATTGGGAGACCTTGACGAAACAAAGCTCAGCGCCATCGCACAGTCCCGCGTCAGAGATCTTCTGTTCGCGATTCGCGCGATCCGGTTTCCATCTGCAGTTCATCGGTTTCGGGTTTTCATGTTTCGGCACCCACTTCGATTTAAAGTTGAGTTTGGGATTGCGTCGGTTGTTTCTTGTATTGTTTCCTAGTTTGGATTCGTCAAAGGGTGAGAGATCCATGACAGTAAGCACATCGCCTTCAGGTTTTGCGGCATTTACGGCTTGGATGAAGTCATATGTGGTAGTATCTCCCCCCAGTGGAAGAGAAACGTTGTAGCGTGCCTCCTCATCGAGGCCGTTCATGGCGCCTTCTCTTTTGTCCACCCAAATGACATGAACTGTCCAGCCGCCACTGCCTACTTCCGCGTTCATCTTTGTCGTGCACAAAACTTAATACTTGCTCTTGTAATTTATGTACTTGTCAGTTCAGGAAAGGACAAATCTCTGCTTTCTCATTTGTTTCGGTTTGGTTGGTAAAACAGGCTTTTTCGCAGAGCTGCAAAATTGACGCGTCGTGCGCAGAAGTTTTTTTTCACCTAATCGTTTACTAACTGAATAAATCGTTTGGCGCAATCGCAACGCGCAGGAGAGAAGAATGTTTTTTTTTTTTCGCAAGAATTAAAAGGAATCAGCCTGCGAATACAAGTTTATTTTAGGTACTAAGAACAAGCGATTCTCTGATATGGAAGTGTCCCCAGACTAGCTCACTTCTTCTCAACAATCCAACCTGCAGGAAAACTTTGCCATTTTAGCCAGTTAAATGGTTGTTGTTACAATCTTGGCCTAGGTTTTCCCGCAACAGCTACAAGCTGCCTTCCCACCTTGCTTAATTAAGAAATTCCACACCATACTTATGTGTTTGTGGGCTCGTTTCTTGACAGGAGAGACTAGACGACAAGGTGGTGCCTCCATTGGGGCTGCCCCTATTTGATTCAAGGAAAGAATTGCGCGTGTAAATTTGGCAGCTCTGCCTTTTTGCCGAAGTCGCACGCCAGCTCTCAGAACTGTTTCGATGGACAAGACTGAGCTGCGGCTGCGAATCGTTTGTATATCGGACACGACCAACATGAAAGCATCGCAATGCCTCAAGGTACTCTTCCAAACTGAAGGTAGCTTGCTCACTGTCCCTCCCAGGTGACGTGTTGATTCACGCAGGGGACCTCACTGAAAAGGTATTGTGAAAGGGCCGTAAAACATATTCACGTTGATAAAGGGAGGCCTGAAAGCGTTGTTGGCATTTAATGAGTGGCTGGGTACCCTTCCATATCAGCACAAAATAGGTTCTATTCTCCTGCCCGCTCCCCCCCACTTCCCTAATTTTCCTTAGTGATAGCGGGAAATCACGATAAACACTTGGCATCTACAAGTGTCGAAGATATCCGAGACAACATCCTAACAAACTGTACATACCTCCAAGACTCCTCGGCGTACGTGGAAGAGTTGCATATCTATGGCTCTCCCTGGACACCACCGTAAGTTGATATCGGTATTTTACTGGTATCTAAAAGGGAATCTAGTATTCCACACATGAAGTGGGCATTCAATCAAAACAGGGGAGAAGATATCGCGGCCAAATGGGAGCTTATACCTACTGACGTGGATATTCTGGTTACTCATGGCCCATGCTGGGGTGAGTGTTATTTTCATCCTGTTGGTTCCTGAATTTGCATACATTTTCCAGGATATTTGGATATGAATTCGAGGCGAAGCTGTCTTGGTTGTATGGATCTCTATGAAACAGTGCAAAAGATAAGGCCCAAGTACCACATTTACGGTTCGTTTACTTCCTCTTACTAGTCTCTAATTCTTTCTCATGTTCGTCGTTGTAGGTCACATTCATGAAGCACATGGAATGAAAGAGGACGAGGGCATTACTTACATCAACGCTTCAATATGCTCTGGACCTCTCGCGCGGGCGAACAATAATCCAATTGTATTCGAGATTTAGTGGTTGTTGACTTGTTGGTACTTTAATGCGTTGTTTATAAAAATATAAGTTGAACGTCTAGAAGTTTCGAATATATTTATTGTGAAATTAAATCCACTTGCTGTTCTCAACCACAACGGTCACTATCCCCACACCACAGTTGTTGACTGGCGCAACGGCACAGAGTTGGTAACGGAAGGAATTGGTGCCAATGAAGCCCAAATCAGGAAGGTATGTGATGCTCCCTTGCGCATTGTTGTCGACTATGGGTTGGGTCCCTACCACCGTGACCGTGTAGAAGAGCAGTCTCCACCCCAGCAAAACTATTTGGCAGGTCGATGAGAGGGGTGTACTGTACCAGACTATCCGTGGCATCCACCACAACAGTTCCTCCATGGCTTCGGGTGCCAATAACCACCGGGTAGGTTATGTAGGTCGATCCTCCGGGGTCACGTTGATCTTCTGATAGGTTGAGGAACCTTGTATGAAAGTTGCCGATACAGGTAGAGCGATTATCTGCACCCAGATAGTTACATTCGCACTGTAGCAATTCGTTGGAGACTCAACAAGGCAGATGGAATAGGTGAACTCCATTGACGCGTATTATCCTGACCCACCTGAGCTATCCCTTGAGCAGGCCACTCCCTCGAGAACTGGAAGATGATTTTCGGAAGGGTGGAACGTCGGGTGTTGATGGGCCGTATTCAACTTCTGTGCAAATCTTGGTAACAGAGCGCATGTCCTCCTCAAACAACGCATGGTGGAAGCACTCACAGGGTGGGTTCCGCCCTCCAAAAGAAGGGAGACCAATAAAGCGGGGAAGAAGACCACAGCCCTGAAAGTACCATACACTGAAGATGAGTACGTCAAGGCACCAACGCGAGTATTTCCAGATCTCGGATAGCCAAACAAGCAGGGAGTGGTCGACCCTTCACTTCCTAGACGCTGACTACGCTCCTTGGTATGGATTCTACAAAGGCCAAGCTGCCATTCAAATCACCTTGGAGTATTAATGCTTTTCAACATGTGATGGGTTCCCCTGTATTTGATCTATTTGAATATCCAAGCCACTTGACTGACCTAGGTCTTCCTTGCACCCTTTCTTTTTATTATATCTCTCCATTAGGATTCTCTCACTTCAAACTCTTCCCTTTCATCTTTCTTAAGGTTCAGAGTTCCTTCTCTTTGTTTTTGTTCTCGCAAGGTCCTTCTTCCCTTCTTATTTTCCACTCTTGGGATCGAAATTTCGACTGCTTTTTGAAGGGAGGCCTCTTGAGGTTCAATATATGGCAAGTTGTCAGGTCTACCACGAGCTACCACACCTCTTTGAATCCCAAGCCAGACCAAGTCCGATTACAGAAAAAGAATCGGCGGAATGCTTCCCTTCTTGCACTTCCGCAAAATTGCGGTCATTTCGCTTCTTCGAAATTTTTGGCGGCAACAAAGAGCATGCAGGAGGTGGAGAACGCTCTTGCCGAACTCTACCAGCTCTCCACCAACCAAAATGAGAACGCCTACGTTAACCCAACTGTGTTGGTTCAAGATCTTCAGCGTGTAGTGGAAGCAGAGGTTAGTGAGGACCAATTAGGTAAGGATTCTGCTTCCTTCTCCTGTCTAACCACGCATGACCAGGTTTGGTTTCTTCTCTTCTTCTTTCGGGAGAACAGTCCATCCTAAGGTTCCTCGAACGTACGGTGCCATTACAAGTACAGCATTATATTTTATTTGATTTGTCATTGGAAACAAATATTCTCTTCAGGATAAGAAATTGAACAAGACAAAAGAAAATCTCTTGGTCTTCCTTGATGAAATCATCACTCTTCTCGGCAAGCGCGTTCAGGATTATGCTTTAGACATCAAGGTAAGGACAGAAGATCAAAAATCAAAAATACAATGACCGCTCAATTCAGAAAACGTGTGTGAACGTCTTTCGGCGCGAGCAATCAAATACTGTAAAACAAGCAACATTTGGCCCAATCTTCAAGATAATCAAACTGAAATTCCACGTCCTTGATGCGGAGAAACTTGGTGTGCGGGAACTCGCAGATCAGTGCGTACTCCCAATTTCACCAAATCAAATCTCACTTCATCTTTCTGAAGTTACTTGCGCGAGTTTATCTCCAACAACAAGGCCTCGCAAACAGGTTTCTTTCCTTCGTCTTTGAATGCTTTAAAGCTGTCTAACACAATTCAATTCAAGTGAAGGCTAGCATTCTTCAGTTACTTGGTTACCTGTGTGAATCCTATCCAGAGGCTATGTCCACCAAAGCATCGCAGTTGTTGCAGATATTCCTCGACAGCCTTCACAAGCAATTCAAGTCCGACAAACCCGACATGAAGGTCATCTCTGGAGGTATTCAAGGCAGCACCTCTCTCTTGGTCAACTTTAGCGGAGATTTCCTCGCAGGTACACTCTCTACCTCCAATGATTAACTCCACCAGACTCTCTCTGACTTCTCTCTTCTCCCTCTCGCCTCCCCCTTTCAAGCTCCCAAAAATATTCAGAGTCTTTATCGATACATAAGCTTAGCCTTGGAACCGCCTGAACATCTTTTTCGATACGATATACCAAAGGGTAAATAGCGCAAAGGCTATCCGACACACAAACACAACATAACACAACACAACAACACACACAACACACACTCACCACACACTACACACAAACACCACACAACACAACACACACACTTTTTTAAAAAAATAGCGGCATGCAAGTTTGTGGCTACCCATGCATTTCTTATCAAGGAGTATCTCACGGAGGACAGCGAGAAGATGTACAATCGCATATCCACTTTGTGTAGACACAAAAACAAGAAGCTCAAATATGCTGCCTATCCCGCCCTCAAGGCCTTCTTGATGCAAGTCGCTAATGAGTTGGTTTCCGCAAATAGAAACGCTGAAAGCAACAAGGAAACCTTCAAGGTAACCTCCACCTACGCACATAGAAACTCTCGCAGATGCTCATACAGCCATTTCTCTCCCTCCAAATTGTAGTTTTTCATGAAGAAATTCTTCGAACTCATTGATGGCCAAACGGGAGGAGTGAATGAGGTATCCATAGGTATCATGGGATTCGGCCAATTTGCAGGGCCGATTCAGATGTTTCTGGGAACATACGAACTCAAGAAGATGTTGAACAAATTATTCGCCCTCAGCGAGAAATACATTTCCAGGTATGTCCTTTTCTTGTTAGTCTTTTTCTTTATCGTTTTAAAAAGGAATAACTTGCATGCTCTTTTTGATAAATAGTTCGCCCGATCATATCGATGATACCATTCATCATCTTTCGGGATTTATCTTGTCCTACGCAAATATTATCTTAGAATTGGATCCTGAGGACATCGAAGAAAGCTACCTCGATCATCTCGAGCGCGTTATTGGTGCATTCTTCATCATCTTCCCTCAACTGTATAAAGGTACGTAAGATAAATACTAAGAAATAAATATATCTAACATATCATTTTCAATATAGCACCTAAGAGGGAAGAATATTATTATGCTATTTCCCGCCTCTTTGTTG
>Ga0209935_1004471_pt1 | contig 12888 bp, 18 predicted proteins | sample ThiBio_1000_plan_2_FD_183958 | JGI IMG/M metagenome (GOLD analysis project Ga0209935, IMG submission 183958) | Wastewater bioreactor microbial communities from Cape Town, South Africa - Thiocy_cont_1000_plan (SPAdes) | ecosystem: Engineered > Bioreactor > Thiocyanate-remediating >... | reverse complement strand
GAAGTTCGCGGTCTTGATCGAGAACTGCGACGGCACGCGGCCAGGCGTGATGCTCTGCAGCGCCGAGTACGCAATGTTCATCTTCTCGGCATCTCCCTCGACTGAAATCAACCTGTGTGGGGGAGAGTGAGAGGGAGAGTACGTGTGAGTGTTGGTTGGTTGGTTGGTATTGTCGCTTGGTGCGTACGTCGAGGGATGGAAGGTCCACACTCGACGAGAGTTCTTGAGGAAGCGCTCCTTGATGACGAACACCGACGCGAGGCGTTCCGCCATGTTGTGGAGATGGCGGAACGGGTGGTGCAACGAGGAGTGTGGAGTTCTGGGTGGTGTTGTTGGTGGTGCAGCGCAGCGGGAAGACAAGCGAATGGCGCCGCGCGACAACGAACGAACGTGCTCCGGAACTTTCGAGCCGGAATCCTCGCCACGCTGCTGCTGCTGGTTGATTGGCTTCGAGCCAAGGCTGGCCTCGGATCGATAGGTAGGCTTGACTTGGCTCGGATTGGTTGGCTTGGCGGCTCGGATCGATAGGCTTGACTTGGTTGCGAGCAGGGTCACATTGGATGGCGCGTGAGGAGCGAGGTCGTGGGCCGTTGCCGCCGTGCGTGCCTGGTGCATTGTGTTCCTCACCCTCTTCCTGCTGCTGCTGCATCGTCCCTCACCCTCTCGTTGGAGAATGTCGCATGCCCGTGTGCTGGTACCGATCGCCAACGGCACCGAGGAGATCGAGGCCGTGACCATCATCGACACGCTGCGCCGCGCCGAGATCGAGGTGCTCGTGGCGTCGGTGCACGAGGAGCAGCTGCTGATCGACGGCTCGCGGCACATCCGCATCATGGCCGACGCCTCGATCCACGAGGTCGAGCACTCGGGCCAGACCTTCGACGCCATCGTGCTGCCGGGCGGCATGCCGGGCGCCACCAACCTGCGCGACTCGCAACCGCTGCGTCGCCTGCTGCGTCGCCAGGTGCAGAGCGGCGGCTGGCTGGCGGCCATCTGCGCCTCGCCCGTGGTGGTGCTCGGCTCGCTGCCGGCCGCCGCCGTGCTGCAGGCCGACCACCACTCGGCCACCGTGCCGATCGTCGACGACCTCGCGCACTCGTACATCGCCTCACACCTCGCGACGGCCTTCCCGTCCTTCGCGACCAAGCTGCCACGCCAGAGCGCCGTACGCGCCCACCCTCTCTCTGTGCCTCACCACGCGACATTCCCTCGCTCGAGCATGACCCTCACTCACTCTCGCTCGCTCGCTGGCTGGCTCACAGGTGGACCAACGCGTCGTGGTCGATGGCCGCCTCATCACCAGCCGTGGTCCAGGCACGACGCTCGAGTTCGCTCATGCATTGATCGAGCACTTGGTATCTCGAGCCAAGGCCGATGCCGTGTGTCGCCCGATGCTGCTCTACACGCTGGCGTAGGCCTGCGTGCTCGATCGACATCGTCCTTGCTCACCTTATCTCTGCTGATATTGTTACAAACCAATGAACGTCTCACAACAGCGCCACCGTCATCATCTGCTGTCGCTGCCATCGTCAGCACGAGCCTCAGCCTCAGCCTCCTCCTCGACACCGATGCCGTAAACGTGCTTGGCAAAGGTGGCGCTCGCCGGATGGCTACTCACGAGGCGCTTCATGATCAAGTCGGCATCGCTGGCGAGCTCGGCGGCGCTGGCACTCGCGCGGATGCGGTTCGCCTGCTCCAACGCCTGCTGCACCATCTGCTCGAACATAAAGTACGACGCCCAGCCATTGAGGCTCCGAGTGCCGACCCAGAAGCCTGGCGTGCCCGTGATCCCGACGGCGTTGGCCTGTGTACGCAGCTGGAATGAGTCCGACGTGCCACAGCGCAGCACAGCAGCGCATCGGCAGCATATACCAGTGCAGACTCGTAGCGCACTTGAGCAGCCAGCATCGGGTCCTTGAGGTCGGCGCGGAAGGCGTCGACGTCGGCGATGCCGCTCTTGTGCGCGAGATCGAGCTTGTAGTGCTCGGTGTCTCGGAATGGCGCCTTGACCAGCTGATCGAACATCTCCCAGTATCGGCCTTGTCGTGCAGCAGCGAGCCCACACACTGCTGCTGGCAGTGCCTGCTCGATCGCCATCACCACATCGACCTCGTATGTTCAATCGAATGCCATCGTGTGCTGCTGCTGGTACTGCCGGCTCGCCCATCTCTCGTTCATACCGTTCGATGCGACTCGAGTGCGAGGTTCATGAGCACCAACTGCACCGAGCTCGCAGCGGGAGCGTAGTGGCGCATGAGGTGCTTGATGGGCTCGGCGGCGCGCACGCACACCGGGCACGCAAAGTCCACGAACACGAAGACCTTGAGCATAGCGTCGGCGCGACCGTACGCGATGCTGGCGCCCGCCACTCCGTCGAGCGACCGATCGACGAACCGAGGAGTGAACCATGATTGTGGCGACAAGGGCGGAGTCGACGCTGGCCGCTTCTCGAGCGCAATGAGGTCCGAGGGAGCCATCTTGGGCTGCGGCTGCTGTTGCTGCTGCTGCTGCTGCTGATGGGTCGAAGTATCTGGCGTATCTGGCGCACACAGACCCTCGATACACGTGGCCGATGCATCCGCTGCTCGCACTGGATGCAGATGCGAGAGTGAGAGGAGTAGTAGCAGCACCACAGCGGCCATGAGCGACGTCGCTCGGTGAGGCATCGCACGCGGGCACCTTGAGCACGATGCGAGCACCACGCAGCAACGACGACAACGACACTCGAACGCAGAGCGCGACGCTGGCGACATTCGCATCGTCGTCGTCGTTGTGGTGTGGCTGCTGCTGCTGCCTGCTCGCTGGTGTGCTCGATCTCGCTGTCACGCGCCGTGAGCCATGGTGTCGAACACGGCGGCGGCAGCAGCCGTGTATCCGATCGTGATCTTGTCGGTGGTCGGCATCGGGTTCGCGCTCTATCGCTACTGGTACTCGACCTCGACCTCGACCTCGACCTCGAGCGCGAGCGCAGAGAATGAGCAGCACCAGATTCGATCTCCTGTGGCGAATGGCACTGGTACCGCTGAGTCGATCGAACGAGAGGTCGAGATGAGAGCCGAGCCTGAGCTCGAACGAGAGCTCGATGGCGATCGTCGCGACGATGGCTTGATGGAGATCGACGAGGCTGCCCCTGCCGACCCCGCTGCCGACCTCGACATGCAGCAACCTCATGGGAAAGAAGATCACACTCTCGACATCGAGTTTGAGCTCACGAATCCATGGCGCGATGATGCGCGTCGTAACGAGGCCGACGACATGACGGTGGTCGTGATCGACATTGGCAGCAGCTCGACGCGCGGCGGAGTGTGCCGTCGCTCGCAGCACGAGCACCAATCGCACGAGTCGGACGAGCACCAGCAACATGACGACCACAACACCAGCTATCGAGCATCGTCGGCATCGCGGTCGCCGCTCGTGGTGCTGCCGTCGGTGGTCGGGTTCGTTCGCTCAAAGGTCGGCAGCCAGCACGTGAACATGGGCCTCGCCGTGCGCACGCCGTCGAATCCTTCGCGCCCGGTCTTCGTCGGCAAGGACGTCTACGAGGTGCTCAAGGTGCAGGACCTCGCCGTCGTGCATCCGTTGGTTCATGGTCGCGTGGTCGACTGGAGCGCCCTCGAGGCTCTCATTCAACGGTATCGATCGAGCCACACTCCCTCACGGGCACTCGCTCACACTCGCTCACTCATCCTCAATGCAGAGTGATCATCGCCTTGCACATCAAACCAAAGCATGCAGCATTCATCATGACGTGCGAGAACACCGACGATCGCGAGCAACTGAGTCAGATGATGTTCGAGACCTTCGCCGTGCGACAACTGATGCTCGTGGCACAAGGAGCACTCGAGCTCTTCGAGCACGAATGGTGGAGCGGTGTGACGGTCCACCTCGGCGGCGACACGTCGTACATCATGCCCGTGTACGAGGGCTCTCCCATCGCTCATGCCATCACGTCGTACGTCGACGCCAACCTTCGCTCTCTTTCGCGTTGGCGGTCGCTGCCACTCACAACCAGAGTGAATCTCGCTGGTGTAGCTTCCCAATCACTGGTGAGCTGCTGTCAGAGTATCTACTGCGCTCGCTACCGTGGTCACAATCATCCGCCGTGTGTGCCAGTCAACGGTATGCATCACTTGAACTTGAACGTGAGCTTGTGGATGCAACGTGCTGCTGACGAGACCGAGTGCCCCTCGATCGACAGCGAGAAGCTCAAGCTCGTCAATCGCATCAAGGAGGTCGCCTTGTTCGTGGCTCGCTCGGGCGAGAAGCAAGCCGATACCACGTACGTCGCGACCCACTCATTCACTTGTGCATCCATCCATGGATCATATGTCCTCATGCCGGAGAGCCGCGCCCTACCCTCCAGACAACTCAACTCAATCGTACCCGACGACTGCACCGAGTGCGCCGAGTTCTTATTCAAGCCTGCAGCACTGCCTGGGTTCGTTCTCGATCGCCCGCTCGCTGGATCCTGAGGACGCTCGCTACTGACCGATCGAACCGTGATTTGCTGCCACCCACTAGAATCGTGCCCTCGGACTCAGTGCAGAGTCTGCCGGACGCCATCGTGAGCTCCATCATCGACAAGTGCCCCGCCGAGCTCCACAGGCACTTCGTGTCACACATTGCCCTCGCTGGCGGCACGGCTGGATTCCGCGGTCTTGCCACGAGGTTGCGCCACGAGATCGCCGTCTCGCTCGAGTCACGAGGCCTGCATCGCCTCGCTGCCGAGGTTGACGTCCGCTTGGGCGGCGTTCCCGAGCCCAAGCTAGACGGCGACCGAAAGCGCTCATCGAACTCGAGCGAGCTGCTGGGCGCTGCGCCATACCATGGTGCCACTCGCTTGGCGTCGTTGTATCGCTTCCCCGATATGCTGGTGAGCGATGCCACGTATCACGAGCACGGCTCCCGAGCCATGAGCTGGTATTGCTTCTGATTTTCTTCTTTTGTTTGCGAGTGAGGGAAGGCGATGATGATGATCTTGTTATTGTTCTTGTTGTAATTATCAATACAAGTATGCATCATGCAAGCAAGCAAGCAAATACCAGTCATGAGAGAGAGAGAGAGAGAGAGAGAGAGAGAGAGAGAGAGAGTAGCCCTCTTGTACGGCGATCTCAGCTTACGACTCTTCTAGATCAAAGTCGTCGACATCGATCTTGAGCTGAGCCTCCTCGCGCACCATTCGCGTGTAGCCGATCGACGTGAAAGAGTGGCCACCACTGCTCGGTCGTGCAAACGAGTAGCTCGATGCCGAAGGCCGCTCAAGCTTACCCGGAAAGCGTTCGAGGTTGTGCGGGTCGGTGCGAGCATCCTTGACGAGGAAGATGTCTGTCACGAGCTCACCGGTTAGCGAACGAACATCACCTGATGCACGCACGGCGTGCGTTGCTCATACCTCCATCAGTAACGTATTGCGCAATGCATAGGTTCTTGGTGCGCGCTTTCTTCGCGGCAGCGAGCACTTCCTCAGACGTAGGTTCGACCGAAGCGCCAGTGGCACCGGCAGCGGTGGCAGCGTCGGCGGCGGTGGCGGCGGAGGTAGCGGTCTTGTCAAAGTCCACGGGATCACGCCACGCGTCTTCGAGGATCTCGTGGCCGCCTGTCGAGCTCGGCTCCAAGTAGTAGCTCAGTGCGTCGGTGAACAGCTGGTAGGTGTTGGTGAACAGGCGGTACTTGGCGAGCACGAGCGACTCCTCGGGAATGCCAAAGTGCTTCGCCACGACGCTTTGCAGCGAAAGCGAGTCCTTGGTGCGGTTGTTGAAGAACAGCGTCACCGGTGCACGGAAGCGCTTGCGCTCGCAGTCGCGCACAAACACCGTCAGCACCTGGTCTTCGGTCGAGTGCCGCGCGATTGTGCTGACGTCGAAGCCCTCAGGCAGGTCGCTCGTGTCCAGCACGTTCTCGGGATGCGAATCCGAGTAGCGGTCGTCAATGAAGGTCTCGGGCTCGCGGAGAATCTGCAGCGTGATCGGTGTGTTCGATTGCACAAAGTGCTTCTTGAGCGAGCCGGCGTGGTACTTGAAGACTCGTGTTCGGCTCCACACGCGAAGGTGGTACGGTGTCAGGGCTCCATTCTCTCGCAATGAAGGACTTGACCAGGAGTGCGAGTGAGTCTATCGGTCTCTCTCTCTCTTTCTCTCACACACAACGTGACGTAACAAAACGTACTTTTGTTGGAGAATGACACGCTTCAGATGCAACAGTGTATCGTCCTTGAGAATCGGCACCGATGGCAGCTCCTCGGTGAGGTAGCCCTCGCGAAGGCCGACGTTCGCAAGATTGGCGGGCGAGTACGGCGTCCAATCCAAGTCCACCAACTGGTGCGTGTCGACCAACACATCGGCCATCGTGCGGTAGACCGTGAGTGCCATCGAGATCTCGCCTGCTGCCGGCAGCTTGCCCTTCTCGAGCAGCACGATCGAGTTGTTGCTCACTCGCTCCTCGCGCAGCGTCTTCTTGGGCTCCTGGAACAAGAACAACGGCTTGCCTCGGTGGTCGGTGCGCCACATGCGCATCTCGTCGGTCTCGCCTGCAAGTTCGCAAATGTGATCGATGCTGTACAACAGGCCAACACATGAGCAAGTGCAAGGACAAATAGCCAGTTTGTTTGATCGTACCATTCCTTGATGGTCCAACGGCGATCGAATGTCGCTTGCCGCCGAGACTCAATGTCGGGCTTGTGCATAAAGGTATACGTCAGCGTCACCGTGTGGTCGTTCAGCGGTGCTCCTTCCTCCAGCAGCAACAGTGTGCCATCGCCAATGTCTGCTTCATCGACCGTGACGCCCTCGTCGGCAAACAACGAAGCAGCCTCTCCGGAGAAGGCATACGATCTTGATCGCCACCACGACCCCAACCACCAAGTCAGCACACACACACAGCTCATCATCAAACACGCCGCGCTATCGTCGGCCGAGCATTGGACGTACTTGCGAAGCCGACAGCCATTCTCGTCAAAGTGGTCGGCACCGAGCTGCTTCAAGGCCTTGGTCTTGAGTTGGCTCAAGGTGCTGGTCTTCTCGATCACGACCGAGATCGTCTCGCAGCAACCGTTGCCGCTCACGAGGTCGCGCACCAGAACGCGGTAACACGTCTGTTTCAGGAGCAAGTATTTGGCGGCCAGCAAGGTCGATGCGTCGGCTGATGCGGTCGCGGCCTTGCGTTCCACCAGAATCGACGTGCGGTTCGTGATCTGAAAGCTTGACAGCAGCGTAGTGTCGTCTCCCTCGAGCGGTAGCAGGCTAGAAACGTCGTCGCTCTGCGCCACGAACATGAGAAGCTCGTGCTGCGTCAGCGTCTTTTCTTGAATCAACCGCCTCACCATGGTGATCGGCGCTTCACAAGGCACTGTGTGCGTGAGTGAGTGTTGTGTGTGTGTGTGTGTCATGCGAAACTGAGTTAGTGCTCGATTCTCACTCATTCAATCACTCACTCGAGAATGTACACCTACCTTCGAGCTCAAACTGCGAGACGCCAAGAGTTCCAAACTCCTCAAACGAAAAGTGTGGCGCCTCGTCGATCAAGCACAAATGGCACACCGACACCTTGACGAACTCGGACTGGTGCTTCCACGTCTTGCCCTGGAAGCTCTCGCCATCCCAAACCAGCCTGCAATTCGCAACGACGTCGAAATGAGAATCTCTGACCAAAGGACTGCCAGCCAAAGAGCCCGTCACTAGCACGTACAGCTCCATCTTATTCGAGGCCCCAGCATCTGCGATCGACGTTCCTTCCTCGTTGTCGGGATCCGGCGCCTCGATTCGAATGTCGTATCGCTCGATGCGACCCGTGGTGGTCGTGCGCAGCAGGTCGAGCTTCATGTTTTCGACCGACGGAATGCCGGGCGCACCAGCAAACTCGGCCACGATGCGCTCGCGCAGCTCACGCAGTGGCTTGCGCATGTCGATCTCGATGTTGGCAAAGGTCTTGGCCTCGGGTGCCACCGGTGCGTTGAGGCCGCCGTTCTCGTCGCTAAAGTCGATCAGCAGCTTACCGGCCTTGGACTTGACGACGCCATCCTGCGTGAGCTCGTAGTGGTACGGCGTGCAAATCTTAAGCGTAATGAGGTTGCTGTCACGATCCCAGCGCTCACGTCGCTCGGCGAGCTCGGCATTCTGGGCCGCGATCTTGTCTCTCAGATACTGTGGAACCTCGGGAATCGGTGCTGACTTGCCTGAATCTTGCAAACCGCTACTCGCCATCACCACAAAACCAGTGAGTTTGAGAGTCTGAGAGCAATCAGGGAAGGGAATGGCGTACTGTCGTTTGCGATACACCAACATATCTGCCGACGACAAGTACATACAATACTCGTTAGCTGACTCGATTACGTTCTCTTGTTCAGAGCTTGCATCGAGCACGAGCCAGTCTCACGTACAAGCACATTCGGTTCGGCCTCCGTATTGCGACATGAGCTTGCGTTCGGCAATCGGCAACACGCTCGAGTCGTCAAAGTCATACCACGTGAACGACGACGCGCTATTGTCGCTCTTGTCAGACTTGGAAGCGAGGTTGTGATGGCCCTCGCCAAGCACATCGCGAATGTACGCGTGATAGTGGCCGAACTCGCCCGACTTGCCAACGTGGATGATGACCGCGAACAAGTCGTACAGCTCGGGCGACTCCAGGTTCTGCTCGGGCTCATAGAGCGACAAGCCGTCATTGTCGTCATCATCGTCGTTGAACTTGCTCTTGTTCTTGCGCCCAGGCAGGGCCTGTCCACCAGTGATACCAAGCTCTTCGTCGAGTTGGTGGTCATCATTCTCAGCCGTGGTGGTGGTTGTTGGCTGCTCACTCGAGCTTGAGCTCTTTGCTGCGACCGCTGCTTCCTCTTGCTCACGCGTCGTATCACGGCCACCATCAGGAACTACCGTCTCGACAAATGGAGCCATATCCAAGACCAACGGGTAATGCAGGCGATTGACGTTCTTGTTGCGTTGTTCCTACATCAATGCATATGCGATGCGTGAGTGAGTGAGCGAGTGAGTGAGCGAGTGAGTGAGTGAGTGCTCGGGTATGCGTGCAACGTACTCGCTCCCAATCATATTCGAAGCGCGCTAGCGAGATGATCAACACTGGAGGGATCTTGCGGATCGACTCCCAGCGGCGTGCATCGACCATCTTTTCGCATGAGCTGCATTCGTATTGGTTCGAGCCCTCAAGCTTCTCAGCGATCGAAAAGTCGTGCAGACTGTCGAGGATCGAGCGCTTACCCTTGACAGTAAGCGTGAGGTCTTGGAATGCCTCGTCGCGCTCGCTAATCTCTACGCACACCAGGAATGGAGGGAGATGCTTGAGTTACCTCGCCACGTGCGGCAACAGCAATACAGGCAGTGGCACCGAACGTACTTCCACAGGCCAAGCACTTGACTTTGAAGACGCGCTCGCCCAAGTACAAGCCCGAGATCAGCTCCTGCTGGCTGGTTCGCTTGAGCGATCTCTCGATCGCATCAAACAGCACGCTGGTCGATGCCAATCATAAAGGTGCACGAGCGTGAGCGAGCAAAGAAGGCGCGAGGGAGGCCTGAGGCCAAGCGAGCAAGGTACCGATTGAGTTCGTGCACATCATGCTGCTCGGCTGCTTGGCGACCGCCCCAGCCGAAGCTATCGGTCAGCGCCTTGGTGCTCACGGCGCGTGTGTCCGAGCACTGCAATCGCGCAAAGAGGCTCTGCAGCTCGACGAGGATCTTGCGCACTTTCTTCTTCTTGGTGCCGGACGCCGCCGAGCTGCTCGCTGCCGCTGAGCTCGCATCTTGCTCTTCGCTAGATTGCTGGTGCTGTGGCTGCTGCTGCTCCCGCTCTGACGAATCACCGTCATCGTCTTGCGGCTCGTTCGAACGCGGTGGGTCGGATTCCGAGCGCTGCATCTCGAGCATCTCAATCTCCTCGTAGGTTCTCGTGTTCTCGGGGTCGTTGAGATCGGCGTCGTCGTGGTGCGTGAGGTTCGAGTGGCTGCTGTGACGAGAGCTCGGCACCGGCGAGTACACAGCATCGAACTCGTCGACGCCTCCGCTGTACGCGAACGGCTGCTTGTTGGTGACTGTCGCTGCCGATGATGATGACGACGACAAGGCAAATGCGGCCTCGACCGTCGAGTCGATCTCGGAGCGGTCGTCACCGTCGGAGCCGTACACGGCCTCGGTGTCATCGCCGTCGTCGGCGGCCGACGGCGTGTCGCTCGGGTTCGGATTGAGGGCGCGAGCGGCGGCCGTCGCGGCGTCGTCGTCTGCCGCGGCCTCGGCCACCTGGCTGCCTCCACACAGCAGCCAATCGACGGCATCGTCGAGATTCGACTTGAACTTGCGCGCGGTATAGACGCTAGCCTTGACCGTGAAGCCGAGCTCGAGGAGCAGCTTGACGTACGGGTGCCGCTCGTCGATCTCCTCGAGCTCGAGCGTGTTGGACACGAGCGCCTCGACCACCGTCGCATGGAGTGCCAGCTCGCTGTCACTCGGCGCCGACTGACCAGAGCCACTCGCGGCATTGTCCTCGCTCTTGGTACGACGCACAGCGCCGCCTGCACCGCCGGCCGTCGCAGCCGACGAGCCGCCGTCGCCCTCGCTCTCGATCTCCATCGGGTCTGCATCGTCGTCCGCCGCCGCCGAGCCCGACGGCGCATTGCCCGGACCGCGCGTCAGCTCGTCCTCCACCGACACCTCGGATTGGTCCTGATCAAGGCAAAGGTAATGGCGTGGTGACTATCAAGAGCACGATAGCGAGACAGGCGGCGCGATGACGTACGATGCCGAGCTCCTCGGGCGACAGCTGGTACATGCCGCTGCGGAACTCGGGCGTCATGTACAAGGCCTGAACCAAGCTGTTCAAGTAGCACGTCGCTCCTCTACACCATCACGCCACCAAACGAGTGAATACGGGAGATTGTGTGTGTGTGTGTGCCGTTACCATCGAGGCGAGTCGGGAGAGAGTCGGGTCGCGCGTAGAACGCGAGCGACATCGATGCGAGAGCGAGCCAGCGCGACATGGCGCACTCGAGACGTACTGGTTCGCCAGGCCGACGAAGCCAGAGGACGCGCGACGATCAGGCGGAGCGTATCCACGAGGCCGGCTCGTGAAGCTCAGCGGCACAAGCTCGACGGCGCCATCGAGCGGGTCGTCGTCGAGATCGAACAGATTGCCGATCATGATCGTGAGCGAAGAGAAGGAGAGAAGCTCGCTCGTCTGGTTGTGCTGCTGGTGCCGCGACGAGTGTGCTGCAGACTCTTGAACAAGAGTGTGCCACGCGAGAGTTGAGGTCGCTGAGGTTGGTTGGGTAGTTGTGTAAGCGACAGAGAAGGTGAGAAGGTTGGAAGGATGGATGGATGAGGCAGCAGCAGCGACAACGAGGCAACAAAGCGAATGAATGGCGCCGCTGCCATCGCGCGAGCGATATCTCTCTGATCAGCTGCGAGGTCGTAGCGAGAGTTTACTCTGGACCAACAAACACTATCTATGAGTTACAGTGGGTGCAAGCTACTTGCGTGGCGCCCGTCGAGTGCTCGTGCTCGTGCTCGTGCTGGTGGTGCTCGTGGCAGGGTTACAGCTGGTAATATGGCGCTTCAAGGCCGGAATGGTTGATTGCTCGGCATGGCAGCGATGGCACCGCAGTGGTTGACTCAGCAGTGCCTCGTAGCGCTTGGCAGGGAACTATTCCATCATATGCGAATGAGAGAGAGAGAGAGAGAGAGAGAGAGAGGCTGCAAGCATCATTCGTTGGTCTGGATCGTACCTGAATCGTGCCTTCGTTCTCGAGGCGTCGAATGAACGTGTCGATCTCGATAAAGAACTCGGACGTGAACGAGTTCCAGTGCTTCTTGTTCTTGAGCGCATCGGATTGAAAGTCTTGCGAGATGACGTGGAGATGCAACTGCCGCATGCTCGGCACGGCATGGAAGCCGATTCGTACATCGAGCTTGTGTTTGGTTGTGATTCTGCGCACAGATTGCGCAACGTGAGGCCAAGTGAGTGGTAGTCACGGCAGTCGGAGCGAGAGTGAGGCTCGTCACGTACTCTGTAGCTATCAGTTGCGCTCGTGCCCGCATCGTTTCCAGCATTGGAACATCAGCCACCGTCAGCGCCTCGAAGCCATTGACGTGCTTGCGCGGCATGACGAGCAAGTGGAACTTGGCCTTGGGGTACTTGTCGTAAATCACCACAAGGTCGTCGTCGTAGTAGTACACCGAGTCGGCATGGCCTTCGGGATTGATGATATACGGCGAGAGAGCGTTGGCCCAGCCACCGGCCGCTGGCTTGCCTGCTCGCGGCTGTGGTTTGACTGCCTTGGCGGCTGGTGTGTGGCCGGTGCTGCTGCTGCTGCTGCTGCTTCGACCGTCGTTGTCGGTGTTGCTGCTTTGGGACGACCACTTGGAGCGACTGCCTTCCATCAGCATCGCAAACACGTCCGACTTGCTCACCGCCGTCGAGGGCGGCTCTTCGATCGGGCCGCCGGAATCAAGGGCCGTCAGAGATGGCAGGCTTTCAGGCAGAGCCAACCTATCGCGGCACTTGTGAGCTCGGAGCAGATGCGCAACACAAGCACAGTGCACCGTACCCTGTCTTGCAGTAGAAGCACCGAAACAACGCGGCGTACATTTGCGAGAGCTCCTGCTTGGCTGTATCCAAACTGCAAACGCCAAACGGTGGTGTCAGGTACAGGTACAACCTATCGACTGCAGCACTCGTACTTGGTGGCAGCTTGCGCGGCACTCAAGTTTGGGCCAAGCACGTGGATCACACATCGAACGTGCTCGTCGACCAGTAGCGGCGATACCGGCGGTAGATCGACCGGATAGCTGCAGCCTGGTGTCGCGTGCGAGAATAATCGCTTGGTCTCAGCGTGCAGCAGTCCTTCGCCAGCAGCATCGTGAATGAGCCGATTGACACCACCACCTCTGT